>ENA-ORXD01001634-ORXD01001634.1-sediment-metagenome-genome-assembly--contig:-NODE-1634-length-17522-cov-3.229407_pt1 | contig 17522 bp, 17 predicted proteins | sample MGYA00237862_ERZ511471 | MGnify/ENA metagenome assembly ERZ511471
GGAAGTGCGCCAAAAGCTGGCTGATGTGGCGGCGGAAGTCGAAACATTGAAGGTGCTCGCCTACGAGGCGGCCTGGAAAATTGACACCGGCAAAATGGTCACTTATGAACCTTCCCGCGATAAAGCCTATTCCGATATCATTGTGCAGTATATAGGCCGCATCGGCACGGAGATTCTGGGATCATATTCTCAGTTGGATCCGATGCACAAGCACAACAAATGGGTAAAAGTCAAAGGTGCCCTTGAGCATATGTACTGGATGGCACAGGGCATGGCGATCGCTGCCGGAACAACGGACACCCAGCGCAACATCATCGGCCAATTCGGCCTGCAACTACCAAGATCATACTAACAGGGGGTGCATCATGGATTTCAATTTTACTAAAGATCAGGACATGATCAGAAAGGCCGCCCAAGACTTTCTCGAAAAGGAATGTCCCAAAGAAAAAGTCCGCCATTTGCGGGAAGATGAAAAAGCTTATGATCCCGACATGTGGAAGAATATGCTGGAACTCGGTTGGATGGGTATTGTGCTGCCCGAGGAATACGGGGGAATCGGAGGAGAATTTCTTGATCTGCTCGTCATCATGGAAGAAATGGGAAGGAATATTCTGCCCTCTCCTTTCTTTGCCACCGTCGCGCTTTGCTCGATGCCGCTTTTGAAATATGGAAACGATGAACAAAAAAGTGAAAATCTGACCAAGATTGCCACGGAAGGCCAGATCTGGACCCTGGCCATCAATGAAACCGCCGCGGATTACGAGGCATCAGACATCAGGCTTGCCGCCGCAGCCGCAGGTGACGGATTTATACTCAACGGCAGGAAACTCTTTGTGCCTTACGCGAAATCCGCCGAAAAGATGATTGTCCTTGCCAGAACCGTAGATCAAGCCAATCCGGAAGATGGCATCACCGCCTTCCTCGTCGATGCAAAGAGCCCCGGCATTTCCTGCGAACTGATGCCCGTCACTGCCCGGGATGCCCGCTGCGAGGTTGCTTTTAAAGATGTCAAAGTGCCCAAAGCAAACGTCTTGGGCAAAGCTAATAAAGGCTGGGAAATTGTCGACTATATCCTTACCTATGCTCCGGTGCTCAAAGCGATCGAAATGGCGGGCGGCGTCCAGGCTGTTTTGAGCATTACGACAAAATACGCCAGCGAGCGCATTCAATTCGGCAAACCCATCGGATCCTATCAGGCAGTCCAGCACCGTCTGGTTGACCTGCTCACGCAGACGGAAGGTTTGCGCAATCTTGCTTATGAAGCAGCCTGGAAAATCAATTCGGGGCAGCCGTCAAAACTACTTTCTTCCCTGGCCAAGCTCAAAGCCAACAGCGTCTATCAGAGCGCCTGCATTGACGGCATTTATCTTCATGGCGCCATCGGCTTTACGGAAGAATTGGACATCGGCCTCTATCATATCCGCAGCAAGGCCAGCGAGTTCGATGTGGGAGGAACAGATCTGCACCGGGAACGTATTGTTGATGAAATGGCGACTACCAAACCGCCCTGCGTAACACTTTGGGAGTAATCGGCAAGCTCCCGATCGGTGGTGGCCTTTGAAGATTCCGGTTCAAAACCGGGATCGGCAAACAATCAGCAAAACCAAAGCGGCAGGTTCCGGCTCAATCCGGAGTCTGCCGCTTTCTTTCCGTTAGCAGCGAACAGCCATAATAAATTAACAGCAAAAGATTAATGCCACTGCACGGCAGCAGGCAGGAGATCAAATGAAATTAAAAGGCATCATCACTGTTATGCGCCCTCCTTTTTTGATTCTGGCGCTGATCTTGGGCGTTCTGGGAGCAGCTGTCGCCTGGTACGAAGCAAGACGCTTCGGTTCGCCCTTTAACATGGGTTACGCTGTTCTTGCCACCTTCGGCCTGCTGATTGCCCATGCGGCGGTAAACATTTTTAATGAGTTTTTCGACGCCCGCAGTGGCCTGGATTACAGAACCCGCCGCACCCCCTTCAGCGGCGGTAGCGGCGCCACGCCCACCGGACTGCTGACGATTAAGCAGGACCTGCTGCTGGGAATTATCTGCTTTGCCATTCTTATTCCGCTTGGATTTTTTTTCATCCTGAAAAGCGGCTGGCTGCTTTTGCCGCTGCTTATTTTGTCCATGCTGCTGATCATCCTTTATACCCCCTACATTTTGAAAATGGGCTATCCGGAGTGGTCGCCCGGTTTGGGATTGGGTATCCTGCCCGTGCTGGGAGCCTACTTCGTCCACACCGGCGCCTATTCCCTTACCGCTTTTATTGCCTCCATGCCTTCATTTTTTCTGGTGCACAATCTACTTTTGCTCAATGAATTTCCGGATGTAGAAGCGGACATAACGGTGCAGAGAAGGACCCTGCCTATTGTCATCGGCAAGAAAAGAGCGGCCTGTTTTTTTTCCGCCTTCAATGTGCTCGTTTATTTGTGGGTTATCTGGGCAGTCTGGTGTTCCTATATGCCCGTCTTTACGCTTCTTTCTTTATTGACCCTGCCTCTGGCGTTCCCGGTAATTAAAGGATCCTTTCTCTATGACGATCTGGAGAAATTCCTGCCCGTCATGGCGAAAAATGTCCTGCTGGTCCTGCTGACCCAGGCGCTGCTTGCGGCCGGTTATATTTTGAGCGGAATACTGATCAGCTGATAATCTACCTCCAACCGCCGGCGGTGCTCTTTCAGAAAAGGATTTGTTTTTTCCCTTTTTTCTCCTTGACATTTGCCGGCGTCCTCATCAAGTATTGTTGCCAGATAAAGCACCGGAAGGGAGGTATAGCCTATGCCTTACATGCTTTATAAAAGACACAGCGTTTATTATGAGTTAAACGGAGAAAAAGGCCGGCCTTTAATCGTTTTTGTCAACGGTCTTACGCAAAATACCGCCCTGTGGGGCATGCAGACAGAGCATTTGAACAAACTCGGCTATTCGACCCTGACTTTCGACCTGCTGGGACAGGGGAAATCATTCAAACCAATTCTGGACATCAATTTTGCAGAAAATGTTGATGTTTTACATCAGCTTCTGGAAGAAATTGAAGCTGGACCGGCTTATGTTACGGGCATTTCTTTTGGCGGCGTTTCCGCACTGCAATTTGCGTTGCGCTTCCCCGAACAGTGCCGGGGGTTGATCGTGATGAGCGCTTTCACCGAAATGGATCAGCGCCTCACTTTACTGGGGCTTAATCTGTACGTTGGTTTAACCACGGTCGGATTGAATACGCTGCTGGACATGCTGCTGCCGATAAACCTGAGTTCTCAATATCTGAAGGAAAATGAACAAAAATTAAAGGATCTGCGCAAACTTTCTCTGGCGAAAAACGATGTCTACGCCGTGCAAAACCTGATGGAATCGATCAATAATTTTCAAAGCTTCACCGCTGAATTAAAAAATATTCAAGCTCCAACGCTGATTTTAAACGGCGAATTTGATTACCTGACGCCCCGCTGGTGCCACGAATTAATGCGCAAAAATATACAAAATTCGCGGCTGGTCATTATTCAGCATGCTTTTCATGCTTTCACCATCGAATACCCGCTGATCGTCAACCGTCTGTTTGATTATTTCGTCCGGGAAGTGGAAAATGGAACCTGGCCGGGGGATCAATCCGTCTGGGTGGCCACGGATGATCTGAATTCTCCGGAAGTTCTTTATCCTTGCCTGGGTGATCATATGAGAGCAATCCAAATCGATAGCAGGGCAAAAAAGAATAAAACAAAATCAGCCCGGAAAATAAAAACTGGTCGCATAGCAAAGTAAAATTTACTGATGATGACTATTTTTTACAATTTCAGAAGGGAAAATGATTATGGCCGCTAAAAAACAGCCGCCCCCGCAGCCGGATAAAACCAGCATCAGCTTCACCTATGAGGCAAAGATGCAGGAGCTAACCGAAGCGCGGGACAAGGCAGCTCTCTATTTAAAAGAACATGGCCTGCGCGACATTGAGCAGACGAAGATCACCCTTTTCGTGCAAGGCACAAAAATAGCTAATTCCCTTATTTTCCCCCGCATTGAGCTGCAGCAGATAGACTGGCAGCCCTATAAATTTTTTATTTACCAAATGTACAAAAACATGGAATCATCGTATTTATTGGCCAAAGCCACCAAATGGACGTGGAATCATCTGGTATATTGGCGCTTCCAACAGATTGCCGCTTCTTTCTGGGATCAGGCGGATATCGGCAGATATATTGCATCCAACTGGACGCTTGATGAAACGAAAGTCCGGCTTTATGAATTTCTGGCTTTCAGCCATGCCCTGCTTTCTCAAATTCGCATTTCTCCTTTAGTGGTTGATCTGCCGGTCGATGACTACCTTGCCCTCATCAATGAAATAGAAGAAGATAACGGCCGGCAGATTCAATTACAGGTGCGCCTGCTCAAAGATATGGAGGTGCCGCTGACACTGGATCAAAAGGAAGATATCAGCCTTACCGAACGCATTAAAGTCGGAGCCGTCTATCAGAAATTCCTTAAATTTTTATGCGAGGATTAGAGGTGGGAAAAATAGTATGCGAATAAAGAAGATCGGCGTCATCACCAGCGGAGGGGATTGCGGAGGCTTGAATGCAGTCATCAAAGGTATTGCGCAGACGGCCGTAAGCCATGGCCTGGAAGCATATGTCATTCCTCATGGCTATGCCGGTCTTTACAATCTGATCGATATCGGCAACCTGACTAAACTGACTCCCTCCCGGACTTATGACATCTATGCCAGTCTGGCCGGTTCCGAAGCCGGTCATTCCCGCGTAAATGTCAGTAAAATAAACGATGCGCAAAAATACGAAAGAATCAAACAAGGCCTGATCCGGCATAAAATCGATGCGCTAATCATCAGCGGCGGCAATGATACCGGCTCGGTCGTCGTTGATCTGTGCCGGCACGGCATTCCCTGCATCCATGTGCCTAAAACAATGGATTTGGATCTGCAGCCCTACAGCGTGGGGGCGGATTCGGCAATCAACAGAATTGCCAAATTCGTCCGTGATCTCCGCACAACAGTCAAAACCCACAGCAGGATGCTTGTGGTGGAAGTATATGGAAGACATGCCGGCCATACGGCATTTCGCGGGGGAGTGGCGGCCGAGGCTGATTGCATCCTGATTCCTGAGATTCCCGTGAATTTTGACATCGTCTATGACAATGCGATTACCAAATTCATCGAGCGGGTAAAGGAAAGCGATGTCAAAGCGGGCACCTATATCATCGTTGTCTCCGAAGGAATAACCGACGCTGCCGGCGCGGATTTCACCGATGCACAGGCGAAAATCGATTCTTTCGGCCACAAAAAACTGGCCGGCGCCGGAAAGTATGTCGTTGCCCAGATTGAGGCCAGAATGAAAAAAGATAATCGGATCAGAGATTTCATGCAGGCCAACGCCATGTTTGTTCCGGGAATATATGATGTACCGGAATTGAGAGATTTCTCTCTCGGCCATCTGGTAAGATGCGGCGAGACGCTCGCCTTTGACGTCAATTTCGGGATGGAGGCAGGCGCCGCCGCCGTATATCTGCTCTTACATGGCTTGAGCGGACGAACGGTTGTTGATGTTGCCGCGACACAAATAATCCACATGCCGACGTCCGCGGCGATTGCGCAGCGAAAAGTCGATATTTCCCTTATCCCTTTATACGAGCAGATGGGCTTCTGCTTCGGCAGAAAACCCAAAAAGTATCAGCCAAAATTCACGGCGCTTCCGAAAAACCGGGTGGCACGCCGGCATTTATAATTTGCCGCATTTAAAGAATATTACATCGACAAGAAAAATTGTGAGCTGGACAAATTTCCGATATATAACCAACTTGGATTTTGGTCTTTATTACCGCAAAATACCAAGTCGGAGCAGATCATTTCCCGGGGAAGTATATTAATTGTTGGACAAAGAAATGAAAACTGAACTGACCAAAATCAAGAAGAGTGTAGAATCACTGATTATGATCTTGCCCGAGGAGATAGACAGATCATGGTTGCTCTCCGTCTACCTATCCTTGCTAAGAGCATTCGCTCTGAACTACCGTAACGACGCTGTGTCAAGGCTGTCGAAAGCAGATCAGGATAAGCTTCTTCCTAAGATCACTTCCTTGACTTCTCGTAATACAACGAAGGATGCAAAGAAATGGTTCGCTGGATACTACTTCAACAATGCAATGTTTAGAACGGTGGCATTAGCAGAGACCGGTTTGAAGGTCCTATACGAGAAAACGACTTCGAAAAAAGTGCCTGCTGGTAATAAGGTGTATCACGATCTTAGAACATGGTATGAAAATAGGTTTGGCCTGAAGCTCGACAATATCTCTAAGGCACGTCAGCAGGTCAACGTATTCAAGCACGATGTCCGTAGCCCCACAACATGCAAGAAATTTGAGACCATGGTGGAGGGCATTGAAGCTTTCAAGGAACTTCTGACACTGTTGAAACAAATATAGGAAAGATGTTCAACAAGGCAATCCAGCCGACTCGTTTCACTTGCGGCTGATTTTATTGTTGGCCGTAAAATAGATTGACACAGATTCAATTGTAGCGTACCATATAACGTACGTATTGGAGGTGATAAACATGATAACTTTTACGGCATCCGAAGCAAGAAAACGCCTTTACAATCTTGTTGACGAAATAAAAAATTCACATATCCCCGTTCAAATTGTCGGAAAAAGAAATTCCGCAGTATTGATTTCTGAGGAAGATTGGCGTGCTATAGAAGAGACGTTATATCTTACGTCTATTCCCGGCATGCGTGAATCCATTAAAAAAGGCTTAAAAACACCGGTTGATAAATGCAAAGAGGAGCCTGGCTGGTGAGTTGGCAATTGGTTTTTACTAAGCAAGCGCAAAAAGACGCAAAGAAAATTTCACAGTGCGGTTTAAAACCGCAGGCCAGCCGTTTATTGGATATACTCAGAGAAGACCCATTCCAAAGTCCGCCGCTCTATGAAAAACTATTGGGTGATCTTTCGGTAGCATACTCTCGAAGAATAAACATACAACATCGCTTAATTTATCAAGTATTGACAGATATCCACACTGTAAAGATTATCAGAATGTGGACACATTACGAATAAGTTCCAAGGCGCAAAAAAAGGCCAACAAGGTCGCTCAAGCCAAGCGCCACGTCAGGGGTGATGCTCCGTCTTAGCCTTTTTTCCCCATGGGGCGGAAACAATAAGTCTCCGCCTTTATGCGTGAGAATCACAAATAGGGTATACTTTGGTTTATAGGTAAACATCATTTTTGTTACGGGAGAGAAACAAAATGTTTACTATTCTGAAAAAGATTGAAAAAATAATGATTCAGGCCCTGATGGTTATGATGGCGATCGTTCTGGCACTTGCCACGCTCGATCTCGGTTGGCTCATCGTCAAAGACATCATGACCCCGCCCTATGTTTTTCTCAGCGTTGAACAATTACTCGATATCTTTGGGCTTTTCATGTTGGTTTTAATTGGCATTGAACTTCTTGAAACAATAATGAAAACCTATATTACCCAGGATCAACCCCATTACGAAGTTGTTCTCTCGGTGGCGATCATCGCAATCGCCCGTAAAGTGATTATTTTAGATGTGAAGGATATTGACAGCCTGAGTCTGATTGGCATCGCCCTCGTTGTGATTGCCCTTACTGCAGGTTATTTTCTGATGAAAAAAAGCCGCTCATACGATGGAAAAGAATGAACAAACTTGCACAGCACTATGAGCCTATTGAACCGGCAAGAAAACGGCAGGACAACTTTATGGAGCCGACTCCTTGCAGTTGCAGCAGATCATCATGGCGCTTACTTATCTCTCCGCCATCCTCTGTTCAAAAATCGCCCGCACCTGCTCCCCCAAAGCGTTGATGGAAAAATCTCCGTTCTTATAATCCGGCAGCAAAGTACCGATTAATTCCAACTCAATGACATTGAAATCACGCGTGTTGAAAAGGAAAGAACCCGGCGGGAAAAGTTTATTGGTGTTCTTAATGTAAACAATCTTCAGCGGCGCTTCACAGTAGCGGGCAATGCTGAAGACACCGCGGTTAAAAGGCGCCAGCTTGCCATTGCGGCTTCTGGTGCCTTCTGGAAAAATAAACAGATTATGGCCGGCGGCCAGATGCTTTTTGATGCTTTCCAGGTTCTTGATCATGGCCGGACCGAGCATTTCACTGGAGGCAGAAGGGACGTACCCGGATGCCTTGAGGGAGCAGCCGAAAAAAGGAACCTTGAAAAATGTGCTCTTGACAATGGTGCACTGCCGCGGCCAAAGAGAAATGAGCAAAATTGGATCAAGATAAGACAAGTGGTTGCAGATAATAATCGAAGAGCTGGCATCCTGCACTTCCTTCGGAATCTGAAATGAAGTGCGGGGCGCCAGCAGACGCACCATAGCAAAAAAGCCCTTCATATGCATATGGTTCAGATATTGATAGGCGGCAGCCCGCTTGGCGGCAAAAAAATAAGCCGGCATGTAAAACAGGAGAAAAAAAACGACGGCGCTGCCAATAAAGTACACCCATAAAAGAAGCGTAATAATCAAATCTGGTATGCGCTGGATATTTCTGATCAGAGGCATTTTTACCTCAGGCGAATTTTCTAACAAATAAAATGGTATTCACTCCGCCAAAGGCAAAATTTTGAATGGCCATGATATTCACAGGATGCCGGATCATCTTTTGTACATGGTTGATCATCGCACAGCGTTCATCCACCTCTTCCAGATTCAAGGTCGGCGCGATGAAGCCCTCCTGCATCATGTAAAGGGAAAGAATGGTTTCAATACTCCCGCAGGCGGCCATCGTATGCCCCAGATAGCTTTTCAAGCCTACAACATAAGGATGATTGCCGAAAACATTGGCAATGGCCTGCGCCTCGATGATGTCGCCCATCTTCGTTGCCGTCGCATGAGCACTGACCAGATCAATTGCCTCGGCGTTGATCTGCGCGTTTTCCAAGCCCAGTTTGAGTGTATTGCTGATTCCGTTGAGATTGGGCAAAATCATATCGCCGCCATTATTATTGCAGGCAAAGCCAATGATTTCCGCCAGAATATTCGCGCCGCGCTTTTTCGCAAATTCGTATTCTTCCAGCATGACGGCGCCGGCTCCTTCGGCCACCACCAGTCCATCTCGTGCTTTGTCAAACGGACGCGGTGTGCGCTGCGGGTCATCATTAAAGGCCGTCGAACAGGCCAGTAAATTATCAAAAACAGCCACGGTAATGGTATCGTATTCATCGGCGCCGCCGCAGAGCATGGCGTCCTGCATCCCGAACTTGACCGCTTCATAGCCGTAGCCGATCGATTGGCTGCTGGTCGTGCAGGCGGTGCAGGAGGAGACAACCCGACCGGTGATGCCGAACATTTTTGTGATATTCACGGCGGTTGTATGAACCATGGATTTCAAGTAATCCACGGCGCTAATGGTCTGCAGGGCTTTATTGTCTTTGGCTTCAAAAAAAGAGCGGTAAATATTCCACTGGGTAATTGGGCTGCCGTGGATGGAACCGAAGGCCACACCTAATTTACCCGAAGTGATAAATTCCGGCGCCAGACCGGACTCTTCCAGCACTTCCTTAGCCACCTGGCAGGCATAATAAGAGCAGGGAGCCATTGTCTTGCGATGCTGCCTTTGAAATTCATAATTTATCGGGTAGTCCACTGTTCCATAAACTTTGGAGTGAATGAAGCGGCTGAGCAAGGCTTCTTCCCTTAAAGGCTTTATCCCAGAAACGCCATTTTGCAGACTCTGCACAATGGAATCTTTTCCATGACCGATGGGAGTTATGGCCGAAGCGGCCGTGATGACTACTCTACGTTCCATAAATTTTTAGGTCGCCGGCGCAGCGGCCCTTGTCTGCGCAATTTTCTCTATATATTCACATATATGGTTTATTGTCCGAATCTCCATCGCCTGCTTCTTCTCTTCCTGGGAAAGCTCGGAACCCAGGAAATTCTCTATTTCCAAGAGAAGCTCAATTGCATCTATACTGTCAAAACCATAAACTTCCCGCAGATTGTCATCCATCCCGGGGTTTTCTATTTCAAACTCCCGGTGTAAAATATTTTTCACTTCCTGCTCTATTTCCTGACGTGTCATGACCGGTTACTTACCTCTGATTTACTTTTTTATTTTGTTAGCAGATATTTTCACATTTTTCTAGAGTTTTTAAAATTGTTAGGCGCTAAGTGTTTTCTTGAAGAGCTTGTTCAAAGCGTTCGGCACCAGCAATTTTTCTTGCCGCGTCATACGATCCGAGCATGCTGCCCAAAATGCCGGACGCAACGGCGTTTTGTCCTGCCAGGTAAAGCCCGGACAGCGGAATATTGGTCAAAGAAGCGATCCTGAGCAACTGGCCGGTCGATCTCATTAGACCATAGCAGGAGCCTTCCGGACAATTCACATAATCGCGAAGCGTCAAAGGTGTATAAGCATCCACGATTTCGGCGCCTTTAAGTTTTCCAAAAATCCGGGCGGCATTTTGCAAAAGATCGTGGGCGATGCTCATTTTTTTTTCTTCGTAATCGGGACCGCGCCGGCCGGTGTTTGTGCCTTCCCATTTGCTCCATTCCTGATATAAAGATTTCGTAATGATCGAAAGCAAGTTGCGGCCCTGATTATTGCCCCGGCACAACTGGTAAAACTCCCCCCTGTTCATTACTCCCTCTTCGTCCGTCTGCATGGCGTAAATATTGTGTGTCAGCTCACAATGCGCCTGGGCATCGACACTGACTTGCGCGGCGACGACACTTTCGGTCTCCTGCAAACCTTTTAAGCGGCGTCGGTAAGATTCTTTTATTGCGGCGGGATCCATAAGCGCCAGCAGCACCTTGGGGTGAATCGCCGCTACCACTGCGTCTGCCGTCAAAAAGTCGCTTGATTTCAATTGTAAGCCGACCACTTGGGCCCCTTTCAATAATATCTTCGCTGCACCGTTATTCAAAATCAGCTTTCCCCCCAATTCCGAAAAGCGCTGCGCAAAAACGCCAGCCATTTTGCTGCCACTCTCCTTTAAGCGCCAGCTGGAAAACAAATAACCGGCAATGACCATATAATAGAAAAATATGGGGCACTCAGTCAAAGGGATACCGATGACTGTGCGGGCCGGCACAGCCAGAACATTGCGCAGACCGCTCGAGATATGGAGCCTCTTTAAATATTCACCCATAGAACTGAAATAATCAATATTGCTGAACATACCGCCCGGATTGATAAGGAAGGAAGGATTCAGCATCCAGCCGGCAATTTCGCGTAGTGTCTGCATGATGATGTCAATTGCTTGTTTATCCCGAGGGAAGGCGGCTCTTAAATTTGCTTCAAAGGCGTCAATACCAACCGGAAAATCAAACACAAAATTTTCCAGCACATAGCGGTCAATGACGCCATCCTGCCCCATCCTTTCGAACAGATCATCAACCCTGATCCCCAAAAAATGAAAAATGCGCCCTAGGGGTTCGTTTTCACCTAAGGCTCCGACATAGTGGACACCGACGGGGCAATCCATGTCCGCCCGCCGATAGGAGCGCATTAACCCGCCGGCTAAAGGATTTTTCTCCACCACGGTCACGTTGTAACCCAAAAGCAAGAGGATAATGCCCGCACTCAAACCGCCGATACCCGAACCAATAATGACGATATTTTTGCCGATGGCTTGATTTTTCATTTAACGTCGCCTTCCGCATCCTCCTTTAGCAATTCACTTTCTACCGGCTCCATCTCCAGCAGCGTCATGGTCAGGGCATAATTAAACCTTTCCTGCGCCGTAAGCTCAATGTGCTGATAAATATTTCCTTTTGTCCTGTCTAATTTAATTTGTCGCTTCAAGATGCCTGTGCTTGAATATTTATTAATCTCAATTTTCTCTGCTATCCCGGCCCTGACGTCAATCCAATTGCCGCCTTCATCCCGGTAGCGGCAAATCTCCGTTCCGTCCTCCAAAGTTCCCCCAGCCAGCATTTTGCCTCCCGGGGCAAAAAAGATCAGTTTGATGTCGTCAATCATGTTTTGGGCAAAATCAAGGGAATCAAAAGGGGGCAGCGCCCTGAACACCTTCAGGCTTGGAGCGGCTTGAGCTTCAAATAGTACGACACCCTCCGCCGTCAAAATTGCACAGGAAATAAAGCGCGTGGCCGGATCAGCCAGAGTCACACCAATAACTGCGCCTCTTGGCTCTTTCCCCATCTTCATTTCGATGGCGTGGATCAGCCGCAACGGCTTTTTCAAGAAGGGTGACGGACAGTCCGAATGTTGCTCCCCGCTGAGATAAGCCGGTTTTTTGATCGCCGGCAGGCCTCCACAGGAGGAAAGCAACAAAATCAGGAAAATTAAAAACGGCGCCATTTTCATTTTATTTCCTGAAACAATGAGCCGCTGATAGCCTTATTAATTTCAACTTGCCGGAAATCAATAATCGTGGCTGCATTCTCACTTTCTATAATTTTGACGGATTTGATCGCCATTGTATTTTTAGCGATTGTTATTTCTATTTTTTCCATCATGCCGGCCATATTTTTATCGACGGGGACCAGGGTAATCATTACATTTACCCCTTTTTTTAATGATGCCTGAAAAGAAGGATTACGGTTGAACTTGCCGCCCAGCCAGTTGGAAATTTCCCCCAAAACAATGGACATAGCCTGCACGCTGCCTGATTTATCTTCGACCATTTTGCCGCCGGACATCAGATAACGTCTGGCCTCACCTTTATTAAAGACTACTACGCTTTTCAGCGGCTTCAAATACTCCCAGCGGATCGCATCTGGTGCAACATAAAAAAACCGGCCTTCCGAAATCAGCGGTTTTGACAATATTTTCAGCTGTTTTTTTTGCACAAAAAGCGCCTGCAGTGTTTTTATTTTAGCCGCATCACTACGTAATTGTTCAAAATCAGCCGCCCGCGCCCAACCAGGCAACAGTAAAACGAAAACAATCATGATTATCAGCAAATATTTTTTAACCACTTTTTCCCCTGCTTTGCGCAATTTAAAATCCGTTTCAAACGAAAATATTTTATTTCAATTAAGCAGGCAGCTGTATATGTTATATTATTTGGCTGATTTATTTTTTATTTGCTGCCTCTGATTTTTTCCTTGTCACCGAACCGTTGCAGCTTATTTTTGCCGGTCTTCGAAAGGAACAGGAACTGTAGTGTTTGGGGAAATTACATTAAAGCTACGGATAACGCAATATAATTGATTGTTTATTCATGCCCGAAAAATATGAGATTATTTAATAATTGCCTGTTTTTCGGTATTTTTCGCGCAAATATTTGCTTGTAAAGGCAGCAAATATTCGTTAATAAATGCAAAATATTACGAAATCTAAAGATTCGGCCGGCCTTGACAATTCAGCCAGGCCGGTTTTTAATTTACTTTGAATCAAAGAAGAGATCTGCAATAAAGAGGACACAAAGAGAAAGAGAAACAATGACTGACTCGAAAGAAACCAGCGCCATGCTTAAAGAAACCAAGGCTCAACTTCAGTCCCTCATGGAAACAATGACGGAAGGAATTATCTTTCTGGATAAAACACAAAAGATAACTTGCATCAATTCTGCGTTGGAAAGAATGTTGGGTATCGGCCGCAATAAAATTGTAGGCAGTTACTTTAGGGACGTCCGCTGGCGCTTTATGCTGCTGGACGGGGAAAAGGTTCGTGAGGACGATTTAATATTTGATGAAATTCTGGAAAGAGGACAGACTTTTTACGCAAAAGAATATATCTGGGAAATTTACGGCGGCAAACGATTCATCCTTTCCATTAATGCGGCGCCCTGTGTTGATGAAAATAATAACATTATAGGGGCTCTGGCCGTAATGACTGATATTACTGAACGTCAGCGGATTAAAGATGAGGCGCAAGAAATTAAGGAGGTCTACGAAAGGCTTACCCGTTATGCAGATGAAGCGATATTTCGACTGCAGGCCGAAAATCGTAAGGTTATCTATATCAACGAAGCCGCCGAAAAAATTCTTGGTTATTCTCTGGCCGACTTTCTGTCCAAACCGGATCTCCCTGTCAAGTCCATTCTGCCTGAATACTATCCCATCTTCACTAAAGCATTTAAAGAATTGGAAGAAGGCCGGAATGTATTAAGAGATATGGTTTTGGGAATTAAAACTAAAGAAGGTCGGACGGTAATGATGGAGTTTACGACAATTGCTGTCCGGGACAAAAACAATAATATTAATTATTACGAAGCATTAGGACGTGATATAACTGTCCGCCGTTTTCTGGAACAGGAACTGGCCAAATCACAAAAGCTGGAATCCATTGGCTTGCTGGCCGGCGGCATCGCTCATGATTTCAATAACATTTTGACCGTTATTCTTGGCCTGCTGGGTCTGGCCAAGATGGATACGCAACCGTCCAGTTCCCTTTACGAGAAACTGAATCAAGCTGAAGACCATTGCCTGAAAGCTAAATCGCTTACCCACCGTTTGCTCACCTATTCCCGCAGCGGCAGTCTTGTGCGCAAAACTGCTTCCATCGGTAAAATATTGCGGGAAGCAACAAATTTTGCACTGTCCGGCAAAAATGCCAAATGTAAATTCAATATTGCAGACGGCCTCTGGTCAGCCCAAATCAACGAAGGGCAAATGCATCAGGTGGTTCATTATCTGGTTATAAACGCTGTGGAAGCAATGCCGGACGGCGGGATCATTGAAATCGATGCCCAAAATGCAACCCTGGCCGGCAATCAGGTCCCCCCGCTTCCTGCCGGCAACTACATCAAATGGCATGTTAAAGATCATGGTATGGGAATTCCGAAAGAACACATGCAAAAGTTGTTTGATCCCTATTTTACAACCAAACAAATGGGTAATATCAAGGGGATGGGATTGGGACTGGCTATTTGCTATTCGATTATCAAAAGCCACGAAGGTTTGATCAGTGTCGAATCTGAACCCGGCTACGGAACTACTTTTACTGTTTATATACCGGCTTTAGCTGAAGAAAGCATGGAAAATAAACCTGAGAGTGAAGAAGAAACACAGTTCGTCCAAAAGCATCGAATACTTTTAATTGATGATGAAAAAATTCTTCTGGACGTTACCAGCAGTATGCTGGATCATCTTGGTTATGAAGTTACCACTGCAGAAAACCATAAAGAAGCATTGAACATTTACCGCGAAGCCAAAGATACCGGTCGGCCTTTTTCTCTGATCATCATGGATTTAACCATGCGCGATAATGAAGGGGGAGATACGGCTATTCGCAAGTGGTCGGCGCTTTACCCGGAAGTTAAAGCCGTTATTTCCAGCGGCTATGCCAATGATCCGGTAATTGAAGATTATGAAAAATATGGATTTGTTGGTGCCATGATTAAACCTTACACGCTGATCGAATTAAAGAAAACATTGGAAAAAATATTATCAGCCAGGTGAATCTGTTTTACAATGCAATCAACGAATCGACCTGTTTAAACATAAAACTTGACTGATTAGTAAAAATTTTAAAGGCTTGAGGCCGGTTTATGGGCATTTTTATCATTTCAAACAGGCCAGAGACCGGACAGTGAATTTTTACCTGCAGGTTTCATGGATGTTGGATGTATCGCCGATTTTATGAAGGGGGGATGATGGGAGAAGGAATTTGTGACTACACAAAAAGCATTATTGATTTAAGACGGCATATGTGGATGGCCGGTGTCGAAGTGGAGCTGCGACGCCTCATCTGGCAAATCGCCGTCGTCGGAAAATATATTTCTGCAAAGATTCACGAAGCCAATCGCAAACTGGCCGGTTTTAAAAATATTTACGGCGAGGATCAGCTTTCGCTGGATCGCAGCACGGATGAAATTTTAAAAAACCAACTGCAATTCTCCGGTTTTGTCCGTGAATATGCATCCGAAGAACACGATACGATCATCAAAATTGGCACCGGCAGTGAAAAATACATCGTTACTGCCGATCCGCTTGACGGTTCATCGCTGGTTGAAACTAATCTTGCCATCGGTACGATCATCGGCATCCATAAAGAATCAATTTTCGATACCGGTAAAAATACAATGGTTGCCGCACTCTATATTACTTACGGGCCCCTGATCACGATGGTTTATTCGGCAGGAAAAGGAACACACGAGTTTGTCCTCAACCGGGAGGGAGAATATGTTTTAGCCCAGGAAGATATTCAACTAAAACCAAAGGGTAATATCTTTTCGCCCGGGGGAATCCGCCGCGACTGGCTGCCGGAACATGCGCGATTTATCGCCAAGTTGGAAGAAGAAGGCTATAAACTGCGTTACAGTGGCGGGCTTGTTCCCGACATCAATCAATTGCTGATTAAAAAAGGAGGTATTTTCACTTACCCGGCACTGCAGAAAGCTCCCCGCGGGAAATTACGGCTGCTGTTTGAATTGCAGCCAATGGCTTTTATCATGGAACAAGCCGGTGGTCGGGCAACTGACGGCCGGGAAGATATTCTATCTTTAAAAGTTGAAACTCTCGATCAGCTAGCGCCGATTTACATCGGCAGTATCGCCGAAATTCAGATGGCCGAACAATTTTTGCCAAAGAAAAAATGAACTAAAGGAGTTTTATGATTTCTCAAAACAAAGAACAATTAAAAAAGGAATGCGCATCAGTTATCCGGTTAGAAGATAAAGATATCCGAATCCTCGATAAAGTAAAACTGAAAACAGAACTGATTGATGACCTGGTTTATACAGCAGTATTCAGCCCCGATGAGGCCACGCGGGAGGCTGCCTGTTGGATTATCCGCCGCACAGCGGCTGCACTGGGAATCATGCCCGCTTCCATTCAACCGCTATATGAAGCAATGGGACGCGGTGAGGTAAAAGGGTTTACCGTACCGGCCATCAATATCAGAGGTCTCACTTACGATACTGCGCAGGCGGTATTCCGCGCCGCCATGAAAGGCGAGGTTGGTCCTTTCATCTTTGAAATTGCCCGCACGGAAATAGATTATACCTTGCAGAGGCCTTGGGAATACGCATGCACCATTGAGGCAGCGGCCATCAAAACCGGTTATACTGGGCCGCTTTTTTTGCAGGGAGATCATTTTCAGGTCAATGCCAAAAAGTACAACACCGATCCCGTCCAAGAAATGCAGACGGTAAAAAATCTGATCTGGGAAGCAATTGAAGCCGGCTTCTATAATATTGATATTGACACCTCGACGCTGGTGGATTTGACGAAAAAGACAGTAAAAGAGCAGCAAAAAACAAATTATCGTTTGTGCGCTGAACTAACCATCATGATCAGGGATTTGGAACCGCCGGGAATTACCATTTCCGTCGGCGGAGAAATCGGCGAAGTCGGTGGGAAAAACAGCACGATTGAAGAATTGCAGGCCTTCATGGAGGGCTACCTGGAAGAACTTAAAAAGGATAATCAAGCGCTGAAGCCCATCAGCAAGATCAGCGTCCAGACCGGAACCACGCACGGAGGCGTGCCCTTGGCCGACGGCAGCATAGCTAAAGTTAAACTGGATTTTGCCGTTCTGGAAAAATTATCGGAATTCGCACGCAGGGAGTACGGACTGGCCGGCGCGGTGCAGCATGGCGCATCCACTTTGCCGGATGAAGCTTTTGATAAATTT
>ENA-ORXD01001635-ORXD01001635.1-sediment-metagenome-genome-assembly--contig:-NODE-1635-length-17510-cov-10.518671_pt1 | contig 17510 bp, 4 predicted proteins | sample MGYA00237862_ERZ511471 | MGnify/ENA metagenome assembly ERZ511471
GAGAAGGCCGTCCTCGACTCGGTTCCGAAAGGCACCGAAGACCTCAATATGCGGGCGCTGAGGCTCGGCTTCGACCTTGGCAGAAGGAGCAATGAAGGATGAAACTGCTTGAGTTTGAAGCAAAGGACGTGTTCGGCAGGGAAGGCATCAGAATACCGCAGGGCGTCGTCGTCAGAAAAGGCGAAGACCTCCCGACCCATCTGGAGGAGATCGGCGACCGGGTCGTCGTCAAGGCGCAGGTGGACGTCGGCGGCCGCGGCAAGGCCGGCGGCGTGTTGATGGCCGAGGCCGGGAGTGCGGGCGAGACGGTGCAGCACCTGTTCAATACCCCGATCAAGGGTGTTCCCGTCAACAGCGTCCTCATCGAGGAGCGCCTCCCGATCGAGCACGAGTACTACGTCTCGATCGCCATCGACCGCTCTAAGAAAGAGCCGGTGATCCTGTTCGCAGACACCGGCGGGGTGAATATCGAGGAGACGGCGAAAACAAATCCTGATGCGATCAGGAAGGTCGCCTTATGCTCGCTCCTCCCGGACGTTCCGGGTTTTCTCCTGCGCGAGCTCACCGGGAGCGCCCCGGCAGGGGTGCGTGACGCCATCAACAGGCTCTATCACGTATTCTGCAAAAATGACGCCCTTCTCGCAGAGATCAACCCGCTCGTCACCACGCCGAAGGGCGTGTACGCCGCCGATGCAAAGCTGATCATCGACGACAACAGCCTTGCGCGGCAGGGGATCGCGGTCAACCGAGACCTCACCGAGCGGGAGAAGGAGGCCGAGAAGCACGGCTTCTCCTATGTGGAACTCGAAGGGAGCATCGGGGTGATCGGCAACGGCGCCGGCCTGACGATGGCGACCCTCGACCTCATCGACCACTTCAAGGGCCGGGCGGCGAACTTCCTTGACGTCGGCGGCGGCGCCGATCAGGAGCGGGTGAAGTATGCGGTGCGGCTCGTTGCCGGGATGCCTTCGGTGCGGGTGATCATCGTCAACCTCCTCGGCGGGATCACGCGGTGCGACGAGGTCGCCCGCGGGATCATCGAGGCCGGGGTTTCACAGGAAGTTATCGTGCGGCTCGCCGGGACGAACGAGGAGGAGGGGAGGAAACTCCTCGCCGAAAAGGGCTACCGAATGCTCGGGAGCATGGACGAGGCCGTCAGGGCGGCGGTGGAGGCGGCAGAATGATCTACGGCGACAGAAACACCGGCGTCATTGTTCAGGGGGCGACTGGCAAACAGGGATCTTTCCATATCAGGCTGATGAACGAGTATGCGGCGCAGGTCGGCGGCCGCGGGGTGGTCGCCGGCGTCACGCCGGGCAAGGGGGGGCAGGAGGCCTGCGGGGTTCCGGTCTACAACACCGTGAAGGAGGCGCTCGCCGATCACGACGCAACGGCGTCGGTCCTCTTTGTCCCGGCCGGAGCGGCTGGAGACTCGATCATGGAGGCCGCCCACGCGGGCCTCGAACTCGTCGTGGCCATCACCGAGCATATCCCGGTGCACGACGCGATGAAGGCGATCTCCTATGCCGGAATGATGGGGTGCACCGTGATCGGCCCGAACTGTCCGGGCCTTCTCTCGCCGGGCGGGCAGAAGCTCGGGATCATGCCGGCCCATCTGGCGTCGGCCGGGAACGTCGGCGTGATCTCGCGGAGCGGCACCCTCACCTACGAAGTGGTCGACGAACTGACCAGGTCCGGGATCGGCCAGTCCACGATCGTCGGCATCGGCGGCGACCCGGTGATCGGCCAGACCTTCGCGGACGTGCTCGCCCGCTTCGAGGACGACCCGCAGACTGAGGCGGCCGTACTGATCGGCGAGGTCGGGGGCAACCTCGAAGAGGAGGGCGTCCTCTCGACCGACCTCCCCATCGTCGCCTATATCGCCGGCGTCACGGCCCCACCGAACAAGCGGATGGGGCATGCGGGAGCGATCATCGAGGGCGGGGAGGGCGACGCCCGCTCCAAGATCGAGCGGCTGAAAAACCTGGGGGTCAGGGTCGCATCCAGGCCGTCCGAGATCCCCGGTATCCTGCGAGACCTGCTATGAATGATGAACTCCTGATGCATGCGGGGATCAAGATCGCCGAGGAGACCGGGGCGAAGGCGATCGTATCCTTCACCCGCCCGTGCACCTGCCAGTCGAAGATTCCCCTGATCTGGGTGCAGGACCTCAAACTCGACATCCTCAAGGACCTGACGATGTACGAGATCGTCTCGGTCTGCGAGCACCATATGCTCGACGCCGCCGTCCAGATCTACCTGACCCGCAGGTTCGAGGAGGGCACCGTCGTCGCCGTCTTCCAGTATGCGATCCTGATCTTCGACCTCGAAAAGGCCAGGAACTTCGTGGACCTCAGGAGTTACGAGGATATCGTCGAGAAGGACGTGATGTACGCCGCCCTCAAGCTGGCGATGGAGATCGCCATCGAGGGGCGGGAGGGCAGGAAGATCGGGACGGCATTCATCATCGGCGACGCCGGGGAGATCGCCTGCCACTCGCACCAGGCGATCCTCAATCCATATCAGGGGCACCCGGCCGCCCTCCGTGATATCAAGAGCCGGGAGAACTGGGAGAGCGTTAAGGAGTTCGCCCAGCTCGACGGGGTCTTTATCATAGATAAGAGCGGGACGATCGCTTCGGCCGGCACATATCTTGACGTGAACGCAAAGGACGTCCACCTGCAGGGCGGGCTCGGCGGGCGGCACCGGGCCACGGCGGCGATCACCGCCGTGATGCCGGCCGTCGGCGTGACGGTTTCTGAGAGCGGCGGGCTGGTGCGGGTGTTCCGGGACGGGGCGTGCACGATCACGATCCGGTCGGATATCAGGACCTCGGGGTGAAGGGAATACGATCCCCTCATTGAGGTGGAAGATCAGGTCCTGCGCCTTTTGAGGGGAACCGCATGACTTTATAAATATACTTTTCTACGAATTGGATCGCCCTGCAATCAAAACGAAATATTTTTACCTATTTATAGGTCACTGATTGCATAAGGATCGGATGCTGCCCCGGCATTTGGATAACCTGCCCCCCCGACGAGATTAAATTCAGCAAACGCCACCGAAACACCGGCACGGACCGCTCTCCCCTCCTGAACGGCTCGGGCTCCTATACACTGCTTGTTATTTCGCTTCTCTCTCGTTTTTGGTGAGCGGGAACTCTCGACCGTGGTAATATCCCCTTGTGGTGACGATGATGAAACAGATACTCTCTCTTGTGGTTGTGTGTGTGCTGGTAGCGATGGTGCCATCAGTTGTGGCAATAGATTTGGTGAAGAACAATGCTTCTTTTAGCTCGCTTGAGTCTGATGGTGAAGAGGGTGATCTATTCTTCTGTTCGGGCTTCATCCCAAACGTAGGTCAGTACGATCCTGAAGTGGAGTATGTCCTGCAGTATCAGGGCTCGACGATCTACTTTACAAAAGACGGACTTGTGCTAACCTATTCCTCAGGAAATGCAGAAAACATATCAAGAGACGTCATCCGGCAGTCGTTTGTGGGTGCATCGGAAGAAACAAGACTGATAGCAAGAGGTCAACGTTCAGCGACGACATTCCACTATGTCGGAGATAATAGATCCCATCAATTCACAAATATCCCGGTTTACTCAGAGATCGAGTATACAAATCTGTATCCCGAGATCGCTGTTGTGTACTTCGAGAAAAGTGGCAAACTGAAACGTGAGTTCAGGGTATCGCCCGGTGCAGACCCCACACAGATCGAGATGTTTTACGAAGGGGTAAACGGATCTTATGTGGATCAGAATGGTTTTCTGAGGCTTACGTCCCAGAGAGGTGAGATAATTGAGAGCCCTCTCGTCTGCTGGCAGGTGATTAAAGGACAGAGAATTGAACGGAGTGCGGAGTTTGTCGTTGAAGAGGAACGAACTCGTATTGGGGTTGTTGACTATGACCCAAATTACGAATTGGTTATTGACCCTGAACTTGTTTACTCCAGTTTTTTGGGTGGGAGTGGAGGAGAAGGATCACCAGGGATGGATGTAATTGAACCAGGCTGTTCTGGTAGTGTATGGATTGTAGCCTCCACTGGTTCCACTGATTTCCCTTTGAAGGATGAATTCCAGAGTGAATATGCAGGCTCTGGTGATGCATTTGTAACTCATTTCTCTGCTGAGGGAAACCTTCTCTCTTCAACATATATTGGAGGAAGTAAATTGGATGACCAGAGAGGGTTGGTACAAGATAGTTTAGGGGGCATATGGATATCGGGCTATACCTATTCTTACGATTACCCCTGTAAAAATGCATTTCAGGAATCATTCGGAGGTTCCGCTGATGTCTTCATCAGTCACTTCTCTGCAGAAGGCAATCTGATATCATCAACTTATCTTGGTGGCACTAAATTTGATTATGCCGAACAATTGGCACCTGATAATTCCGGCGGGGTATGGGTTGTAGGTCGCACAGAATCTAATAATTTTCCCGTACAAAACGCATATAATAGCGAATACGGTGGTTCTGAGGATATTTTCGTCACTCACTTCTCATCAGAGGGTAATCTTCTTTCCTCTACATATCTTGGAGGAGAAGGAGGAGATACAGCGACTAAAGTGATAACAGATAGTTCAGGGGGTGTTTGGCTTGGTGGCCAGACGAGTTCCTCTAATTTTCCCATTAAGAATGCATACAAGCATGAACTGGGAGGCTATACTGATGCTTTCGTCACTCACTTTTCATCGGAAGGTACGCTTCTCTCCTCAACATACCTTGGTGGAGAATATTATGACCAAGCAAGTTCAATTGCCTCAGATGATTCTGGCGGGGTATGGATTGGGGGTAATACTGAGCTAATGCAGCAAAGTGAACCCGAAATGGAAGGGAATTACTATGATGCTTTCATAACTCATTTATCTTCAGAGGGTGCCCATCTTTTCTCAGCACACCTTGGAGGAGATAATTGGGATTCAGCAAACTCGCTTGCATCAGATGGTTCAGGTGGGGTCTGGGTCGGTGGCTATACGAGTTCCTCTGATTTTCCCTTAAAAAATGCAATTCAGAATCAAATTGCAGGATATAGCAATCCCTTTGTAACTCATTTCTCATTGGAAGGCAAGCTTCTTTCTTCAACATATTTCGGGGGGAGTAGCTCAGAAAATGAAATAAGAATGTCACCAGATAATTTTGGGGGTGTTTGGCTTGGTGGCGAGACGAGTTCCTCAGATTTCCCCCTTAAGAATCCATTGCCAACTAATAGAGAGATAGGGGGCACTCAGGATTTCTTTATCTCACATATCTCCAGCGAAGGGGACCTTATATCTTCTACATATCTTGGGGGAGGTACATGGTATGATTGGAATTTGCATTTTGCACCTGTATTAGGTGATGATGGAGTATGGGTCAGCGGTAACACTCAATCTGGTAATTTCCCCACAGTAAATGCTTTTCAAAATACACTAAATGGGAATTCAGATGTCTTCCTTTCAAAGTTATCAGAAAAATGTATCAGCATATACTCTCCCAAAATATTTGATACAACAACGCCGGAATTTAAATGGCCGAGCATCCCCGGAGCAGACGGCTACAGGCTTTATATCAGCAAGGTAACGCGGAAAAATAATCGCGACTCAGGCGATGAAACCCAGATATCAGCCGTATTTAACTCCAAAGATAAAGGCATCACAATAACTTCACCGGAGTATCAGTTGCCAGCTGAATATGCCCTCGATCCATATGCCATTTATATCTGGAATTATGCGGCAGAAAAGGACGGCGCGATACTCGGAGATTACTCATCATGGGAGTACTTCACCGTCGTTGATAAAGATACGGTATTGGCAGACGTACCATACGTCCACCAGATATATGATACCTATAAGGAGGGTAATTCATTCTTTGGGGACGAAGCCTGCGGCCCCACATCGGCCGTGATGGTTCTCGGGTATTTTGAAAAACTGGATGCAGATTATGGCCAAGACGTTGAATTCCCTGAGAAACATACGACGTTGTACGGGAAATATGTCAACAATGACTACACGTACGACGGAAGAGAGTTCCCGGGGGGTGCGTACAATTACTGGATAACGGCCGGAAATATAAACCAGGTATACAACATCATCGATTATCTCAAACTCCATGGACTTGACGCCGGTTTTGTCGAGACGCCCTCAAAGACGGAGGCTGAATCCCTTGTCAAAAGAGAGATCAGCAATGGAAATCCCGTCATCGCACGAACACAGATCGATGGGCAATACCCTCACTACGTGGTAATCATCGGCTACCAGGAGGAAGGAGACGATTTCCTCTACATCGTCAACGATCCCATAGGGAACAGGAATTATCCGCTCTATTATCCCGACAATGTCCTATGGGGAGACTATACCGGGATGTATGCACCTTATACCTACGAAAAGATGAGGCTGGATCTCTCAACGAGAGGTCTTGTCTGGGTTCATCCCAAACCTGAGTTGAAGGCATTATTTGAATCGAACCGGGCAACGGGTACAGCACCGCTCACCGTGCAGTTTACTGATTCCTCCACCGGGTCACCGACGTCATGGTTGTGGGACTTCGGTGACGGAGAGACCTGTACCGACCAGAACCCCATTCATATCTACAAAAATCCAGGGGAGTACGATGTCAACCTTACGGTGAAACGCGGCACCGCATCGGATCTCATCGTAAAGGCAGGCGCTATTGTTGTTGATGAGCCGAATTCCGGGTTGAATATTGATCTTGAGTATCAGAACTGTATTCGTTTAGACAGTACGAGCTCTGTGGGAATTCAAGACATTACGAGTCCTGTGGGAGTTCAAGACAGTGCGGATTCTGTACAGATTCGAATCCACACAACCGGCAGCACCGGATTACCCAAGAGTTCGGCCATCACTATTGAAATGGCCGGGCAGGATCCGATCACGGCTCATGGGGATGAGTATACGTACGGGTTTGTGCCGTTGCGTTCGGACATCTACACGGCCACGATCTGCGCGGTGTCGGATGATGGGACAACGCGGACAAAGACCGCAACGATTGTAGCAATGGATGATCTCACTGTTTTTAAAAAGCGCGTTGATGCCCTAAAATCTGTGGCAAATGATGAGATCAATCAGGCAGAGAAAATGGCGGCTGAGCAAGCGGCCGAATTTTCAATAAAGATGGCCGTAAAGGGTCTATTCGATATAACAGATTTTAAATCAACGGCTGAAAGCATATTAGGTGGATTTACGTCTGTTGTTGAACCTGAATATGGTCATCTTGTTGAAGAAAGGTTCAACGACTTTGATGATTTTTTCAGTGGCTGGATGAAAAACCATTTGGAGGAGTCAGGCGATGATTTCTCACTAGTTGTACAGGCTGCATCTATTGGAATTGAAAATATTGGAAAGATACAAGAACGACGCGCAAAATTGGATCAAAATACCGATGACTTTGTTGGGTACATTGATACCCACCCGGATCAATTTAAAGATAATGAGTGGGTTAATACCCAGATAAACCTGTTTTCATCCAGTATAGAGAGTGTTGTTGAAAACCATAATGTTGTAGATTTCAAGCTCTGGTTCATGTCTTTTGATTATTCTTATCAGGAGGCTTACTACCTATTCGATGCAGTAAATGAAAATTCTGGGGCTTTCAATAGCGGGTTACTCAAAGCGCTGGTTAGCGGTGCTTTTCTGGCGGTAGTAAGTGGTTGCGGCTCCGTTGTTGTGGTAAACGCACCGTTGGTCGTGCCAATCACCGCGATAATTATTAGTGCTGTTTCTAACTTTGCTCTCACATCATCAACGCTTTTACTGACGATCTTAATGTTCAATGTTCCCATCATTGCAGATGACGTTGTACACGAGCACCAGAACTGCATTTCAGGCATAGAAAATGCTCTTTCTGGCACATCTGCGGAGTTTGTTGCACTGTCCGTATCAGACGTATCCACTGGAGGGACGGCATCCGTCACCTCTTCGGGAGATGTGTTCATCATCGGGCCATCCGGGAAGGTTGAAACGATTCTTATGGGCGGCGGTCATTATACTCCGATTGATTCGGGAACCTACAAGGCATACTCCTATAACCATGAGAATGGTCCCTTCTCACAGATTGAAGAATGCGACATCGCTGTCGAGGATCCCGACGTAGCGGTCAATGCCACTTACGCCGTCACAGGGGATTTCGCATCGATACATATTACGGCCGAAAACCATGAAGATACAACAATCGACAGCATTTATCTGACCACATCGATATCGGATAGCGATGGAAACTTCGTCAAGATGTACGATGAATCACTCACCCTCAATCCATCCCAGAATATCACATACGAGTACGAAGTGAGCTCGCCCGAGCTCAATGCTTTCTACGTCGCGGAAGCAGTACTCTCGATCAACTACTCGACGGTTCTCGACAGCACAAGTTTCATCATCGAGGCTGAAGGAGGTAACGAGGCTGACAAGGCGATCATCCTCTGTGTCGACGATTCACAGGTATTTGGGTACGGTGATAATATCCTCATCAACCTTACCGTCAGAAGTTTCAAGGACGCGTTGCCGGTAACCGTGGAAGTGCCGGAGTTTGGATACTCAACAACGGAGTACATAACTGGTGAAGAAGTCGTGCAGATTACCCTTCCGGGACAGGAACCTGATGACTACATAGCGTCGGTCTATCTCAACAACAGCGGTGGCAGCACGTACGATGCCGAAGTCATCACGTTCACCGTTCAGGCCGAAGGAACGGGGTTCCTCACGATAGAAACTGACGAATCTCTCTTCCCGGTGGGTGAGACAATCGCTGCTCCACTTGTCTTTATCGACGCCGGGCTGAACAGTCTAGACGGGGAGATCTTCGTGCAGGTGAGGACGCCCGCCAGTGAGATCGTCGATGCAACAGTCGCCGGGAGCAATGGTAACTACCAGTTCTCGTTCACACCGCCCGTGAACGGAACATACATCGTCACCGCCGAAGCCCGTAAAGACGGGTATTACATCTATGGCGATCAGGTAACGGTCATCTCCGGCGAGATGAGTCCTCTCGAACTGGCCGTCGGGTCCGATGAAGAAACCCTCTATGTCAATGTGACGGCAAACGCTCTGCCGGTCAATGCGAATGTGACGATGACCGCGAATGGTACAGAGACAGCAAAGACAGCAATATCCGGCATTGCAGCATTCCCGAAAGAGGAGAGTTATCGCCTGACGGCCGATCTGCTCTTCTTTGCACCGGCAGAGTTCAGTCACGTACCGCCCGAAGTCCAATTGTCTTTAGAGAACAACCGGACGATCACGGGTCGAAATGTCTTATTCAATGCATCGGCATCACACGATTCGGATGGATGGATCGTGGAATATATCTGGGACTTCAATGACGGTCATGAAGAAACGACGACATCAGGCTATGTCCTTCATCCGTTCGCTGCACCGGGCCGCTACACGGTAAACCTTACGGCCGTTGATAACGATGGTCTGGAGTCGTCGGTCACCCAGGATGTCACTGTCATTGATAGGAGTATTCCGGAGTTCGATCTATCGGAGCGGAGCATATATGTGGATTGCACAGGTGAGATTTCGATTCAGGCAACGGATCTTGATGAGATATCCTGGTTGAGGATGGTTATCGAATTCGATCCGAACATCGTGAAGGGTGTTGAGGTAATTGAAAAGGATATGTCACTTGTCCCCGCCAGTATTGGAAACGGAGTAATAATTATAGAGTCCGATGTTACAGAGCCGCTCTCGGGGTCTGCAGATGTTGCCTCCGTTACGTTCCAGGGACTCAGTGAGGGCAGTTCAACCATCAACATCTCAGCCGTCTGTAAGGACGTTGATGGATACCAAATCGAACCCGTCGTTTCAGGAAGTACCATTTCGGTTTTATATGGGTCACCACCGGTTGCTGATTTCACTGCTAATATCACCTCTGGTTGTATTCCCCTAGCCGTGCACTTCACCGACACCTCCACTGGTGACCCGACCGCCTGGCACTGGACCTTCGGTGACAATGCAACTTCCACGGAGCAGAACCCTGTCCACACCTACACAGTAGCGGGTATCTACACGGTGAACCTGACGGTGAGCAATTCCTACGGCAGCGATGAAAGGTGCATGCCGAATTACATCACCGTCGAACACGGAACCATCACGATCAACGCGTCAGGGGACGGAAACGCCACACTCAGCGATGAGATCATTCTGTCGGGAACAAACAGCGACAGCGCGATGACCTACCTCTCCCTGACCGGCCCGGGACTGAACGCGACGGGAGTCAACCTCCTGGATGTTTCGATTTCCGTGGTGAGCGATAATCCCTCGACGTTTACCGTTGCTGCTGTCGAGGCCAACGACACATGGGAATATCGGTGGGACACCGCTGCCATCGCAGGAGGCATGATAGAGGAGGGGGTGTACAAGGTGTACGCCGCCTCGCAACCAGAGTCCTTGGCAGATCTTGCGGGCGTCCCGAATGCAACCGTCGAAGTTCGGTTTACCGCGCCGGTGCAGCTGGTGAATGCGTCCTTCACTGCCAATGTCACCCCCGGCTCTGCTCCCCTCACGGTACACTTCACCGACACTTCCAGTGGCAACCCGACCGCCTGGCTCTGGGCCTTCGGCGACAACGCCACCTCCACCGTTCAAAACCCGACCCACACCTACACAGCAGCCGGCACCTACACCGTCACCCTGACTGCTACCAATGCCGACGGTTCTGACACCTGCGAAGGATACATCGCCGTCCTCGATCCCATGCACATCACTCTCGGCAACGCAAAGGCAGAGACGGGAGCGGTCACCGAAACATACCTGACCATCAGCAACGCCACCGCCCTCGGTGCGGTGGATCTGAACCTGACCTACGATCCCACTGTTGTCACAGTGGACTCGGTCAGTTCGGTAGCAGGCGCTATGGTAGTGTCAAATATCGACAACGAGAATGGCATCACCCATATTGGCTGTGTCGAGACAGTGGGCCAGAGCGGCAACGTCCAGATCTGCACCGTTGTGCTCAAGGCCGCCGGCGAACCGGGCGACGTCAGCCCGCTGAACGTCACCGTCAGGGAATTGAAAGATGCGTTCGGTACAAAAATTGACTTCGCCGCCGTCCCAGTGCTGGGCGAATTCCAAGTGCTCTACCCTGACACCCCTGATCCCGTTCGGTACATCACCCACGGCACCCTCTACAAAGGCATCAGGAGCGGGAACACCATCTATCTCGGTGAAGAGTGGCTGAACCTGACGCACCTCGGCGACGTTCGGCGGCTGGTGTACGCCGGCAACCTCTCGGCCGGCATCGACGTCCCCGATCCCGGCTCCTTCGACGTTGTTTCGATCGATGGTTTCGTGCCGGGCCGCTACTATGCATGGGGTGCCGACGGCCAGATCTGCGGCGAGCCCTGGGTGGAGATCAGAGAACCGGAGGCAACGCTGTATATCGTCTTGAACGGCACGACCGACTCCGTACACAACGCCTCGGTCACCCGCGCCGCCGATATCGCCTTCACGTTTGAAAACAACCTGGATGGCCTCTACACCTCTCCTGCGGCTTCCTTCGTGACGATCGAGGTCACGACACCCACAGGGGAGATGGTCACCCGGTTCGGCGGCCTGGACCTTGCGGAGATCCCGGTCAACACCACCCCGATCGTCCTCAACGGCTTCGACCTGACCGACACCGCCGCCGGCACTTACACGGCGAGGGCCGTCTGGCCGGCTTCGAGCGATTTCGCCGGGAAGGGTTATGACTCGAACACCGTCACCTTCGAGATCGTCGACCGCCAGCTCGGCCTTGAAGCGAGCACTGACACCATGGTCCGGAGCCATCCCTTCACCGTGACGGTCACCGGCGACAACGCCAGATGGTATATCCTCTACCTCGCCGACGCCGGCCTGACCGGTGAGGACGAGTACCCGCTGATCGCCGCCGGGCAACCGGGTGTGCAGATGGGCGATGAGGTTCCGCTCCCTGAGGGGGCGGCGAACTTCAGCCGCACCAGGACATATGTGGTCACCGACATTACCGGTAACCGCACGGTGCTGTTCGACACCGCAACGACAACCGCAGACCGGACGTTCACCCTCAGGGCCGTCGATGACGAGACCGGCCAGAACGCCGCTGAGGTGCAGGTGCGGGTAGAGAAAGGGCAGGTCACCGTTGCGGCCTCCGACGGTGCCGCGACGATCGGCGACGAGATCGTCCTCACCGGGATCAACACCGACAGCGCCATGACCTGCCTCTTCCTCACCGGGCCGGGCCTGCCGACATCTGGGGTCAACATCATGAACCTCTCGGCGCCGGCGGTGAGCGATGACCCGTCGACCTTTACTGAGAAGCAGGTGGAGATCGACGACATCTGGGAGTACATCTGGGACACCGCCTCCGTATGGGGAGGCGCACTCCAGGAGGGAACCTACACGGTGTACGCCGTCTCGCAGCCGAAGGCGCTCGCAGACCTCGAAGGCGTCCCGTACGCCTCGACTGCGATCAGGTTCGTCTCGCCGGCGCAGGGGGGCAACGCCTCCTTTGTTGCCGACAGAATGTCGGGCGTGGCGCCGCTCACGGTCCAGTTCACCGACACCTCGGCAAACAGTCCGACCTCATGGTCGTGGACCTTCGGCGACGGGAACACCTCCACCGATCAGAACCCGACCCACACCTACACTGCACCAGGCAACTACACCGTCAGCCTCTCAGTGAACGGCGGCGAGGACATCTGCACGAGGCCCGCCTATATCGCCGTCACACCCATACTCTTCGGCGATGCGAACGAGGATGGCGTCGTGAACCAGGCCGACACCCTCAGGGTGCTCAAAGAGGTCGTCGGCCTCGCCGCAAAACCAGCGACCGACACTGAACAGTTCACAAAGACCGACGTCCACGCCAACGGGGCGATCGATGTGGGCGACGCCCTCTTCATCGCCCAGCACAATGTCGGGCTGCGGGACGCGTGGTTTGAGATATGGACATAACCTCTATTTTTTGATCGAATCAGACGGTGCCCCCTGCACACGAACACGCGCAAGAGGGCGGTGATGACCAGGAGAGGGAGAATCAAATGCCTGGTTGCCGTCCCCAGTACTTCACTAATTTTGACACCCGACATCGAGTGATGTGGCTTCGCGCGACGACTCAAAACGAAGTTAGCAGAACCCGGATACCTGAATTCGCGGCTTCGCGTCCTTCGCGTGAGGCTCTATCACCCCCTGTGCTGAAAACTCACGCGAAGCCGCGAAGATACGCGAAGGGAAGTCGATGGTTTGACCTCCTTATGACCGTCTCAAACATTTTAGCGAAGTACTGGTCCCGCACACTACGGTCCTTATCCAGCGGTACTCCAGTCCTCCATTTCAGGAGTGTGGGAATCCATGACCTCTCTATCTGAATCTGCTCACGCGGCCCAGGATGACAGGGTGATCGCAACTCCATTGGCTGTCGGATATATTAATAACATAATAAATGTCGCGTACACTGTACCTGGAAGAGAAGAGAGGTTCATCACCAGAACGACAAACGCGACATATAACGATGTTTTCTTAAATCAGAGGCCACACGCGCCGATACTGGCGCGCGTTGCTTCACCAATACTCATTTCTCCGCACCGCGTTTTTTGATGATACCAGAGCGACCCATCGCTCCTGGTCTCCTGTCTTCGGGCATGAGTAAAAGGTTGAGAATACCATGAAGCCGAACAGATCGATACTGAGATTTTTTGCACTTCTTATGCTCTGCACTTTCATCGTCTCAGGAGTGCAGGCAGGAACACCGTATGCCTCACCGGATGGACGGTATGGAAGACTGATCACTCCTGGTTCTTCTGGATGGGCAGATTCTCTTGCGCCTTCAGATAGTCCTGGTAGCGTCGGCGAGGAGTCATCGGGCTACGAATTTGTAACCGCATGGGGATCGCCTGACGAAGGGTGGTTCAAGCATCCGTCTGGCGTCGCGGTGGACGGCGACGGCAACGTCTATGTCTCAGATTTCGGCAATCATAGCATCCTGAAATTCGATAGTTCCGGAGCCTTCATCATGGAATGGGGCGGTGAGGGTTCTGATAAAGGGGAATTTTTGCATCCCAGGGGCGTTGCGGTGGACGGCGACGGCAACGTCTACGTGGCAGACCACCATAATCTCCGTATCCAGAAATTTGACTGCAATGGGGCCTTCATCACAGAATGGGCGACTGAACCCTCAGAGGGCGGGGCGTACTGGTTTCCCGAGTACATCGCAGCAGACGGTGAAGGCAACGTCTATGTGGTAGACTCTTCTAGGTCATGCATTCAGAAATTTGACCCATCCGGCGCCTTTATAACGAAGTGGGGAACTGACCTGCCCGGTGATGATGAGTGGTCCGGATCGTACCCGGAGGGCATCGCGGTGGACGGTGATGGGAACGTCTATGTGGGAGATCCCTTCAACACCCGCATCCTGAAATTCGACAGTACCGGCGCCTTCATCACGAAGTGGAGCACTAATGGTCCAGGTGACGAAGAGTGGTCCTACCCGGTGGGCATCGCGGTGGACAGTGCCGGCAACGTCTATGTGGCAGATCTCGATTATCACTCCATCCAGAAATTCGACAGTGCTGGAACCCTGATAAAAAAATGGGGCGCTGAAGGTGCGGGGGATGGAGAGTTTTCGTTCCCCGAGGGCGTTGCGGTGGACGCCGGTGGAAACGTCTATGTGGTGGAGTCCGGTAATCGCCGTATCCAGAAATTCGACAGTGCCGGCACCTTCATCACGAAATGGGGAGCTGAAGGCTCAGGTGAAGAGTGGTGCTACTTTCCCGCGGATGTTGCGGTGGACAGTGCCGGCAACGTCTATGTGGTAGACCGTTTCAATCCCCGCATACAGAAGTTCGACAGTTCTGGCACCTTCATCATGACATGGGGCACTGCGGTATCCGATGACGGTTGGGAGTTCTATCCTGAGAACATCGCGGCGGACGGTGATGACAATATCTATGTAGCAACTCCGTATCCCTGCATCCTGAAGTTCGACGCCTCAGGCACGCTCATCACGCAAATTATGCCGGGTGGCTTCGGCAGCGAACTGTCCTGGTGGCACCCCGAAAGCATCGCGGTGGACGGCCAAGGGAACATCTATGTGGTGGATGTTGACAATAACCGCATCCTGAAGTTCGATAGCGCTGGCGCCTTCATCATGAAGTGGGGCACAGAAGGATCCGGCGAGGGGCAGTTCTGGTTCCCCAAGGGCGTCGCCGTGGACAGTGCTGGAAATGTCTATGTAGTAGACTCCCAAAATCATCGAATTCAGAAATTCGACGGCACTGGCACATTTATAATGAAGTGGGGGACTCTTGGGTGCGGTGACGGGCAGTTCAGTTCTCCTATGGGCGTTACGGTGGACAGTGGCGGAAACGTCTATGTGGCAGACACATATAATAGCCGCATCCAGAAATTCGACAGCGCCGGCGCCTTCATCACGAAGTGGGGCACGGAAGGATCGGGCGAAGGGCAGCTCTGGTGCCCCATGGGCGTCGCCGTGGACAGGGATGGCAATGTCTATGTAGCAGAATACTATAATGACCGCATCCAGAAGTTTGCGCCGACCGCTTCTACACCCGCCCGGCCCAGATTACACACCGATCCCGCCACCAATATCACAACAACAACCGCCACCCTGCACGGCCATCTCGCGAATGGCGAAGCAGGTGAAACCTATGAGGTCTGTTTTAGATATCATGATGAAGACGGTGAGAAGACAAAGGTTGGATTCACAACAGTTTCTGCTGCGAACCCATGTTATGAGTATGCCCTCTCCGGGCTGGAACCAAACACCACATATTACTATCGTGCGGTGCACAGGGATTCAACGGATCCTTCCTCTCTAAACCCGATCGATGCTGAGAACTATACGACGTTCTCTACCTTGAGCGTTGATCTTGGAACCCTTAAACCGGTGAACAACTACCCAAACAATATCTTCACCCAGAAATTCGCAAATTACCTTGACAATTATAATGGAAAAACATTCAAGGGCTTCCATGGTGGCGAAGACGTGCGTGCCGGGGGCGGTGATCCTGTCTATTCCGTACTTGATGGCAAAATCGTTAAAATTTCAGACCTTGGGGATCTTGGATCGCTTATTGCAGTAAAACATGACGGGAAATTTGTGATTCCTGGACGAAAAGAGATTACCAATGGTCCGAATGAAGAGTCATACGAATATCCGGAAGAGGAATTAACATCGGTTTACTCTATATATATCCATGTCAACAATGCGTCTTACTGCAAAGAAGGCGACACCGTTTCGGCAGGTCAGCAGATCGCGAGCATTGCCGATATTTCTTCTGCCGGACTTGGTTCACATCTTCACTTTGAAATACGTCATCCAGACCAGAAAAATAGTCCAAAATGGTCCCTGGTAGGAGACGCATCAAATTGGGCAACCTTCGATGACGGAACGTACAATGGCTATTACTTCAATCCCCAGACGATGGTGGATGATGGTCTGCGCAGACCCCTGGATTTTTTGCTGGCACAATCATCTCAGACTTCAAGTCCTCCTGCGGCCTCTTTCACAGCATACCCAACAAGTGGTGAAGCACCTCTCACCGTGGAATTCACCGACACCTCAACAGGTAATCCCACATCATGGCTATGGGACTTTGGTGATGGACAGAGCGCGTCGGACCCGAACTCGATTCATACCTACACGCAAGCGGGATCCTATTCGGTAGCCCTGACCGCAGGAAATGCCAATGGGGAAGATACTTCGACACAGTCAGCGTGCGTCGTGGTCAACGCATCGAGTAAAGTGCCTGAGGGGGGCAGACTAAATATCACTGTTGAATCCGAGCATCCTTATGCCAATAATTATGAGTATGCCTGGACGATCTCTCAATCTGGCGCCGACCAGATTCGGCTCCACTTCGACAAACTCGATCTGAATGAGAACGATTATTTAACTATGTATGACGGTTACGGGACGAAACTGCTGGAATATGGTGCCCGCTATTCCAGTTATATGAATGATGATTTCTGGACCGATTGGGAGACTACCGACACCCTCGTGGTGAGATTGGTGACCGATAACGGCGGCAATGCCTATGGTTTCCTCGTCGATCGGATCGAGTTCCGGAATGAAGCAGCGCCTTCCACCTCACAGGTCGCTGAGTCATATCACTCCTATGCCAATAACTACATGCACACCTGGAAGATCGTGCAACCCGGCGCCGACCAGATGAGGCTCCACTTTGATAAACTCAATCTGGATGAGGATGATTATCTAACAATATATGACGGTTACGGGAACAAACTGATTGGGTATGGCTGTTCTTATTCCGGTTATATGAATGATGATTTCTGGAGCGATTGGGAGACTACAGATACCCTCTTGGTGAGATTGGTGACCGATAACGGCGGCAATGCCTATGGCTTCGTCGTCGATCAGATCGAGTTCCGGAATGAAGCAGCGCCTTCCACCTCACAGGTCGCTGAGTCATATCACTCCTATGCCAATAACTACGTGCACACCTGGAAGATCGTGCAACCCGGCGCCGACCAGATGAGGCTCCACTTTGATAAACTCAATCTGGATGAGGAT
>ENA-ORXD01001638-ORXD01001638.1-sediment-metagenome-genome-assembly--contig:-NODE-1638-length-17487-cov-4.418610_pt1 | contig 17487 bp, 15 predicted proteins | sample MGYA00237862_ERZ511471 | MGnify/ENA metagenome assembly ERZ511471
TGAGGAACTGGCGGGGGAGTATGAAGGAAGGATCCGTTTCTGCAAGCTGAACGTTGCGGAAAACCGCAGGCTGGTCATTTCCCTGAAGGTCATGGGAGTCCCCACCTTCCTCTTCTACAAGGGTGGCGAACAAAAGGACCGGCTTAGCGGGGGAGAAGTGACAGTCGAGGGGATAAGACAGAAAGCAGAGGCCCTTCTGGCATAAGCGCCTAGTCCGAAGAAAGGGGGGGAAAACACGTGAAGCTTGAACTTCACAAGCTGCATATCAAGAGCCTGGCATGGGGCGAGAAAACAGGCGTAAAGGACGGAGTCCTGACCGTCTGCAAACAGGAAGTGCTCGACCTCGTGAAGGAGGACGCAAATTTCCTGAAGGTCGATGTTGACATGGCTCTTCCGGGCGACAGTACCCGGATTGTCCCTGTGAAGGATGTCGTTGAACCCCGGTGCAAAGTCGAGGGCGGCAACGGTGTCTTCCCCGGGATGGTATCCGACGTCGATACGGTTGGTTACGGCAAGACCCTGGTCCTGGAAGGGGCAGGGGTCGTGACGTGCGGCAAGATCGTGGGATTCCAGGAAGGGATTATCGACATGTCGGGGCCGGCCGCCGAATACACCCCATTTGCCCAGACATGCAACGTCGTGCTGGTTTTTGAACCGGTTGAAGGGCTTGAGAGGCACGATTACGAAGCTTCCTGCCGCATGGCCGGTTTAAAGGTAGCCCAGTATCTTGCGAAATCCGCTGTCGGCACAAAGGCCGATTCAGTCGAGAACTACGAGGCGAAACCCCTGAACGAAGCGATGCTGGAGTACCCCGGCCTGCCGAAGGTGGCGTACCTCTACATGCTCCAGTCCCAGGGACTCCTGCATGATACCTATGTGTACGGGGTTGACGCGAAGAAGATCCTGCCGACACTCATCAACTACACGGAAGTTTTCGACGGCGCGATCATCTCGGGAAATTGCGTTTCCGCCTGCGACAAGAACAGCACCTACTACCACCTCAACAACCCGATCATCAAGGCCATGGCGGCCCGCCACGGGAAGGACTACAACTTTGTCGGCGTGATCATCACGAATGAAAACGTCACGCTCGCCGACAAAAAGCGCAGTTCTTCCTACGCCGTCAAGCTGGCTACGGCTTTGGGGGTTGAAGGACTGCTCATCTCCGAGGAAGGTTTCGGCAATCCGGATGCGGACTTGATCATGAACTGCCGAAAAGCCGAAAACGCTGGCATCAAGACGGTTCTCGTAACCGACGAGTACGCCGGCCGGGACGGGGCAAGCCAGTCTCTTGCCGATGCCGCAAAGGAAGCCGATGCTGTCGTCACTGCAGGAAACGCAAATGCGATGATCCTCCTTCCGCCGATGACGAAGGTGATTGGCTATCCGAACTATGCGGATGTCATCGCCGGCGGGTTCCAGGGATCATTGCGCGAGGACGGTTCGATCGAGGTCGAACTCCAGGCGATTACGGGTTCGACCAGCGAACTGGGCTTTACACGGATCAGTGCGATCACGATCTAGAAGAACGGTGTTAAAAATTCAGAGTGGGAGGTGAAATCCATGGGTAAGCTGGCTGGAAAGAAAGTGGTCCTTCTCGGCGAACGTGACGGTGTTCCCGGGCCCGCAATCGAGGCCTGCCTGAAATCATCGGGCGCCGATATCGTGTTCTCCGTGACCGAATGCTTTGTCTGAACCGCCGCCGGTGCCATGGACCTGCAGAACCAGCAGCGCGTGAAAGACGCTGCTGAGAAGTTCGGAGCAGAAAACGTCATTGTGATCCTGGGCTCTTCCGACGCCGAAGGCGCGGAAATCTATGCCGAAACCGTCACGAATGGCGATCCGACTTTCGCAGGTCCTTTGGCAGGAGTCCCGTTGGGACTCGCTGTTTACCATGTTTTTGACGAAGCGATCCGGAGTGAGACCGACCCGGCGCTTTGGGAAGAACAGATCAGCATGATGGAAATGGTCCTCGACACCGAGGCCCTGGCGAAGGCTGTCGCAGGCATGCGTGAGCAGTACAGCAAGTTCGCCCTTTAATGCGACTTGGGAAAGGAGGGAAATCGATTGTCCTACCGAGTAGTGCATTACATCAACCAGTTCTTTGCCGGCATCGGCGGTGAAGAAAAGGCCGATTACAGGCCTGAGGCACGGGAGGGCGTGGTCGGTCCCGGAATGGCTCTCAATGCCGCGATGAAGGGAAAAGCCGAGATTGTCGGCACTGTCATTTGCGGGGACAGCTACTTTGCGGAAAACATGGCCTCGGCTTCGACCGCCATTCTGGAGATGATCAGGAAGTTCAAGCCCGACGCGGTTGTGGCAGGGCCGGCCTTCAATGCAGGACGTTACGGAACGGCAAGCGGTGCCGTACTCGAGATGGTCGCGAAGGAACTCGGGATTCCCGTAGTCGGCGGCATGTACCAGGAAAATCCTGGAGTGGAACTTTATCGCAAGAGCGCTTACATTTTCAAGACTTCCGATAGCGCTCGCGGGATGGGGCCCGCCGTCGAGGGAATGGCCCGCCTTCTCCTCAAGCAGTTGGCAGGAGAGAAGATCGGGACGCCGGAAGAAGAAGGCTACAACGAGCGGGGGCTCAGGGTGAACGTCTTCCTCGAAAAGAACGGTGGGGAACGTGCCGCTGAAATGCTCGCCAGGAAACTGGCCGGCGAACCTTTCAAGACCGAATACCCCATGCCGGTGTTCGACAGGGTTGCCCCAAACTCGCCGATCCTCGACATGAAAAACGCCGTTGTTGCCCTGGTCACATCGGGTGGAATCGTTCCCAAGGGAAACCCCGATCACATTGAAGCCTCCAGCGCGAGCCACTATGGCGAATACAGCCTGGCTGGCGTCATGACAGCCGATGAAGTCCATTACGAGACCGCTCACGGCGGTTACGACCCGACCTATGCAAACAAGAACCCGAACAGGGTCCTTCCTGTCGACGTGATGCGGCAGCTTGAGAAGGAAGGCGTGTTCAAGAAGTTCCACGAAAAATTTTATACGACGGTCGGGAACGGTACTTCCGTTGGGAACACGAAGCGGTTCGGCGAGGAAATCGTCGGAAAATTGAAGAAGGATGGCGTGGATGCCGTTATCGTTACCTCCACCTGAGGCACCTGCACGCGTTGCGGTGCGACGCTTGTCAAGGAAATCGAGCGCGGAGGGCTACCGGTGGTTCATATCTGCACCATCGTTCCGATATCCATGACTGTTGGAGCAAACCGGATTGTCCCTGCCGTTGCAATTCCTCATCCGCTGGGTGACCCGTCCCGAACCCCGGAAGAGGAAGTGCAGATTCGCAGAAAGCTTGTCCTGAAGGCCCTCAAGGCCTTGGGGACCGAAGTCCACGAACAGACGGTTTTTACCGACTGAAGATTGATTCGGAGGCCCAGCGGGCAGCGCCTGCTGGGCCTTTCTCCAAGGAGGATTCCTAAATAATGAAAGTCGCGGTCAAAGGCTACTCATACTGCCTGAATCACTCCCCGGAAATTGGGCTCCTGTACGGGAACACCCCGTACGTTGAAAGAATGACAAAGGGAAGTTCAGAGTTTCTCGAGACCCTTCCTTCCCACCTGCAATCCTACGAGAAGGCAGTGAGCTATGCCCCGAACCTGGCCTACATAGGGGCACTGGCGCTCGACGAGCTGGAAAAGCATCCCCAACCCTGGCTGGAACATCCGGTTTCCGGTGCCTCCCGTTATGGCCGCTTTGGGGAAATCATGCCCGAAGACGAATTTATCGGGCTGATGGATATCAGCGATGTTTTCGACATCGTCTGGCTCGAGACCGGTTTCTCCGCGGAAGTTGCGGAGAAACTCAGGGTGAACCCTGTCATGAACGAGACCCTGCTGGGACGGCTCGAAAAAGGACACCCAATCGAGGAAATCGAGCAGGAAGTCCGCGAGAAAGACGCACTTCCGCTGTACCTCGGCGGGAAACTCGTTGGTTGCTCCCGAAAAGGGCATGAGGTGGACGAGTGCCTGGAGGCCTATGTGCTCCTCGAAAACCTGGCCTGCAAGGCAGGAGGGGTGCTTGCGATGCTGCACCTGTTCCGGAACTCGGGGCTCAAGCCGGAGGAAGTCGATTTTGTGATCGAATGTTCCGAGGAAGCCGCAGGAGACATGAACCAGCGGGGAGGCGGCAACTTCGCAAAGGCGGTTGCAGAGATTGCCGGTTGTGTGAACGCGAGCGGCTGCGACGTTAGGGGGTTTTGCGCAGGCCCGGTCAACGCGGTCATCGCGGCCGCAAGCCAGGTTGCAGCCGGGGCCCGCAAGAATTGCGTGGTGCTCGCGGGTGGGGCGATACCGAAACTTTTCATGAACAGCCGGGACCATATCAAGAAGGGGTTGCCTGCCCTGGAGGACTGCCTGGGGAATTTTGCACTGCTCCTGTCTCCCGACGACGGAACCGCTCCGGTTATTCGCCTTGATGCCCTGGGCAAGCACACGGTAGGGGCGGGATCCTCTCCGCAGGCGATCACAAGCGCCCTGGTCTGGGAACCGCTGCAAAAGCTCGGTTTGGGCTTTGACGATGTCGACAAGTATGCCGCGGAATTGCAGAACCCCGAAATCACCCTGCCTGCCGGTGCGGGAGACGTACCGACGGCTAACTTCAAGATGATTGCCGCTCTTGCCGTTATGAAGGGCCAGCTTGAAAAGGCCCGCATTCCCGAATTTGTAAAGGAAAAGGGAGTTCCTGGATTTGTCCATACACAGGGACACATTCCTTCGGGTGTTCCCTTTATCGGCCATGCCTGCGAGTGGATCAAGTCGAAAACGATCCGGCGGGCGCTCGTGATCGGGAAAGGAAGCCTATTCCTCGCCAGGATGACCAATCTCTCCGACGGGGCATCCTTCTTTATCGAACCCCCCGTAGAGGAAAAAAGCACGCAGGCTGTTTCGAAGGAAGACATCAAGCGCCTCCTGCTGGAAGCCCTTTCAGAGGTTGCCGCGTCCCTGCAGGCGGAGTAGGGGGGATCCCCTTGTCAAATCTCAACAAGACGATAGGCGAACTCCTTTCGGAAATCGTCGAGGCGGCCAAAACGGGCGGTCCTGTCAGGCGAATAGGGCTGATGTCTCGCGGGAGTGAACTGGGAGCCGAAGAGATGGCAGCAGGGGCCAGGCTTGCTCAGCAGGTGAGCCCGGGCCTTTCCGTGGTCATGATCGGTCCGAAGACGCCCGGTTATGAGGAACTCGAATGGATCGAAACCCCGGAAACCGATTGCGAAGCGCTGATTGCAGAGGCGATGGAAAAGGCCCTGGATGAAAAGCGCATCGATGGAGCGGTTGCCCTTCACTATCCTTTTCCGATGGGAGTCACGACAATCGGACGGGTCGTCACCCCTGGCCGGGGGCGGGACATGCTTGTCGCATCATCGACCGGCTCAAGTTCGACACTGCGGACCGAGGCGATGCTAAAGAACGCCATTTTCGGCATTGCGGTAGGCAAGGCACTCGGAAAGCCCGAACCAAAAGTCGGAATCCTGAACGTCGAAGGAGCCCAGACCGTGTTCAGGGCCCTTTCCCAGCTCAGGGAAGCCGGCTACGCGGTAACCTACGGCGAAAGCGTCAGGAAGGACGGGGGGGCGGTCCTCCGCGGGAACGACATCCTAGCAGGGGCGGTTGATGTGTGTGTCGCCGATACCCTGACAGGGAATGTCCTCATGAAGCTTTTCTCCTCCTTCACGACCGGGGGAAGCTACGAGTCCCTGGGATGGGGATACGGGCCCTCCGTAGGGGAGGGCTGGCCCCACGTCATTTCCATCATTTCACGGGCTTCCGGCGCTCCGGTGATCGCAAATGCCCTTGCCTTCACCGCCACGGTGGCGGCAGCGGGACTCCCCTCCATCGTCGAAGCCGAGATGAAGAAGGCACGGGAAGCGGGGTTGGAGGCCATACTGGCGGGATTGCGGCCAAAGACCTCCGCAGCGGAGGAAGAAGTGAAGGCTCCCCCTGCCGAGCCGACGGACGAGGAGATTCACGGGATCGACGTCCTCAATATCGAGGATGCGGTCAGGGAACTCTGGAAAGCGGGAATATATGCGGAATCGGCAATGGGGTGCACGGGCCCGGTCGTGAAGCTTGCTTCCCGCAACCTTGAACAGGCTGAACTTTTCCTGAAAAAGAGCGGATACCTTTGATGAAAAGGGCACCCCGGAGAGAAAATACGGTTCTCTCCGAGTGGTGCCCATGTTATAATAATGAAAATATTAAATATACCGTATTCGAAAGGAGGGGTCTCCCAAAGCCTGAATTCCGGGCGCATATGGGTCGGTTTTCTGCGGCGCACCGATAGACAGGTCAAATTTGTTTCAAGGAGGAGGATTTGAGGTCATGGAAGGAATCATGAAGCTCAACGGCGTAATCAATGGTATCGTATGGGGTCCCTGGATGCTCACCCTTCTTGTCGGAACGGGCGTTTATCTTACGCTCATTCTTGGCGTTCCGCAGATTCGGTACTTCGTTCTAATGTTCAAGGAAGTGTTCGGCAACCTGGGCAAGAAGAAGGAAGGAGAAGGGTCGATCTCTTCCTTCGCGGCGCTTTCAACAGCCCTTGCCTCAACGATCGGTACCGGGAACATCGCCGGCGTTGCAACGGCGCTGCACCTTGGCGGGCCTGGCGCTCTCTTCTGGATGCTGGTTTCTGCCGTTTTCGGCATGACCACGAAAATGTGTGAAGTTGCCCTGGCCGTCCATTACCGCGAGAAGGATCCCAGCGGCAACTGGCGCGGCGGCACCATGTACATCCTGGAAAAGGGAACCGGCCAGAAATGGCTGGCCTGGCTGTTTGCCCTGTTCGCCTTCTTTGCTTCATTCGGCATCGGCTGCGCAATCCAGGCGAACTCCACGGCTGAGGGCTTCAACCTCGGCTTCGGGATTCCCCACATGTACACGGGTATCGTGGTCGCAGTCCTGACCGGGCTTGTCATCATCGGAGGCCTGAAGAGGATCTCCGACGTCACCACCTACCTCGTTCCCTTCATGGCCATCTTCTACATCGTCGGCGGAATCATCGTCGTTGGCACCCACGCCAGCGGAATCCCCATGGCGATTGGAAACGCGGTGAAATATGCCTTCTCCGACCCGATGGCGCTGCCAGGGGCAATTGCCGGCTGGTCGGTCAAGATCGCACTGACAAAGGGTATTGCGCGCGGCGTTTTCTCAAACGAAGCCGGTCTGGGCTCGGCTCCCATGGTTCACGCCACCGCCGTCGTCGACCACCCGATGCGGCAGGGGATGTACGGCCTGTTCGAGGTCTTTGCCGACACGATCGTCATTTGCTCGCTGACCGCCCTGGCCATCCTGACGAGCGGCGTGCTTACGGGACAGCCGGAACTTACGGGTGCGAAGCTTTCCCTCTCCGCCTTCCAGACGGTTCTCGGCGGGACGGGCACGATGATCCTTTCTGTTGGCCTGGCTCTCTTTGCCTTCTCGACGATCCTCGGCTGGTACTGGTACAGTGAGACGGCAGGGGTCTATGTGTTCGGGCTGAAGTCCATCCCCGTCATCAAGATCCTGTGGATCGCCTTTGTCATCCTTGGCGCTTCCGGGGAAAAGCTGCTGGGCGCGGGTGCAGGGTTCCTTACCAACCTTTGGGACCTTTCCGACACCCTGAACGGGCTCATGGCGATCCCCAACCTGATTGCGCTGCTGCTTCTTTCCGGGACACTCCGGAAACTCGTCAAGGATTTCGACGAGAAGCGTCGCAACGGAATGTTGAAGATCTAGCCGAAAAAGCATTAAGGGTCGTGCAGGCCCTCGCGGGGCAGGGTTTTTTCCCTGCCCCGCTTTCCACATGAGGAGGCGAAAGCTCTTGCAATTCCGCCCGACACGCATGGAAGTCTCTTTGGAAAACCTGAAAGCAAATTTTCGTGCCGTAAGGAAATGGGTCGGTCCCAGGGTCCAGGCGATAGCGGTCGTTAAGGCCAACGGCTACGGCACGGGAATGATACCTGCGGCAACAGCCTTCCGGGAGGCGGGGGCGCAGCGTTTCGCCGTTGCGATTCCGGAAGAGGCGCTGGAACTTCGTGAAAACGGATTCAACGAGCCGGTCCTTGTCCTGGGAGCGTCGACCCCGTGTTCCGCATCTGAAATGGTCAGGCTTGATATCAGCGGTGCCTGCACCGACCTCGGGTTCGCACGGGCGATGAGCGAAGCGGCCGTTAGACAGGGAAAGCCTGCCAGGATTCACCTGAAGATCGATACGGGAATGGGAAGGATCGGTTTCCTGCCGGAAAATATTCCTGCGGCCCTGAACGAGATCCTATCGATGCCCGGCCTGGAACTGGAAGGTGTTTTCACCCATTTTGCGACTGCGGACGAGCTCAACCTGGACTACACCCGGTGGCAGTTCCGTCGACTTGGGGATGTGCTTGAGCTGCTGCGCTCCCGCAACGTCGGGGTTCGTCTTAGGCATGCCTGCAATAGCGCGGCAACCCTTTCGCTCCCCGAGATGCACCTTGACGCGGTCCGCCCCGGCGTCATCCTTTACGGAATGTGGCCTTCCGCAGTGGTCCGTCGGAGCATCGAGCTGAAGCCTGTTTTCGAGGTCAAGACGGCGATTGCCTGCCTGAGGAGCCTTCCTGCCGCCAGCGGGGTGAGTTACGGGCTGCGTTACATGACCCGGGGGGAGGAACGGATCGCTGCCCTGCCCCTGGGATATAACGACGGATGGACACGGCTTCTCAATTTCAAGGCGGAAGTCCTGGTAAAGGGGCATCGGGCTCCCGTGGTCGGCAGCATCTGCATGGATCAGTGCATGATCAACGTGACCCATATCCCCGAGGCGCAGGTGGGCGACGAGGTGGTGCTCATCGGTTCACAGGGGGCGGAAATGATCACCGTGGACGAGGTGGCGTCGAAGCTCGGAACGATCAACTACGAGATTCCCGGTATGTTCTCCAGAAGGGTCCCCAGGGTTTACATTTAGGAAAAGATTGCAAGAACCCTCATAAAGGAGCGTGTGGAAAATGAAATTCTCGAAGCGGATAACCGGAATGCAGGCTTCGCCGATCAGGAAACTCCTTCCCTATGCCACCGAGGCGAAAGCCCAGGGCAAGAAGGTCTATCACCTCAATATCGGGCAACCGGATATCGCAACCCCAGCCGGTTTTTTCAATGCCGTGAAGGAATTCAAGGAAGATGTCCTGGCCTATTCGACCTCCGCCGGCAGCAACGAACTGATCGACGCGATCAGGAAGTATTACGAAGGCTACGGGATCGAGTACGGCCGCGAACACATCATCGTTACGAACGGTGGCAGTGAAGCCCTGATGTTCGCGATGATCGCGCTCTGCGACCCCGGTGAGGAAATTCTTGTCCCGGAGCCGTTCTACACGAACTACAACGGTTTTGGCCAGGCCGTGAACGTTGTCATCAAGCCGATTACAACCCGGGCAGAATGCGGTTTCCATCTTCCTTCAATGGAAGAAATCGAAAAGGTCCTGACGCCAAGCACGAAAGCGATCCTGATGTCGAACCCGGGCAACCCGACTGGAGTCGTCTATACCGATGATGAGATTGCAATGCTGGCCGACCTGGCGAAGAGGCACGACCTCTTCATCATCGCCGACGAGGTTTATCGCGAATTTGTGTATGACGGCCTCAAGTACACGAGTTTCGGGACGGTCAGGGAGATCGAGGACAGGGTCGTCCTGGTCGATTCCGTCTCAAAACGTTTCAGCGCCTGCGGAGCACGTATCGGTTGCATTTCCAGCAAAAACACGGAGTTCATGGGGCAAGTCATGAAGCTTGCCCAGGGAAGGCTTTGCGTGCCGACACTCGAGCAGGTAGGGGCGGCTGAACTCTACAAGACACCGATGTCCTACCTGAAAGAAGTCAATGAAGAATACACCCTCCGGCGGAATATTCTTTACAAGGCCCTGAAGGAAATGCCGGGCGTTGTTTGCGAAGAACCTAAAGGTGCGTTTTACGTTGTTGTCAAGTTGCCGGTAGACAATGCCGAAAAGTTTGTCATCTGGATGCTGAAGGATTTCGATGTCGACGGAGAGACCGTCATGATGGCTCCTGCAGAAGGGTTCTATGCGACCCCGGGGCTTGGACGGGACGAAGTCCGGCTTGCCTATGTCCTTAAGGAAAAGGACCTGGCCAAGGCTATGGAAATCATGAAAGCCGGTCTTGAAGCTTATCCCGGACGCGTGGAGTCGGTTTCCGTTTCTGCCTGAAATTAGAAAAGGGACCGGTGAAAAGGGCTCCCCGACTCCGCTCAGCGGCGGCGGGGAGCCCTTTTTCGATTCTCGCGGGGAAGAAAGGAGAAGCCCTTATGCTGAAAATAAAGGAAGCCCATGCAAGTGACGCAGACAAGGGTATTGCGCGTCTTGACCCGAAAGATATGACCTTTTATGGGTTGATTGAGGGGGATGTTGTCCTTATCGAGGGGAAGGCCTCCTGCCCGGTTCGCGTGTTTCCCTGCGAAGTGGATGACCGTGGCCAGGGCGTTGTCCTTGTCGACCGGGAAACGCGGGAAAACCTTGAAGTCGGGATAGGTGCCAAGGTGGAATTGATCAAGGCGAAATGGGTGCCTGCACTTTCGGTGACGGTTGCACAAGTTGCAGCGGGTGAACTTTTCGAACAAGCGGGGGTTCAGGAGCTTTTAGTTTCTTTCCTGCGGGATCGGTCTTTATTGAGAGGGAAACGAATCCGGGCGAACGTTTTTGGAAACAGGCCTTTCGAATTCAAAGTGAAGAGAACCGTGCCCGAAGGTGTTGTCGTTATTGGTCCCGAAACCCGGTTCGATTTCGAAAACGTACCCGAAGGGAAAGGCGGGACAGTCCGGGAAAACCGGCTTTCCTACGAGGATATAGGGGGGTTGGGCCCCCAAATCAGGAAAATCCGTGAAATGGTGGAAATACCCCTGAGATTTCCTGCAATTTTCAGGAAACTTGCCATAGAACCACCGAAAGGGATTTTGCTTTATGGTCCTCCGGGGTCGGGGAAAACGGCCTTGGCGAGGGCTGTGGCGAACGAAACGGACGCATTTTTTTCCTCAATATCGGGTCCGGAGATTATCGGAAAATATTATGGTGAAAGCGAGGCCCGTTTAAGGGCGGTTTTCGAGGAAGCAAGCAAGCACGCACCGGCCATCCTCTTCATTGACGAAATCGATGCGATCGCACCCAAGAGGGAGGAGATGGGCGGAGAAAAACAGGTTGAAAGAAGGGTCGTCGCCCAGCTTTTAGCCCTCATGGATGGCCTGGAATCCCGCGGGAAAGTGGTTGTCATGGCAGCGACCAATATCCCGAATGCCCTTGATCCCGCCCTGAGAAGGCCGGGGCGGTTCGATCGCGAGATTGCGGTACCCATTCCCAGCAGGCAAGGACGCCTGGAGATTCTCCAGATTCATACTCGGGGAATGCCGTTGACAGCCGAAGTTGATCTTTCCGGAATTGCGGCCCGGACCCATGGTTTTGTCGGCGCCGATCTGGAAGCCCTGGCAAAAGAAGCAGCCATGAGCGCCCTGAGGAGAATCCTTCCTTCGATGGATTTCAAGAGCGGTGAAATACCCGATGAAGAGGTCGAGAGACTGCAAGTCTCCTCTCACGACTTCGAGGAAGCGCTGAAGAGCGTGGAGCCATCGGCATTGCGGGAAGTCTCCCTTGAGGTTCCAGAGGTTGGGTGGGAGGATATCGGCGGGCTTGGGCCTGTCAAGGAAGCCCTCCGCCAGGCGGTGGAATGGCCACTCTGGAACGATGAGCTCTATCGCCAGCTCGATACGCGCCCGCCCAGGGGAATCCTGCTTCACGGGAGGTCCGGTTCAGGCAAGACGTTGCTGGTCAAGGCTCTGGCGCGCGAAAGCGGTCTCAATCTCATTTTTGTCCAGGGGCCAACGCTCCTCTCGAGATATATCGGCGAAGGGGAGAAAGGATTGAGGCAGGCTTTCCGCTTCGCGAGGCAATCGGCTCCCTCCATTCTTTGCCTGGACGGTATCGATTCCCTCTTTCCAAGCCCTGAAGGGAAAGAGAGGGACCCCGTCGCAGAAAGGCTGGTTGCCCAGTTTTGCTCGGAAATGAACGGGATCGTCGACATGCGGGGAGTGACAGTCATAGGAACCGCGCTTGACCCGGCGAGTATCGATGCTCGCGTCAGGGGCGCAGGGCGTTTTGAAATACAGGTCGGCCTTCCCGAACCGGAAGAAACGGAAAGGCTGGAAATCCTGCAGGTTCACACAAGGCATAAACCGATCTCCGCGGATGTCGACCTGGGGGCACTCGCGGCAAAGACGCGGGGGCTTAACGGAGCGGAACTCGAAAACCTTTGCAGGATAGCTGCCGAAGAAGCTTTGAGGGAACATCTGCGGGGGGAAAGGCGGGAAGCCCTGGTCGAGATCGGCCCGGGGCATTTCGAAGAGGCCATAAGGAAGGTCGCCGGCGAATCTGTATAATGAACCGGAAGCCCAATCTCGCGAGGTACCTTTTTGGAAGGAGCGTCACTCTATGAAGAAGCTTTGGGATTTGAATCTCCGGAACTTACCCGTGGAAAAACTGACGGAATCCGAGGCGGCGAGGGTCGCTGAAATCGCCAGGCAGTGCAGGGCATGGGCCGTGACCATGACAACCGTGGCGAATAGTGGCCATCCCGCTGGTTCCCTGTCCAGCATGGAAATGTTCCTTCTCTCTTATGCGGTTGCCGACATAACCCCGGAAAATTTTCACGGTCTTGACCGGGACTTTGTCGTCATCAGCCATGGACATACTTCCCCCGGTGCCTATGCGGCCTTGGCCGCTCACGGTTTTTTTGAGCCGGAGGAAGCCATGGCTCACTTCAGGCAGGCCGGGAGCCTGTTTCAAGGGCATGTCGAAAGGCAGGTGCCTGGCATCGATTGGGGCTCGGGCAACCTCGGACAGGGACTCTCTGCAGGGGTGGGTTACGCCATGGCTTGCCGGGCAAGAGGTTCGGGGAGAAACGTATACGTTCTCATGAGCGACGGGGAACAAGTCAAAGGGCAAATTGCCGAAGCCCGGCGCATGGCTGTCAAGGAAGAACTGGACAACCTGGTCGTCCTCATGGACTACAACCACATACAAATTTCCGGGCGCATAGAGGAAATCATGCCCGCTGACCTGCCCGCCCTTTGGGAGGCTGACGGCTGGACTGTCCTTGAATGTGAAGGGCAGGATCCTGCTGCCTTGTACGAAGCAATGGCGGCTGCACGAAGAAGCGGAAAACCTGCTGTCGTTTTTTGCCATAACACGATGGGAAAAGGAGTCTCTTTCATGGAAAATGTGCCCGACTACCATGGCAAGGCTGCCACGGGACAGGCTTACGAGAGGGCCATGGCAGAGCTCGGGTTTTCTTCATCTCTTGGAGGTGAGGCCATGGAGAGGAGAAAAGAAGTTCCCGCCACGGTCCCCATCCACCCCTGCCCTGGCACGATAAGCATCGAAACAGGAGCCGCGCGGCAATACGGCGCAGACGTGAAAACCGATAACCGATCGGCTTTCGGCAATGCCCTTGAGGACGTGGGAAAGCTGAATTACTGCGAACTCGGGAAGACTCCCCTGCTGGTATTCGACTGCGACCTTGCCGGGTCCGTCAAGACTGACGGCTTTGCCCGCAGCTGTCCAAAATGGTTCAAGGAAATGGGAATCCAGGAACATTCAACGGCCACTGTTGCCGGAGCGGCCTCTTGTGGCGGAGTCGTCAGCCTCTGGGCGGATTTTGGGGTCTTCGGACTGGATGAAGTGTATAACCAGCAGCGGCTGAATGACATCAACGGTACAAACCTGAAAGTCGTCCTTACCCATGTCGGGCTAGATGTAGGCGAAGATGGGATGACCCACCAGTGTATCGACTATGCCGGGCTCCTTCGCAACACTTTCGGTTGGAAGCTGGTTGTTCCCGCGGACCCGAACCAGACGGACCGCGCAACGCGATGGGCGATCCGTACACCCGGAAACATCTGCCTTGCCATGGGGCGCAGCAAACTTCCCGTGCTAACCGACGAGAAAGGGGCACCGCTCTTCGGGGAAGATTATGAATTCCAATACGGCAAGGCAGACCTGGTCAGGGAAGGGTCGCACGGGACGATCATCTGCATGGGGCACATGGTTCACAGGGGAGTGAAAGCCTGGGAAACACTTGTCGCACAGGGCATCAGGCCTCGTCTCCTGCATGTTTCCTGTCCCCTCGGGACCGACGAGGAAGCCCTTGAAGCCGCAGTGCGCACGGGGGCAATCCTCACGTACGAAGACCATCATTCCGGTACGGGGCTGGCAAGCAGCATCGCCATGCGATTGGCGGAACGGGGGGAAACGGTACGCTTCAAAGGCATGGGGGTTCATCGTTACGGAGATTCCGGCACATCGGACGATGTTATCGCCCGAATGGGACTTTCATCGGCCGACCTGGTCATGACCTTCAAGCAATTGGTAGCCAGGTAGGGAAACATGCAAGCCTTGAAAGCCGGGGACCTGGTGATGCTCTGGTCTCCGAAGAAGGGGGACAGCTTCCTTGTCAGGCTGACCCCCAAAGCGAGCCAGAGTACGCACCTTGGGATCCTTTTCCACGACGACCTAATGGGTTTGGCGTATGGGGATCCCGTCCTTTCTAGCACGGGCAAAACATTTTTCCTCCTGAAGCCGTCCATGGGTGACTTCATGCGGCGAATACGCCGCCAGACACAGATCGTTTTTCCAAAGGAAGCCGGCTATATACTCCTTCACCTGTCGATTTTTCCGGGTGCCCGGGTTGTCGAATGCGGATCGGGGTCGGGAAGCCTGACGACTTTTTTCGCCAACATGGTAGGTGATGAGGGGCGCGTTTATTCCTATGATCGGCGACCGGATTTTTCAGCGCTTGCCCAGGCGAATTGCGAACGGTGGGGAGTGGCTGGGCGAGTCGAATTCAAGGTCAGGGATATCGAGGCGGGTTTTGATGAAACTGAGGCCGACGCGGTCTTCCTCGACGTGCAGGCTCCGGAGGACTACCTGAAACAGGCGAGACGGGCGCTTGCTCCGGGAAGGCAAATTGGTCTCATCGTTCCCACAACTAACCAGCTTGAAAGGGTGATCCCCGCACTTCAGGGTGAATCTTTCGTGAACATCGAGATCCTTGAACTTTTTCTCAGGCGTTATAAGGCTACGGCGGCCAGGTTGCGGCCGGAGGACGTCATGGTGGGGCACACGGGTTTTCTCGTGTTTGCAACGCTTGTTCGTGGCCAGCTCGACCAGTCGGAAAATGAAGAAGGATAGGAGACTGCTCCTTCATTGTTGCTGCGCTCCGGATTCAACCGTGCCCCTTCATCGCCTCTCAAATGAAGGCTGGGATGTCGTTTGCACTTTCTACGGGTCGAACATCCAGCCGGAGGAGGAGTTCATGTGGCGTCTCGAAGACATGAGAAAAATCGCCCGGCTGTTTGAGAGGCCCCTTAGAGACCTTCCCTATGACCCGGAAGCTTGGCTTCGTTCATCCCTTCCCCTGGCGGGACAACCCGAGGGCGGGGCCAGGTGCGGTCTCTGCATAGCGCTCCAGCTTGCCGCTGCAGCCCAAATCGCACTGGAAGAAGATTGCGGGGTCCTTTGCACCACATTGACGATAAGTCCTCACAAGGATCCGGCCAGGATAAACCGGATCGGTGAAGCGGTTGCCAAAAAGAGCGGGTTGGTTTGGTTGGATCGGATTTGGAGAAAAAACGATGGGTTCCGGGAATCGGTGCTGGAAAGCCGTCGAATTGGGCTCCGGAGGCAGGTTTATTGCGGGTGCCGCTACAGCTTCAAAGGAGATGAAAGCAAATGAGAAATGAGGAATGTGCGCCGCTTGGCAAGCTTCCTCCTGAATTGTTGCAGAGCACGGTTCTGTGTTACGCCGGCCACGAGAGACCTGAGGTGAAAATCGGACCCCGGATCGGTGAAGACGCGGCCGTCATAGACTGGCCGAAAGGGAAGTTCCTGGTGGTTTCTTCAGACCCGATAGTGGGTGCAAGCCAGGGTGCAGGAAAACTCCTTGTCTTTGTCAACTCAAACGATATTTTTTCAAAGGGCGGAGAGCCCGCTTACCTTGTCGTCACATTAATTCTCCCGGCATGCGAGGGACACGAGAAGGCATCCCGCATCATGTCTGAAATCGACGAGGCCTGCAGGGAAACGGGGATTGCCATCGTTGGCGGGCACACCGAATTCACCGACCGCTACGATGTTCCCGTTATGGTGGGAACGATATTTGGAACTGCGCCAAGGGTCCTGAGTGCAGATGACGTGTGTCCCGGAGACGTCCTGGTCATGACGAAGCACGCGGGTCTCGAAGGCATGACGATCCTGGCCCAGGACAGGCCCGACCTGGTTGGGTCTTCCCTGGAACGACAGGAAATCGAGGCAGTCCGGGGATGGACCGGGCTGCTTTCGGTGGGCCCTGAAGCCCGATGCCTCATGCAATGTGCCCGCTTCATGCACGACCCCACGGAAGGAGGGCTTCTGGGCGGCCTGTCGGAAATCGCCAGCCTGATCCCCTGGGGGTTGGATGTGGACCTGGATGCCATTCCCATCCACCCTTATACCCGGAGAGTATCAAAGGCCCTTGGATTCGATCCTTGCAGGCTGATCTCCTCCGGTGTTCTCCTTGCCGTCATGCCGGAAGAAGCGGTGGAGTCTTCGATGGCGCAGCTTGAGAAGCTGAAGATCCCTTGTGCTGTCATCGGGAGGGTTGTCGAGGGAAAGGGAAATTGCTGCGAAAGCTTTAAGGAAGAACTATGGGGGTTGTTGGCTCGATGAACCCGGAATGCGGAGAAGTTCCCCGTTTCATGATGGAGAAACGCATCGCCAGCCTACGCAGGTCTATGGCCAAAGAAGGGGTAGAGGCCTGCCTCATTTTTTGCCTGGAAGGAAGAAACTGGGAGAATGTCTTTTACCTGAGCGGATTCAGGGGAAGCCATTCCGCGCTTCTGGTAGGCCAGGAGAAGGCAATCCTCGTGACGGATGCCCGCTACCTGCGGCAAGCGGAGAACCAGACCTTCCTGGAGATCACCGGGCAGTGCAGCGAAGGACTCGTGAAAACCGTAAAACGGCTTCTTGCCAGCTGGGGAACAAGAAGAGTCGCGATTGAAGAAAGGCGGGTATCTCACGCCTTGGGGCTTTCCCTCAGGGAGGAGGATTCCATCGAATGGACGGACGGGTCTTCCCTGGTGGAGAAAATCAGGCGAAAGAAGAACAAAACCGAAGCGGGATTGATATCGAGAGCAGCCGAGATATGCTCCGCCGCGCTCACGGAAATCCTGCCGGCGCTGCGTTCGGGAGTTAGCGAAAAGGAAATCGCTGCCAGGCTCGAGTTCTCGATAAGGATGAACGGTGCAGAAAGCACCTGGGGAGACCATGAGTTTATCGTGGCTTCAGGCCTTCGATCCGTCTTGCCGCACGGAACCCCGACAGGAAAGCTTATTGAGACAGGGGATTGGGTAACCCTGGATTTTGGTGCCCGCGTGGGGGGATATCTCTGCGACATCACACGCAACATCGGTGTCGGGAAAGTGCCGGAG
>ENA-ORXD01001639-ORXD01001639.1-sediment-metagenome-genome-assembly--contig:-NODE-1639-length-17472-cov-4.888129_pt1 | contig 17472 bp, 16 predicted proteins | sample MGYA00237862_ERZ511471 | MGnify/ENA metagenome assembly ERZ511471
CTCTGAAGGGATGATTTGTGAGGACAGGAATAGAGTGTTGTGTGTGTGAAGGTAGCCAGACGGCTGCCTTTTTTTGTGCAGTTTTGTGACCATATATGGTACATATGGAATATTGGAAATCATAAAAACTATGTAATTCTTATGGTTTTCAGCATAGAATGAAACTAAACTATTTCCTAACTCTTTTTATGTTAATGATCTGCAGACCGGCAACTGTCATTCTTCCCCGCAGGCAAAATAAAAACGTACTTACTATCGTTTTCCTTTTATCAATCCATCATAGGAATTGTTTTCGTGAGTCCAATTGTAAGTCTGTGGTTTGCCATAGGTTGATTTTGAGCTCACAGTTTTGTGATTTAATAGCGCTGTACATTTGAGAAACATACATCATAGTATCAGATTCCATTTGTCAGTAAAAGAGATTGTTATTTACATTCTTTTACTGTTTGCTTCAGGTTGTCAGTCAGGAAGCGAAGGAGGACACATACAAAATCAGTCATCTGATAAACTGCATTTACTCCTGCAGCAATACGATAAATATTTGACAACCAATTATGATTCTTCGCGAATTCTCTTACCAAGGCTTTTGCACCAACTTGATTCACTTACACTGATTGCGAAAGATTCTGTTGTTCCGATCATGGCTCATATTGCCGGCCGGGAAGTGACTAAAGGCAATACTCAGCTGTCCGATAGTTTGTCAGGTCTTGCGATGAAGTATGCCCGTCAACTCAATGATTCATCATTGCTGTCCGTTGTACTGAATGCAAAGGGTAAGATTATGCAGATCAAGGGAAGGCGCGATTCTGCTTTTTACTATTACAGCAAATCATTACACATTGCCCAGTTAACTCATGATTCTGTCGCAGCATTACCTGCTATGATTAACCTTGGAAATGCCATGGTTGACAGACGGAATTCTGAGAATGGAATCAATTATCTGAAGGAGGCGCTTGAGATTGCAAAAAAGAGGAACAACAAGAAGTTTCTGGCTGTGCTGTACAACAACATTGGGAAGGCGTATGAAATTCGCGGCAGCTATTCCATCGCTTTACAATATTACCGGTCGGCCATTGATACATTGGAGCGGATGGGAACCCGGGAATATTACCTGGAGCCGCTAAACAACCTGGCTAATATTTATCTGTATTTAGGAAACGATTCCCTGGCTCTTGAATATTACCAGAAGGTGAGTGATCTTTCCGATTCACTGAATTACCGCAATATGCAAGCTACAGCCCTCATTAACATGGGGAATTTGTATTATGAGAATAATCAAAACGAAAAGGCATTAAGTTATACCGATAAGGCCAAAGCTCTGCTAGACGGTCAATGTGAATCATATTTACATTCCATTATTTATCTGAATCTGGGGTTGATTCACCGGAACCTAAAAGAGGATGATGCTTCTTTCAAGGAAATCTCTAAATCCATTGATATTGCCCGTAAGTTTAATATTTATGATGTTTTGGGTGAGGCTACCATGCAAATGGCGAGACATTATGAAGGGCAGAGAAAATTTCGTCTTGCTGCCATGTATGCTACGGAGGCGTACCAGCTTGCAAACGAAAATAACATGCTGAACTTATTACCCGAAATAACAAAATTATTGGCGGACAATTATCTTGTTACGGGGAACCAACATCGGGCATTGAGATTTTATGACCTGTACAGTAAGTATAACACACAATATCAGGACACTATCAACAACAAAACAACGCGTAACTTTGCTTTTCTTTACGAATTGCAAAAAAAAGAAACAGCCAATAAAATACTGATGCAACGTCAGCAACTGGATAAACAGGTATTGACCAATGTGCGTCTGAAACTCGAACAACAACGTATACTCATCATCTTTTCGATTATTACCATTATTAGTGTCTTATTGATTTTATTTCTGTTGTATTACCGGTCGCGATTAAAATCGAGTTTGAATGCGGCTTTGATTTTGAATAATAATGAAATTACCGAGCAGAATAAGCTGCTTGAAAAGGAGAATGCCTTTAAGAGCAAACTGATCTCCATTATTTCGCATGATATCAAAAGTCCGATGATGTCACTCTACAACATCCTGGAATTGCTTTCTGTGGATGAAATCTCGGAAGAAGAGAAAAAATCTCTTATCCATGACAATATGCAACTAACTGATCGTGCGTTAAATATGGTGGACGATCTTCTGTCGTGGACCCGCCAACAACTGAATACAACCACTGTACATTACACCACCATCAATATTTATGATCTGGGAAATGAGATTATTACATTTTTCCTCCCGGATGCACGGGAAATGAATATTAACCTGGTGAACGCCTGTTCGCCGGAAACTACCGTGTACAGCGATTATCAGATGCTGAAGATGGTTATTCGCAATTTATTTTCTAATGCGCTGAAATTTACACCGTCGGGAGGTTACATCGAAATGGGAGCAACATCAACCAATGGTCATGTAATCCTATATGTAACTGACACGGGCATTGGAATTCAATCAGAAGATCAATCAAAAATCTTCAACGAAGAAAAGTACTTTACTACCAATGGAGTTCGCGGTGAACGGGGCAATGGTCTCGGGCTGAAGCTATGTCGTAATTTTGTCGAAAAAAGTGGCGGAAAGATATGGCTGGAAAGCAAACCAGGCAATGGTTCTACATTTTTTATCGAAATCAAAAGAACAAGTGACTCCCCTGCTTTATAATTACTATTCCGGAAATCAGTTTCCATCCTTCGAATAACTTGACTGCAGCGTTTGAAGGTTAATTGTCTGTTTTAACTTCATCGAAATCTTCCTGATATTTTGTATTTTAAATCGGGGCTGGTTACCTTTGCGAAATTTTTTAAGCAAAAGACACGCTATTAACACACAATCCAATCGATATGGCCCAGTATTTTAATGAAGTATCCCGGACATTTAACGAGTACCTGCTGATTCCCGGACTTACAACTAAAGCATGTACACCGGATAATGTCTCGCTGAAGGCTCCACTGGTAAAGTACCGGAAAGGAGAAACTCCTGCCCTCGAACTGAATGTTCCGTTCGTTTCTGCTATTATGCAGTCGGTTTCCGATCATAATCTGGCAATTGCGTTGGCACGAAATGGAGGCTTATCCTTCATTTTTGGTTCTCAGCCCATCGATACACAGGCTGAAATGGTGCGAAGAGTGAAAAAATTCAAAGCCGGATTTGTAGTAAGTGATTCGAATCTTACTCCGGATCATACACTGGCCGATGTTATTTCGCTGAAAAGAAGAACAGGTCATTCCACCGTAGGAATTACCGATGACGGAACTTCCAACGGAACTTTGATGGGAGTAGTGACCAGCCGTGATTACAGGGTTTCCAGAGATAATCTCGATAAACCGGTGAAAGAATTTATGACTCCCTTTTCCGATTTGATTGTTGGAAAACTTGGGGTTTCACTAAATGAAGCTAACGACATTATTTGGGATCACAAACTGAACAGCCTTCCGATTATCGATGAGAATCAGAAACTGCAGTATTTCGTTTTCCGGAAGGATTATGACGACCACAAAGATAATCCCAATGAGTTGTCGGACATCAATAAAAAACTGATGGTAGGGGCTGGTATTAATACCCGGGATTATAAGGAACGGGTTCCTGCCTTGCTTGAAGCCGGCGCTGATGTGCTTTGTATCGATTCATCCGACGGTTTTTCCGAATGGCAGGGCGAAACGATTCAGTACCTTAAGAAAACCTATGGTGACGATGTGAAAGTGGGTGCCGGAAACGTGGTTGACAAAGATGGTTTCCGCTACCTGGTGGAGGCCGGTGCTGATTTCGTGAAAGTCGGAATTGGCGGAGGTTCGATTTGTATTACCCGCGAAACGAAAGGAATTGGCCGTGGTCAGGCAACTGCACTGATTGAAGTGGCAGAAGCACGTGACGAATATTTCCGTGAAACCGGTATTTATATTCCGATTAGTAGTGACGGCGGAATTGTTCACGATTATCACATGGTGCTGGCTTTGGCTATGGGCGCCGACTTCCTGATGATGGGACGCTACTTTGCCCGTTTCGACGAAAGTCCGACACGAAAACTGAAAGTTGGCAACAACTATGTGAAGGAATACTGGGGTGAAGGTTCAAACCGTGCGCGCAACTGGCAGCGTTACGATATGGGTGGCAGCGAAAACCTGAAATTTGAAGAGGGTGTTGACAGCTATGTTCCGTATGCCGGGAAACTGAAAGACAACATGGAAATTACATTGGGAAAAATCAAGTCGACCATGTGCAGCTGTGGCGTTTTATCTGTCAAAGAGTTGCAGGAAAATGGTAAAGTGACGTTGGTTTCATCCACCAGTATTGTTGAAGGTGGAGCTCACGATGTAATTTTGAAAGACCAATCGTAATACTTTAGCGATATACGCAAAAACGCCGGTCGGGAAATTTGTTGTTTCCGACCGGCGTTCTTTTTTATGTTATTTCTCGCAAAGCGGAAGTGCGGGATTAATTTTCTCTCTTTTCCAGCAATACAACGTTTTCAACGTGATGCGTATGCGGGAACATGTCAACAGGCTGTGCTCTGACGACCTTGTATCCTTCATCTAGTAAATTCAAATCGCGCGCCTGAGTGGCCGGATTACAACTTACATAAACAATCTTTTTTGGTGCAGCCTGAAGAATGATATTCACCACATCGTCATGCATGCCGGCTCGTGGCGGGTCGGTGATGATAACATCCGGCTGGCCATTTTGCTGAATGAATTCCGGTGTCAAGATGGCCTTCATGTCGCCCGCAAAAAAGGAAGTATTTTGGATGTTGTTCAATTCCGAATTGACTTTCGCATCCTCGATGGCTTCCGGAACATATTCTATTCCCACTACTTTTTTAGCTTTTTCGGCTACGAAATTAGCGATGGTTCCTGTTCCTGTATAAAGATCATATACCACTTCATCTCCAGTAAGAGAAGCATATTCCCGGGCAATTTTGTAAAGCTCGTAAGCTTGCTCCGAGTTGGTTTGATAAAATGATTTGGGGCCGATTTTGAACCGCAGACCTTCCATCTCCTCAAAGATGTGGTCGCGCCCGTAATAGCAGATGATTTCCTGATCAGTGATGGTATCGTTGGCCTTTTCGTTAATCACATACATCAGCGATGTGATTTCAGGAAATTTTGCTTTAACATGTTCCAGTAAACCAACTCTTTCTTCTTCACTTTCGTGAAAGAACGAAATAATGACCATCAGTTCGCCGGTGCTGGCGGTCCGTATAATCAGATTGCGCAAAAAGCCTTCCTGGTTCCTGATATCGAAAAAGGAAAGGTTATTTTGTAATGCATATGTCCGGATGTCATTCCTGATGTTGTTGGAGGATTCCGTCTGAAGCCAGCATTTCTCTATGTCAAGAACCTTATCAAACATTCCCGGAATATGGAATCCCAATGCATTCATGTTCTCGAAAGTCTTTTCTGTGTCCACCTCATCCTGTGTGAGCCAACGCTTATTCGAGAAGGTAAACTCCAGTTTATTCCGGTAATAAGTGGTTTTATCCGAGCCTTTGATGGGCGTAATTTCAGGCAACTCCAGATGTCCAATGCGTCTCAACTGGTCAGTTACCTGTTTCTCTTTATAGAAAAGTTGTCTCTCGTAAGGTAAATACTGCCATTTACATCCGCCGCAAGTGCCAAAATGTTGGCAAAAAGCATCGGTGCGTTCGGATGAATACTCATGAATATTCACGACACGCGCTTCCATGAACCGGCGTTTTTTCCGAAAAACCTGCAAATCGACGATGTCACCAGGGACCACATGGGTGGTGAAAATTACGACATCATCTACCTTGGCAACGGCCTTTCCTTCAGCACCTACGTCCGCAATGGTTACCTTCTCGTAAAGCGGTAACGGCTTCTTTCTTCTGCCCAAAATCTTCGATTTTTAATTTCCCCAAAGATATAAATTCATCCTGTACCGGAAACGTTGGTTGTGTTTGGCGGAAGTGTTTGATTTGATGTGCATAATTCCATGGTGGAAAAGACAAACTACCTTTGTCGATAATCGAAAACAACCAATGGGCTCCCTGTAAATTCTGTTATCTTTGTCCCAATTTTAGAAGAAGTAGATTTTTATGATTTCTGTAGAAGATTTATACCTGGAATTTGGTGGATTTGAATTGTTCAGGCAGATAAGTTTTATTGTTAATCCCAGGGACAGAATTGGTCTGGTCGGACGGAACGGTGCAGGTAAGTCAACGCTGCTGAAAATTTTTTCAGGACAGTTACAACCAACTTCCGGCCGGGTGGTCACTCCCCGAGATGTACGCGTTGGATATTTACCACAGCACATGATTACCGCTGATGGAAAAACAGTGCTGGAAGAAGCTATTTCCGCCTTCGACGAAATTGTCGGACTGGAAAAACGCATCGAGCATCTTAACCATCAGTTGACAGTTCGTGAAGATTACGAGTCGGAAGCCTATCATAAAATTATTGAAGAAGTTACCGAAGCCAACGATCGATTTCAATTGCTCGGTGGTGGGAATTTCCATGCTGATATTGAACAGACCCTTGTTGGGCTTGGATTTAAACGCTCCGACTTCAGTCGGCAAACGACAGAGTTTTCCGGAGGTTGGCGTATGCGTATTGAGCTGGCTAAAATTCTTTTGGCTAAACCGGATGTTTTTCTGCTCGATGAGCCGACGAATCACTTGGATATTGAATCCATTCAATGGCTTGAGAATTTTTTGAAGGAATATGCCGGAGCAGTGGTATTGGTTTCGCACGACCGTGCATTTCTTGACAATGTAACCAACCGGACGGTTGAGATTTCGCTTGGGCAGGTTTATGATTACAAAGTGAGTTACTCCAAATATGTTGAATTACGCAAAGAGCGGCGCGAACAGCAAATGGCCGCTTACCGTAATCAGCAAAAGATGATTCAGGAAACGGAGGATTTCATCGAGCGTTTTCGCTATAAAGCGACGAAAGCTGTTCAGGTTCAATCGCGAATCAAACAATTGGATAAAGTTGACCGGATTGAGATTGATGAGGAAGATGTTCGGTCATTGAATATCAAGTTTCCGCCATCGCCCCGCTCAGGAAATGTGGTTTTTGAAGCCAAACAGATGAGCAAGAGTTACGGTGATAACCTGGTGTTGAAGGATATTGACCTGACCATTGAGCGCGGAGATCGGGTGGCATTTGTCGGTAAAAACGGAGAAGGAAAAACGACCCTGGCCCGAATTATTATGCAGGAGCTTGATAGTGACGGATTGGCCAAACTGGGACACAATGTGAAAATCGGGTATTTTGCCCAGAACCAGGCCTCACTTTTGGATGAAGATGCCACAGCGTTTGATATTATCGATCGGATTGCCGTAGGTGATGTCCGGACTAAAATCCGGGACATTCTTGGTGCGTTCATGTTTAGCGGGGAGGATGTAGATAAGAAGGTAAAGGTTCTTTCCGGTGGTGAACGTTCGCGTTTGGCGATGATTCGTTTGCTGTTGGAACCTGTCAACTTTCTGGTTCTTGATGAGCCGACCAATCATTTGGATATGCATTCGAAAGATATCCTGAAGCAAGCACTTAAGGATTATGACGGGACTTTGTTGCTGGTCTCGCACGATCGTGAATTTTTGGATGGGCTGGTCGACGTGGTTTACGAATTTCGCGATAAGAAAGCGAAACAGCACCTGGGTGGCATTTACGAATTTCTTCGTAAAAAGAAGATGGAATCGCTGAAGGAGCTGGAGCGCAAAAATAATAAGTCTGTTCAACCGACGGTAGAGAAGACGGAAAAGATAACCAATGGTCAGGAACTTAATTACGAAGAACGGAAAGAAATTAACCGGACAATTTCACGACTAGAGAAATTATTAAACGATACAGAAAGCAAAATTACTTCGTTGGAAACTGAGATTGAGCGGATGGATGAACGTCTGGCTAATCCGGATAATGAGAATATGGAGCAATTGCTGGAAAAATATTCCCTGAAAAAGAAAGAACTGGATAAGGAGATGGGAACCTGGGAGAAAACAACGGAGGAACTGGAAGAATGGAATACAAAAAAAACGTGGTAAAATACCGGACACCGATTGACAAAAGCAGTATTGTTTTTGGGACGCGGTCAGTTATTGAGGCAATAAAAGCCGGGAAAGAGATTGAGAAAATTCTGGTAAGGAAAGGCCTTTCGAATGAATTGTCTCGTGAACTTTTCACGTTAGTCCGGGAGATGGATATTCCGGTTCAGAATGTTCCGGTGGAGCGTATCGACCGCATAACCCGGAAAAATCACCAGGGAGTTCTGGCTTTTCTCTCACCGATTACATATCAAAAAATCGAGGATATAGTTCCGGCCATTTATGAAAAAGGAGAAGTTCCCCTTGTACTGATACTCGATAAAGTTTCCGATGTTCGAAATTTCGGAGCGATTGCCCGCTCAGCTGAAGTGGCCGGAGCACATGCCATTGTTATACCTGAAAAAGGATCGGCACAGGTGAATGCCGATGCGTTGAAAACATCGGCCGGTGCACTGAACATTATTCCGGTTTGCCGGGTGAAAAATCTTAATAATGCGGTTAACTTTTTGCAGCAGAGTGGTTTGCGTGTTTTTGCGGCAACTGAAAAAGGTGAGAAAAACTACTTCGAAACGTCTATGCTGGAGCCAATGGCCATCGTAATGGGAGCCGAGGATAAAGGCATTGAACAGGATTTACTAAAGGTTGCTGATGAGTGGGTGAAAATTCCACAGTTTGGGCAAATTGAGTCGTTGAATGTTTCCGTAGCCGCTTCCGTCATAATATTTGAAGCCGTGCGTCAGCGGATACAGGCTCACTCGTGATCATTGTATATAGGGACCTGTCGATTGAAGGTTTCTTCCAGCGAAATGAAGGTTTCTGTGCTCGAAATACCTGAAATTCTCTGAATCTTTTCATTTAGAATCTCTTTCAAATGCTCATTATTGCGGGCATATACCTTGGCAAAAATGGCATATTGCCCCGTTGTGTAATGACATTCAACAATTTCCCGAATCGACATTAATTCGCGGGCGACTTTGTGATATAACTCGCCTTTCTCAAGAAAAATTCCAATATATGTGCAGGTGTGGTAATCGACCTTTTTGGGATCGATATTATACCCCGACCCGGTAATGACTTCCATTTCAATCATGCGATTCACCCGCTGATGAACTGCCGCACGTGAAATTCCACACTCAGCTGCTACATCCTTAAATGGTATTCGGGCATTCTGACTAATGATATCCAGAATCTTAAGATCGATTTCGTCGAGCTGGTGCTTGTGTGTCATGGTCTATGTGATTTTTCCTTTCTCAAAAATAAGATAAATGTTTATAAATCTTCAACAAACAATTCATATTTGTAATCATTCGTAACAATTCTTAACTTTTTGTCAGATAATCTTCTCGTTTTATTTCTGTTAACCCAAAGGGATAATTGCTTATTCTTTCTTTCTCTGGCGGTGTTTGTAGAATTACCTGCCTTGAGGTAGCATAAATTACTGTATGGATTTGGATTCAATATGAATTGAGCTCTTCTGATAACCAGAGCATTATTGTTTTGTCAAATATTTTGCCAGACAGGTAAAAATATCTTAATTCGTGAGAATATTATTTAGTTAAACATATCGATGTATCGAATACTAATTATCCTACTACTTGCCGGTTTTATAACTTCTTGCCATGATTCATGGCACCGCGACCTAAACCGAAACGAGAAGCGACTGGTACGAAAAGCACTGCGTAAAGCAGGTGACAATCGGGACGAATTGAGGATTGCACTGGAAGATGCCAGTCATGATGAGAAATCGGCCATGGCCTTTTTAATTGGCTACATGCCGGAAAGAGATCTGGAATGCCTTTCGGCTGAATTTCTGATTGATGATGTGGACAAGGCTTTTGAGGCCCGCGATAAATTTAAGTGGTGCGCCGCATTACCCGATTCTATTTTTTATAATGAAGTGCTCCCATATGCTGTTTTGTCTGAAAAGCGAGAAAATTGGCGTAGTGACTTCCTGAAGTGGTTTACACCCATAGTTAAAAAGGCTCCGGACATTCGGGCAGCTATTGACAGTGTTAACCGGAATATCCTGAAGATTACTGGTGTGGAATATAACACCAAACGGAAAAAGGTGGACCAGGCACCGTATGAATCTATTGAACAAAAAATGGCGACCTGTACAGGTTTATCCATTTTGCTCGTCGATGCCTTTCGTTCGGTGGGAATTCCTGCGCGTATTGCGGGCACTCCAATGTGGACTAATATGCGGGGCAATCATACCTGGGTCGAAGTTTGGATTGACGGGAAATGGTACTTTACTGAATATTACATGGATGCATTGAATAAGAGCTGGTTTTTGGCTGATGCCGGAAAAGCAGATCCTACTCAACCGGAGCATTGCATTTATGCCACATCTTTCAAACCTACCGGGATGAAATATCCATTGGTGTGGGACGAGCAGGCCAATTATGTGCACGGGGTCGATGTAACGCAGCATTACATCAATATATACAGAGAACAGCTTTCCGAGCAAAAACTGGCTGATGATGAATTGTGGTTGAAGGTTGTGGTTTTAAGAGATTCTACCGTTGCCGGTGATGACGGAAATAACCGAATATGCGAAAAGGTGACGGTAATTGAAAACAGTCAAACAATAGATTTCGGTTTTTCACCTTCGTCAAAAGACGATTTGAATCAATTTTTGTCTTTCCGATTAAAGAAGGGCGCTACATATCAGTTTGAATATCTTGGTAAAGACGGGAAGTTGGTTCAGAAAACGATTACCACAGGAGACAAGGAGGAAGAATTGTTAAGTCTTTATCAATAAGTTTATTTGAGATAAAAAAAAGAGAGGTCCTTCAGGGCTTCTCTTTTTTATTTCAGGCTTATCGGATTCAAAATTTCATTTTCGATTCGTAATTATTTATATACACTTTCCTCCAGTCCAAATCATGCTCATTTAACACATTTCTTTCCTGTCCTTTGTAGCCAATTCCGATAATTGACAGTATTTCCAAATCAGCGGGGATATCAAAATGACGCTGAATATACTCGCCGGCACTGAGTCCCTCATCATGGGAACGCCCCCGAATCTGAACCCAGCATGAGCCCAATCCGATGGATTCTGCTTCCAGCTGAATCAGTAATGAGGCAATTGAGCAGTCTTCTACCCATACATCACTTTTCTTCGGCGAACCTAATACAACAATTGCCAGGGGTGTGTTGGCCAAAAAGGAGGAGCCATGTGTCTTGGTGCATGAAAGCACTTTTAGTTTTTCTGCCTCATCAACAATAAGAAATTCCCATGGACGGTTATTCTTTGATGAAGGGGCCAGTAATCCTGCTGTGATTAATTGTTTAACCTTTTCAATTTCAACAGGTCTGTCGAGAAACTTTCTCGTACTGCGACGGTGGTAAAGTAGGTCCAGCATAGAGGTTTTATTTTCAACAAAATTATAATCTTTCTTACAATTGATACTCCTTGGAACACAAAAAAAGCCTTCCGGTTTCCGGAAGGCTTTACATCGTTTAACCTTGTGTGAATACTTACTGTAAAATGTGCTTATAATTGTTGTTAACCAACTCAGGTAGGTATGCTGCTATAAGACTAAGTGCTGTTTGGTCGTCTACCGGTTCCGCACTGATAATTTTTTGCTGTTTCACGGCATCCAGATTGATAACGTTTTCACGAATGGCACTGGGTACATGTGCTTCAGACTCTTTAATCAGTCTTGCTCCAAAACCTTTTTTAGATGAGATGTAACGTACTTCGAGGAATTCCCCGCGAACGATGTACTCTGTCACGTCCCGATCGACTGATTTGACAATCTTGATGTTTTTGGTTGAATTGGAATATTCCAGGTTCCATACATTAGTATTACTGGTTCCAATATTATCAACGGCTGTAATTTTAAAATCACTCAGGTCATTCATATTGCCATTGCCAGAGGCAATTGCTGTATTACTGAAGAGTGAAATTACCAATGCCATGATAGAGAGTGCGAAATATTTTTTTAAGTTTTTCATGACGCCGAATTTTTTATCTGTTTAACTAGTTTTAATTTGTAATTAACGATACAAATCAACTACTTTTTTTGCAATCCGCGATCGCATTTTTTAGAAGAAAATATGACTTGACAGTGTCTTTGAAAATCCTCTACTTAGTCTTTTAAATTAGGCTATTCGGCTTTTTGATTTCTTGGAAGCATTCCATGGATTTTCAATTTCGGTTATATTTATATTTGACTCGTTAAGTAACAAATTGAAAGTTGTATGTTTTATAACATGAAATTCATTATTCGTGAGTGTAATTCACAATAAATCAACATATGAACATGTAATACAAATATCTAAAATCAGTCATTTGCATTAATTTGAGATAACTGAAATGGTAAATGTCTTATAAATTGAAAGGTAAAACTGTGTTTTTGATAATTATTCAATAATGAAGCAGCGGTTTACGCGCATACTTCGTGGCAGGATAAAAAAATCCTTCACTTTGAGATGAAGGATTTTAGTTGTTATGATGGATTATCTGAATCTAGTTGTGACGAGCCATACGGGTGTATATTTGGTCGAAGAACCATAGCGCAATAATACTGAGTGCCCCAACTCCAACCGCAGGAGAAATACGGTTTAATTTTTCAAAAAAGTCAGAAATAAACGACCAGACAAACTGAATATTCACGCCGGCAATCGATTGTGTTTCTGCAGTCGAATTGGCAACTCCCATGGCATTTTTCAGCATAAAAAGAATGACGGTCAACAGAAGAAAAGAGGCACCAACAATCCACCATGCCTTCCGGCTGATGACTGGTTTGTATGCGGTGGGATTTTTTGACCATTCGGCCATAATTCCCTGCATCACTTTCCGTTTGAAATCCTCAGGCGCTTTTTCGTCTGGTATTTCGCGGAACCAATCCTGTAATTTGTCGTTTGCACTCATAATATCGAAATTATCTCGTCCTTCAATATACCCTTTAGTAATTCGAAAAGCTTTTTGCGTCCCCGGTGAAGCTTTACTTTTACATTCGATTCGGTCATACTGGTGATTTCTGTTATCTCGGCAACCGAAAGTTCATCAAAGTAAAACATCATCAACAGGCTTCGGTCTTCCGGATTCATTTTGTTCAGTGCTTCCTGCAGGTAACGTTGCCTCTCTTCTGAACTTAGCCTGCCTAATGCTGTTTCGGTTTCTTCTACCTCGCGATCGCTGATTCGCACATCTTCCAGGCTGATGTCTTTTTTGTTTTGTGATGAACGTAGTCGTGAAATGGCATTGTTATATACAATCCGGTAAAACCAAGTTTTAAAGGCAGCTCCTCCTTTAAACGAAGGCAAAGCACGATAGGCTTTTATAAAGGCATCCTGTGCCGCTTCCTCTGCCTCTTCTCTGTTGAGCAATATCTTCAGAGAAACATGAAAAGCTAAATCCTTATACTTTTCAACCAGATGAGAAAACGATCCCGGGTCGCCATTTAATATTTCCCGGATGTAATATTCGTCTTTATTGGTTACCATTTCTGACCTATTAGACGATGGTCACTGTCGATCAGTTACACGTTAACAAATAAATTTACAATAAAGACTTCAAACTTGCACTGGATGTTGCGGAATATCCTTCTTAAGAATAAATTTCAATTGTCGAAAAAAGTGACATAAATGTGTAACCGGCTGAAATACTCCGGCGTCAAAAGGGCAGAATGTTGAATTAAAAACAGATATTATGGCACCATTTGTTGTAGGTATACTCGTTCCGATTGGCTTTTTTATCATGTTATTCGGAATTCTTTACGTGTACTTCACTACACGTAATCGTGAGCGGCTGGCTATGATTGACAAAGGAGCAGATGCTTCTTTATTCCAGAACCCCGATCGCATTTCCAATATTTTTAAGTGGGGAATGTTTATGGTCGGTATTGGTGTAGGAATCATTTTCGGTTCGATTTTAGCTTCCGCCGACGTATTAGCTGAAGAAGTTTCATACCCGTCCATGATCTTCCTTTTTGGCGGCTTGTCACTTATACTTGTTCATTTCATTGAAACGAAAAGAGAAAAGGGCAAATAGAAGGCATAATCTGTAGGAAGATCAAAAAAGGGCCGCACTTTATTGCGACCCTTTTTTCTGATGTTTTAGCAATATTATTATTTGGTATATGTATCGATGGTTTGGATAATGGCTCTCTTGCAAACCGGGCAAAATCCAGGTGCTTCATTTGATTTCATCCGACAATCCTCATATGGACTGTAAACACCTTTGCTCATATAGCCTCCGCCTTCAAAAACACCTACTTTATTATTGTACTCAGGTGTTCGGGGCGTGGGAACTGGCGTGGTTGAATCAACCATATCTTTCCATTTTTTCCCAAAATCGACCAGTGTGGTGAGGTTGGGTTCCCATGGTTCCACTTTTAGATTATAATAATCTTCATATGCTACGGTTGATGTGTAGTACTCATCTCCAAGTCCGGCAAAACCATGCCCGAATTCATGAACAAAAACAAGTTTTGACAGGTTGTGGTCGGCAGTGCATACATTGACAAAATTATAAAATCCACCACCACCGTATTTAACCGAATTAACCAGGACAATTACTTGATCGTACGGAACACAGGCGGCAGCATCACTCACCGATTTCATGTCGGTAGTTGTAAGATATCGGGGAACATTAAAGGTATAAAAGGTTGTATTGAAAGCAGTATTCCGATAAATGTGTTCACCTGGAATATCAGTTCCTGATTCAACTGATGGTGTTTCGACCGCATAAATATTGAACTTGTTCTTATTTTCTGAAAACGGGGGAACAGTGAAGAGATAATCGGTCATTCGGGTCGCATCGCGAATGAATTTGTCCATTTCGTCGGCCTTGTATCCTTCAGCCAGAATCGCAATGTCGACATGATTTTCCGGTTTGCCGGAATTCAGAATATCTACCACTTTATCTTGGGTTGGGGCTTCATTGATGATGAAATAGTCTTTGGGATCGACGTCGGTTTGAAAGACCGATTCAAAGTTACCATCCCAGTTTCGCTTGTCAATTTCTATTTTTACCTCATTTTGGGGAAAGGGGAAACGAAGAACCTGATAAAAGGAACGCTCCTGTTTCTTTGCCTCCGGCGTGGTTTGCCATTCCTGAAAAAGCGGTGCAAAGCCACGGCTGAAAATTAATTCTCCACTTTTCTTGTCAAATACCCTGTAACGGTAAGCTCCTAAGTTTAATGTGTCGACAAGGTAGTCGTGCGAACCGCTCCAGTATTTTTCCCTTTTGACAGCTGCCGGAAAAACGTGAACCGTTTTGTTGGTCCCTGCCAACAGATAATCGAATCGGAGAGCACCTTCGGTAAAGTATTGACCAAACCGGGGAGATGATATACCTGTAAAAGGTAATAATATGAAAAGTATGTTTATAAGGATGTTTTTCATGAAGGTATCTTTGTTTATTTTTGTTTTCGTGGATGGTAAATTAATCAACCTTTTTTATTTAAAACCATAAAAATGTCAGCATATTATTCCTGGATTAAGGATCTTTTTCTCGATGTCTCTCAAAATGAGCAAATGGCGATCTTTTTTTCAGCCATCGTCGTTCTACTTAGTATTGCAGCTGTTTCAGGTCTTTCTCATCTGATTCTGCGTACCTTTCTGAGAGGACTATTTTCACGATTTGTTAAACGTACCCGGTTTGAATGGGATGATATTCTTTTTCAGAACCGGGTTTTTAATGTTCTGGCCCACATTGCTCCTGTTTTGATTATTCGATGGGCTTCGACTTTTGCCGGTAATGATATTGCCTGGATGGACGGAGCTCTTTCCGGATTGGCCAAAGTTTATCTGATTATTATTTTGATTGCCGTTTTTAACCGCTTACTCAATGCTTCGCTCGATATCTATCAGACATATCCATTTTCCAAAGCCAGGCCAATAAAGGGTTATATACAGTTGATGAAATTGCTGTTGTACTTTATTGGTGGCATATTTCTGGTTTCTGTCCTCATCTCAAAAGATCCCGGAAAGTTGTTTACTGGTTTGGGAGCCATGGCGGCTGTGTTGCTGTTTGTATTTAAAGATCCCATCCTTGGGTTTGTTGCCAGTATCCAACTCGCTGCAAATAAAATGGTGAAACCCGGTGATTGGATTACCCTGCCGTCATATAACGCCGATGGAACCGTGGAGGATATTTCTCTTACTTCGGTGAAAGTGCAAAATTGGGATAAAACGATCACAACCATACCTACTTACGCGCTGGTTTCGGGCTCCATGACGAACTGGGTTGGCATGGAAGAGTCGGGTGGACGCCGGATCAAGCGTTCCATTAATATTGACATGACCAGTGTACGTTTTGCCGATAGAAACTTATTGGAACATCTTAGGAAATTTTCCCTGATAAGGGATTATATTGAAAAAAAAGAAGAAGAAGTTAAGGAATATAATCGTTCCAGACAGCTTGAGGAACAGGATTATGTTTCCGGCAAACGACAAACGAACTTGGGGATTTTCCGTAAATACCTTGAAGCTTATTTACATGCCCATCCGTTGGTGCATGATGAAATGACTTTCCTGGTTCGCCATCTACAACCTACCGAGAAAGGAATTCCGGTCGAGATTTATGTTTTTAGCCGTGACCAGCGTTGGGCAAATTACGAAGAACTGCAGGCCGATATCTTCGATCATATTCTGGCTGTTTTGCCTGAATTTGGTCTGAGGGTATTTCAGAATCCTTCCGGCGAAGATTTTCGTCTATTGACGAAAAAATCTAATAATGAAGACTGAATTTTGTATGTTTGCAATCCTTTTAAATGCGTATAGGCATGATGCAGACAATGTTTATATTGTTTGTGTTCAGTGTTGTATTCGGGTATCTGAAAATTATCTTTCACTATAAAAATATCAGCTGTTTCGGACTGATGTTTTATAACATTGATTCTTTTAAAGTATAAAAAAAATAGCCATTTTTGTGACAAATTGTAAGTATGGTAAAAAGGTTTAATGCAGAAAATGAAGAGGAGTTTCAGGAGCAGATCATCCAGATTGCGACCGAACTGGCGGGCTATGAACCGGGCGAGGCCGACACGATCCGCAAGGCCGGAACCAACCGGAAAGCCATCCGCGACGAATTGGCTAAGACCAAAGACTTCGTGGGCGTGACCGGAAAAATCGCCTTCACCGAACAGAGGGATGTGGTCAAGGACTACCGGCACCTGGTGATTAAAAACCTGGAGTTCACCATTTACGAGGGAAAATAGCTAACCTGTTACCATCCGGATTCCCATCCTGAAAACCATATTGTTCTCCTTCCCCTTGACCGGGGAGATCGGGGCGGGGGTAAAAACGATATGAAGTCGAGAGGGATTTCCCGGATAAGAACCAACCTGATCTGATTCTGGCCGGGGAGGTTTGAAACGCCTCCCCGATGTCTTTTTAGAAAGACCGATCGGTGCTTATCGCCCAGCTCATCAACGGTTTGACCCAGGGAAGCATCTACGCCCTGATCGCTATCGGGTTCGTT
>ENA-ORXD01001641-ORXD01001641.1-sediment-metagenome-genome-assembly--contig:-NODE-1641-length-17450-cov-4.908939_pt1 | contig 17450 bp, 14 predicted proteins | sample MGYA00237862_ERZ511471 | MGnify/ENA metagenome assembly ERZ511471
GCGCCTCTGCGCCGTCTGGGTGCTCGAGGGGCGCGTCTGGCGGCGGTTCCGTGGCGCCGCCGCGGCGGATTGTCCGCCTGGCGAGGGCGACGATGAGCCCGCCGAGGTGGTTCGCGGCGCGCGCTCGCCCATCATCGTCTGTCCGCTGCCGCACGAGGGGCGGCTCGCCGAGAGCACCGGCGCGCCCGAGGCGCTGCTCGCCGTCCCGCTCGTCAGCGGCGCCGATCGTCTCGGCGTCGCCCTCTTTGCAACGCCCGCCGATAGGGTCTTCTGGGAGGGCGACTTCGACTTCCTCGGCAAGCTCGGCGCGGCGCTCGGCGGTGCGCTCGAGAACATCGGGTTGTACGCGGCGCTCAACAAGCAGCTCGAGCTGTCGCAGGTGCTGCTTCGCGCCTCGAAGGTGCTCACCGAGTGGACGGACCTGGCGCCTATGCTCGACCGTCTCGCCGGCGTCCTCTTGCTCTCGGCGCCGGACTCGCGGGCCAGCGTCGCTCTGGTGGACCTCGAGCGGCATGAGCTGCAGCTCGCGGCGTCGCGCGGCAGCGGCCGGCTGCGGCGCGACGTCTTCTCGCTCGACATCCTCCCCGAAGGCGTGCGCGAGTTGCTCGTGGCGCCGGCGACGCTCGTCTCGGACTACGCCGTGCAACCTCAGCACCGCATCGTCTACCCGCACGACTTCTTCGCGCCAAGATTCGGGCTCTGCGTGCCGGTCGTCTCCCGCGGTCAGGCCGTGGGCCTCCTCACGCTGGAGGCCACGGAGGTGCGCGCCGCCTTCACGCGGGACGAGATCGTCGCGATCGAGGCGATTGCCGACCAGGCGGCGACGGCCATCGAGAACGCGCGCCTCTACGACGCCGAGGTCGAGGCGCAACGTCGGGGCAACCGGGAGCTCGAGATCTCGCAACTCCTGCTCACGACGGCGGCCACGTTCGCCTCCGAGACCGATCCCGTTCGCCTTCTGGATGTCGTCGTGCGAACCCTGAACCGCACGTTCGACAACGCGCGTGTCTCGATCTCTTTGGCAACCGTCGAGGGCGTCCACACCATCGCCGCCGCAACCGGTCCCGGCGCGTGGCCCGTCGGTGCGGTGTACCAACCGGAGGATTTCACGCCGCCGGCCCTGCGAGCGCTGCGCCTCGGCCAGGCGGCGCTGGTGGATTACGATGCCCTCAGCGACGAGGATGCGGGCGACTCGCGCGGGTTTGGGGCACGCTACGGGATCGTGGCTCCGCTTGTCTCCCGGGGACGCACCATCGGGGCGCTGACCATCGACCACGCCCACGTGCGCCGCGAGTTCACGGCCCGCGACGTCAGCCTCGCGCAGGGCATCGCGGATCAGGCGGCGATCGCTCTGTACAACGCCGACATGTTCGAGAAGGTGCGCGAGGAGGTGCGCTTCGGCGAGGCGCTGGACGAGGCCGGCCGCCTGTTGCACTCCACGCTGGACGACGACACCATACTCGCCGGCGCCCTGGAGTCGGGCGGCCGCGCCCTGCAGGCGGCCTCCGGCGTCATCTGCATTTCCGAGCGCGGCTCCTGGGTGGTTCGCTATCAGTTCGGCTACGCCGTGGATCTCGTCGGGAGGGCGTGGAGCGACGACGCGGTGCCCTTCATGGCGGAGGCGCGTCGCCTGCGCGGCCCGGTGCGCCTGGGCGATGTGCGCGGCGCCGACGCCGATCTTGGCGGCGCCTCCACGCCGCCCGGCGTGCGCGCCGTCCTCACGGTGCCGCTCGTCACCAGCGACGAGGTCATCGGCGTGCTCGTCTACAACAAGCGAGAGGCGCACGCCTTCTCCGCCGCCGAAGAGACGTTCGCCATGCGGCTGGCGCGGTCCGTGTCGCTGGCGCTCCAGAACGCGCGCCTCTTCGCCAACGAGCACACCATCGCCGAGACGCTGCAGGGCGCGCTTCTGGCGATGCCGGAGAAGCTGGACGGCTTCGACATCGCCTACGCCTACCACTCGGCGACCGTGGCGGCGCGTGTCGGCGGGGACTTCTACGACGTCTTCGAGCTCGGCGACGCCGAGGTCGGAGTCGTGGTCGGCGACATCTCCGGCAAAGGGCTGGACGCCGCAGTGACCACCTCGGTCGTCAAGAACGCGATTCGTGCTCAGGCTTACGAGCGCACCAAGTCGCCGGCGGACGTGCTGCGCATCGTCAACGAGGTGCTCGTACGCAGCTCGGAGCCGGAACTCTTCGCCTCTGTCTTCTTCGGCGTGCTCGATCGGCGTAACGGCAAGCTGCGCTACTGCAATGCCGGGCACACTCCTGGGCTCGTCGTGCGCGCCGACGGCGAGGTGCTGAGGCTCGAACATACGGCGCCGGTCGTCGGCGCCTTCCCCGGCCTGCCCTTCCGCTACGCCGATGCGGTCGTCGAGCCGGGCGAGTTGCTCTTCCTCTATACGGATGGGCTGATCGAGGCGCGCGCGCACGGCATGCTGCTCGGCGAGGAGGGCCTCCTGCCGCTCTTCGCGGATCCGGCGATGCGCGACGCGCGTCTCGCCGTGCAGCGGGTCGCCGCCGCGGTCGTCGAGTTCACCGGCGGGCTTCTCTCGGACGATCTTGCCTTGCTCGCCATCGTGCCGAGACCGGACGCCTAACGGTGAAGCGGCGCACCGCCCGGGGAACAGTGCGGGCAGGTGCGGAGTCGGCCGGAAGATTCACTCAGGTTCGGCGCGAGAGTGCCGATGGGAGTCATGCGGCGAGCGCGCAGGGGGTGCCGGATGGCCGCGCGAACACTGGTGACGATGAGCATTCGCGAGACGGGCGACCTCCAAGCGATGCGCGCCACACTGCGCGAGGCGCTCGAGCCGCGCGCCGACGAGCTTGTCGTCGGCGACGTGCTCGTCGCGACCCAGGAAGCGGTCACCAACTCACTGCGCTCGACCTCCCGCTCCGCCCGCGCGGTGAAGGTGCGTCTGCAGCTGGACGACGACGTCGTGTGGGTCGAGGTCGAGGATCGCGGACGCTGGCTGCCGGCGGCGCCGGCGGCGTGCGCCGCACCTCCGTTGGAGACCACCCACGGTCGCGGCTTGTACCTGATGCGGAACCTCATGGACGTGGTCGAGATCTCTTCGCGAGGGGCGGGCTCGCTCGTGCGCATGGCCAAACGTCTCGCCGTCTAGCGGCCGCTGGTACGCGCAGCGCCTCCCGCAGGGTAGACTGCCCCCTACATCCGGGAGCACGGGGGAACAGCGTGAGCGTCGGCTACGTCGAAGTGGGTGACGTCCGCCTTTGGTATGAAGAGGCGGGCGAGGGGCCATCGGTGTTGCTCCTGCACGGCGAGGCGGCCGACAGTCGCATGTGGGATGCGCAGTGGCAGCAATTCAGCGCCCGTTTCCACACCCTCCGTGTGGACCTTCCCGGGTGTGGGCGCTCGCCTTACCCGCAGGATGTGTGGGACCCCGGCCGCGCCCTCGAGCGTCTGCTCGACGTCCTGGGCGTGCCGGCCGCGGCGATCGTGGGCGCCGGGCTCGGGTCGGCGCTCGCCGTCGGCTTCGCTCTGGAGCGCCCCGAGCGCACGTGGGCGCTGGTAGCCGCCGCGGTGTCCTCCTACGGCGGCGGCTGTGAGCTCCCCGACCTGCGTGCCGCTGAGGTCTTCACGCTACTGCTCGCCGGCCGGCCGGCGAGGGCCGCCGATCTCTACCTTGACGTGTGGTGCCCGTTGCGTACCTCTGCAGACGCCGACGCGCGCCTTCGCGCGATGGTGCACGAGAACATCGCCATGCTGACGCAGCTCTCCAACGGCCGGCTGCGTCTCGACGACTGCACCCTCGACGAACGTCTCGGTGAAGTGAGGGCCCCGGCGCTTGTGATCTGGGGCGACAAAGACGAGCGCGCCGCCCAGCAGGGCGCGCAACGGCTGGCCACGAAGATCCGTCACGCCGTCGCCATGGTCCTGCCGGACGTCGATCACGTCATTCCGATGCGGGCGCCCGAGCTCTTCACCTCGGAGGTGCTGAGCTTTCTGGAAGACGCGGCGGCGCGCCGGCCCTAGAGCGGGCGGCGTGGGGCGTCGGAGGCCTGCCGGCGCTGTTCTAGCCAGTCGACAAGGTCGGCGAAGACAGCCGCACGACCGGTCTCGTTGTAGATCTCGTGGAAGTAGTTCTCGTACCCTTGACAGGTCTTGTCCGCCGAGCGCGCCGCGGCGAAGAGGTCGTGGCTCGCGCCCTGATCGGCGACCGCGTCGGCCGTCGCGTACTGAAGGAGGAGCGGCAGGCGGAGGCGTGCCGCCTGGTCCAAGGCCTCCTGCTGCGCCATCAGAACCTCAGCCGCCCAGCGGGCCGTGGCCGCCCGGTGGTTGAGCTGGTCGTCTCGGTACGCTTGGACGATCCTCGGGTCGTGCGAGAGCTTCTCCGGCGGGAGCGTGTTGCCGATGTCGCACGCCGGTGCGATGCGCGAGAGGAGCTTCGCGGCGGCGATCTTGGCCGAGGAGACGGGGAGCGCGAGCCGCAGGAACGGCGAAGCGAGGATGAGCCCCGCGAGCCCTGAGTCGTCCGTCTCGGCGCAGCGCGCGGCGATGAGACCGCCGAGACTGTGGCCGAGGAGGAAGACGGGGCGGCCGGGATACTCGCTCCGCAGGGTCGTCGCGAGAAGGCGCACGTCGCTCACGTAGTCGGCGAAGCGGTCGATGTGGCCGCGCCGGCCCGGCGAGCGGCCGTGACCGCGCAGGTCGAAGGTGGAGAGAGCGTAGCCGAATGCGACCAGCGCCTCGGCCAGCGGCGAGTACCGCCCGCCGTGCTCGCCGTAGCCGTGCACCATGGCGAGCACGGCGGCAGGACGACCGGACGGGCGCCAGTCGCGACGGCTGAGCTGGATGCCGCTCGGCGTGGTGAGTAGGCTCTCGAGGTGATTCACGGCCCGCGCATTATAGTCGACCGGCCGGCGCCGCCGGCGTTGCGTCGCGGCGGCGAACCGGCGACTACGCCGCCTTGGTCTGCGAAGGGGTGGAGCGGTTGATCAGCTTGAAGAAGCTGCTGGGCTCGCCCTCGCGCGTGGTGTCCTGATACAGGAACTCGAGACCGCGATCCTCGAAGCGACGGAAGAACTCGTCCCAGGTAATCTCTTCGAGCCACACGGCGCGCAACCCAGGCATGTCCAGGCGCAGGCCGCTGGCCTCGTGGCCGGGCCCGGAGCCCTTCACCGAGGCCGGCCTGGCGCCGCGCTGCTCGGCCCACTGGCGGATCGTGGTGTGATCCGTCGTGCGTTTTGTTGTCGTGCCGGCCATGATTGCCCTCCCACGGACTTGTGTCTTCACATGCTCGTGTAGCCACTCGTGTGGGAGTTCAAACGTGCGCGCGCAAGGGGCTCGTTGCCTTCAGCGGGGGCCGCCGGCGGCAGAGGAACGCGCGCTCGCCGGCTCGCCCTATGCGTCCTGCGCCTCGGCGCCGGTGTCTGCCGGCTCAGACGTTGCCGGCCGGCCGCGCCGGCGCGCCACGCTCTCCTTGAGGAGGCGCATGATGTCGATGACCTCGGCGCCCGCGGCCGCAGGTTCCGCGGCCGGCGCCGGCAGCGGTTCCGTGAGCAGGCCCGCCTCCACCTTGCGCCGCACGAGCTCGAGCACTTCGTCGCGGTAGGCGTCGCGATACTGCTCCGGCCGCCACTCCTCAATCATCGCGGCGACGAGCTGCTCGGCGAGGGCCAACTCGCGGTCCTTCACGCCCAAGGCCTCGAGATCCTCTTCGGGGATCTCGAGCTCGGAGCTGGGACGCAACTCGTGTTCGTAGCGCATGAGCTCGAGCACGAGGACGTGATCGACGGGGATGACGGCGGCGAGGTATTCCTTCGTGCGGATGACGACCTTGGCGACCGCCACCCGGCCGCTGCGCCGCAGGGCCTCGCGCAGGAGCGCGTAGCCTTTCGCTCCGTTGGGGCCGGGGACGATGTAGTACGGCCGGTCGTAGTAGCGAGGGTCGATCTCCGACGCCGAGACGAACGCCTGAATCTCAATGGTGTGGGTGGCGCGGGGATCGGCCGCTTCGAGCTCTTCGTCGGTGACCACCACGTAGCGATCCGGCGAGTACTCGTATCCCTTGACGATGTCGTCCCAGGCGACCTCGCGACCGGTTTGCTCGTTGATGCGGTGCTCGCTCACCGGCGTGAGCGTGCCGCGGTCGAGCTGGCGAAAATGGAGCGTGTCGCGTGTCTCGGCGGCGTAGAGCGCGACGGGCACGTTCACGAGCGCGAAGCTGATGGCGCCTTTCCAGATGGGACGCGGCATGGCTGAGCTTCCCGGCTACTTATGAAACTCGTCGTGCAACTGGTCGAGGAAGGCCTGGCCGGCGCGCTCGGTGAGAAGCCCCGCGACTTGGTCGGCGGCGGCCGCGTCCGGGAAGGCGGGCAGGCGGATGGGGGCACTGCGGAAGGGACCGCGCTCCTTGAGGCGCCTGAGATCCTCGTGGCCGAGCTCGCCGAGCCCGGCACTCGGCTCGAGCACGAGCACCCGCTCGCGCGTTCCGTCCGGCAGCGCGCCGGTCTCCATACTCAGCGTGAAGACCACTTGGTCGTGGAGAAGATACGCCGGCTTGCCGGCGAGCAGGTGGCGCATGGCCGCGCCGGCGACGTCGATGGTGGTGCGCTCTTGAGGGTAGTCGAGGAGTTGCCACTTGCCCACGAGTGCCTCCCGTCCGGTTGTTGGTGCTAGGTTCCAGTGTACGCCCGCGCCGGCGCGCGAGCGAGGTTCGCCGGTCTCACCGGAACGACAGGACTCACTCTTGCGCACGATTGCACATCGCGCTAGAATTCATTGTTTCCTCTGCATCTGTCCATTCTGGCAGGAGTCCCGCGTGACCGAATCTGAAGATCGCTCCCCGCAGGGCGAGCTCGGCGTGCTCGCCCTGGAAGAGGTGCTCGCCCTGCTCGACGAGGGCCGGGAGCAGGGTTACCTCAACTCATCCCACATCGCAACTGCGCTCGGAGATCTGGACCTCTCCGTGGAGCAAATCGAGGAGCTCCACGCCATCTTCACCGACCTCGGCATCGACATCATCGAAGGCGAGGGCGAGGCCGGCGAGGCGGAAACGGCTTCCGAAGACGAGGGCGCCATCAAGCTCGACCTCTCCGTGAAGTCGCCGTCCAGCGATCCCGTGCGCATGTACTTCAGCGAGATGGGCAAAGTGCCGCTGCTCACGGCGGAGCAGGAGGTCTCGCTGGCGCGCCGCATCGAGCGCAAGGACATGGAGGCGAAGCGCCAGCTCATCGAGGCCAACCTGCGTCTCGTGGTGTCCATCGCGCGCCGCCACACGGGCCGCGGCATGTCGTTGCTCGACCTCATCCAAGAGGGCAATCTCGGCCTCATCCGCGCCGTCGAGAAGTTCGACTACAAGCGCGGCTTCAAATTCTCCACGTACGCGACCTGGTGGATTCGCCAGGCGATCACTCGCGCCCTCGCCGACCAGGCGCGCACCATCCGCATCCCGGTCCACATGGTCGAGAACATCAACAAGCTGATCCGCGTGCAGCGCCAGCTCTTGCAGGACATCGGCCGCGAGCCTACTCCGGAGGAGATCGCGGCAGAGATGGGCATGACGCCGGAGAAGGTGCGCGAGATGCTCAAGATCAGCCAGGAGCCGACCAGCCTGCACACGCCCATCGGCGACGAGGGCGACACGATGCTCGGCGACTTCATCGAGGACAAAGAGGCGCCGTCGCCGGTCGAGGAGGTCGACGAGATCGTCCAGCGCGAGGAGCTCGAGCGTGTGCTCGACATGCTCACGCAGCGTGAGCGCAAGGTGATCGAATTGCGCTACGGCCTGGCCGGCGGTCACCCCAAGACGCTGGAAGAGGTCGGCGTCGAGTTCGGCGTGACGCGCGAGCGCATTCGCCAGATCGAGGCCAAGACGCTGGCCAAGCTCAAGGCATACCGCGCCGCGCAGTCGCTGCGCGGCTTCATCGACTAAGTCGCGGCCGGCCACCAGGCCGACTGCGTGAGGGACCGCAGAGCCCGCCGCGCGCCTACGGCGTCGGCGGGCTCTGCGGCGCGGTGCGCCGTGAGGGCGCCGTGGCGAGGGCCGAGCCCAGCAGCACGAGCGGCATGCCCACGGCGATGCCGAGCGTAAACGGCTCCCCGAGGACGGCGACGCCGAGGAGCACCGCGACAAGCGGGTTGACGTAGGTGACGATCGTGGTGCGCGAGGGCCCGACTTCGCGCACCAAGCTGAAGTAGAGCACCGAGGCGAGGCCCGTGCACACCAGCGACAACACGAGCACGGCGCCCAAGGTCTCCTGTGAGAGGGGAAACGGCGGCCAAACGACGGCGGCCGGCAGGAAGATCAGCGAGGTGAGCAGCAGCGACGCGGCCGCGACGCCCAGGTTGGGCAAGCCGGCGAGGTGGCGGCTCACGATGTAGGGCCCGGAGGCCCAGCAGACCGCCACACCGGCCACCTCGGCGATCGCCAACGGGTCGCTCGCTCCGATGTCGAGGCCGACGAGCGCCGCTACTCCTGCGAACCCGAGGACGAGCCCGGCGCCGCGCCGCCAGTCGTACACATCGGCGCCGCTCGCCTTTCGGTAGAGAAGGGCGGCGATCAGCGGCACGCAGGCGACCAGCAGGCCGGCCAGTGAGCTCGTGATGCGTTGTTGGGCGAGCGACAGCAGGAGCCATGGAAGGGCCAGCTGAGCGAGCGCGTACACGGCCACCCAGCGCCAGCGGGGAAGCAGGCGCCTCAACTCGCGCCGATGAATGGCCAGCGGCGCGAGCATGAGCGCCGCGGGAAGGGTGCGCAGGAGCACCAGAGTGGCGGGCGCCACCTCGCGCACTGCAATGCGCGTGAACATGTAGGGCATGCCCCAGATGGCGCACAGGGCGATGAAGAGCACCCAGCCGCGGCGCGACACGGCGGTCTCTAGGAAGCGTTGTGGGTGGTGCGCATCTCGGGCGGGCCTCGGTCTCCTGGCGGGCGTTCGGCAGGTACTATTCTATGGGCGTCGGAAGGAGGCGGCATGGGGAGGCCCGTCATGATGGCGGAGCGGATCGAGTAACGTGGCCGCCGGCCGATCCTCCACCTCGAACGCCGCGCGCCGGGCGGCGGTGGCCGCCGTCGGCAGTCGCGTGCTGCTCGTGGTCGTGGCGTTCGTGACGGCGGCCACGGTCGGTGTGCGCGCGCGGGCGCAGTTCCTGCGCGATCCGCGCGCCGAGGCGCTGAGCGGCTTCGCCGAGCGCCTTTTCGAACCGTGGGCCCACTGGGACGGCGTCTGGTTCATTCGCATCGCCGCCGACGGGTACGCGGCGCACGACTACAGCCAGGCCTTCTTCCCGCTCTACCCGCTGCTCCTGCGGCTGGCGGCGCCCCTCACCGGCGGGGACTACGTGGTCGCCGGTGTGCTCGTCTCGCTGGCCTGTTACGGCGGCGCCATGGCGCTGCTCTACCGGCTGGTCAGGGCCGATCTCGGCCCCCGGGTGGCGCTCTGGAGCGTCGTGCTCATCTCTGTCTTCCCGACGGCCCTGGTTTTCCAGGCCGTCTACAGCGAGTCGCTCTTCCTGCTGCTGGTTCTGGCGAGCTTCAGCGCCGCGCGGCAGGGCCGCTGGTGGGCGGCGGGGCTCGCCGGTCTTCTCGCCGTGCTCACGCGCAGCGCGGGGCTGGCGCTGCTCGTTCCCCTGGCGCTCATGTGGTGGGAGCAGCGGCGCGGCGCCGCCGTACGCCTGCCCGGCGGGCCGGCCGCCGGCAAGCCCGCCGCCCGGCGTCCATCGCCCGTCACGCTGCTCGCGCTTCTGCTCGTGCCGGCCGGCCTCGGCCTCTACATGGCCTATCTGTGGTCGGCGTTCGGGGATCCCCTCGTGTTCGGCGTCGTGCAGGGCAACTGGGGACGGACGATGGCGGCTCCCTGGGCGGCGATCGCCGTCGGCGCCGAGGAGACGGGGCGCGGCATCGCTTGGCTGGTCACAAACGGTCCGCAGGCCGTCCTTGGGATGCGCAACGAGTCCGGCGGCATTCCCATTCAGCAGCTCGCCAACGTGCTCGAGTTCGCCGGTCTGCTCGTCGCCGTGGCGCTCGCCGCCGTCTGCTGGCGTCGGCTGCCGGCGGCGTACACCGTCTACGCCGTCGCGGCGCTCGTCTTCCCGCTGTTCTATCCCTCGGACGGCCGGCCGCTCTCCAGTCTGCCGCGTTTCGTGCTCGTCGACTTTCCGCTCTTCGTCGCGCTGGCGGTCGTGCTCGTGCCGCATCGCGTCACACGATGGGCGGTGTCAAGCCTCTTCCTCGTCCTGCTGATCGTCGCCACCGTCTACTTCGCGAGCTGGGCGTGAGCCGCGGCGACGGTCGAACATGCAGAGCCGCCGATAGTGTCTGCTAACGTAGATAGGGAATCCGTCGCCGTGCCTGGCCGGCGGCGACCGTAGGCAGCATCGGAGGCAAATGGAACGTCTGCAGCTCTCGCGCAAAAACCTCGACGCCGTCATCTTCGACATGGACGGCGTCGTCACTCGCACTGCCGCCGTGCACGCCGCGGCCTGGAAGCGGCTGTTCGACGCGTACCTGGAACAGCGCGCCGCGCGCGACGGCGTCGAGCACGCGCCGTTCGACGGCGATGCCGACTACCGTCAGTACGTCGACGGCAAGCCGCGCTACGACGGCGTCGACTCGTTTCTGCGCTCGCGCGGCATCGCGCTTCCCTGGGGTACCCCGGACGATCCCGCCGAGGCGGAGACGGTGTGCGGCCTCGGCAATTCCAAGAACGAGTACTTCCGCCGCGAGATCGAGCAGCACGGCGTGCGACCGTTCGAGACGACGGTCGAGCTCGTCAAGCACTTGCAGGCGAACGGCTTCGGCACGGCGATCATCTCGGCCAGCCGCAACGCTGAGGCGGTGCTCGGCGCGGCCGGCGTGGGCGATCTCTTTCCCGTGCGCGTCGACGGCCTTGTGGCCGAGGAGCTCGGCATTCCCGGCAAGCCCGACCCGGCCGTGTTCGTCGAGGCGGCGCGTCGCTTGGGGGCCGTCCCCGAGCGCGCCGCCATCGTCGAAGACGCGATCGCCGGTGTGACTGCCGGCCGCCGCGGCGGGTTCGCGCTGGTGATCGGCGTCGACCGCAGCGGCAGCGACGCGCCCGGCCTGCTCGCGAACGGCGCCGACGTCGTCGTCGGCGATCTCGGCGAGGTGAGCGTCGACGCCGCCAGCCCGCCGCCGCCGTGCTTGCCGACGATCGGTGCCGACGAAGTCGTCGCCGGCCTGCAGCATCCCCTGGCCGTCTTCCTCGACTACGACGGCACGCTGACGCCGATCGTCAACGATCCGGCGGCAGCCCTTCTGCCGCCGGCGATGAAGCCGGTGCTCGAGCGTTTGGCGCGCGCTTGCCCGGTCGCGATCGTCAGCGGCCGCGACCTCGCCGACGTCAAGCGTCTGGTCGGCATCGACAGCCTGATCTACTCCGGGTCGCACGGCTACGACCTCGACGCGCCGATGGATCTCGGCGGCAGCCGCCAGGTCGGCGACGAGTTCCTCGAGGCGCTGGACGCCGCCGAGAGGGCTCTGCACGAGGAGCTGGACGAGGTGCCGCGCGTGTTCATCGAGCGCAAGCGCATGGCGATCGCCGTGCACTACCGCAACGTCGATCCCGCCGACGCGGCGCGCGTCGACGAGGGCGTGAGCCGCGTGGCGCCCCGCTTCCCGAGCCTCAAGCGCACGGGCGGCAAGAAGGTCTTCGAGTTGCGCCCCGCCATGGCCTGGGACAAGGGCAGCCTCGTGCGCTGGCTCCTCGAGCAGCTCTCGAGCGCCGAGAAGACGCCGCTGACGCCGCTCTACGTCGGCGACGACGTCACCGACGAGGACGCGTTTCGGGCCATCGCTCACGACGGCATCGGCGTGCGTGTGGGCGGTCGCGAAGAACCCACGGCGGCGCGCTACGTTCTCGCGAACCCGGAGGCGACGCGTCTCTTCCTCGACGAGCTCGCCGCGGCGATCGAGAAAGGACGGAGCGCGTGAGCGCGCCCTGGGCGCTCGTCTATGAGGGGTTCGACCCCGCCGACGAGGGTCTGCGCGAGGCGCTGTGCACGCTCGGCAACGGGTACTTCGCGACGCGCGGCGCCGCGCCCGAGGCGAGCGCCGAAGAGGTATTCTACCCCGGCACCTACGTGGCCGGGTGTTTCAACCGTCTGATCACCGAGATCGCCGGCCGGGACGTTGAGAACGAAGACATGGTCAACGTCCCCAACTGGCTCTGTGCGAGCCTGCGCATCGGCGGGGGCAAGTGGCTCGACCTGCGAGAGGTCGACGTGCTCGCGCACAGCCTCGAGCTGGACATGCGGCGCGGAGTTCTCACGCGCTTCACCCGCTTCCGCGACGCTTCCGGGCGCACCACGGCGCTGACGCAGCGGCGCTTCGTGCACATGGAGCTCGAGCACCTGGCCGGGCTGGAGACGAGCATCGTGGCCGAGGACTGGTCGGGCCCCATCGAGTTCAGCGCGGCGCTGGACGGCACGGTGGCGAACACCGGCGTGCCGCGCTACCGCGCCCTCAGTCACCATCACCTCAGACCCGTCGAATCCGCCGTGGACGACGACGGCACGATGCTGCTCATCGTCGAGACGAACCAGTCGCACGTGCGCCTCGCCGAGGCGGCGCGGATAACCGTGAACGGCGACCCCGTGCACTTGGCGGCCGGCGTTGAGGCCGACATCGCGCCGGCCTTCGTCGGCCTGCGGCTGGCGGCTCAGCTCGAGGCCGGGCGGCCGCTGGTGGTCGAGAAGATCGTCGCCCTGCACACGTCGCGCGACACGGCGAGCTCTTCGCCCGAGGCGTCGGCGCGGGCCAGCCTCGCCCCCGGCTACACGTTCGCCGAGCTTCTGGCTTCGCACGAGCTCGCCTGGGAGCGTCTCTGGCGGCGCGGCGACGTCTCGCTGCCGCAAGACGACGAGACGACGCGCATGCTGCGCCTGCATGCCTTCCACACCTTCCAGGTCGCGACGCCGAACATCACCGACCTGGACGTCGGGGTGCCCGCGCGGGGCCTCCACGGGGAGGCCTACCGCGGGCACATCTTTTGGGACGAGCTCTACATCCTTCCGCTGGTCACGCGCGCCCTGCCGCAGGTGACGCGCGCGCTGCTCATGTATCGCTACCGGCGGCTGCCTGCTGCCCGCGCCGCGGCCCGCGCCGCCGGCATGCCGGGCGCGCTCTTCCCGTGGCAGAGCGGCAGCGACGGCCGCGAAGAGACGCAGACCATGCATCTCAACCCCAACTCCGGCCGCTGGCTGGAGGACAATTCCCACCTCCAGCGGCACGTCGCCATCGCGATCGCCTACAACGTCTGGAAGTACTACGAGTGGACGCGCGACGAGGAGTTCCTGAGCTCGTACGGGGCGGAGCTCTTCCTCGAACTCCTGCGCTTCCTCGCCGGCCTCGCCACGCCCAACGAGGCGAACGGCCGCTACGACATTCGCGGCGTCATGGGTCCGGACGAGTACCACGACGGCTACCCGGGCGCCGAGCGGCCCGGCATCGACAACAACGTCTACACGAACGTCATGGCGGCCTGGATGGCGGCTCGGGCGGCGGAGATCCTCGCCGGCCTGCCGGCGTGGCGCCGCGAGGAGCTCTGCGCGCACCTCGGCATCGACGCCGACGAGCGCGCCAATTGGGATGAGCTGTCGCGCCGGTTGACGGTCGTCTTCGACGACGGCGTGCTCAGCCAGTTCGAGGGCTACGCGGAGCTTGAGGAGTTCGACTGGGAGGGCTACCGCGCCAAGTACGGCAATATCCACCGCCTGGACCGCATCCTCGAGGCCGAGAACGACACCGCCAATCGCTACAAGCTCTCCAAGCAGGCGGATACGGTGATGCTGTTCTTCCTCCTCTCACCGCAGGAGGTGGGCGAGGTGATCGAGCGACTGGGCTATCCGTTCTCGGACGCCACGACGCGCGACACGATCGCTTACCACGAGCAGCGCAGCTCGCACGGCTCGACGCTCAGCCGCGCCGTCTATGCTTGGGTGATGGCGCGCACGGACCCGGCTGCGGCGTGGCGGCACTACGCGGTGGCCCTGGGCAGCGACCTGCACGACATCCAGGGCGGCACGACGCGCGAGGGCGTGCACCTGGGCGTCATGGCGAGCACGGTCGACCTTGTGCAGCGCGGTTACTTGGGGCTGGAGGCGCGGGCGGATGGCCTGGCCTTCGACCCGCGTCTGCCGGACGAGATCGCCGAGGTGGCCTACAGCTTCGTCTTCCGCGGCCACCGCATCGACGTGAGCTGCTCACACGCGGCGCTCGGTCTGGCGCTGGCCGACTCGGGCGCGGCGCCGATCAACGTCACGCTCGCCGGCAGCGGCCACACGCTGGCCGCCGGCGAGCGTCTCACCTTGCCGCTGGGGAACTAGGGCAGCGGCGACGTCACGATCCTCCGGGCCCGCCCGCCGGCCTGCATCAGCAGGCCGGCGGGAAGGACAACCCCGGCCGGCGACGAACGTAATCGGGCATCGCCGGCCGGGGCTTTGAGCGTGGAGTGTCTACCCCGCCACGAGCCCGGCCGGGCATCCTGGGGAAGCAACGGCAGCCGTCGCGCGACGAGCGGCGCCCACGCCGGCGGGTTGAGGAGCCACGGCCAGGCAGCCATAATGCCTGACTGGGCTTCCTGACGGCTGACAAGGGAGAGCGCCCGAATGATCGTGTTTGAAGGCGTCACCAAGACGTACGACGCCACCACCGTCGGCCTCAAGAACTTCAACTGCCACATCGGCAAGGGGGAGTTCGTGTTCCTCGTGGGGCCGTCCGGATCCGGCAAATCCACCCTCATCAAGCTGGTTCTACGCGAGCTGGTGCCCGATGAAGGGCGCATTCTCGTCGCCGGCCGCAACCTCAATACCCTCAAGCGCAGCAGGGTGCCGCTTCTGCGGCGCAACATCGGCTGCGTCTTTCAGGACTTCAAGCTGCTGCCCAACAAGACCGTGCACGACAACGTCGCTTACGCGCTCGAGGTCGTCGGTGAGCCCAAGCGGTCCATCCGCCGCAAAGTGCCTGAGATCCTCAACCTGGTTGGTCTCTCGGAGAAAATGAACAATTACCCGCACGAGATCTCCGGCGGCGAGCAGCAGCGGGTCTCGGTGGCGCGCGCCTTCGTCAATCACCCGCCGCTGCTGCTTGCCGACGAACCGACCGGCAACATCGACCCGGACACGGCGGTCGGCATCATGCAGCTCTTGGTTCGCATCCAGCGCACCGGCACGACGGTCGTCGTCGCTACGCACGACCGTGACATGGTCAATCGCATGCGCCGGCGCGTGCTCCAACTGGATCACGGCGTGCTCGTGCGCGACGAGCGCCGCGGCGCCTACGACCAGGTCGGCGACGAATCCGGCGAGCCCGGCGAGCCCGGCGAAGCCGGCGAAGAGGTCGCGCATGAGGAGTAGTTTCTTCCTCGGAGAGGCGCTGGGCTCCATGCGCCGCAACTGGGTGATGGCCATCGCCGCGGTGATCACCGTCTTCATCAGCACGGCGATTCTCGGAGGCGTGCTCGTCGCCCGCTACAACCTGGATCAGGGGGCCACGAGCCTCAAGAACCGCGTCCTCATCGAGGTCTTCATCAAAGACGAGGCGACGCCGGAGCAGGTGCAGGCCCTGGAGCTCAAGATCAAGGGCATCCCCGAGGTCAAAACCTACACCTACATCTCCAAGGAACAGGCGCTGGAGCGCTTCCGCAAGAAGTTCTCGGACAAGATCGTCGAGAACCTCACCACCAACCCGTTGCCGGCGTCGTACGAGATCCAGGTGCGCGACGCCAACGAGGTCGACAAGGTCGCGCGGCAGTTCTTCGACGACCCGACGGTCGACAACGACCCCGGCACGCACAACGGCGTGAAGTACGCCGCCGAAACCGTGCGCAAGATGCTCGGCACGCTCAACCTGATCGAGAAGGGCATGTGGGTCCTCACGGGCATCTTCGCGCTTGCCGCAATCCTGCTCATCAGCACGACGGTGCGCCTCTCCATCTTCGCCCGGCGGCGCGAGGTCGAGATCATGCGGCTCGTGGGCGCCACCAACTGGTTCATCCGCTGGCCGTTCGTGCTGGAGGGGTTCATCACCGGCCTTGTCGGTGCGGTCGTCGCGGCCGGCTTCGTGTGGGTGAGCAACTGGGCGCTCTCCAACTGGCTCAGAGGCTCGGACATCAACTTCATCGACCTGAGGGTGTATCCCATGTGGCTGCGTGCGGGGGCGACGTGGCCGGTTGGTCTGATGATCACTCTGGCCGTGATCGGCGCGCTCCTCGGCGCCGCCGGCAGTCTCTTCGCCTTGCGGCGCTACCTCAAGACGTGACGCGGTCTACAGGATTGCCGACCGCGTCCGAAGAAACGAGGTGATGACCATGTCGATCGCGCGCAAGATCTCGCTCCTCCTCATCTTCCTCGCCCTGGTGCTGGGGGTGTCGGGCGCGGTCGCCGGGCGCTCGGCAGAGGCCATCACGCAGGCGCAGATCCAGGAGCAACTGGAGAAGACGCGGGACAAGATCGACGCCGCAAGCAAGCAGAAGGACAAGCTGAGCGCGCAGATCGCGGCGATCGACAAGAAGCTGAGCAAGATCGACGGGGAGTTGGCGCGGCTCGGCGGCGAGATCGCCACCGTTCAGGGCAAGCTCAACGTCTCGCGGGAGAAGCTCGAGATGCTGCGCGAGCAGCTGCGTCTCAAGCGTCTCGAGCTGCGCGCGGCCGAGGAGCAGTTGCAGTTCGAGGAAGACAACCTTGCGATGCGCGCCGTCGCCGCGTACAAGACCTCCGACCTCACCTACGTGGACGTCGTGCTCGCGTCGACGAGCTTCGATGACCTCGTGACGCGAACCAGCATGGTCAGCAGCCTCATCGGCAGCACCGACGATCTGGTGGGCGATCTTGAGGTGACGCGCGACGAGGTGAAGCGCGAGAAGCAGGCGGTGGCCGAGAAGGAAGACGCCGCCCACACGATCGTCATCGAGCTGCAGCGCGAAGAAGACAAGCTGGCGGCGCTGCAGGCCGCCCAGCAGGCGCAGATGGCGGCCTCAAAGGATGCGCGCCTCGCGAAGCGCGGGGCGCTGCGCTCGGTCAAGGGCAATCTGGCCGAGTTCCGCCGCCAGGAACAGCGCCTGCTTGCTGAGAGCGCCCAGCTCGCCGGCATCGCCACGGGCGCGGGCGGCGGCGGCGGCACCGGCACGATGATCCGCCCGGTGAACGGGCCGATCACCTCAGGCTTCGGCTACCGCATTCACCCCATCTTCGGGTACCGGCGCTTCCACTCGGGCGTGGACTTCGGCGCGAGCTACGGCACGCCGATCCGCGCCGCCGACAGCGGCACGGTGGTCTACGCCACCAGCATGGGCGGCTACGGCAACGTCATCATGATCAATCACGGCGGCGGCATCTCGACGCTGTACGCGCACCAGTCGTCGTTCGCCTTGACCGGCGGCTCGGTTGGTAAGGGGCAAGTCATCGGCTACGTCGGGAGCACGGGCTGGTCGAGATAGATCGGAAGAGCGTCGTGTAGGGAAAGAGTGTAG
>ENA-ORXD01001643-ORXD01001643.1-sediment-metagenome-genome-assembly--contig:-NODE-1643-length-17439-cov-13.265580_pt1 | contig 17439 bp, 13 predicted proteins | sample MGYA00237862_ERZ511471 | MGnify/ENA metagenome assembly ERZ511471
AGGTCGGGCAATGGAGGGTCCCCCGGATACGAATCCGCCGTCATCTGCAGCTCGCTATAGGTGACCAGGCCGTCGAGGGGATCGTGCAGGCCCATGGAAGGAACGAGGGGATAGCTAAGATTGATGCTCATCTTCCATACCATCCTCTTCGGACCGCCTGTGGCGGGAATATAGGTGAAGCGGGCATGGGCCGTCTTGGCCAGCTCCATCGCCCACCGGATATACACCGGATCGCCTGTGACCCGGCTCACGCGGCTGAGGGCATGCATCCACTTCGTCAGGTAGTGGTAGTACTGCCCGTCCCGGTCCCATTCGAGCCGCTCCTCGAACGGCTCACCCAGCATCCGTTCCTTCAGATTCTTCCCGATCCTGAGGCCGCCGATGGTCGGATGCTGTTCGCCCTCCTGCTCTCCGAGGCCGCTGATCCAGCCTCTCCGCGGGTCATCACCCCGGTGCCGCCCGAGGACGTGGTGCACCTGGTCAACCAGGCGAAGAGCGAGTTCCCGGTATGCCGGGTCATTCGTCCGCTGAAACAGTCCGAGCTCGTTGCACACCGCGAAGGCGTCCGTCCAGAGATAGCGGTGCGGTGATGATGTCTGTGGATCAAGCCCGGTACTGCGGGCGAAGTCCTGCATGATGTCCCGGACGAGGGGTGTGGGATCGCGTTCAGTCATCGTTGCTCCTAGTGGTACCATACGGAGGAGGGAATACAATTCTTTTCCCATGGCGGTGATCAATCTCTAACCTGCTGAGCCACCCGGGTTTGCTACTGGAACAGGTTATCTTGTTTTTCTGAAAAGGTGACTAAATTTTTACCATATTTTGTGGTGCACTGGCCAATTTCAGGAAAATATATAAATAGCTCTAAATTCTTTGCTATAATGAGGTAATCAAGGTGGCAGATTTACCTATTGCTGCAGTTGTTAGAATTGCAAAGAAGAGTGGAGCAGAGAGAGTTGGTAGCGATGCCGCTGCCTCTCTTTTAGCTGAGGCAGAACGCTACATTGCAAAGCTCACCAAAGAGTCAAACAAGCTTGCAATGCACGCAGGACGAAAGACGATCAAGGAAGAGGATGTTTATTTAGCGGCAAAGTCCGTCTGAACCCACTTCCTAATTTTTTACCATCTTTCACACTTTGATTAGTAGATGCTCTGGAAGAGCATGCAGTAACTTCCTGTAATGCTCATCAATCGTTTTCCTTGAGGTTCAGTGCTTCTTACCTGCAATAACCTGTTTTCCGGAGCCTTTTTTTCAGACGTTTCCAGAGGATGGATCAAATCCCCCTGGATCCATTGCCTTTTTTTAATGAGTGCATGGTAGCCAACCAGGGTTTCAGACCCGGACCCAATCCTTTCCCTCACCAGCATAACGTCATTGGGTTTATAGGGTTGGAATTCGACGCGTGAGTTCAGCCCAGTCGCTGCCGATGGCCTTTTTAATGTTCTCCTTTACTCCGGCGAAGGCCGGCGCAGGCATCACCATCTGCCAGATACGGGTCATGTTTTCACGATCCTCGTGCCCGATTAAGGGGAACATCCACCCCACCACGTCGGGGAACCGTTCCTGGGGAATCTTTCCTGCCATGGTACCCATGGCCTTCCCCTGTTCGGGCAGGGAGATTCGTTCATTAAAAATCCGGTAAAGGTGGGTATCTTCCTTGTACAGGTGCAGAGTAAGATGAAAACGGAATGCGGCGGTGGCCCGCGCAGTTCGTAGAGGATCCTGTGCAGAATACGAATTACTCAGTTCGTCAAATGCCGAGTCCAGGCCACGGTGATCTTTCACATAGGCTTCAGCAACCAGGGGGGCGACATTCTCGAGTGCGGGAAAAATAGCTATCTCTTCTCCTTCCGCATGCCAGACCAGTACTTCGTTCAAGAACCGGAAACGCTCGATTGTGGCGGCCAGGCCTTCCTTTCCCCGTGCTGAGTCCAACGCCGCAGCATCAATACGCTGGATGTCCTGCCTGAACGCATTGTGAACCGCCCGGATACCATCAACAGGTGTTACCATAAGAACACATTCAGTAGTCCGGTTAAAAAATAGTGCCTGTCTCCTGTTCGCTGCCTGGAACTCTAACACGGCAAGGAGATGGCTGTTTGCAAATCCCACAACAGCTGCTACCCGATCAATTCCGATCACTCCTGTTCTCATCACCATCACGCAGCAGAATCCCGATGAAACGGATGGCGAACGGCTTCCATCAATCCTTGATGCATCGAAAATGTCTTCATCCCCGGCAGGCAATTCCCCAGACAGTATGGATTTTTTTGAGAAGGCCTACCACGGTAAGCCACCGTGGGATATCGGGAGGGCGCAGCGGGAGTTCGTACGCCTCGAAGAATCGGGGAGGATCTCCGGCGACGTGCTGGATGTGGGGTGCGGGACCGGGGAAAATGCCCTGTTCCTGGCCGGCCGGGGCCACGATGTCTGGGGAGTGGATTCGGCACCGGCAGCGATCGGGATCGCCCGGAAGAAGGCGGAAGAACGAGGCCTTGCGGCAACGTTCCTGGTAAAAGATACCCTCCACCTGCACGAGATCGGGAGAACCTTCGACACGGTCATCGACTCGGGCCTGTTCCATACCCTCTCTGACCATGAACGCCCTATTCTTGTCTGGAACCTCTCAAAGGTCCTGAAACCGGGAGGGACCTATTTCATGCTCGCCTTCAGCGAGCTCGAACCGGCGGGATACGGTCCCCGCAGGATTACGAAACAGGAGATAGAGGCTGCATTTTCTGACGGCTGGAGGATCACTGAGATCCGGGCCGCGGTCTTTGAGAGCCACACCAGGCCGGAAGGATCCCGGGCGTGGCTTTCGTCGATCACGAGGATCTGAAGTCCTTCCCCGTCCGATCCGCTGATCATGGATCCGGGACACATGTTCACTCATTGCTCATGATCGCGATATCCGGCCTTTCTCGTGATGTCATGCAGAGGACAGGGAATGATCCTCCGGTGCGGTGACGGCAGGGCCGGGAATTTCCGTAAATGTTGCATGGATCAGGTGGTCGGATTGGACCCTGAAAAAGGTATACCGGGTGAGTGCGCCCTTCGATCAGCCGTCCACGATCACATCGGTAATCTGGTAACCGTATGAGGGAGTGATGTCAAACCCCTGATCGGCATCTGCACCCACTGGTACGTATCCAGCGGGGGTGATGCTCCCGCCATGATCTGCAGTGGCGACGATTGTATGACTATCCGACCCAGAACACGCATAAATGGTGAGGTGCTTCACGTCCCGAATCTCGGGTTTTTCATTGACATAGATGAGAATGTCGAAGGTTCTCGTCTCCATCGGCATGTACTGATACCTCACTTCCTTGGATCCGAACCAGACATTTTTTTCTGACGATACAAGCGTCCCATTCTCATAGATGCCCAGGGTGGCATCCCGTCCCCGCTCCGGATCCCTGGTGAACCGGTGAACACCTGTTGCAGAAATCTTGACATTGAACATGCCGCGGGTCAACCGGAGTTCCAGCCATGGATCCTTGACTAATTCGATGGTCGAGGAAAACCCATAGGTGGAATTCGAGATAGTCGCACTGATGGCATCGATGCATACCTCACTGGGTAAACGGATATCGAGATTGGTCACGTCACCGGATCTGAACGGGTAGAACGACCGCCACGGGCTGCTGGTGTTGACCTCGCAGACTTCTGCCCGTTTCCCATCGACATAGAACGCAAGGGGAGCGCCATCCTTGATGCAGCCCTGCACGACCAGGTTCTCAGCAGTGTCATCGGCAGAACCATAGAGACCGTCCGTCCGGGTGGTCACGGGGTTTCCCGAACAGTTCTGGCGGACACCCCGGCCGGTCACCCCTATCGTTGTGTTTCCCGGAACAGGTTCACCTTCGATAGTCACCGTACCATAGAAGACGTGCGGGAGCCGGGGCGGGCAGTCCGGCTCGACGGTAATCGTGACCGTGGCGGGGTTGGAGCTCCGTGTCCCGACATCATGAGCCCTGAAACTGAACGAGTCGGTACCGGTGAAGTTTGCGTGAGGGGTATACACGACCGTGTTCCCGGCGATCGTCCCCAGTGTTCCGCCCGACGGACGAGAACAGATACTGTAGGTCATCGTATCGCCGTCAGGGTCTTTCGCAGAGAGGGTAATTTCCACCGGTGTATTCTCTCTGACCGTCACGGTGCTGTCATAGGCGACCGGAAGGAGCCAGGGAAAGCCCGGTCTGTTCTCAAATCCGGCTCCATCCCCTTCATATTCATCCAGGTCATCCTTTCCTGACAGGTTACTGTACTCATACCAGGGCAGGACTTCGCAGGATGCTAAACAATTGTCGATATCTTCGCCCGAACAATTGCATACTCCAGATGACGGAAGAACCAGTATCGCCAGTGCTATCTGGGTGAGAATAATCAGTTTCGCATACTCCGTCATGACTACGTGGAGAGAAAACCGTTCTCATATAAAAAATATTATGATGGTCGGTATTCAAATGGTGGGAGAACGGCTCATTTCGCGATGCCGCCGCGGTTCTATTATGTTTTGAGAAGAACGTCCCGGACATGTTACATGAAATGGGAAAAATGGTTAAGGTTTTTGTCACAATGAGGGGTCCGTGATACCGCCAATTCCCATTCCATGGAGCCACCTTGATTGATGGTCAGAATTCAATTTATTTTTTAGTTTAAATATTTTTCTATGAATTCAGAGGACTGAATAGATCAAATGCAACTGTTTTCTTTGGTTTGACGGGTAAATACCCGGATTTGCACAGCGGCCGGCCCGAAGGTCCCGGTCACCACGTTCACGATGAGATAGGACCTGGGAATCGTGAGAGAGCTGGGCCGTTCGGAAATACGGTGAGGGGAGGGCAGTTCATCAAGGAGCACAATTTCATCCCGCTGCAGTACAATTCAGATCTCAACGCTGTGACATCTTCTCATACATATCGATTACAGCGAGAATTATTCCGATTCCCAGCAGACTATACCCGACAAATCGATTCTCGCCAAAAATGATTCCTGCAATGATGAAGCCAAATGAAAGGGCGGCCAGTCTCGTTAGTCCTTTTTTCTGCTTGTTCCGGCTTGTAACATACAGAAAAACGGCAACGACGGCTAAAACCAGGACTGAAATGAGGATGTAGACCTGGTATGAATCCATGATACAGAGTACCTATGGATGTGTATCCGCCTTTATACTGTTCGATTATCGTGGGAAACCAGATCCTATAGCTGCCGGCCGGGAGGAGTCAGGGATTATCCTGGGTTGGAATAACCTATAAGTAGGCACAGGATAATGTCCCAGCTGGTGTAAAAATGCCGTCCTTTAAATGCATTGCCAAGAACTGTCCCTTCGAGACATCGGCTCCCACCGAAGCCGAGTTGATGAAAAAAATCGCCGAGCATGCAAAGACCGCCCATAACATGGATCCCATCCCGCCGGAAACCATGGCCAAAGTGAAGGCAGCGATCAAACCGTAACCAATCCATTCACCCTGCTTTTTTGAACGATCTTGTGCGGCAGCTTATTGGTTATTTTTCGGTTGCTTCATCAGGATATACGCGATGAAAAAGCCGATGATCGCAAGGGTGAACACCCAGGGAAATACCCCAACGTAGTTCCCTGTCGTGGTCCTTATGAACCCGGCAAGCTGCGGACCGGCAATCGCCCCCGCACCGAAGGCGAGGAAGACCACACCGTAACACCGCGGATAATCGCAGGTCCCGAAATAGCTCGCCGTTGCGGTCGGCGCAATAGCGAGCCAGCCGCCGAGACATCCCCAGAGCACGGCAAAGGCAATGATGTACACCCCGGGTACCGGCACCTGCCACATTGCCAGGGAGGCCAGGGCTATCAGGACAAACGATATCATGGCCGTGTTCCCCGGGTTGAGCCGGTCGGTGAGGACCCCGAGAACCAGCCTCCCGCCCCCGTTAAAGATGGCAAAGAATCCTACGAGGGCTGTCGCAAGGCCTGTCTCGATATGCAACAATTCGGTTCCGACCGGTTTTGAGATGGAAACTGCCATCAGCCCCGCGATACACCCGATGAAGTAACACATCCAGAGGCCGTAGAAGGCCGGGGTCCTGACCATCTCTCTCCGGTTGCACTCGCAGGCCACGTGCTCACCGTCTCCTGGTCTAGGAGGATTCCAGCCGGAAGGTTTCCACCCCTCCTGAGGAAAGGTGAGCGGGAGTGCCAGGGGAACGGTGACGAGGATTATCCCGATCCCGAAGATACGGAAGGTGTTCATGACGCCATAGGCGGCAATGAAGGAGCCGGCAAGGTTTGCGGTGATCAGTGCCGAGAACCCGACCCCGAACACGGTCAGTCCGATGGCGAGCCCCCTCCGGTCAGGGAACCAGCGGGCTGCAACGGCGACCGTTGCGCCGTAGGCGATCCCGATGCCGATGCCCCCGATCACCCCGTACATGACGGAAAGCATGAGTGTGGATGTGACCGTCGACGCGAGCAGCCAGCCGAGGCCGGTCAGGATGCACCCGACGATGGTGGTCTTCCGTGGTCCATGGGTCTCGACATATTTTCCGGTCAGGGCCATCGTAACCGCAAATACGGCGAGGATGACCGAGTAGGGTAAGAGCACATCATTCGCGGTGACGGTCTGGCCGAGATGCAGGGAAAAATAATCGGTGAGCGGGTTGACGAATACGCTCCACGAGTAGACAGCACCGAGGCAGAGGTTGATAACCAGGCCTAGGACCACGAGCACCCACCTCCCTTTCTCAAGGGGCATCCTTACGAGAGTTGATTCTTCTCCGGCCTGACTATTCTGCATGAAACTGGTTCCTTGATAGGGGGAATGTTATCTGAGTAAACCATTTGCGACTGAAGGAAAAAGGATTTGGAAATACGTTCCGGTGAAGGGCAGGAGTACCTGCAAGGGGGAACGCGTTCAGGTCCACATTGTCAGGTCAGGATTGCCGAACTCCCGCACCCTGAAAAATCACCCACCTATCAGCCCTTTCGCAAACGCCCGGGCTTGCTCCAGATCCTGCTCATCAGGATGCCCCTTATTCGCCCAGGTGAATCCAAGGAGCCCGGCTGCACCGGGACACCGGAACCCGCCGACGACCCGGGCACCCTTCGTGATGAGGAGCTCTTTCATGGGCTGGTCGTACTTCTCCTCAGGTCCACCTGCCGTATGGAAGAGGAACACATCTTTCTCCAACCGGGGAATCTTCTCAATCAGCTTGAACAGGCTTTTGTGGTATTTGCCCGCGTAGATGCCCGACCCGATCCCGATCAGGTCGTACTCGGCAAGGTCCTCCGGCCCGACCTCCTCGACTTTCTTCAGCGTCGCGTTCATAGCCTCGGCCATGGCCCTGGCGACCTTCTCGGTATTCATCCGGTGGTAGGACTTGTAGATGATGAGGACGTTCATGATTGTAACTTTCCCATGAAGGGCTTAAAAGTGAGTGCCGGAGTTGTATCCAGTCTCCTCTGCCGGTAGCCGGGTACGCCAGAATAGTATTCCCAGCAGCTGTCACCTGTTTCTGGACAATCGCAGAAGATGGATGATTGGGTTTATAAGAGGAAGAGAGCGAGAACCACCAACGCTATAATGATAACGACAACTGCAGCCCACAAAATGATCGAATGAGAACCCTTCTTCTTCTGAACGGGTTCGGCTTGGGTTGTTATTCCGGGCGAAATCTCTGAAAACTCTTTTTTCATCCTTTGAATATCATGTTCAATTTTGCCGATTGACATATCATTCCCACGACAACCAACGATTGCATGAAGGAAATCATAAATGTATCCCCGGAAATCCCGGAGTAATTTTCATTTTTACTCCCCGGATATACAGGGTCTAAAAGTCTGTAACCGGGTATATCCCTGTGCCTGAACGTACCGTAGGGTATGGTGGGCTGTTGGCAACCTCCTGCCCCCGAAAAAATCACCCACCTGTCAGCCCCTTCGCAGACGCCCTGGCCCGTTATCTTACGTGGAAGATCTTACAAAATGTTTCCAATGTGTCCAAATATTGCAATTCCTGGTTATTTTGAGATTTATGGTCCTTATAATCATTTTAGGGCACTTGGGGCACTTCTCACCTATTTTCCGGGAATTTATCCTGCTCTCCAACTGTACATGGTATTCCGGTGTCAATATCCGGCGATATTTTTCGGAGCGTTGAAATAAGCGGGCGACAGAGATCTTTTCAGAAATCACCGGATCCCGGGTAGGGTGTTCCCCCTTGGAAGGTCCTGTTTCCGAAACGAATGGAGAAGTGCCGGCAATCTGTCATACTCCTGCGACCCCGATAACCCCGACGGCCAAGCAAATTGTGCTGCTCATTGCCGTACTTGCCGGTTTCCTTATCCCTTTTGACGGGTCGGCAGTCATCATCGCACTGCCTATCATGGCAGCTGAATTCCACCTTGACGCGATTACGCTCACCTGGATCACGACCGCGTATCTCATAGCCACGGCGGTGTTCCTGGTGCCGTTCGGTAAGATTGGCGATATCTACGGGAGAAAACGGGTCTTTTTGTACGGTATCGCGATTTTTTCTGTTGCCTCGCTTGTCATGACGATAGTCCCCTCCCCCGAACTGCTCATCGCTGTCAGGGTCGTCCAGGGGTTTGGCGGCGCCATGATCTTTGGCACGGCACTTGCCATACTTTCCTCTGTCTTCCCTCCCGGGGAACGGGGCAGGGCTATGGGGATCTACGTCATGGCAGTCTACCTGGGTCTCACTCTGGGCCCGTTTCTTGGCGGGATTCTGACCCAGCAACTCGGCTGGCGGAGTATCTTTCTCGTGAACGTCCCCATCGGGATCACCGCCTGCATCCTGATCCTCTGCAAACTGGAGGGGGAATGGACGGAGTGCATCGGTGAGAAGTTCGATCTAAAGGGATCGGTCCTCTACGCAGGGAGCCTTGTTGCCCTGATGCTTGGTCTCTCGCGGGTTCCGGACCCTGCAAGTTACCTCCTCATCATGGCGGGCTGCGTGCTCGTGATACTCTTTGTTCTCTTCGAGCTGCGGGTGCCGGTCCCGGTGCTCGATATGCGTCTGATTGCGACGAACCGGGTCTTTGCGTTCTCCAACCTGGCCGCACTCATCAGTTACTGCGCCACCTTTGCCGTGACCTTCCTCCTGAGCCTCGATCTCCAGATCACCAAGGGGCTCTCGCCCGAGCAGGCAGGGATCGTCCTGATCGTCCTGCCAGCAGCGCAGGCACTCCTCTCGCCGTTTGCCGGGAGACTCTCCGACCGGATGGACTCCCAGGTGATCGCATCGTTCGGGATTGGGCTGACCACCGTTGGCCTGTTCCTGCTGATCTTCCTTTCGGCATCCACGCCGGTCTGGTACCTGATCGTCTGCCTGATCATCCTAGGGACCGGGTTTGGTCTCTTCTCGTCACCGAACATCAACGCGATCATGAGCTCGGTCGACAAGAAGTACCTCGGTGTTGCCTCGGGCATGAACGGGACCATGCGGCTCGTGGGCCAGGTGCTCTCGATGGGTATCGTGGTGATGCTCTTCTCCCTTTTCATAGGCCCTGTCATGATTACCCCCGAGAACTTCCCGCAGTTCATAAAGAGCCTGCAGTACGCGTTCCTGATCTTCACGGTGCTCTCTCTCTTCGGGATTTTAGCGTCACTCATGCGGGGGAAGCGTCAGCCGGTTTCCGGTGAAGCTTGAGTTTCACTATGTGCGGAGAGATGGGCCGTTCGGAAATATGGCGAGGGCAGGACCGTTTGCGCTTAGGCGGGCGGGGTGGTGAGGGGATTGGCGGGCATATGGGAGGGATGTAATGTGTGGGGAGGGATATGAAATTGACGAGATGGATGGTTCGAGGAAGAGAGAAAAAGGGTATGTAAGATCCATTGCCGCTGTTCGATGATTGCTCCAACACAGGTCTCAGACTCAGACCCAATTCTTACCTCACTAGCTTATCCACTACCCTATTCACCTCAGCGGGAGAGCCGACCTTCCACATTTCATCCCGGTCCATATTCCCTGATTCCAGGAGGGTGTTTTCTCCTGCCATAAAGACCGGGAATATCCACCTCGCTCGTGTTGCCTTATTTCTCAACACCGGTGAAAAGAGAGAATGTATTAGAAAAAGGGACCGGGAGTCGGGGATAAAAAAAATTTATCCTTACCATTTATCGTTTCAATTCTACCAGGATCGTACCATATTCCCCTTTTTCCACGGAATCCTGGACATTCGGGCTTGTGGTTACATGAATGAGATACTTTCCGGGTTCAAGCTTTTTCTTCAGCTTGGAAGTATCCCATGTATATTCCCAGTTCCGGTCCCTCCCGACATCAACCCCGGTAAAGGTTGTGGAATTTCCATCAACGGTTTTTACCGTTAACGCCGTCAGCTTTGAGCGTTTTTCAGGAGTGTCAGCATCGCTAATAGAGAGAAACACTTTTTCGGCATCGGCACTTCCGGATATCCTGATCGTATCACCGCTCGAAATTGTTGACGACGACACATGTACAATGACGGATGACTCCTTGACCTTATCAGTAAGGGTGATGGTCGCGATCGCAGTCACAGTCTTGCTGGTGTAATCGCTGCCGTCAGGAGCCTTGTAGTTGTCCCTGATCCTGTTGAGGTCGAGCTCTGCCCTGATCAAGTAAGTGCCTGCCGGGTACAAGCGGGAACCTGAAGAATCGAGCGCCCCGGTGGCCCATCCCCGGGTTTTATCGCCTTGGGCAACCCAGAACCAGGCCTCACTGTCGACGGCCAACCCGGTCAGCGCTTTCTGGCTTCCATCCGGCATCTGAAGTGTCGTAAAGGTTGTAGCCAGAGTTGGCAATGCCGCTATGGTTCTTCCTTTCTCAGCCCTCACCCTGATGGTGACAAAACCGGGAACGGGCTTATCGCCACATCTCTGCTGGATAATCGTATAGATATTAGTTTCTATCAGGAAGTTCAGGACACTGTTAGGCGGAACCGACTTGCCAGTGACGTCCTTTTTGGTGTTCTGATCCCAGATCCTGATTTTTACGACGGGGTCAACAACTTCGAAGGCAATACCCTGGTTTCCTCCTATCCAGCGGTACCATGTGCCGGTCTTACCGGCAAAGATGTCAGGGGCAACGTAGTAATTTTTTGGTGGGTTTATATTAAGAATATAGCCTGGCGCATCTGTGGCGGGACTGGTCCCTGATGCAAACCATGCCAGTTGGGTGGCGTTCCCGACCGCGGCAGTGATATCCAGGCCTTCTTCGCCGATAAATACCTCATTACCCTGAGAGACGACCTTCAGGGTGCAATCATTATGTGCCTCTATCCAGAGGGAACATAATTTATCGATAGCCTCCTGGACAGTCTCAATCCCAGATAAGATCGGGCAGTTCCCGGGATTGTAGGTTACGATACTGGCATTGACTGTGAGGATAGTAGCAGTAAAATAGATGGGGGGGTGGACACTCGGAATTTTTTCATCGAGGAGTTGTGCCGCAACTACAATGGTATTCCTGCTCCTGATCCTTCGGAAATCTTCTTTCCCTGATAAAAATTCATCACCATCAACCCACAGCGTGCAGCTGGCTATTCCATCTTCTCTAGTTTTTATCTTGATCTCTTCTTTATTGCCTTGAAAAACACCTGGCCCACTCAGCACTTTATACTGGATCGTGACACCCTCTACCGGCATGTGATGATTTGTGACGCCTACCATCAGGGGCTGGGAAAATTGGATCTGGGAAGATACGATGTGGGGAACTGTTACATCCCGTAATTCCTTATTTACAGGGTTCCATAGAATCTCCTGGCCATCTCCCCCTACGTAGAAAAAGTGGTTCAATTCCGTCAGAGGATGAAACACACACCTGCGATCAGAGATATCGGTGAACGACTCGCTGCTATAATCAAGAATTGCCAGTGGACAATAATGATGTACCGGTCCTTGAGGCCTGATTATCTCCGGAATTGCATCTTCATCGACAGGCCATTCAATTGACCTGGTGATTGACCGGACCGGGATCATCCAGCAATCGCCGGTATGATATTCCTTGTCTTTTTCAAAACATACCAGGATACCTTTCTCAAGTTCATACCATCGATCATCACCCTGTATGGGGATGTCATTCCCTGGTGCATCCAGAGGAAGCGTATGTCTTTCACCACGTGTATCGACGTAAATTGTAGTATCGGCATGGTCCCACAGCCGCACTTTCGGATTATTCCGGAAGTCTGACCATATCACCGGGACAGAGATTTTAAGGGTAAGGTCATTATTCACCGGGGGTTTTATTATTTTGACCAGTTGCCCTGGTAATCCCTTGAGTTCATGAGAATCATCAGTAATTTCGATAAACTTGCCGTTTGAAAATTTTTCAATCTTCTCTTTCGGGGTATTTTTAAGAACTACAATGTCATCTGCGGTAGATATTTCGCAACTGGCGCAGACTGATGCATTCTCCCTGGACCAGATAAAAGTCGCACCATTCCCCGCTTTTCCAGTTTTGTGAATGTGCACACGGTAGAGCTGATTGCCAAGCCCGGAATATCCTCCGGGTGCAATATCAGAGCAGGCCTCAGTTGATGGGGATTCCTCGGCTACTTTTGCCTTCAACCCCCCCTGGGATTCAGGAAAGATATATTTGGTTTTTATTTGTTCCCATTGATCCTGGAAGCAGGTGAAATCTGTTTTTACATCATTTGGCAAAAGAATAGTCTTTACCTGCCACACCGTCAGGAGTCTGGTTGCAGTATCCGGTCCGCCAAGTGCCACCTCGCGGATGTGGGGATCCTCAACCGATGTGATGGATCTCTTCCAGCAATCGAGATATGCCAGATTTAATCCTTCCTCGACCGGCTGAGGGTTGGGGTAGTTGGGTTGCCCGGAAAAGAGGATATTAAAATCATTCTCACAAAGGATCCCGTCAACATAATACTGACCCGCAGTGATGATGAAGTCAGGTGCGGTGCATTCCAGGCTACCGTTTTTCCATTTTCCCTTTTCTTTCTCAGTTAGATCCGTTTTATTTTTGACAATCCGGAATCCCGAACGATGGAACGGGGCTCCGCATGACCCCACCACATCGATAGCTTCCTGTTCATTCCTGTGACTGGTGATCTCGCATTGTTCATTGAAGTCCGCATCCAGCAATGCCCTGCCCTGCTGTAAGCGGACGCTTTCATAGTGCTTCTCTTTCCTGAACGTATCCCTGCTGATATCTCCACTCATCTCTCTTCACTCCCTCATGTTACGTAAAAGAGTCCTGCCTCAAGCCCGAAGCGCAGGTATTCATCCAACACTGCCCGAAGGTTTGCCTCGCGTTCTGGTTGTCCGAGGCAATTGAATACTCCCATCTCAGATTCATTCTCGCCACCCCTGCAGATCGCTTCTGCACACGTCCTTCCCAGCTGAGAGTACCCTGGATTCCCGTACTCTGTCGAAGTATAGCGTGGGACAAGCTGGATGCGGATCGCCTCTTTCTCATCATCCGTAAGTTTCGCAAATTTTCTCAGTTTTCGATCGGCTGCTTCATGCTCTATGGTCAATTCCGGCTGGCAGCGATAACGCCGCGGTGTTTTGCTGTCCGATTCGGGGAGGTAGCAGTAACGGACGCAGCCGGTCTGGGTCTTCTGAACCTTCAGGGGATTGTTAAAAATGACCTCAGAAGCAAGGACAAGTTCCTTGAGGTATACTTCTCCAAAGATTGTGGTTCGTTTGATCACAGATTGTGGACCGAGCGATTGACCCCTGCCGCTTATTGCAACAGGGTAGTCCAGCCCGAGTTCAGAGTCGGTGGTCAGGTCGCTTTCGGTTAAATGTGATGTTCCAGGTGAAACCGATTGGATAATACTGTCTTCGACAGTGAGGGTTGTCAGGTCCGCGGGAAGACTGATCGCCCCGGTAATGCTGTGATCGATCCTGATCGCGAGTGTCGCCGTGTTCCCGCCGTTATCCCCCGGCAGGTAGACCAGGCTCGGCATCCCCTGTGAGACGGGCTGGTCTTTTTTTCCGGGCTTTTTCCCGGGGGGCAGAGTACAGTGAACCAGTACCAGGCTGGTTAACGCTCCTGCTTCAATCTCGATCCGGCCATTAATGAGCAGCCCGTTCAGGACCAGGGTTCCACCCGGATCATCCCCCTTTATCCGAAGTGATCCATTGAGGACCGGGCACTCCTCATCGGCTGCCTGGATCCAGAGGGAACAATTTTTCCTGCCAGAGAAATCGATGATGGTCTGCCCAATATCGCAGGTGCTGCTGTGGGAAAGCGTGATGATCCCGGTGCTATCATCGGGATCCCAGGATCCCCATTCCGACAATACACCAGGTAACGGGGTGTCCTGCCGGATCTCCCATTCTCTCTCCGCATCATCAAGTGGATCTTTCCTGATCATTGTCGAACGGCGATCATAGGGCCCTCCGCCAATATTGCCGGAAAAGCCATAGGAATAATCGACGTCAACCGGGTCTGCCTCATCCTTCAGGTAGAACCGGCCAAGCTCAGGATCCACAAGGACCTCGATGGTATCGCCAGATTCCGGTGGTTTCCATCCGGGAGCATCCCAACCGCTCAGATCGCATATCCACAGGTTATCCCTGTGCACGCCTTTCTCGTTCCCATCTAGGTGGACTGAAAGGACAGGATCATCGCCAAAATACGGTGAAACATACTCATGATTTTTTTGAGGGGGGTCCTCCCTGCATTTTTCCAGGTCCAGGGAGAGCGCTTCTCTCCGCAGCATCACGGGAAGGTTGATCTCATCAGCGATGTGAGAGATCTCCTTCTCTGTCCTGGGATTGTTGAATAGGGCAATGTCAAGGCCAAGCGGGTTGAATGTATACCTGTGCGTATCGATGGCATACGGCCTGCATCCTTCCACAGGGTAACTTTTCAGGCGCCAGAGGAATAATCCCAGGTTCGGGATGTTGTACCTGCCCAGGTTGTTCCTGATCCTCCGCACATCCACAATATGTGCGGTTTTTTCGAAGGGGCCGCCAAATACATCCAGTGCATCATTGTTGTGCAGATCCGCAAGACCATGCCGGTCAAGTCGGACATGGTTGAGGTACTGTGTCATCGCGAGAAGCCGGTAATATTCCACAACCCTTGAATGCCAGCCGGTCACATCACAGGCGAGTTGTTCGAGGACCGTCGCGGTCCCTTTCCTTCTCCGGTATGCAAGCGTATTCGCGACATACGCCCGCTTGCTGACGTCAGAGGATGAGGTGGGATGGAGGATCCTTGTTCCGATGAGATCCCCGATATAGGGAACCACCCATTCATCGCAGGTCTCGATAAAGAGGTTGTCATAGAGACCCTGGATGTCCTTTTCGAGAGCATCGACTTCCCTGCCGATGATCGCAAGCAATGCCCGGAGGACCCCTCCCTCTTCTGCGTCCCGGATCCGGTAGATCTCGGGCAGGAGGTTGTAGAGCCAGAGCCGGTCGGCCGAATTCCCGTTCATGGCTCCCACCTCGATATGGTAATCCTATCGGGACAGATGAGCAGTATCTCGGCCCCGGAGATGCGTTCAACTCCTGTATTTTGCAGCTTTGAGAAAACAGCAGGTTTTGCCGGGAGATATCTCCTGTATTTTTCCGGAAGATATCTCCTGAATAATTCTCTTTCCTGTAGGACTATCGGGAAACGGGTATGTGATGATGAGCTATCGGGGAGAATGGTGAACTGGTCAATGCTGGCAGCGAGAACTCCAGGTACACCCTGAATGACATCAAGGAGATCGGACTTGTACACGTTTTGTCCAAATTCCATATTCTCAAAGGAGAACGCTTCCAGCAATGCATCCCGGATACCAGCACGGACTTCCTCTTCACGATATCGCGGGATGTCGAACAAGACCGACACATGTACGTCGAAAAAGAGGGGTGCAGCACTCTTGATCCTCACCGATTGGCCGGGATCCTGCCACGCGGCGATGGAATCACGTAAGTGTTCCAGGGGACCCGGATGTGCCTCGGTACCTTGGTCGATTCTTTTCCCCCCCGGTCCGAGCACGGTTATCAGTACAATAAGTTCTTCCCCGCTCCAGACCGGGTCCGCCCGTGCCTTTGCAATACCGGTATAGGCACGGGCGAAGTCCTCATAGTCCCGGAGCGATACGATCCGATCGAGGGTCCGGACCTTGAGCGGGGCGTTATTCCGTGCATAGTCCCGGTCTTCGGGAGCTGCAGCACCAGTCGCCGCCATGGGGTTCGTCACCTCGCGGATACCGATCGGCCGGACGGGAAGAAGGCTGAGGGTGCCCCCGGCTACCTCGCCATCGGGACCAGTACCGGAACGGTACATCGCCATGACGTTTTCGATCCCGGTTGTAAGGCGGGCGCCTTCAATTCCGTCACCGAAGAGTATCACGGTCTTCGCATCGTCACCGGTACGGACCACGTAATGCTCATTCATCCCATCTTTCCCGAACAGGGAGGGGACTTCTGTCCACTCCAGCCCGTCAACCCGGACCGAGAGCGTGCTCTTCCCCCCGCTCGGGGTGGGTGCCGGGACATAGGTAAGAGGGGGTTTCTTCAACGTGAACTGCTGGTATGCGAGGCCTGCATCCCCGCTGCCGAGGACTTCTTTCACGGTCTCCCCGTGAGTGGCATGGACTACGTTTCCGTAGATGGTCACGGAGTCGCGCCTGTAGGAGTTTTTGAGAGGTTCTGTGAGGGTGAGTGTTGTTATTGAATCACCTGGCACACTGTCCTTAAGGAGGACTGCCGTTTTGCACACCGGTGTTCCATCGACAGAAGACAATCCCGAAATGACCAGTGTTTTTCCTGCAGTGAGTCCTTTTACACAGCCCTCCACGACGATCTCCTGTCCGGTGATATCGGAGATATCCGGTTTTTCCGCAGCCTTGAGCTCCTCGGCTCCGAGCAGTACCACGGTTTCCCGGATTTTCGTATCGAAGATCTCGAGAAGATTTTCACCTTCAATCGTCAACCGCGTCGTTTTTGCTGTCAGTGCAAAACCAGTACGGGAATCCTCAGCCACATCCTTTATCCGGTATAGCTCGATATAATCCGGCACTGACAGCGCACACCATGTCTTCGGAATTATTGATGAATAGATTGTATCTAGGAAAATTACCGGAGAGGGAGTGACTACAATGACATCCGCCAATCCTGCCGATGCCGTCCCTCCTATAGGATCGTATGACTTCACAAATACATTAATCCAAATTTTGGAATTACCCTGAATATCATTGCAATATTCAAGGTTTATCTCGTGATATGCATTTATATTTTTACAGACAAGTGGTTTTGAAATTATGCCAGAGACCGGTGTTCCCCATCCATTAGCAACCTGTTCTCCATCAATCCATAATCGAAGCCCGTTACCTGAAAAAGTAACCTGAAGAGTATAATCCCCTTCCTCTCTCATCCACATGAAACCGGTCCATCTTACAGAGAAAGAATTTTTTGAAAGTAAGGGATCAGGCGAGCTATTTTTCCATTCAAAACCCACTTTCGGGTCTGTCCGGACAAATTTTCTATTCCA
>ENA-ORXD01001644-ORXD01001644.1-sediment-metagenome-genome-assembly--contig:-NODE-1644-length-17439-cov-4.357159_pt1 | contig 17439 bp, 22 predicted proteins | sample MGYA00237862_ERZ511471 | MGnify/ENA metagenome assembly ERZ511471
GGAAGGGTGGCCCCCAACCGCCGGAGGCGTGGCTCTCAAACACCGGAACTATGGCTCAATTTGGTCTGGAATATTCAGAGCCTGAATTAAAAAACCGCCTCAAGGCTCTTGCCGCCTTGCGTGGCAAATCCATGAAAGAGTGGCTGACGGAAGCCATCACTGCAAAGATGGAAGATGAAATTGACGCTGCCGAAGGCCTGGCTGCTTTGGCTGATGCAGAAAACTCCATCTCCCTGGAGGATTATCTCAAATACCGGAAGCACAGAAACGGCAACTCTGAAAAATGTACTCCATAGAATTAAGGCGCAAGGCACAACGTTCCTTAGATAAGCTACCTCTGGTATTCCCGAGACGCTCAGATTTGTCACCTTTTCCGATACTCTATACCATTGCCAATGGTAAATTGAGGGTATTGCTAAGTTTCAAAATAAAAGCTAAGCAATCGTAAGGCAGAGACTTAGGCAGTCCTGCCTACTCACAATTTCATTAAGCATCTCTTCAAAGATGGCCAAAAAGGCAGTAAGGCTTTCGTTTTGGAGCCGGTTTCTTTTTATTTTTCTCTTGGCCTCTTTCCATATTGGTGCGATAACAGGGTATTTAACAATGAAGTATTGCTCAAAATCCTCTATTTCTATGCCGACGATCTCTTTGTTTTCTGGATTGACCCTTAAGTAAACATCACCGTTACAATCCACCGAAATCGCCGGGATAGGTTTTTCAGGTTGGAACATCAGGGTATCTATGTCTTCATAATACACAACCGTGAAGGACTTGACATTTCTACTCAATGATTCAATATTTATCTGATTGCTTGTCAATTCGTTATTTTTTGACCCCATAGCCATATCTCCCCCTTTTTAACTTTATTAGTGGCATAGGCAGTCTTAACAAAACCCCTGATTTTTCCAAATTTTTCTACATATTCAACAGACACCTTGAAAAGAGCATTGCAGGAATTTATGACCACTCTTTTGTACAGACTTTTTCTATCGAGATGGTGGGCATCTTGATATTCAGACAACGGTGCCTTGATTATTGTTTTTACCAACTCTTGTTGGTCAACCATTTCTGCATGGTGAACAACATGCTCTGCCCAGCATTCCCGGCTGCAGTAAACGCTGATACCATTTCTATCCTGGCAAATGAACTCATTACCTACCAATTGCAACGTTAAAGTAACATATAAGCCAGGGGCTGTCAATGACCCTGATCAATAACCTTTCTTAAGAACAAGCGCGTCATCCATCATCCCCATCACCTCCCATTCGTCATCGCCAACCACCATACATCTGTCATCGCAAGAAGGGCTTCAGAGCATTCATAACATCATCGCGAAGCCGCCGCCAGGCGGCTGTGGCGATCACTGAGACTGCCACGCCCGCTCCGCAGGCTCGCAGTGACGAGAAGAAAGGTCATCGCGAGGGCATCAGCATTCATAACGTCATCGCGAACCAACACCGACCATAGCTCATCGCCAACCACCATACATCTGTCATCGCGAAGCCGCCGCCAGGCGGCTGTGGCGATCTCTGAGACTACCGCGCTCGTTCCACTCGCCCGCAAAGACCTTTCGTGTGGTCTTCAGGGACGCAGGGGGCCTATTCCTCCAGGTTCTGTTCCACGTTCCAGGTGAATTCTACATTCCCCTTGGCCTTGCCGGTCGCATCCAGTTCGGTATAGAGCCAGGTGATTCTGCGGTATGAAAAGCTTATCTCCTCCACCGGCCGCATCCCGTCTGCCGCGCTTCCCGAAACATGGACGGATGTAACTACCGCGTCCTCCAGGGTGTAGCGCATGATCTGGGTCCGGTCTCCCTCCGCCTGGCAGATGGCCAGTATCACCGAGGGTATATGCTCGCCCTTGGAACACTTGAGGGCCAGCCCCGGAGAGGTTTTATCCAGCGTTTTTGTAATCACCAGGCCCAGGTGCTGACTGGAAGTCATCCGGCTGGAGCCGCCCGGTACCACTTCAACTCCCCAGCCGTATTCCATCACGTCCATCCATTTGGCGTGATTGGCATCCACCGATTCCCCGTCCATGCCTTCGATTTTAAGAAACATGTCATAGGCCGGGGAGCCCAGGGGAGCTCCGGTATCGGGTGGCGACGTTGTGGTTATGAATTCCGTCGTGCCGGGTATATCGCTGGCCACCGGTGTGGTGTCGGCTTCACTGGTAGTGACGGTTCCTGTTTGGCTGAAAGGGTTGAAGCTGAAATCCCCGCAACCCCCCAGGCCCGGTAATGCCAGCAGCAGGGCGGCCAGCATCACTGAAATTAAAAACCCTCTTTTAGCCCCCTTTCCGCTATTTTTCATGGCAACCTCCTTTTGAATTATCACCACCGCTCCAAGAAATCGGCTCTCATTTCTTCAGGGCCGGGATACAGAAAAGCCTCCCAGTATTGTTTGAGCTGGGGACGGGTCGAAACCTGTTCCCAGAGGAAGATGCAGCCGGTCGTCACCTCTACGGCGGCGGCGGCCCCTTCGCCGTTGTAGACCACCAGCCAGGCGTGGTTGCATTCGGCAAAGGTTTCATTGGTTTTTTCGAGGTTGCCGGCTGCCAGCAGGGAATATATCCCGTTATCTCTCAAAATCTGCCAGAGGGAAACGGCCATGTCGTTGCAGTCATTGGTACTGACAGCGTATTCCGCTTGCTTTACATAACCGGTAACAAGGCCGGTCAGCCGTTGATGGAATTGCGCGGCATTGCCCGGCCAATCCCGGTTCCAGTAACCGGCACTATCCTGAAACACGTCAAGGTAATTGTAAAGTGGTTGCCGGCTGCCGCTCTGGCTTTTCAGGCCGCCTGCGCAGGCCGGAAGCATGACAGATACCACCAGGCAACATAAAAGCAGCCCCACCCGGAAAGAAATCATTTTTCCCAAAAACCCCGCTCCAGTATGCTTAAAGAGATTTTACTCTCCACTATCTGCGGTATCAATAGTTTTTGGGAATTTAGAATATCGAATGTGATAGAACTGGTTCGAAATCATGTATAAACGGGGTTAAGCTAACGAATACTGATATTTAAACGGCTATGTCCCGCCGCCTAAACCACCATGCCGCAAAAGCTGAACAAATAACAATAACGCCACCAAATATACCCACGTTAATAATATCCAGCGTGCCGTCGATCAGGGCGGCATTGTAGTCGTAGTAATGGAAAAGCGAGGCGTACTTCAGCCAGTCCAGGTTCTCGCTTAACAGGGCAATAACATTCAGTACATACATTACCAGCACAATGGCGCCGGTAAACATATACACCCTGCTTTTTTCAGAAAAAATGACCGAAAACAATATCCCCAGGCCAAATACCGCCCAGCCGAACAGGAACGAAATAACCGCAACCAGCACAAAATCGGCAAGGTTATACTGAATTCCATGGATAGCGCTAAGCGGGGCAATGGCAAATATCGAAATTACCGCAAACACCAGCAGCGAAAAAAGGCCAACCAGGTATTTTGCCGAAAATATTTTCAGCCGTGATACGGGGCTGGAAAGCAGCAGTTCTACCGTCCCTTTTTCCACCTCGCCGGCCAAACTCGAACCCGCAATTGACACCAGCATAATAACAGCCATTAAAGGCCATATGATACTGAAATGTTCCATGGCCAAAAACTGGCCAATGGTAGAAAACCCCAGGCTTTCGATGCCAAACGCCTTGAAGAAAGCCTCCGGGAGAGATTCGAACATCTTCTCAAATACCTCGGCCTGTTCTTTCATGGATGGGAACAGGGCTACATACATCCACATGAAAATCAAACCTGCCAGCGAATAGACAGCAAGAGAGATCTTCCTGTCTTTAACCGTCCGCCAAAAAACATTAAGCATGATTGTCTTCCGAGTTCGAATAGTACTCCATGAAAATATCTTCAAGCGATGGCTGTGAGATTTCAACATGGGCCAGATTGTAATTGCCAAGCTTTTTGATGGCAGGGTTGATATCGCCTTTGACTTTAAGCAGCAAACCATCCGTCAACTCTTTTACCAGCTCGGTGCTGTCATCCAGGAATTCCTGCGGGTTAACCGGTTGACCAAAGTGGGCATTGATTATATAAATTTTCTTTTCTTTCAGAGCGGCGATACTCTGCGAGGCTACCATTTTCCCTTTCTTGATAATTCCCACCCGGCTGCATACACGCTCAACTTCAGCCAAATTGTGGGAGGACATAAACACCGTTGCGCCGTTGTGGGCAAATTCGTAAAGCAGTTCATAGACTTCGTTCTGAAGCAGCGGGTCCAGGCCCAGGGTCGGCTCATCGAGTATAAGAATTTCCGGCTCGGTCATAAACGTCAGGATGAGGCTCAGCTTCTGCCTGTTGCCGGAGGAAAGATGCCTGGCTTTTTTGCCGGTATCCAGGCCAAACCGGCTGATGAGGCTGGCGGAATTGTCTCTGCCGGTGTAAAAACGCTTTATAAAATCAATGTGCGTCCGGCCGTCCCAGTTGTCGTACAGGCGCACGTTGCCGGATAAATAGCCGATTTTCTGCTTCAACTCGACGCTGTCTCTATGGGCATCCTTGCCCAGTATAGTAACAGAGCCTTCCATGGGGCGGATGAAGTCCATCATACAGCGGATAGTGGTGGTCTTGCCGGCCCCGTTGGGCCCGAGGAAACCGAACAGTGTGCCCTTTTCAACCTCGATGGAAATACCGTCGACGGCTTTGATATTGCCGAAGTACTTTTTCAGATTCTCTACTTCAATGGCTGCCAAAATACTCAAACCTCGTAAAAAGAGTTAAGCTCAATATGATGCCCCAGGCACCTGGTTACATTACTTCAACAAAAGCCGAGGTGGTTATTGCCGCCGGAATGTCCTGGCCTTCTGCCTTCAGGCCTTCAATGTGGAATTCGATCGCTTCTTTCATGTTTCTTACTGTTTCTTCTACGGTCTTTCCGGTGGCAACACAGCCCGGTAAATCCGGGCAATAAGCGGAATAATTACTACTGGTTTTTTCAATCACGATGGTGTATTTATACATCTCACTCCACCCCTTTAAGGCCAGGCCGCCTTTACTTTCACAGGACTAAATTATACCAGAATATTTCAATGCTGCGCTTGATTGGTCTTATCCGAGTTTTGAATTCATCCCTGCCAGGAATTGACGGCCGATCCCGTTTGCCCTTTGACAATTCCCAAATTCTTTAATAGGCTAGTACTGGATAATGTCTAGAAAGGAGTTTCCTTACAGGTATAGCGTTCATGCAGAGAAAAGGAAGCGCCAGCGCTCTATCTCGAATTTCGAGGTCCGGGAGTGCATACACAATTACGAAACACAACATACAGATAAGTGCGGAAACCAGGTTTACAGGGCAAGAATCCGCGGCCGGGGCATTAAGGTTGTAATTGCATTTGAACAGCCTGACCTCATTATTATGGTAGCTGATTATTAAGGAGTAAATAATATGGATTTTTCTTACGATCAAACTGCTGACGCCGTTTATATCACCTTCAACAACAAAACATATGATCATGGAATAGACCTGGACGCAGACAGACGCATTGATTATGACGTCAATGGAGATATTGTTGGAATAGAATTGCTGTGCGTCAGCACCGGGGTTATAACAGACGATTTACCACACCGGGCAGAAATTGAAAGATACCTGGAAGATAAGGGAATTAAGATTTTTGCCTGAATCAGCCGTTTTCCCGCCTGCGATGATCGCTAACGTCCTCCTGGCTGTCATCGCAACCCACCATATATAAGTCACCGCGAGAGCTGCACCAGCATTAATAAAGTCATCGCGAGGGCGCCAGCCCATCCATCCGTCATCGCGAGGAGGGCGCAGCCCGACGTGGCGATCTCCGAGATTGCCACACTCACTTTGTTCATTCGCAATGACTTTTCGTATAGTAAATAGACTGCCACGCCTGTTTCGCAGGCTCGCAGTGACCAGGTGTGGGGTCACCGCGAGGAGGGCGCAGCCCATCCATCCGTCATCGCGAGGAGGGCGCAGCCCGACGTGGCGATCTCATACAAGCTGACAACCCCAAACTCGAGGCGATCTCATCCCTCCACCTGCCGGCGCATTAGGGTATAATTGAAACCGTGAATGCATCCGCCTTCTACCACAACCACCGCAGGCTCTCCATCCTGGGGCTTTGCCTGCTGGCTGTTATCATCGTAATCCTGGTCGTGCCTTACCTCATCCCCCTGGGCAAAGCGGCGCCCTCCATCCCTCCCGAAGACCTCGCCGCCGCAAACGGCTCCATAATGAATATAGAAGGCACCAGCATTTATGTGGAGGTCTACAACCCGGAGTCCGCCATGGAAACGCTCGTGTTCATCCACGGCTTCGGCGGTTCCACCTTCTCCTGGCGGGAGAATATCCCGTTCTTCGCCGCTCAGGGCTACCGGGTGGTTGCGCTGGACTTGAAAGGCTTCGGCCTTTCCCAAAAAGACTTCGGGCCGGATTATTCCCATCCCGCCCAGGCTGAACTGGTAAACGCCGTCCTGAAAGCGCTTGGCATAGACCGCGCCTGGTTTATCGGCCACAGCATGGGCACCAGCGTCATGCTGCATCTGGTACACCTTTACCCGCAGAAAGTTTCAGGACTGATCAGCGTGGACGGTGCAGTGGTGGTGGAAAAAAGCTTCATTTCACCGGCAGCGCTCATCGGCTTCGGCCCCTTCGCCAGGGCAGGCAGTGTAATTCTTACCCGGTATATGAACACAGGCAGAATCCGTTCCATCCTGGAAAGCGCTTATTACCGGAAAGAAACCGCCGGCGGGGAAACCTTCGAAGGCTATTACAACCACCTGATAACCGGCAACTGGCACGAGGCCCTGCTGGCAATGACCCGGGATTCAAACAATAACGCCGTAACTTTCCCGCTGGAAGAGATAAACCTGCCCGTATTGATCATTTGGGGCGAGCATGACACATGGGTCCCGCGTGAGGATATCGACCGCTGGAAGAGCAGGCTTCCCAAAGCTGAATTTTACATAATAAATGATGCCGGCCACCTGCCTATGGAGGAACAGCCCGGTGTTTTCAATACCAGGGTAGCCGAATTTATACGAGCCTCAGCTCAAACCGCTGTTCGTTGACCCGGGTACCCCGGCTGTCGCCCGGGTGCTGCTGCACCAGCTCGAAGCCGTATTTCCGGTACAGGCTCCCGGCGGCTGTAGCTATCTTGAGATTTTTCCACAGCCTTTATTGAGCATTGGACTAACTAAGGTTTATAATGGCTTTAGATCATGAAGAGGCGCGCATTAATTAAGCATATTGAGGCTCATGGAGCGCGCTTGCTGAGAGAAGGCACGCGTCACTCCATATATTTTAAGGGCAAATACAAAACTACAATACCGAGACATTCGGAGATAGTTGACGAACTTGCCAGAAAAATATGCAGGGACCTGGACGTACCTGTCATATAATTAAGAGGTAGATGTGTATGGAATTCAGAGCGGTAGTAAAACAGCAAGGGGACTGGTGGATTGGCTGGCTGGTTGATATGCCCGGTGTAAATGCCCAGGAAAGAACCCGGGATGAACTCATTGAATCCCTGAAAATTTGCGCAAAAGACTTAATTGACACCCCTTATCAACCCGGCCAGGAGGAAGAGCTGGTATCTATCAACGTTTAAGCACCGGAGAGGACACCTTGGGGCGACGTGGCGATCTGCAATTATTAACAAGAATTCCTTTGACAATCATGGATATTATGGCTATGATAAACATAAACATAGCCAATACAGCCGGAGGAATAAATGTCGGATACAGTTGGTAGATCAAGATATTTCCTGGATATAGAGCCCGAACTGAAGAACCGCCTTAAAGCACTTGCCGCCCTTCGCGGCAAATCCATGAAGGAGTGGCTGACGGAAGCCATTATTGCCAAAATGGAAGATGAAATCGATGCTGCCGGAGGCCTGGCTGCTCTGGTGGATACAAAAAATGCACTTTCTCTGGAAGCTTATCTTAACAGCCGGAAGGGGAGACTCAGCCGCTTAGCATAATGTATACGATAGAACTAAGACGCCGGGCTCAAAAATCCCTGGACAAGCTCCCCGACCATGACTTCATTGCAGTGACCTTCACCCCAAAACAGGTGCAACTAAAAATACAGATTTCGGCTCTTTTTGACCAGCGTGTATTTGACGATATTGCATGGTTATTGAGTTAAAGGCTAACCAGCCGCAAGACCGAGACTCAAGCAATCCTGCTTACTAACAATTTCATTTATCTTCTCTTCAACAATGGCTAAAAAGGCAGTCAGGCTTTCGTTTTCAAGCCGGTTCTTTTTGATTTTGCCCTTAGACTCTTTCCATATTGGGGTGAAAACCGGATATTTGACAATAAAGTATTGCTCGAAATCCTCTATTTCAATGCCGACGATTTCTTTGTTTTCCGGATTGACCCTCAAATAAACGTCACCATCACAATCTACGGAGACCGCCGGGATAGGTTTCTCGGGTTGAAAAACCAGGGTGTCTATGTTTTCAAGATACGCAACGGTGAAATACTTGATATTTTTACCCAGGGTTTTAATATTAATTTGTTTGCTTGTTAATTGGTTATTCATCATTTCGGCATGGTGAACAACATGCTTTGCCCAGCATTCCCGGCTGCAATAAACGCTAATGCCTTTTCTATCTTGACAAACGAACTCATTCCCAACCAATTGCAACGTTAAGGTAACATATGAGTTATCGGCTGTCAATGATCAACAATCCCTGGACAAGTTCCCCGAGCATGACCTCTTTATTTATACACTGCTTTGGCTCGAGATGTTATAAATAAATGCCATTGACATAGATGACCACATCCTTGACAATATTGAACGCAAACATGAAAGAAATAGAACGCATCGAAAAAGAGAACGCCTGGGAAAAAACCGATGAGGTCGTAACAATAAAAGCCAGCTCTTCCCTGGACAAAGTAATTCCCATACGTCTTTCGGCTGAAGCCTGGTCGAAGTTGAGGCAAGAAGCCAGCTTACGCGGAGTTGGACCAACAACCCTGGCGCGGATGTGGCTGCTGGAACGTCTTGAGACCGGTGAACCAAAACAGATGGGCACCTGCAACCCGACAGTATCTGATGCAAACCCTTCCTTTGATTATATGATACCCGCTATCGCTTTTATTGAATATTGCAAGAGTAAAAATATAGAGAAACTTGACTACAGCCTTTTTACCCAGTGGGTAGACTTGATTAACAAGACAAGATCCGGGTTAACAGCAAGATAGCCCATGAACAGCCAATACTGCCCCCCCCGGTATAGTCCGCCCAATGAGCACCTAAACCAGCTTTTTGCTAGCCGGCTGTTTTCGAACACGCTGTTGTGTTCGATCTAGCCTTACCGGCAGCATAAGGCCCCCGGCTTTAATCTGCCGAAGCCATTGTTAGTTGGCTATAGCGGTTTCAATAAACAATTATCTACTCATACCACCCGAAGTCACTCACCGCCTGCATCATAGCCCACACGTTTTCCTCGGGGGCCATCGGCGGCAGCTCGCAACCGGGTGTCAGGATGAAACCTCCCGGATGTTTTTTACCTTTTTCAATACAGATCCTGGTAGCTTCATATACCTGTTCCGGAGTTCCGGTCTGGATTATGGCCGGTTCGACGTTACCCATTATTATTGTATCTGGGAAGTACGGTGATGCCGTTTCCAAATCGACTTCGTGTCCGAAGCTAACCATACCGGGGCTGCCATAGGGTATTTTCTGCCAGTATTTAAGGTTTTCATTCTGTTCACCGCAGATGTGCATGTGAATGTGCTTGATCCCGGTTGCCAGAATGTTCTCGTGCACTTCCTTGATATAAGGCAGGGCAAATTTCTCGAACATTGCCGGCGAGATCAACTGGTTGGAAGTTGCCGGCTCAGCACCCATAATCATTAGCCTTTCCGGTGGAAAGCTTTCTGCCCAGTATCTGGCCAGGGCAGACTGGAAATCTGCAGCCAATCTGAATACCTGGTGAGCCACATCCGGTTTTTTAATCATCCACTTGACCAACTTATCGGCACCCGGAATATTAGTAGCGGTGGTAAAGGGACCCTGCACAAAACCGAGGATATATTTGGACCCGCCCTTTTCGACCAGTTTGGCGATATCCATCAAAATAGGCACGATACCGGCTGTTTTTACATCCGGCACTTTGAGATCCCAGACCTCCTCCGGTGTTTCTATGGGGTGCTTCAGAACAGTTGGCGCCTGGGCATATTCGCCACTTGGCCACTTGACTTCGCCGCCAAACTCCCAGCCACCGACCTGGGCATAACCGGTGTACGGGATTTCCTGAAAACCGAATTTATCGGCATTCTTTATCTGGGCTTCATAGCTTTTTTGAGGATTGTTGTAGAAATCCACAATTGATAAACCCTGGTTCACTACTGCAAACCCCAGCGCCCAGCCCCACACTGGTACCCTGTCCAGGGGCTTGTGGTTGAGAATCGCATCCCAGCGCTCATCTCTGGTCATCCTGTCTTTCTTGATATCGATTTTCATTGTTGTCCCCCTTCTACATTTAATTTGAGATTAATCATAGCCCCAGGGAGTGGAATGGTGTTTTTGCATTTATTCACCTCCGTTCCAGAAGGCAGGAAGGATTAATTAATACACATCAGGAGCTATGTCACCCATTTCACCGCTTGTTACTCTTATCCAACAATCTGTAATAACTAATCTACCCAGACGAATACCAAGGCAATCCCCAACAAGATCGCAAGTAAAACCCGGCAGGACCACGTTAAAATCCTGATAATACCGGGGCCTGAATTCAACTTGACCGGTTCTTATCCAAATATTATCGTAAGCCCTGGCGTCCAAAAAGGTCGTTTTTACGTTCTCTGCGGTAACATTTCTAAATGAAAGTCTTTTCCCTTGGTACTTCTGCTCGGCTTGATCCGGGTTTTGCTGAAATTCTTGCCAGATTTCATCGATATCAACCTCAAGCGGCGCTGGTGTCAGTTCGACCGCTTCCGGCGGTGTAAATGGATGTCCGGAATTAAAAGCACAACCATTTGTAAAGAGTAAGGACAATGCAGTTAGAACAGCTGTAAAGCATATTCTTTGTAAATTCATCATCCTCCTCCCGCATTGAATCTTTAGCTATGTTGCCGGCACTGCCAGTGCTACCCCATCGCTTCTTCCCAGGCTGGTGGTTGCCAGGGCACTTCAGATTTTGCTTCCTGGATAAAGCTTTCTTTCAAGGCGTTCACGATAGGGTACGTGTTTAACGAAATGTTGCCGGTCCCCGAGCATACCGGACACGGGGCGTCTTCGGTTAGTATTTGAACATATACATCCGTCTTGATGTGTTCCTGCAAACCACTTCCAAAAAGCACCATGTACCTGACTGCGATGGTTTTTCTTGGCGGTACTTCTACAACGGCATATTGATTATCGAGCGGCTTGCCGACCGTAAAATCGACAAGGGTCAATTTTACCCAACCAATTGCTTCCTTGTTTGAATCATTCGATAACGTGATGGTTATCCTGTAGCGATAGAGCAAAAACATAGCGCATGCATTGGGAACTGTTTCAACAAGCTGATAATCCAGGCCGCTTATACGGACACTTTCCATATTATGGCTACCGCTCAAGACGCCGTCACCTTCACAAACCGGGCAGCCTGTATTGAGGATAGAAGTAGCAGTCAACAGAGGTACTATGGTAAGAAAGGCTACGTATTTCTTTTGCAAGCGGAACTTCGGTCTGTAATGGATCACTTACACCCTCCCCAATCCTACAACGCTCGCATTTCGATTATATACCAATAATCTGAGAACCGCCACTGCTTTTACTGCCGGTTGCCGTACCAGGCAGTTGGAACCACCTGGTACGGCAACCCAATCTTCATGCCGTGGCTTCAACTGCTCTTTTTACCAGAGTTTTAGTGACCTGAATTTTGTATGCGTTCTTAGGTAGGGCAGTAGCACCATTTACAGCGGCACTAGCTGCGGCTTCAGCATCCGGCAAAGCAGCCTCGGCTGCTTGAGCTCTCCTGGGAACATTATGCACTCCTCCCAGGCATATCCTGCCGGAGGCTCCGTTACGCACTACAGCAACGCTTGCAAGCGCAAAGTCGAATGACTTTCTCAGTGCGAACTTCAGAAATACGCTCTTGGTGCCTGAAGCTGGTTCTGGTACCTGTATTTCTTTAACGATTTCGTCCTGATCCAGTATCGTTGTTTTTTCACCGTTTACGGTAAAAAATTCCTCGGCATCTACTGTCTGTTTGGTTGTGACAATTTTAGCCTGGAAAGCAACCAGTGCAGGACCTAAATCGCTGGGGCTTACGGCTACACAACCGGACATAGCGCCAAAAATAGAGTGGTAGCGGTTATCTCCTACCAGAGCCTGACATACGCCGTTAGTATTTTTGCGCAGGCAATTGAAAGAGTTATTCGGTGAACGGTAGTACCAGCAGCGTACACCCTGGCATATATTGCCGCCAACCGTGCCCATATTCCTGAGTTCCGGAGTTCCTACCTTATGGGCAGCTTCAGCTAGCGCTGCATATTTTGACTTAACTACCGAAGACTGATAAACATCGGTTAGTTTGGTTAGTGCGCCAATCTTGAGCATTCCGCTTTCTTCCTTGATATAATCCAGTCCGGCAATGCCCTTGATATTAACCAGAGTTTCAGGCAGGCTAGCCGATATATTTAACCGAATTCCGGCCAGAGTCGCAGTACCGCCGGCCAGTGGAGCCGATTTCCCGTCTTGCAAAGCTGACACCGCCTGCTCAATGGAAGTCGCATTTATATGATTAAAAATATTCATTTCAACCTCCTATGCCTTACCCAGCGCCTTCAATACTCTCCACGGATAAATAGGGTACTCGGTAACCCATTCACCAATGGCGTTGAAGATAGCACTTGATATTACAGCGTATGATTGGCATGGCGGTTCACCCATACCATGACAGCCGTATGGCCCGCAAGCATCGCCAGTCTCGACAATAAGCGCTTCATGCTTGTCCACCGCCGAATCGAGCGTCGTCGGATGACGATGATCTAAAAACCCGATGTTAAGTGTTGCACCGGTTGTATCATCGAATATCTGTTCGTAGTAAAGAGCTTCTCCTTCCTGAATCATGCAGCAACCCAAAATCTGGTGTTCAGCTCCCCTGCGAAAAATGGCAACACCCGGATCATCGCAGTTGACGAGTTTTAAGATTTCCACTTCACCGGTGCTGGTGTCTACAGCAACTTCAACGGCAGTACCACAGGCATTCAGGTTAATACAAGGAGAGCCAACCGGAAATTCTCCTATTGGCTCAATAAGCTGTGGCGTCCAGCCATAACCTTTACCAATTATGGTAGCCCCACGTGCACCACTGAAACTTCCGCACACTTCTGCGTGTGTAATCGTCTTGGATGTATTATTTTTCAAGAATATAACGCTGTCTTTAGCATCCAGATTGTCTGGAGTTGTCTCTAGCAGTTTGGCAGCATGTGCGAAAAGATCTTCCTTGGCATTTTTGGCTGCGTTGTAGAAACCAGCTCCCAGAGTAATAGTGCGGCTGCTTCCAGCCTGCATACCACCATATGAACACACATCAGTGTTGCCCCAATCTCCGACATTGACATCTTCGAATTTCATTCCCAGCATTTCGGCAACGATACAGCACATGGCAGTAACCGTACCGCCGCCAGTTCGGCTGATTCCAGCGCTGATTAACGCTTTACCGTCTTTTGTCATGTTGACGATAGCACCTACCGGATCCCACATGGAACAGAAAGTGCTCATATGGCCCGTCAGAGCTATGCCATGCATTCTACCGTCGGGTAATGTCTTAGTACCCGGGGCATGCCACTTGGTACGGAAATCTATCGCCTGATCAAGGGCTTCCAATACTTCCTTAATGCCATAACTTGAAAACACGACACCGGTATTCTGATTTTTAGGCGTACCTTGGATCAGGTTCTTCAACCTGAGGTCCAGCGGGTTCATACCCAGTTCATCGGCAAGTATGTCGATTATTGTAGTACTGAAAGTAGCGGATGGCGGTTCGGTTACGTTACGCCAGGTTGCAGTTTCGGGCCTGTTGGTTACACATTTTCTATCGACGTACTTAACGTTTGGACAGGCGAAAGTATTGTCAAAAGAGGCCGACATGTTTCTTATGAAAGAAGCAGGGTTGTGCCCGCCGTTGCCATATGCATTCAAATCACAGGCTACAAATGTGCCATCCTGTTTTGCGCCTAATTTTGCATGGCAGGCAACTTCATGTTGATGGGCCCCCTGGATAATATCCGCATGGCGGGAGTAATGCATTTCAACCGGTTTTCCAGCCTTCTTCGACAGAACTGCAGCAATCACCTGGGGGTTGGGGTTGGCTACACTGCCGTGGCTGCCACCGCAACCGTGTCCAAAAAGATGAAGCTTGTGTTCCGGAACACCCAGAAGTAAAGATGTTTCGGTCCTCTTGCCAAAAGGATCGCGGTTATGCAGATGCATATATACTTCGTCTTCCAGCCACCAGGCGAGTGCCGATTCAGGCTCAATACGCATATGCTGATAGTAAGCCGTCGGGCCTATATCAGCCTCTACAACCACATCCGCTTCATTGAAACCCTGTTCTGCATCCCCCCGGGTTATTTCGCTTACATTCTGCACATTGCCATCAGGCCATACCCCAACCAAAGGTGAATTCGAATCGAAGGCTTCATCCATGTTGATTACAGCCGGCCGGGTTTCGTACTCGACCTCTATTAGCTGGGCTGCCTGTTCAGCGATGAACGGGTCAGTGGCTGCAACCGCCGCTATTTCCTGGCCCCAATAGAGAATGGTCTGGTACATCACCGGGCAATCTTCATAAGTACACACAGCTTCAACGCCCGGCAGTGCCATCGCCTGGCTGGTATCAATGCTCAAGATTCTTGCATGGGCTTCTTTTGAAAGCGCAGTTGCGGCGTATAGTTTATTAGCCAATGGATGGTCTGCGGCAAAGTCCAACCTTCCGGTAACGATAGCAGGATGTTGTTTATCCAGGCAATCAACTTTACCGATAACATTAAATTCTTGAGCCATTTTATCCTCCTAACCCATGGACTGCGTCTACGATGGTTTTCAATTCGCCGCACATGCATACATGACCTGACAGGGCTTCCCTGACTTCGTCCATTGTCGGATTCGAATTATCATCAAGAAACGCCCTGGCAGACATGATAAACCCGGGTGTGCAGAACCCGCATTGCGCGGCGCTGTTGTCGACAATAGCCTGCTGGAGAGAACTGAGTGTAATGCCGTCGGAGAGCCCCTCCACGGTTTTAATTTGATGCCCCTGGCACTCTATGGCTAGAACCATGCATGAATAGACCGAGCGCCCGTCCATAATTACAGTACAAGAACCACACTCGCCCACTCCACAACCCTGTTTTACACCATACAACCCTAGTTTTTCTCTGAGCACAAATGTTAATGACCAATAAGGTTTTACTTCCGTAATGTATTCCTTTCCATTAACATTCAATGCAATTGTGTTCAAGCTAGTTGCAGCATGTTCAGATTCAAAATGAGCTTGCAATGCAGCCAGGGTATCGAACTGCATGTTGTCAACAGGGCAAACATACTTGTCAACCGCTTTGGTCACTGTTACCGTTTTGGTTGATTCTTCGCCACCGCAAGCACCGAGCAGTACGGATGAGCCAACTGCGGTACTTCCTACAACAATACCGGCGCCTTTAATAAATTGGCGCCTCGAAATCTGCCCGTCACGATTAATCCTTTCATTCTCAGGCATTTAGTTGAATTCCTCCTTTCTGAGATTTGGGGTTTTGTCGCAAACGCCGCTCTATTGTTCCAATAATCATCACCTCCGATAGTCATAATTGCTCTGTTGACATATAAGGCTTTTATTATTCTCCCAATTATCGACAAGCTGCCGTAAAAAGCCATCGTAAGTCTGGCCGGGAGCTTTATTCTCATCCAGTAAATACTTGGTAGATTGTTTAATACCTATCGTCGTTCTTCTGCGGTTCATTATTCGTTGGTATGATAAGCCAGATAGAACTCTTGATACATCCGCCACCTTTCTATTGTGCCGCATACCCAGCCAGCTACCAAAGGTTAATAAATAATGGAATATTGGGTAAAGAATATTGCCCGAGTTGCCAATATTCTATTGCCTTAGTTGATATTTTATGTATAATTAGTGGATTGCATGCTGAGGTTGGCGCTGATGAACAATGACGGGGAAAATGCAGGTCTTAAAATAATAATACTTCACCCAAGTGAACTTATCAGGCATGCGCTCGCCTGCCTCATGCAACAGTGTGGTTATAACGTTGTCCAATCTTTTGATACGTTGGAAGCTCTCTCTCGACACAAAGCTATCAAAAACGCTGACGTAGTCTTAATGCACCATTCCCTCTGCGAATCGAATGGTTCAATCAAGCAACTGATCGAGCGCACCGGTGTAATAGTGGCCTTACTAGCCGCAAGCGACTCATACCACAAAGACATATTTGTAGATATGATGTGTATCCTGGAAGAAGGTGTTACCGGGTTTTTAGATATGAACGAACCTCCGCACATCTTTTTTTCCGAACTGGAAGACGTTGCTTCGGGTGATATTGTGGTTTCAAAGAATTTTACTAGCAACCTATTCCAAAAAAATGTTGTAATAGATCAAAATATTATCGAAAAGCTTAGCCAGCGGGAAATAACTATACTCGATCTGGTTGCCAATGGCCGCACAAACAAAGAAATAGGCCAGGAACTGTTTATATCCGAGCATACGGTCAAGGCGATTATCACCAGTATTTTAACGAAACTTAATCTCAAGAATCGCCAACAAGCTGCTGCTTATTTGATTAGGCAACAACTGGTCCACGGGGAAAATACAGCGGATAATTCAAAGATCGCTTAACCTCACTCTTCAAAACCTATGGCTTTTGGGCTATCTTAAAGCATTTCTGGGGTCAAAATTGCACAAATCCGTTTAACCTTTACCAAGTGAATTAAAGAAAAGGCGCTAACACCCCGGTATCGTTGGCAAATATTTCAAAAGTATTACCGATACAAAAAATAATACCTGTACTTTTTAACGTACTGATTAAACCCTACGATTTTCCTGCCAGCGCGTGTCGGGGCATAGTGTTAAACAACATCGCTTTGTGCCTGAATAGAACCCGAGTCTTGAAATATGCCAGATAAAAAACAACGAGTCGTAGCCGTATTTCCGTGTTTCAACAAGGCCCTGGAATATCCGTGAGGTAGGATCTTTAACGCGACATTACCATTACAACATCAATTCTTGGAATACAATAACTCATAACTCTGAGTTCTGGTTAGTCCAGGACTTCAACAGATATCATCAAGAGGAAGAACTGAAGGAAGAGGCACCCAGTAGAACTTGGACTTAAAGAAATCCGTGCCCTTTGTTGTTTAGAGTGTATTACCTTCAAAATATGCTACGACTTCAGCTTTGGATAGATACAGCAATACAAGCACTCCCGGTATTGTCCCTATTGGAAAA
>ENA-ORXD01001646-ORXD01001646.1-sediment-metagenome-genome-assembly--contig:-NODE-1646-length-17431-cov-3.468192_pt1 | contig 17431 bp, 13 predicted proteins | sample MGYA00237862_ERZ511471 | MGnify/ENA metagenome assembly ERZ511471
ATGCCGGGGATCGTGATGGAGGTCTCCGCGACGTTGGTGGCCACGACGATCTTGCGCTCCCGGATCGGGAGAAAGACCCGCCGCTGGTCCTGCGAGGAAAGCCGCGCGTACATGGGCAGGATCTTCACTCCTCGGTGTTCCCGCCCCTCGAGCAGGTCGCAGGCCTCGCGGATGTCCTGCTCCGTGGGCATGAAGACGAGAATGTCGCCGCCTTCGCCTGTGTCGATGATCTCGTCGACGGCTCTCACGGCGGCCTCGACATGGGTGATTTCCTCGCGCTCCTCGAGGGCTGCGTCGATGGGTTCGTAGCGGATGTCCACGGGGTACATGCGGCCCGAGACCTCCAGGATGGGAGCCCCCCCGAAGGCGGCGGAGAACTTCTCCGTGTCGATCGTGGCGGAGGTGATGACGACCTTGAGGTCCCTGCGCTTTCGCAGGAGGTTTTTCAGGATCCCCATGACGAAATCGATGTTGAGGCTGCGCTCGTGGGCCTCGTCGACGATGATCGTGTCGTACTCGTTGAGGTAGGGGTCGGCCTGGGCCTCCATGAGGAGGATGCCGTCGGTCATGATCTTGATAAAGGCATCGGCAGAGGTGCGGTCCTCGAAGCGGATCTTGTAGCCCACCGATCGGCCGGGATCTTCACCCATCTCCTCGGCGATGCGCTGGCTCACCGTGACGGCGGCGACCCTCCGGGGCTGGGTGCAGCCGATTCTTCCGTCGACACCGCGGCCCGCCTCGAGACACATCTTGGGGATCTGTGTCGTCTTTCCCGAGCCCGTCTCTCCCGTGATGATGACGACGGGGTTTTTGCGGATCGCATCGACGATGTCGGCCCGCCTCGCCGCGATCGGCAGGGCATCGGGGATGCTGACGCGGGGGAGGCTGTTGCGGCGCCTCTCCTTTTTCGCGGCAGCCGCCGCGAGCTTTCTTTCCACCCGCGCGATTCCCTGCGCGAGCTCCTCCGGCTTCCTCATCCCCTGCAGCTTTCCCATCTCGCGCAGCAGGCCGACCCGGTCGGCCCGCATGGCGGTGTGGAGCTTTGCCCGGAGGCGCTTTAATAGGTCCGCTGACGATGGCAAACGTTTCATCCCCGGCTTTTTCGCTGAAGTCCTCATATCGGGAAAGAGGGTGCGCTGTCAACCGTTGTTGCCCGCCCCCGGCTGCAGGTCTTCACCTTGTCACCTTGTCAACATGTCAACTTCTCAACTGCTTTTTGGTCCGGGGTTGCCAACGGACTCAGCCATCTGGTACACTCATTTCAAGTTATCCGATAATCAAGACAGGATCGGATCCCGGCCATGGCCCATCAGCACCTCAAAAACGCCTACCACCGCCTCACGGAGCGCATCAACCTGTTTCCACAGGGCGCCCCGCCCTCGGAGCTCCTCTACGGGATCCTCAAGATGCTCTTCTCGGAAAAGGAAGCGGGGCTCGTCTCTCAGTTGCCCATCCGTCCTTTCGATGCCCGCAAGGCCGCCGCGGTCTGGAACGTCGGGGAAAGTGAGGCCGAAGGCATTCTGGATGGGCTTGCCGACCGGGGGATCCTCCTCGACATCGAAGAGAACGGCAACCGCATCTATATCTTGCCGCCGCCGATGGCGGGATTCTTCGAGTTTTCGCTGATGCGCCTGCGGGCCGATCTCGACCAGAAGGCCCTGAGCGAACTCTACTACCAGTACATCAACGTGGAGGAGGATTTCATCAAGGCCCTCTTCGTGGCCGGCGAGACCCAGCTGGGCCGCGTCCTTGTCCAGGAGCCGGCCCTTCCGTCGGACAGCGGAATCCACGTCCTGGATTACGAGCGTGCCAGCCGCATCATCCAAACGGCCAGTCACATCGGGATCGCCATGTGCTACTGCCGCCACAAGATGGGTCATGTGGGGCGCGCCTGCGAGGCCCCCATGGACATCTGCATGACCTTCAACCGGGCTGCGGACTCGCTCATCCGCCACGGGATCGTGCGCCCCGTGACTGTCTCCGAGTGCATGGGCCTGCTGGAGCAGGCCTACGAAAACAACCTCGTCCAGTTCGGCGAAAACGTACAGAAGCAGGTAAGCTTCATCTGCAACTGCTGCGGCTGCTGCTGCGAGGCCATGATTGCAGCCCGCAAGTTTGCCCACCTGCACCCCGTCCACACGACGAATTACCTGCCCAACCTGGACGAGGGGAACTGCACGGGGTGCGGCCAATGCGTGAGCGTCTGCCCCATCGGGGCCGTTGCCCTCATCTCCGCCGCGGACCCGCACAAGCGAACGAAGAAGAAGGCCCGCGTCGATGAGGATGCCTGCCTGGGGTGCGGCGTCTGCGTCCGGAACTGCAAGGCGGGCGCGATGACCCTGAAAGGCCGCCCCGAAAGGGTGATCACGCCCGTCGACTCGGCTCGCCGGCTTCTTCTCATGGCCGTGGAGCGCGACAAGCTTCAGAACCTGATTTTCGACACCCCGGCCCTCCGGAGCCATCGGGTCATGGCATCCATCCTGGGGGCCATCCTGAAGCTGCCTCCCGTGAAGCGGGCTCTCGCAGCCGGCCAGATGAGATCCCGATACCTCGACCGCCTCATCGACCGCTACGATGAGTTCCATCTTGCGGAGCGTGCCGGGACGTGAGATAAAAATGTGGACGCAGATGGTGCCGTAAAAAAGGGAGGAACGGAAAAACATGAAGAAATCATCTCTCTGCAGCCTTTTCGGCCTGTTCCTGATGGTTGCCCTTTGGGGCTGTGCCGGCATCCTGCAGGAAGAGGCCGCGCAAACCGGCAAGCCCTTGCCGCCGGCCGCGGCGGTTGCGACTCCGCCGGCCCCCCCTGTTATTGATGAATCCGAAATGATCCGGAGCCGGGCCAAGGAGATGCTGCTCGGCAAGTGGAGGCGTCAGGCCCAGGGCGGCGACACGATCGAGTTTGTCGACGACGGCACGGTCACCCTCTACAGTGCCGTCGAGAGGGTCGACTACAGGGGCAGCTACCGCATTCTCGACAGTGACCGGATCGAGATCACGATGAAAAAAGGAAGCGCCCTGACGTGGGGGTACACCGTCACGAAGGGGGATTTGACACTCACCACCCCGACGGGTGTCGATATGAAGTATAAACGTTACCGGGGAAAATGAAGCATCCTGCCTCAAGCGAAAAGCGGCAAGGTGAAGGGTCTCGAGGCATGACCCCGATGCCGCTCTCTAACCGCGACGCGCCTCGCCCTCCTTCTTGATTCGACCGCGGGATCACAATCCCGGAGTTGACCGTGAGCACCTTTGCCTATCTCAACAATCTTCTGCAGGACCGGCATGTGGCTTCCGTGATGCCCACGTCCCGTTTTGCCGTGGAGAAAATCTGTGCCAGGATCGACCCGGGATCCGCGCGCGTTGTGATCGAGTACGGGCCGGGGACCGGGGTCATCACCAAGGCCCTGCTGCGGCGGATGAGCCCCAAATCCCGCCTGATCGCCGTCGAACGCAATGAGGCTCTTTTCAACCTTCTGCGCAGGAGCGTCAGGGACCCGAGGCTCCAGATCTTCAACGACAGCGCGGGGAACATTCTCGACATCGCCCGTCGCTCCGACGCAAGGGAGGCGGACTATGTGCTCTCCGGAATTCCCTTCTCCTTTCTTCCGGCCATGGCCCGTGTCGAACTTCTCGAAAACACCTACCGCATCCTCAAACCGGGCGGCAGGTTTGTTGCCTACCAGACCTTCTACCAGCCGCCCGGTCATCTCAGGGGGCCCCTGAGGGACCGCTTTCCTGTCGTCAACTCCGGATATGCCATCTTGAGCGTTCCCCCGCTTCTGCTCATCGAAGCGACGAAATAGAAAAGCCCCTCCCGGCGATCGTCGGCCGGCCAAGGAGGCCGGCCCCATTCCTTCAAGTCGTCGGGCCTCAAGATTTGTTTCGTAAATCCGATCTATGAGAGGACGAACTTCCTCATCCCGGCGCCCCGGAAGAGGCGAGGGTGTCCATGTGTGTCGAAATTTAAAAGGACTTTCTGAAATGCGAAAGACACTATACTGGCTTTCCTGGCTGCTCCTCATGGCGGTTCTCCTGTTTTCCGTTACCCATACAGCCCTCTCGCAAAGGTTTTTCTGAGAGGAAGGATTGAATAAAAATCGCTTCGAAAAGGGGGGACCGGGCCAGCCCGGCCTTTCCTTTTTTTATTCGGCCACCCGGCCGGTTCGGGATTGTGGATAACAGCCTCCCTTGGACGATCTAACCAATTGTATTTCTATGATAAATTGCCTGTCTTTTTTTTCTCGACAGGCCCCTTGAAATGCGATAATCTTCAGCCATCCATGATATGAAACAAACACGAAAGGGGGTCTGCCATATCAGGAAGTGAAGGCCGATGCACCCGATCGGTTTCGCAGTCCCCATGGACAGGAGGTTACTATCAATGTCAACGGCTGATCGCGGGGGTTCTTCCGCCGGGCCGGGCAGCTCTATCGAGAACCGGGCAGCCCAGATCATCGATTTCGATCTTGCCCGCTGCAGGAAGATCATTTCCGATCTCCATTACCGGCTTACCCGTTTTTCCAATGCCGACCGGTTTTACGAGGAGTACGAACTCGCCCTTTACGAGTATTTCGAGGGGCGCGGCGTTTACGGCGAAGACGAAGACGAGCTCTACGACAATTTTCAGAGCGAGGAAGAGTTCTCCACGTTCCTTACGTGGTACTCCCTGCACTTCGTTACCGATGAGTACGACAAAACCTTCCCGGAGCTCTACCTGGAGCGCAGGAAGAACCAGCTCTCCGCGCTGGAGCGGGAGATCCTGCAGAGCTACGCCCGCTCCGTGCTGAGCGTCTATGAGGTCCAGAGGGTTGACCCCGGGAAAGGGGTCGAGATCCGGGACATCTTTGGGGACCGGGTCTGCAGCATCCTCGACCCGGCTGCCGCAAAGACTCTCTGTAAATGGGACCTGTTCTATGGCGGTCTCATCGAGCTCCGCGGGTATCATCTCCTGGGCGGCATGCCGCTGACCATCATCCCCCAGAAGCTCAGGCGTTTCATCGAGCAGAATCTACTCGAGATCTACCACGAGGAGCGGGAGAACTACCGGAATTTTCGCGACTACCTGAAACGGGCCTCGGCGGAGATCTGCGCTCTCGTCGAGAACGCCGTGCGTAACATGGAGCGGCCCGAGGCGCAGGCCGATCCCGAGGCGGACAAGTCCTCCCTGACGAGCATCTTCTTCCGGGTGGGTGATTACGACGCCTTTCTCAAGACCATCGAAAAATCGCCGGTCTTCACGGCCTCGGAGCTGCGGAAGCCCGGAGCCCTGCCGGCGAAGGTGCTGCGCTTCTACTGGCTCCACAAGGACGGAGTGAAAGGCCCCCTGAAAAACGCTCCGGGCATCCTCTTCCTCAAGCGGGATTCCCTCGTGGCCCAGTGCTCGTCGGCAAAGCGGGCCGAAACCCTCCGCGCCATCCTCGAGAAGATGTTCGGCACCATCATCGCCTACCGGACGACCATCCACAAGAGCGTCGAGAAACGGGCCGAAAGGGCTCCATCGGAAGAATCCCCCGATTCCTTTGAAGGGGGTGCGATCGGTCGGGAAACGGCATCGCGCCCGTTCGACAACTGGATCGACGAGAAAATCGCTTCCATCGGCAACATCACCCCGCGGGATGCCGTCAAGACCCCCGAGGGGAAAAGGCGGTTGATCGACCTGTTGAAGGATTTCGAGAACCAGAACGAGCGCGCCATCCGCAGAGGGATCAAAAGCCCGGATGCAGTCTTTTTCCCGGTGGAGAAGATACGCACGGAACTGGGGCTGTAGCAGGAGGCTGAAAAAAACAGAAGTTGCGAGGTTGAGAAGTTAAGACGCTTGGATACGCAGGAGGACGATTGCATGCCTTCCGTTCTCCGAACTTCCTGACTTCAAAACTTCTTGCCTTCTGCCTTCCTGGGCGCTTTGCATCTGATCCTATTTAAAATCCTCAAAGAAAAAGAACCGGGTATCCATGAACTGGGACCTCTTTGCCCCGAAAAGGACGGATGGGGAACACGTCTCCCGCTATGGCAAGGGGCAGCTCCGGGAGAAGCGCAACTACCTCAAGGGAAAGCTCAACGGTACGTACGAATCGTATTACGAGAACGGGCAGATCATCGTGAGGATGTCCTATAAGGACGGGCAGAGACACGGGGAGGCGGCTTCCTATTATCGCGACGGCACGGTCCGGGAGAAGTGCACCTTCGAAAAAGACAGGCTCATCGGCGAGTATACCTCCTACTACGAGACGGGGCAGATTCGGGAGAAGGAAACCTACAACAAGGACGGAAAGCTCGAGGGCGAGTATCTGCTCTATTACCGGAACGGGCAGATCAAGGAGCAGGAACATTTCCTGGACGGGAAATTCGACGGGGATTACGTCTCCTACTACAAAAACGGGCAGATCCGGGAAAAGGGGACTTTTCGCAACGACAGGCGGGAAGGGCCCTATGTGGCCCATGACCGCAACGGGCAGATCCTGGAGCAGGCAACCTACAAGAACGGAAAGCTGACCGGGGCCTTCTCGCTGCTCGGGACCGGGGTGGCCGCCGCCTACAGCGGCCAGGGGGACGAGGACCTCGACGAAAATGAGTTCGACCGGATGCTCAAGAAGCTGGGCGACTTCGAGAAGAAGGTCGAAGATCGGGTCGAGAAGATCAAAGGCGAAGATGAAGAGGATGACGAGGAGGAAGACTGATGTTCCAGAATATCCTCATCCCCACGGACGGATCCGACTACAGCAGGACGGCTCTCCAGTACGGCATAACCATCGCAAAGAAGCTCGACGCGCGTCTCACGGGGCTTCATGTCATCGACATCAAGGTGCTCCAGGGGCCTGTCCTCAATGATATCTGCAGCTCCGCAAGCCTTTGCCCCGGCCCGGAGTTTTTCTCCGTCATCGAGAAGGCCCTCGAGGCGAGGGCCGACAACATCCTGCGCGAGTTCCGGGAGCGCTGCGAGAAAGAGGGGCTCAAACCCGAGGTGAAGACAACCACGGGGATCATCGATGAGGAGATCATCAACGAGGGGAAAAACGCGGATCTGATCCTGCTCGCCCAGCGGGGCGAGCACTATCCGCTGAGCCGCAGCGTGCTGCTGGGCTCCACGGCCGAAGCGGTGGTGCGCAAGTCCGGCAAGCCCGTCCTCGTGACGCCGGTGACGTTTATCGAGATCGAGAGTATGGGGCTTGCCTACGACGGGAGCCCGCCCGCCGATCACGCCCTCAAGATCGCCGCCGAGCTCTCCGACAGGGCCCGCTGGCCGCTCACGGTGCTGATCGTGACGGATCAGACAAAGCTCTCGGCCGACCTGAGCGCGAAGGTGGAAGCCGCCCTGGACGATTACGTCATCGACAAGGACATCATCGTTCTCGGGGGGAAAGAGGAAAAAGAGATTCTGAAGTTCATCGAGGAGGGGGCCGTGGAGCTGATGCTGATGGGGACCCACGGGCACAGCCGCTTCAAGGAACTCCTGCTCGGGAGCACGACCTCCCATGTCGTCCGCAAGAGCCGCATCCCCGTCCTTCTTGCCCGCTAAAAAAATCCCCCTCTTTCCCCCTTTTATAAAGGGGGATGGAAGGGGGATTTTCTTTGCCTTGTGGCTTGTTGCTTGTGGCTTGAGGCTCTCAGGGTTTGAGCTTCCCGATCTCTCCCCGCAGCTCCTCCATCACGTCATATCGCGTCAGGTCGTAGTAGATCGGCGTAATCGAGATCATGCCGTTGCGAAGGGCCAGGAAATCCGTTCCGTTGTCCTCCGCGTCCGTGACCTGCGTCTCCCCCGCAAGCCAGTAATAGACGTTCTCCCGGGGGTCGGTGCGCCGCTCGAACTGCTCCATGAGCCGGGCCTGCCCCTGGCGGGTGACGACGACCCCTTTGATGTCTTTTTCCGGGATGGCCGGGACGTTCACGTTCAGCGGGATGTGCCGGTTCGGGTTGTGATGGAGCATGAATTGCGCCACCTTTCGGGCGAAACGCGCCGCGAAACCGAAATCGGCCTCTCGGCTGTGCGTCCCCAGCGAGATGGCGATGGAGGGGACCCCGAGGATGGCGCCCTCCGTCGCGGCGGAGACAGTCCCGGAGTAAAGGACGTTGATCCCCACGTTGGCCCCGAGGTTGATGCCCGAGACGACCAGGTCAACGGGTTTGTCCGACAGCTCCCGGAGGCCGATCTTGACGCAGTCCGCAGGGGTGCCCGCCACGGCCCATCCCATGAACTGGCCGTTTTTCCTGGCCTGCCGGACCATGAGGGGCCTCGAGATGGTAATGGCGTGCCCCACGGCACTCTGCTCCACCTCGGGCGCCACCACGATGCACTCGGCGTCTTTCGACAACTCCTGGTAAAGGGCGCCCAGTCCGCGAGCATAGATCCCATCATCGTTGGTCAGCAGAAATCTCATGAATGATTCCTTATTGAACTGGTCCCCGATCACCAGCCACTAATACGCCGGGGTGACGTCCACGATCTGCTTTCCCTCCACCTTCAGGATGAAGGACCCTCGCTGCATCTCCCCCGTCTTTGTCACGCTTACCCAACCGGTCACGCCCTCGAAGGCCTCGAACTTTTTCAGGCGCTCCTTCATCGAACTGCGGTCCGTCACGTTCCGGTCTCGCAGCGCCTCCAGGAGCATTCTCGACGTGTCATAGGCCAGGGCTTCTTGGTAATCCGGTTCCCGCCCCGTGGCCCCGAAGAGGGTGTCCGTGAAGTCCATCACCAGCCGCTTCTCGCTTTCCGCAAAGAAGGGTGCCGTCAGGACGGCGCCCTCGAAATAGTCAATCTCCTTGCGGATCCCGTCCGGGACGTACCACTGGGAGGTGCCGAGAAGCTGGACGCCTCTGACGTCGTGAAAGGCAAGCTGGGGGAGAATCATCCTCACGCGCCGGAATGCATCCGGCAGGTAAAGGGCATCGAAGTCGAGGACAGGGAGCGGGGCTTTTGCCGTCTCGGTCCCCTTTTTTTTCGCTGCGGGCCGGGGCGCCTTGATGGCCGCCAGTTTTCTGATCTCCGTGGAGAAGTCAGTCAGGTCCAGCTTGTAGGACTGAACGCGTCGGACCTTCCCGCCCAGGCGCCGGGCCTCGGCCCGGAAGGCGTTCATCATGGCCGTTCCATAGGCGTTTTCGGGGTAAAGAACCACCAGGCGGGACAGGCCGAGGTCCTTGACGGCGTAAGAGGCCATGGTCCGGGCCTCACGCTCGTCGGAGCGCTGATCGCTGAACACGAAATCCCTTGACCCCTCGGGCGCGATGACGGGGCTCAGGGCAATCAGGGGCACCTGTGCAGACTGGGCTGCCCTTGCGGCTTCCCGGGCCGCTTCGAATTCCGGGGGGCCGATGATGGCCAGGACGCGCGGCTCGCCCGCAAGCTTTGCAACAGCCCGACCGACGGCGGCAGGGTCGCTGCCGTAGCTCTCGATCTGCAGCGCAACCGGCGCCGCCTGCCTCCTGTCGAAAAGGCCAAACCCCGCGATGAGCCCGTCGAGGACCCGGTTTCCCAGGGCCGCCTGCCTTCCTGTCAGCGGCAGCAGCGCCCCGATTACGGGCCGCTCTTCGGCCGCTGCGGCGATCCCCGCGGCGAGGAGCAGTATCGCAGCCGCAAGCGAAAGAATCTGGCGTGGTGCTTTCATCATCATCTTCTTCTTCCGATTCCTATATACTCTTTCGCAGGGATATTTCAACAGGTCCTTCCCGATTCGGGACGTTCACCGAATTCACCGGCCTCGCCATCCCATGGTTCCCGGGATTCCGTTCCCGCCGCCTGTCGCCTGAAGCCTGATGTCCGCTTCAACGAAAAGAGCCTGACTGCCCCGAATGGGGGAGTCAGGCTCTTTGTTGAAGCCGTGTTACTTGTTCTCCTCGAACTCGGCGTCGACGACGTTGTCGTCCTTCTTGCCGCCAGCGGCCTTCGGCCCCGCCTCGGGTCCGGCCCCGGGGCCCGCCCCGGGCTGCTGGCCCGACGTCTTGGCGTACATGGCCTCGGCGAGCTTGTGAGAGGCCCTGGCCAGTTCATCCTGGGCGCTTCGGATGGCCGCCGCGTCGTCGCCTTCCATGGCCTTCTTGACCCTGGAGACGTGGTCTTCGATCTTTGCCTTCTCCGAGGCGTCGATCTTGTCACCGAAATCCTTGATGTTCTTCTCGATCTGGTAGACGAGCGAGTCGGCCTGGTTGCGGGCCTCGATGAGGTCCTTCTTGCGCTTGTCGTCTTCCACATGGGATTCGGCCTCGCGCACGAGCTTGTCGATCTCGTCCTTGGAGAGGCCGCTCGAGGCGGTGATCCGGATGCTCTGCTCCTTGCCGGTCCCGAGATCCTTCGCGGAGACGTGCACGATGCCGTTGGCGTCGATGTCGAAGGCGACCTCGATCTGCGGCACGCCGCGCGGCGCCGCCGGGATGCCCACCAGCTCGAAGCGGCCCATCGTCTTGTTGTCCCCCGCCATGGACCGCTCTCCCTGGAGCACGTGGATGCTCACGGCCGGCTGGTTGTCGGCCGCCGTGGAGAAGATCTGGCTCTTGCGGGTGGGAATGGTCGTGTTCTTTTCGATCAGCTTCGTCATCACACCGCCCAGCGTCTCGATCCCGAGGGAAAGCGGGGTGACGTCGAGAAGCAGCACGTCCTTCACGTCGCCGGAGAGCACGCCCGCCTGTATGGCGGCGCCCACGGCCACCACCTCGTCGGGGTTGACGCCGCGGTGGGGCTCCCTTCCGAATATCTCCCTCACCTTCTGCTGGACGCGGGGCATACGGGTCATGCCGCCCACGAGAATCACCTCGTCGATGTCCTTCGGGGTGAGCCCGGCATCCTTGAGTGCCGTCTGGCAGGGCGCGATGAGCTTCTGGATGAGCTCTTCCACGAGGGCCTCGAGCTTTGCCCGGGTCAGTTTCATGAGAAGATGCTTGGGCCCGGAGGCATCCGCCGTGATGAAGGGCAGGTTGATGTCCGTCTCCATCGCGGTCGAAAGCTCCATCTTGGCCTTTTCCGCGGCTTCCTTGATCCGCTGGAGGGCCATGCGGTCCTTGCGCAGATTGATGCCCTGCTCCTTCTCAAACTCGTCGCAGATGTAGTCCATCAGGCGCTGGTCGAAGTCCTCGCCTCCGAGGTGCGTGTCGCCGTTTGTGGACTTCACTTCGAAGACGCCGTCGCCCAGCTCGAGGACGGAGATGTCAAAGGTCCCGCCGCCCAGGTCGAAGACGGCGATCTTCTCGTCCTTCTTCTTGTCGAGCCCGTAGGCCAGCGAGGCCGCCGTCGGCTCGTTGATGATGCGCAGGACGTTGAGCCCCGCCACCTTTCCGGCGTCTTTCGTCGCCTGGCGCTGCGAGTCGTCGAAGTATGCCGGTACGGTGATGACTGCGTCGGTTACCTTCTCGCCCAGGTAGTCCTCGGCGGTCTGCTTCATCTTCATGAGGATGAAGGCCGAGATTTCAGCCGGGCTGTAGCTGCGGTCCCTGATGGTGACCTGGCCATCTCCGTTGGGGGCCTCGGTGATCTTGTACGCCACGATCCCCTTGTCGTACTGGACCTCCCGGGAGGAGAACTTCCGTCCGATCATCCGCTTGATGGCGTAGACGGTGTTTTCGGGGTTCGTGACGGCCTGGCGCTTGGCCGACTGGCCGACGAGCCGCTCCCCTTTATCCGTAAAGGCAACCATCGACGGCGTCGTCCGGCTTCCCTCCTGGTTGGCGATGACGACGGGGTCGCCCCCTTCCATGATGGCCACGCAGGAGTTCGTCGTGCCCAAATCGATTCCGATCACTTTTCCCATGATGCTCAAACCTCCTGTACTGCTCGAAGTGTTTGTTACTGCCCCTCATCCTCTTTCGGGACATTCTTTGAAACGGAGACCTTGGAGGGCCGCAGAAGCCGACCGTGCAGCGTGTATCCGCTCTCGTATTCGTCGACGACCCGGTTGTCCTCCATCTCGGGTGTCTCCACCTGCATGAGGGCCTGATGCCAGTCCGGGTCGAATTCCTCTCCTTTTGCCGCGATCTTCTCCACCCCGTGCTTCTCCAGGCACCCCAGGATCTGGGAGTGGATGAGTTCGAGTCCCTGCTGGAAGGCCTCGAAGTTGTTCCGGACCGACACCTCCGATGCCTGGTGGAGGGCCCGGTCGAGACTGTCCAGGATGGGCAGGACGTCCTTGATCAGCCTCTCGTTTCCGAACTTGATCGCGTCTTCCTTGTCCCTGGCCGCCCTCTTGCGGTAGTTGTCCATCTCCGCCATTGCACGCAGGTAACGGTCGTAATTCTCCGCGGCTTCCTTTTCCTTGGCTTCCAGGCTTGCGCGCAGCTCCTCCGCCGCAAGGGCCTTAACTGCGTTGCCTTCCGCGGACTTCTCGGCCTGTGCCGCCTCCTGCGGCTCCCGGGGGGGAGCGGCTTCGTGTTCCTTCCGGTGTTTCGATTTGCTGCCCATGTCCGTCCGGTATCTCTTTCCTTCCTTGCTATCGCTGGTCAGGCCGCTGGAACAGCTTCCAGTCAACGAGTTCGCAAATGGCATGTGAAATGACGATGTGCACCTCCTGAACCCGGGGGGTTGTGCTGGAAGGCACATTGAGATGGTAATCCGAGATCATTCCGACCGCTCCGCCATCGCGCCCTGTGAACCCGATCGTCACGAGCCCCATCTTCTTTGCCGCCTCCAGGGCCTTGATGACATTAACGGAGCCTCCGCTCGTGCTGAACCCCCAGGCAATGTCCCCTTCCTGGCCGAGGGCCCTGATCTGCTTGGAGAAGACTTCCGAGAAATCGTAGTCGTTCCCGATGCTCGTGAGGACCGACGTGTCTGTCGTCAATGCAATCGCCGGAAGGGGCGGCCGCTCGATGAGAAACCGGTTTACGAACTCCCCGGCGATGTGCTGCGCATCGGCAGCGCTTCCGCCGTTGCCGAAGAGCAGGATCTTGTTGCCCTTCTTCAGGGCTTCCGTGATGACCTCGACGACCCGGATGACCTTTTCCTGGTTATTCCGCAGGAAGGCCTCCTTGAGCTGGCTGCTTTCACGGAAAATCCTCTTGATGATGTCGTCGATTGTCTCCATCGGGGCCCCTCTGCAAAAATATGAGTGTTGACTCACGTCCCCTCGGCGGGGGCGCTCTCTCAACTGGCTGATTTAAACGGGGGTTTTTCTCGGTGCCAGGTGCGTCCGGCGTCCTCGATGTGAAATTTAGGCATCCGTCGAGGCGATGTCAAGGGAACCCGGGAAGATAAAAGCAGATTTAAGGTACGAGGAACGAGGATCGGGGACGGAAGAAGAACATCATCGCATCCCCGGCTTCAATAAAAGGCCCCGGATCGCTTACCCACCGGCATCAAGAGATGTCTTGCCGGTGCGTGTCGCGAAGCTCGGCGACCTTTCCCCGGTTCAGGCGCGAGGTGTGGGTCAGGTACCCGCCGACGCGGCTGATCCCTTCTATGCGGGTGGAGCCGCAGCCTGGACAGGCTGTCCTGAGGCCGCGCGTCGTCTGTCGGCAGGCGAAACAGACCGTAAATTCGGGCGAGAAGACGATCTGGCTGCACGTCGTTTCGCGGAAAGACTTCGTCACAAACCGGACGAGTGCCTCGGCTGTGGGTCTGGATTCCCCGAGCCAGACCGAGGTGATGGCATTGCCGTCGATGAGGGGGTGGAAGAGGCCCTCGCTTTTGACGCGGGCAAAAGAGTCGGCCTTCGCGGCGATGTTGAACTGCGTCGAGTTCGTGTAGTAAAGCTCGCCCTTTACGATATCGCCGCGGACAAAGCGTCCCGACCGGGGGGAGTGGTACTTGAGGTCGAGCCGGGCGAACCGGTAGGCGGTGCTTTCGGCGGGGGTCTGCTCGAGGATGAACCGCATGTTGTGCTGCCGGCCGAGCCTGGTGGCCATCTTCTGGATGTGCCCGAGGATCGTGAGCCCGAACTTCAGCGCCGTGTCCTCCTCGTGAAGCTGTGCGCCCCGATGGATATGCACGAGCTCGTTGAGTCCCACCATGCCGATGAGATAGGAGGCCCGATCCAGTTTCAGATAAGCCGAGCCTTCGCAGTCCATGGACAGAAGGGCCAGGGGCCCCCCGTCACCGATGGCGAGGAGCCTCTCGATGAATTGCCTCTTCTGGACATGGGCCTTGGCGACGATCTCCATGCGCTCCGAGATGAGGGAAAAGAGGTGCGCATCGTTTCCCTCGGCAAGGTATCCCAGCCTCGGCAGGTTGAGGGTCACGTTCTGGATGGAGGCATAGCGCATCTCCCAGGGCTTTTGGGCTTCCTCGCGGGCCCGGCCGTCGCTCTCGAAGTCCAGGCGGCAGCACCGAAGGACCTTGTGGGTCCGGTTGCGGTCGAAGATGAAGTGGGGGTTTCCCGTCTCGGCGGCCACCCCGCAGACCTGCAGGAGGAAATCCTCATGGCCGGGTGTGGCGAAGAAGTCTTCCGTCATCCGCAGCAGAGGCTTCGGGAAGAAAAAAGGGCTCCCCAGGGCATCGCCCTCCCGGTAGGTCTCGAAGAGGGCCCGGGCAAAGCGCTGCGCGTCTTTCGCGTATTGTCCGTAGGTCTTTCCCGTGGGCTCGCCCCCGGGACCGATGGCGGGCACGTCTCGCAGGTGCCGGGGGATCTCCCAGGTTATGCCGATCTCGGTGAAGATGGCCTGGCCGCCGCGCGAGGCGGCTAGCTGGGAAAACTCGAAGACGAGCATCTGGGCGATCTGCTCGATTTCCCGGTCCGAAAGCTTCTCCAGGTAAGGCGAAAAAAAGACATTCACGGCATCCCAGCCGATGGTTCCCGAGAAGTACCCCTGCAGGACGGCGCTGTAGCGGACCATGTGGGCCAGCAGCACCTCGGCGTGCCTGGCCGGCTTCGAGGCCGAGAAGGTGTTGGGCAGGGTGAGGCCGAACTTCTTGACGAACTCCAGGGTCTGGCTCGAGCTGTAGGGCCTGTCGACGTAGCCCAGGTCGTGCAGGTGCAAATCCCCTCTCACATGGGCATCGCCGACATCGTGGGAGAAGACGCCGTGCAGGGCGTACTCCTTCTTGATGCCCTCGGCGAGGATCAGGTTCGACGCCTCGGGGCCGTGGGGGAGGTTGGCGTTTTCCTTGTTCTGATGAAGGATGAGCTGGCTGACATCGTAGAGCGGGAACCCGAGGCGGGTGTGCATCCGCCGGGCCTGCTCGAGACCGCGCTCCATGAGCTTCGCGTCGACGAGCTCGCGGATGAGAGGGGCCGTGAGATGGGTGAGGCCCGAGGCCATGATCTGCTTTTCGACATCGAGGCTGATCGCCTCGGCCGTACCGGCGTCGACGTAGGTCTCCCGCATGAGGGCATCAACGATCCTCGTGCGGTCCCAGCGGGCGATTTCCTCGTCGGAGGTCCTCACGAAGAGGGTGATGTCGGTCGTTTCCTGTGCGGCCACAAAACTTCCTTTCGGACGAAAAAACCCCTTTTAACAGCTTGCCATCCCGGTGTCAAATCCACCGGGATAGGATTCAGGAAATGGGATTCGGGAACCAGTCTTCGGGATTCCGGATCAAGGGATGGGTTGCAGGGATATTTTATGGTCCCTCGTCCCTACACCCTGGTCCCTTGACGGGCTTTCGCCCGTCAAATGTTTGTCTTCGATTGGCCGGCCAGCGACCCCAGCGCCTTTTCGGCGGCACGGGCCATGGCCTCATCATGGTCGTGGGTGAGGGCGAAGACCCGGAAGTGGACCACCCGGGCCGGGATGAACCGGTAGATGTCCACGAGGGGCTCGGGCGATGTGATCCCCGTGGAGGGGTTGTAGATGTTGATCCGTTTGCTCTCCTCCGTGATGGGGTTGAGGGGCCTCGGGTCCTGGGTGGCCAGATCGACGCGGAAGCGGGATCGGCGCAACTCCCGGGGAAGGTGCCTGCGGATCTCGTCCTCGTAGTCCGTAGCCCCCGAGAAACGGATGCCCCAGGGCAGCTCGTCGATGGAGAGCTCCGTGACGAAGGACATCTTCCACTTGACCTCGCGGTTGTGGAGCTTTTCCCACTCCCGGCCGAGTCTTTTTTTCTGCGGGTCCGCATCCCGGAGCCAGCGCTGGACGTCCCGGAATAGGGTCCACTCGTCGCACTCGAGGTAGTTGTCGAGAAACTTCGAGGGGTCTCCCGGCAGCAGCAGGCCCATGGTGTCGCGGAAGATCTCCTGCAGGTGCAGATCGAGGGCGCGGGTGGTGCGGTGATAGTAGACATTCCGGTAAAGGTTGAGCCGGGCGTTCAGGAACCGGGAGAGTGCCGAGATGCCCGCCTGGTGAAGGGTGATCCCGTGCTCGGTGAAAAACGTGTAGAAGCGAAGACGCGAGATGTCCACCATGTCGAGCGAAAAGCCCGTCATGAAGGCGTCGCGTTGGACGTAGTCGAGGTTGTCGGCCGTGTAGATGCCCGAGAAGAGCTGCCGCAGCAGCTCCAGCCACCGGGGCCTCTTCCCGTCCCGCCCCGCAGGCATCTTGATGAGGTAGGCGACGTGCGCCGGGTCGATCGTCTCGCCTTTTTCGAAGGGGCCCGTGGGGCTGCGTCTCATGGAGGCAATCGTCCGGGCCAGTTTTTTCGTGATGATCTTCTGACCGAGGTCCTCGTGGGTCGTCCCGTACTGATCGAGAAAGTGATCGTCGAAAAAGTGGCCGAAGGGGCCATGCCCCACGTCATGGAGAAGCCCCGCGAGCCGTGCGAGTTCCTCTACGAAGTTGACCGAGGGGGCATCGGGGCAGACGCTCCTGAGGCTGGGGTAGAGGTGCCGGCTGAATTCGCCGGCCATGTGCATGGTGCCCAGGGAGTGCTGAAAGCGGCTGTGCTCGGCGGCGGGGTAGACCCAGCGGGCGCTCTGGAGCTGGTGAATCCTCCGAAGGCGCTGAAGCCAGGGCGAGTCGAGGAGGTCCTTTTCCGTCTTTTCCCCCGGGGACTCCGGCCCCGGGACCGTGAACCAGGCGTACTGGTAGATCGGGTCGGCGATGAGCGCCTTCCCCGTGTAGACTTTCGCGAACTCGGGACCCCTCTGACCCATGGCTGTTTTTTATCGGAAATCGGCGTAATCTTCAATCGATAATCGGTGCCGGAAGGGAAAAAGGTTTTATTTCAGGGATTGGTTTGATAAATAGTTAACAGGATCATACTCGGGGAAGCAGACAGGATGGCCAACAATCTCAAAATAGCGCTCATCTTCATTCTGATCCTGATCGTGATCGGCACGGTGAGCTTTCACCTGATCGAAGGCTGGAATATCCTCGAGGCCTTTTACACCACGGTCATGAGCCTGACCACGGTCGGCTACGGCGATTTCGTCCCGAAGACCGCGACGGGCATGCTGTTCACCGCCATTTTCGTCATCTTCGGCGTCGGCACCATGCTTTACACGGTGGGCCTCGTGGCCCAGACCATGGTGGAAGGCCGCTTGATGAAACTCATGGGGAGAGGACGAATGGAAAAGACCATCGAGAAAATGAGGAACCACTACATCATCTGCGGCTGCGGCCGGATCGGCTGCCTGAT
>ENA-ORXD01001647-ORXD01001647.1-sediment-metagenome-genome-assembly--contig:-NODE-1647-length-17410-cov-3.274275_pt1 | contig 17410 bp, 13 predicted proteins | sample MGYA00237862_ERZ511471 | MGnify/ENA metagenome assembly ERZ511471
ATGATCCTTCTAATTTTCAACCGGTTGATGATTTAAGGCAAATTCTGAAAAATCCGCATCTCTCCGTTGTTCTTGCGTTGCAAGATACGATTATGGCGGCAATAAACATGGCTTATGACATGAGCCGCTCCTCGGCCAAAGATTACTTTGAGGAAATGAACGAATCCTCCACCGACGACCTGATCTCGAAAATTGATGAAACAGCGGATTTACTCGATGAAGCCAGCGACGCGCCGATCATCAAGCTTGTTAACCTTATTCTCTCCGGCGCGATCAAAGACCGGGCCAGTGATATTCACATTGAACCCTATTCCGGGAATCTGAAAATCCGCTATCGCATTGACGGTGTTTTGTACGATATCCTCAGCATGCCGAGGCGAATTCAATCTCCTTTGATTTCGCGTGTCAAAATCATGGCCAAGCTCAATATTGCTGAAAAACGTCTGCCTCAGGACGGACGCATTGAAATAAAAATTGCCGACCGTCTTGTTGATATCCGCGTATCGGTAATACCTACAGCCTTCGGGGAAAGAGTCGTCTTACGACTGCTCGATAAAACCGCCAGTATCCTGATGCTTTCTGATTTGGGGATGCATGACGAGCGTATCAAGCTGCTCAACAAACTGATCAAATCCCCGTATGGTATCATTCTGGTAACAGGACCCACCGGCAGTGGAAAAACAACAACCCTGTACGCGGCGCTTTCCACCATCAACCATCCGGAAATAAACATTATCACCATTGAAGATCCCATCGAGTATCAGATGGATGGCGTCGGACAGATTCAGGTTAATCCCAAAATCGATCTCACGTTTGCCGCCGGACTGCGTTCCATTGTGCGTCAGGACCCTGATGTTATTCTCATCGGGGAAATCCGCGACCGGGAAACAGCGGAAATCGCCATACAATCATCGCTGACCGGACATCTGGTCTTCTCGACCCTGCATACCAATGACGCCGCCAGTGCCGTCACACGATTGATTGATATGGGTATTGAGCCCTTTCTGGTTACCTCATCCATTGTCGCGATCATCGCCCAGCGCCTCGTACGCGTCTTGTGTCCACACTGCAAGGAGGTTTATGTTCCGGACGAGGAATCTTTGTTTAATCTCGGCCTGGATAAATCCGCATTAAAGAACAATACCTTTTACCGCAAAAAAGGATGCAATTTGTGTATGCAGACGGGTTTCAGAGGGCGAACTGCCATTTTTGAGATACTGACGGTTGATGATGAGGTCAAAAAACTGGTGCTGAAAACATCGGATGCCAATCAGATTAACGAACTGGCACTTAAGCAGGGCATGATTACCCTGCAGAAAGACGGGATCGACAAGGTGCTTTCCGGAATAACCACCACGGAAGAAGTTCTAAGGGTGACACGCTCCCTTCAACGCATGGATGATATTGTTATTGAGGTGTAATGAGCCAAGCTGAGAGCAAACGTAGCAATGCTCGAAGCGTAAGGCGAATTATCCCAGGCGCAAAGCGACGCGGGGTAATGAGTTCCAAGCTTCAGAAGCGAAGCGCAGCGTAGCGGGATAGAAATGTAGGGACTGTTCGCCGAACAGTCCGAAACGGCGCATGCGGTGAATGCGCCCTTCATAAAACCGATTCGAGAAGTTAATTTTCGGAACAAAACATGATCGAATTCTATAAAATGAGCGGGAGCGGCAACGATTTTATCATAATTGACAATATGGATTTGTCTCTGGATGTCGGTGATTTATCCGAGTTCGCCCGCAAGGTTTGCCAGCCAAAAATTTCCGTAGGCGCCGACGGACTGGTGGTGATTGAACCTTCCGACATCGCTGATTTTAAGTGGCGTTTTTTCAATTCCGACGGTTCTGTTGCGGAAATGTGCGGTAATGCCGCCCGATGCGTCGCGCGTTTTGCCTACATGAAAGGCATCGCCGTCCAAGAGATGTCCTGGGAAACCATCGCCGGCATTATCAGCGCAGAAGTTCATGACCATAGCGTCAAGGTCAAGTTGACCGATCCCTCGCCGGTTGAATCAAAAATCGAAATTCAGGCGGACGGGCAGAAATTCATCTTGGACAGTATTGATACCGGGGTACCGCACGCGGTCATTTTCGTCGATGATCTCGATACCTGCGAAGTATATCGTCAGGGACGCAACATCCGTTTCCATGAACGCTTTGCTCCACGGGGAACCAATGCCGATTTTGCTGTTGTCATTGACCGTCATAATATCAAAGTTCGGACATACGAACGCGGTGTCGAGAATGAAACGCTGGCCTGCGGCACCGGCATGGTGGCGGCTGTTCTGACGGCCGCTCAACGAGGCCTTGTCGAATCACCAGTTGACGTGCTGGTGCAAAGCGGTGAAACCCTGCGCGTTTATTTTGAAAACCAAAATGGCCTGTGGCGTGAAATTTATCTTGAAGGCAGAGTCAAAATAGTCTATCAGGGATTACTTTTGGATGAGGCTTATAAGTAACAATAAAAAAATTTGTCATTCCGGTCGAAGATGACCTTTAGGTTACGCAGACCGGAATCCAGGAAATCTTACATCCATGTTCTGTAGGGACTGTTCCCCCGAACAGTCCGAAGCGGCGCGTTTAGGGAAACGCGCCCTACATCTTGACTGACCAGCGGTTGATTTACAATTATCCGCTATAGATAAAATTTTTCTTCATTTGGAGGTTTTAGTTTGAAAACAGCTCAAAAACTTACGAAGATTCCACCCTACCTGTTCATGGAACTGAGGAAAAAAATCAACAAGGCCAAGGCCGACGGCATCGATGTTATTTCACTGGCCATCGGCGACCCTGTGGAAGCAACACCGAAATCAATCATTGACGAACTCTGCGCCACGTCGCGCGATCCCTTAAACCATCGTTATCCGACTGACGAAGAAAAAGGAATGATGGCTTTCCGTAAGGAAGTGGCCAAATGGTACGAAAAACGTTTTAAGGTGAAGCTTGATCCCGAAAAGGAAATTCTGGGATTGATCGGCTCCAAGGAAGGCTGTCATCATTTTATCATCGCTCGGGTTAATCCCAATGACATCGTTTTGATGACCGACCCTGGTTATCCCGCTTATCGTTCGAGCATTCTTCTGGGCGGCGGCATACCTTACAATGTGCCCATCCTGCCGCAAAACAATTATCTGCCGGTATTCGAAGACATTCCAACAGACATCGCCAAAAAAGCGACGGCCATGTTTTTAAATTATCCCAACAATCCGACCGGCGCCTGTGCGACTCCTGCATTTCTGAACAAGCTCGTTGAATTCGCCCGCAAATACGACATTGCCGTCTGCTACGACAACCCTTACAGTGAAATAGTCTTTGCCGGCCAGAAGCGTATAAGTTTTCTGATGGCCAAAGGCGCGAAAGACGTCGGTATCGAACTGAATTCCTTGTCCAAACCCTTCAACATGTGCGGATGGCGGCTGGGCATGGCCTGCGGCAATCCCGAACTGATCGCCGCCATTAGCAAGGTCAAGGAAAATACCGATTCGGGAATTTTCAATCCCATTCAGTTTGCCGGTATCAAAGCCCTGCAAAAGGAAGCTCCATTTGTTGATAAAATGATTGCACTGTACGGAAAGCGCCGTGAACTGGTTCTCAAGACATTGAAGAAAATCGGCATTGACTTCAATCCGCCCAAGGGAACATTTTATCTGTGGGTGCCTGTGCCCAAAGGGATGACTTCGCTGGAATTCACCAACCGCCTGTTCGATAAAACAGCCGTGGTTGTCGCCGCCGGCACCGCCTACGGCCAGTACGGCGAGGGCTTCGTGAGAATATCGCTGACGGTGCCAGATGAAAGATTACGTGAAGCGATGAGCAGAATAGAAAAAGAATTCAAGCAGTAGTTTCGTATTCTTCGTATAACTTTGTTGGCAGCTGTGCAACCATCCTCGACGTATTGTCATATACGCCTGCGGTGTCTGCTTGCTGCCGCCTCGTTCTACTTTGAATACAAAACTACTGAAAAAAAGAGCCTTTTACGGCGTTATTAAAAATAGGGCGAGGAATTCATGAAGAAAAATAAAGGAATTATTCCGCAAAATAGAACCGTACAAATTGTCTTTGTTTTTTTACTAATTGTCGCGAGCGGTTTTCTATGCACGTCTTGTAAAGCAGAACAATCGTCTCAAACCAGTAACCAGAAATTTGTTTCTCAAAAGAGTTTATCACAACAGCCTGATTATGTAATTGCTTTAGAAAAAGGCGATTATAAATCCGCTATCAAAGAGATGCGCTCTCTAGCTGAAAAAGGTGACCCTTATGCACAATACAACCTCGGCTTGCTGTATTTCAGAGGTTCAGCGGGTTTGCCACAGAATTACAAAGAAGCAGAAAAATTGTGGCGTAAATCAGCCGAACAAGGACTTATCAAAGCACAATCAGGTCTTGCATGGATGTATGGAACGGGAAAGGGTATAGATAAGAAGGAATCTTTTGAATGGTACCGCAAAGCGGCTGATCATGATTCTATTTATGCAAAATATAATTTAGCAAAAATGTATCAGAACGGTATGGGTGTTTCACGCAACTATCAAGAAGCATTAAAATTATATCATATAGTAGCTACCAAAGGTTTTGCCCACGCCCAAATAAACCTTGGTGCAATGTATTATGAAGGAATTGGCGTCGCAAAAGATTATGTGCTGGCTTATAAATGGTTTTATATCGCGACAGCATCGTCGGACAAGCGGCTTGCAGGTATTGCTAGAAAAGCAATCGAATTAACATTAAAGCATCTTAATCGAAAGCAAATAGCTGAAGCTATACGTTTGGCCAACGAAGAAAAAATCATGAAAATTGACGCATTTGAAGCATTTGAGAGGTAATGATTTAGCATTAGCAAGTTAGGGATAAATTTATGCGCATCCTGAAGAAGATCTTCATTGGTCTTGTTTTCTTTCTGGTTGTTTTTGGAATTGCCGGATTTTTTATTGCGCCGCTGGCTCATGAAAATCAGGAAATGTCATACTAATTATTTTAAGGAATTTATATAATAGCTTCCTGCTCTCACAGCATTACCAAATTCCAGATGCTCCAATGGATAAAATCAAAATGAATTTTACTTCAATGCTATATTATGCTAGTTTTAAAATATGACTGAAAAAGAGATATATAAAAATTGGGCAAACGGATCAAAACAAGACATGGAAACTGCAGAAATTCTTTTTGAAAACAAGAAGTATCATCATGCGCTTTTTTTCTGCCATTTGAGTCTGGAAAAACATCTTAAAGCAATTATTGTAAAAACAACGAAAAAAGCTCCGCCGCTTATTCATGACTTGGTTCGCCTTGCGGAAAAAACAGATATTAAATTAACCGATAAAATAAAGAACGAACTCGCGGATATCAGCGTATTTAACATACAGGCAAGATATGACGACTACAAACTTAGTTTTTTTAAGAAAGCAAATAGGAAATTTGCTGCAAAGTATCTTAAAATAACAAAAGAGATTTTATCATGGCTAAAAGGATATCTATAAAAAAGAAAGATCTTGGTTCAATTAATCGATACATCGATCTCCTGAAGCAGGAAGGAATTGATGTATCCCAGGCAATCCTTTTTGGATCTTATGCAAAGGGAACTGCAAAACCCGAAAGCGATATCGATATTGCGATTGTTTCTTCTCAATTTGGAAAGAATAATTTGAAGGAAATGATGCTTTTACGAAGACTAGCTCTAAAGATTGATTCACACATTGAACCTTTGCCGTTTTCTCCCAGGGAGATTAATGACCGTTACAGCACACTGGCTCAGGAAATCTTAAAATACGGCATATCCATTTAAATGAATGATGCGTATCGGAATTCGGGGAACAGTATACATGAACAACCCCGCCGCAAGCAGCGGGGTATCAAAAGGGAGCTTGCGCCCCAAGGGGCGGGGAATTAGACCCGCATTTATCCCGCTAGGCTTTGCCTCGGGGATAATTCGACCATCAAATTTCAGTGCACTTCGTTTCTGAAATTTGGGTCTCATTAAAAAGAAGGAACCCGATAAACCGTTTTATTTAATTAATAAACTGGATTCCCGCCTCCGCGAGGAATGACAGCAGAATGTATTCCTTAATATAAGGAGACGTTATGCGCATCTTAAAGAAAATTATTATCGGCTTGTTGATTTTTCTGGTGGTTCTGGGTATTGCCGGATTTTTTATTGCGCCGCCGCTGGTGAAGCCGTTCATCATGAAGAAGATGTCCGGGGCGCTGCATCGCAAAGCGTCCATTGAAAAAATCGGCATCAATCCCTACGTACTCTCTGTGACCATCAAAGGTTTTTCGCTGGAAGATCCCGGGAAGCCTAAACCTTTTGTCGCCTTTGATGAACTTTATGTCAACGCCGACCTGATGTCTTCCCTCTTCCGTCGTGCGCTGATTCTGAAAAAAATCACGCTGACCAAACCCTATGTCGGCATTTCCCGCAAACCGGACAACTCCTATAATTTTTCCGACCTGCTCCCCAAAGATGAAGATAAACTAAAACCGGAAAAAGACGAAAAACCTTTTCTTTTTTCATTAAACAATATTCAGATTATCAACGGCAGTATCGATTTCGAAGACGCGCCTAAGAAAACCAGCCATATCGTGCGCGAGTTGAATTTATCCGTTCCCTTTATTTCCAACATCGAATATTATCTGGAAAGTTATGTTGAACCGAAATTTTCCGCCGTCATCAACAAAAATAAATTCGAGCTTGTCGGCAAAACGCAGCCTTTTTTGACATCGCGCGCCACGAGCTTCGACATCAATATTCAGGATCTCGATGTTCCCTATTACCTGAATTACGTCCCGGCAAAAATGAACTGCCAGCTCAAATCCGCCCGGCTGGACACCAGAATGAAAATCAATTTCATCATGAACCAGGATAAATCTCCCGCGCTGACGCTTACCGGAGGCGTTACTTTAAGAAATATCATTCTCGATGACCTGCGGCAGAACAAAATTCTGCAGCTGCCGTCCCTGAATGTGGATATGGCCTCGGTGGAACCCTTCGTATCAAACATTCATCTTGCAAAAATTGCCATCGATTCTCCGGAGATGGTCATCCGTCGGGATAAACAGGGTGAAATCAACCTTCTCAATCTGACGAAGAAGCAGGTAGATAAATCACCGCAAAAAGAAGCGGCCCCCGCATCTGAAAAGAAATCCGGGTTTAAATTCCGAGTGGATGATGTTTCATTGGATAAAGCCGATATTACGTATATGGATTCCCAGCCAACCGAGCCGGTCAAGCTCCATTTTTCGCCGCTGAGTTTCAAAGCCGCCAATCTTTCCACGGAAAAAGGAGCAACAGGGAAAATTGAACTGGAAGGCATTTTGAACAAAAAAGGTGAGTTCAAAGACAAGGGAACGCTGACCCTGGAACCGTTGAGTATGGATTTGCAGTTTGATTGGAAAGATATCGGTATCAGAACGTTTCAGCCTTATTTTACCGATTATGTAAAAATTGACGTGACTCGCGGTGCGCTTTCTTCACAGGGGAATTTTTCCCTGACCAAAAACAAAAAAAATGAATCGGTCATTAAATGCACCGGCGGCCTTTCCGTTTCCAATCTGGCAACGCTGGACAAAGCGCAGTCCAATGATTTTTTAAAATTCAAAAGGCTTTCGCTTGATAAAATAAAATTCGGATATAATCCTTTTTACCTGAATATCAACACCATCTCGCTGGCTGATTTTTATGCGCGGATTATCATCAATCCCGATGCGACCGCCAATGTCCAGGATATATTCGGTGATAATCAAGCGTCAAAAGAAACAGAGATTAAAGAAGAGACGAAGCCTCTAACCGCAGAAACAAAAGAAAAAAAGGAAGCTGCCGATATTAAAATCGGGAAAGTTTTGTTTAAAAACGGTCACATTGATTTCAGCGACAATAATATCCAACCGAACTATTCGGCGAACATGCTTAATCTGACCGGCAGTGTCATCGGACTATCCTCAAAGGAATTTTCCCGGGCCGATGTGGCATTCAAGGGCAATCTGGGATACGGTTCGCCAATTGAAATCGCAGGAAAAATCAATCCGCTGGCTAAGGATCTCTTCGTCGATTTAAATGTCGGTTTCAAGGACATCGAGTTAAGCCCTATAACCCCCTATTCCAGCAAATTTCTCGGATATCCCATCACCAAGGGCAAGCTTACTTTTGATGTGTCCTATTTGATTGATAAAAGAAAACTGAACTCCGAGAATAAAGTGCTTATTGACCAGTTGATCTTTGGCGAAAAAGTGGAAAGCCCGCAAGCCATTAAGGCGCCGGTAACGCTGGCGGCAACACTACTGACCGACCGCCAGGGACAGATCAATCTGGATCTTCCGGTTTCGGGAAGCCTGGATGATCCGAAATTCAAGGTCTGGTCGGTCATCTGGCAGATTATCGTCAATCTGATTACTAAGGCGGTCACTTCTCCCTTTGCCCTGCTTTCATCGCTCACCGGCGGCGGTGAAGAGTTGAGTTTTATCGAATTTGACTACGGCAGCGCTGTAATCAGTGATGAGGAAAAGAAAAAAATAAGCATGATCGGCAAAGCTCTCAATGAACGTCCAAATATTAAACTCGATATCGAAGGATACGTTGACACGAATCAGGACAAAGATGCCTTGAAAAAAGCGGAACTGGAACGCCGGATCAAAGCGCAGAAAATTAAAAAAACCGCGTCCAGGGATGAGCAGCAGGCTGTCGTTGAAAACGTGGTGCTTACACCGCAGGAATATGATAAGTATCTCAAACAGATTTATCGCGCGGCTGATTTTTCCAAACCGCGCAATTTTCTGGGAATGCAAAAAAGTCTGCCATCGGCGGAAATGGAAAAATTAATGCTGGCGAATATTGAAGTGACGGACAGTGATCTGCGTCAGCTTGCCGCCCGGCGAGCTCAAAACGTAAAAGTACTGATGCTCCAATCGGAGATCGCCGCGGACCGGATATTTATCGTGGAACCGAAAAGTCTGACACCGGAGAAAAAAGAAAAAGTGAAAAATAGCCGGGCTGATTTTAAGCTAAAATAAAAATATGAACCGGATTTAATAAATACGGAAGAAAAAGGGATTTGTCATGGAAATGGGCATACTGGGGCTTCCCCAGAGCGGGAAAAGTACCTTATTTGAAATCATGACCGGCGTCCAAAAAAGCCAGTCGCATCATGAAACGGTCGTACGCGGGCAGGCTTCCGTTCCTGATGAACGTTTTGACAAGCTGGTTGAAATATACAAGCCGGTCAAGGTCTCGCCGGCCAAAGTTCCTTTTGTGGACGTGCACGCCGTGGGCGAGCATCCCTGGGAGGCTATCCGTCAGAATTTGAGCGGCACCGACGGTATTCTCCACGTGGTTGACGGCTTTTCGCTGCCCGATATGCAATTAAGCATCGAGGCCTACCGTAAACTGGAAGATGAACTGGTGCTTTCCGACCTGCTGATCATTGAAAAAAAGATGGAGAAGCTGGCTAAAATGCCCAGGAAAGCCATTCCTGCCCAGGAAGCAGCGCAAAACGAACTCCTGCCAAGGCTGAAAGATTGCCTGGAAGCGGGGAAACCCTTGCGAACCGCGGGTCTTACACCGGTTGAAATTTTTATATTGAAGAGCTTTTCCTTCTGGACGATCAAACCGGAACTGGTTGTTGTTAATACGGCTGAAGATAATCTGTCCTTTGCTGATACATTTGCCGGCGAGGCCAAATTGGCGGAACCGGTTATGGACATCTGCTGCAAGATTGAGGCGGAACTGGCAGGACTCGATGCCACGGATCAGAAGGAATTTCTGGCGTCCATGGACATAGCCGAACCGGCTTTTGGCCGGATTATTCGCGCGGCTTTTTCCCTGCTGGGAAGGATTTCTTTCTTTACCGTTGGGGAGGATGAAGTCAAGGCGTGGGTCATTCCTGCCCAGACCAAAGCACCCAAAGCGGCCGGGACCATCCATAACGATTTTGAGCGCGGATTTATCAAGGCGGAAGTCATGCATTACTCCGATTTTCTCGCCCATAACTGTTCCGCCGCACAGGTGAAATCATCCGGACGTCTGCGTCTGGAAGGAAAAGAATACATCGTGCAGGACGGCGACATCATTACCTTCCGTTTCAATATATAAAGGTAAAAAAATATTATCATTGAGAAATGAAGGAAAAGTTAATACGTTCTGTTTAATATTTTACCATTTTTTCTTCTGATTTTTCAATGATAGCGACCTTGTCATGTTGTTGTAGAATAAATATTTATCAATAATTTGATTGACAAATAATCGATATTAGTATTAATTTTTTCCAATCTCAAAAAAGTCATGCTCTGAAGGGGCAGGTGTACTTATTTTCTATTAAAACATTTTGATTTGGAGGAAAAATGAAAATTTCGACAAAGATTATTCCTTTCTTAATGATTTTAATCACTATCCTTGCGTTAATAGGTTGCAGCGATTCAGGTGAGGGTGATGAAAAACCGATAAGTTATACTGTAACCTTCAGCAGCCAGTTTAATAATACTGAAAGCACAACGGTTATGCCCAATCCAACCAGCATAACGGTGGACGCAGGAGAAACCGTTGTCACATTACCGACGGCTCCCAGCATGTCCGGTTATAGGTTTGGCGGCTGGTGGACCGGGAAAAACGGCGCCGGTTCGCAATTTACGGAAAGTACAATCGTCAATTTTGATATAATCGTCTATGCTTATTGGTACAATTATCAGGTAACATTTAACAATAATGGCGAAATTTACGCGACCCGAGGAATCACATTACCGGAAAAAACTGTTTCTTCATTTCCGACTTCACCGACCAGCACAGATTATAATTTTGCCGGATGGTACACGGCGCCCGATGGTGGCGGAAACCAATTTTTCCCCAGTACGGAAGTTACGGCAGATATCACCGTTTACGCCAGATGGGTCACGCAAAACGTATATACAGTAACCTACAACAGCGAAGGGGGATCCATCGTGGGTACGCAATACGTGGTGGCACCGGCAACAACGGTGGGAGCATTGCCGACAGACCCGACAAAACCTTTTTATGCTTTTAACGGTTGGACTTATGGATGCTGCGGGGCAGCGTTTACAGCCGACACGCCCGTCACCGACAATATGACAGCCTATGCGTCCTGGACAGAAACTTCAGGATACACCGTAATATACGATAGTTACGGAGGAACTGCTGTGGAAGATCAATATGTCATCTCACCGGCAACGAATGTGGGAACTTTACCGCCAAATCCCACAAAAAGATGCTTTGCCTTTGCCGGATGGTACACAGAAGCCAATGGAGAAGGAACGGAATTTACTGCAACGACAACCGTTGATAACAGTAATACGACGGATGACGGCAAGATTACAGTTTATGCCAACTGGGAATGGAATTATCCTTCCACTACCTATCCTTTGATTACGGCTCCTTTCGAAGTCGGCGATTACGGTCCGAGTTGTGTCGGCAAGGTATTCCATATCACTGACGGCGGCGCACATGGTTTAGAGGCAGCACCGCCGAATTGGTATGAAGGAGGCGAAGCTTCTTCTATAGCATGGATATATGGAGATCCTGCCACAGATGAAAATGATCAGGTCTATCAAAGAACGCAAAGCACGTTAAACGGCAATACATCCACGGCCATAGGCACGGGATTGGCCAATAGTAACGCAATTGTGGCGCAAGTGGAAGCCGTGGGAGGCACCACAACACCCTATGCGGCTCAAATATGCTTGGATTACAGCGTGGGAGAAGGGACCTATGAGTTCGATGACTGGTATCTGCCTTCACAGAACGAGCTGGCCGAGTTATACGCAAACCGCGATGTGAAGAGATCCGGTGGATTTTCCGATGAAGGGTACTGGAGTTCGTCCGAATACGGCCAATGGGATGGCTGGTCACAGTATTTTTCCGACGGCCGACAAACAGGAACATCTAAAGGTAGCGGAAGGATGATTCGACCCATTCGTACCTTTTGATCATTACATGCTATTATTTTTGAAAAACCGTTAATGGATGTTCATCCTTTAACGGTTTTTTATATTACGCTATGACCCGTTGCCAAAAATCGTCTTTTGTAACTTGCCCTTCAATATAATTTGAGCTAAAGTTACAGGCAGTTTTGATGTTATCTGTAATAATTTGCATTCGCTTTTTCAAATATTTAAAAAACAGAGAACGATAAAATAAAACCATGGCAAACATTTTAGGGATATCAGCGTTCTACCACGACTCGGCTGCCGCATTGACGGCGGACGGCAAAATTATCGCAGCGGCGCAGGAAGAAAGATTTACCAGGAAAAAACATACGCCGGATTTTCCCATCCATGCGATTCAATATTGCCTTGATGAAACCGGATTGGAAATCAATGAATTGGACGCTATTGTTTTTTACGATAAACCACTTTTAAAATTTGAAAGGCTTCTGGAAACATATTATGCCTTCGCTCCCCGAGGCGTGACATCTTTTATCAGGGCAATCCCTGTCTGGCTCAAAGAAAAATTATTTTTAAAAAAACTTATTTTCGATAACCTGCAGGAAATCGGCAATTACGACAGAAAAAAAATCAAACTGCTTTTTCCCGAGCATCATTTATCTCACGCGGCCAGCGCGTTTTTTCCATCTCCCTACAAACAAGCGGCAATCCTGACCATTGACGGAGTCGGCGAGTGGTGTACCGCGTCTATCGGACAGGGCGACGGGAACACGATCCGCATTTTAAAGGAAATGAATTTCCCTCATTCCGTAGGACTATTATACAGCGCGTTCACGTATTATCTGGGATTCACTGTCAATTCGGGAGAATATAAACTGATGGGATTGGCACCTTACGGCAATCCCCTGTCATCACAAACAAAAAAATTCATAGACACCATCAAGGAAAAACTTGTTGATATCAAAGAGGACGGTTCCATATGGCTCGACCAAGCTTACTTTAATTACGCCACGGGAATAACGATGGTGAAGGACAGGCCATGGGAAACCCTTTTCGGTTTTCCCAGAAGAATAGCCGAAACAGACATCGAACAACATCACTGCAACCTGGCGTTCGCTATCCAGAAAATAACTGAAGAAATTGTTTTGAAAATGGCCATGGAAACCAGACGTTTAACCGGCGCAGAATATTTGTGTCTGGCCGGCGGCGTTGCTTTAAACTGCGTGGCGAACGGTAAATTACTGCAGGAAAAAATATTTAAAAACATCTTTATCCAGCCGGCGGTAGGCGACGCAGGCGGCGCTGTAGGAGCGGCACTGGCCGCAAACTTCATCTATTTTGAAGAAGAAAGAAAAGCCGATGAACGAACCGATCAAATGTCCGGCTCCTATCTCGGCCCGGATTATTCCATAAAAGAAATTGAGTTGATGAACAGGAAAGTAAAGGCGGTTTATACAAAATATGATGACTTCAACCAACTCACCCGGGATATCTCTTCTAAAATCGCGCAGGGTAACATCGTGGGCTGGTTTCAGGGTAAAATGGAATTCGGCCCGCGGGCTTTAGGCAACAGGAGTATTCTTGGCGACGCCCGTAATCCTGAAATGCAGAAAAAAATGAATTTAAAAATAAAATACAGGGAAGGATTCAGGCCTTTCGCGCCGTCTGTCAGAGCCGAAGACATTCAGGAGTACTTTGAACTGGAAACGTATTCACCTTACATGCTTTTGACCGCTCCCGTCAATCGAAGCAGACGGCGTTCGCTTCCTGATCAATATCATGACTGGCCCATGCGGGATAAACTTTATTACACACGCAGCGATATTCCATCAGTCACCCATATTGACTTTTCCGCAAGAATACAAACGGTTCATAAAGAAACCAATCCAAGATACTGGCAGTTAATCAGAGATTTTAAAGAATTAACGGGATGCGGAGTCTTAATCAATACAAGTTTTAATGTCCGTGGCGAACCCATTGTGTGCAGCCCTGATGACGCTTATAGATGTTTTATGTGTACGGACATGGACTATCTGGTCCTGAATGATTTTGTTTACTGTAAAATAACTCAACCGGATTGGCAAAACAAAGAAAAATGGATGGTTCCATTTAATACGGATTAACGATGAAAACAATACTGTTTAAGAGTTTATTAATAATTATCCTGCTGATATCAATCATTAGTTTGCCGATATTTTATCCGACGGGCATCGCTGTTTATTTCAGATTGTTTTTACTTTTTCTGATTCTTTTTGAAAGCTTGAAACTGTTTAAAATTGTTATTATTGATAAAAGGGTTAATAAAATAATGTCGAATGCCGCAACGGTTTTGTTCTCGCTTTTTGTAATCTTTCTTTTTCTTGAGACAATCTTCATGTTCATCCCTCGATCACACTCTGCCGACTACACGTTGGCATCCAAGTTGTGGTACGCTAAATACTGGAAGCCCATCAACTCTTCGGGATTCCGGGATGATGAACCCAACAACAACCATCCGGTTATTTTATTCGTAGGGGATTCATTTACAGCCGGTCACGGGTTGAATTCAGTGGATGACCGATTCTCCGACATCGTTAAAAAAGACCTGAACAAAAAAGAAAAGCTTTTTACCATAATCAATATGGGCAGGCCTAATCTGGATTCCAGAGGCGAATACGACGCGATGATGAACTTTCTTTATTTAAATAGAATTAAGCCCAAGAAAATAGTTTTGCAATATTGCGGCAATGATATTGAGGGCGCCGCTATCAACAAAGGATTCACCTTCGAAGGCTTTCGTCCACCCACGGATATGAACGCATTTATGCTCATCATAGGTTCCGGTTCTTATTTTTTAAACTATTTATATTTCCTTGCACCCCGAGAACATTTGGGACGCGCCTATATAAATTATTTAACGAACGCCTATAAAAATGATAAAGTCCTCTCAAGTCATAAAAGTGATCTGATGTTATTTGTGGATTATGCGGGACGAAACTCCATACAACTTATTGCTGTCATTTTCCCTTTTCTGACAGACATAGAAATGAGCGATTCATTGTATGTAAATAATATCGTTCATTTTTTTAAATCCAACGGCGCAACCGTCATAAACGTTTCTGAATTGGCCAAGACGATACCTGTTCATGAAAGAATAGTGAATAAGAATGACACACACGCCTCAAAAAAACTTAACAGAATCATCGCTGAGGAAATTTTAAAAATAATGGAATGAGGATTAAACAATGGATTTTTTAAAAGACATCTGGATGTTTATGAAAGAACGGAAGAAATACTGGCTCGCGCCAATAATCATCGTGTTGCTCCTGCTTGGTTTTGTAATCATATTCGGCGGCGGCAGCGCTGTTTCTCCCTTTATCTATACGCTCTTTTAGAAAATAAATGAAAACAAGAAAAACAAACCCATTAAGAACCGTATTGATCATATCCATCGGATTTATTGCTTTATATTTAATAACCGGTTGGAAATGGACAATTCCGGCCGCTTTATTGGTGGGTTTGGCTGGAATATTTTCCACATATTTAAGCGCAAAGATTGATTATCTTTGGATGAAGCTGGCCTGGTTTTTGAGTTTAGTTATACCGAATATTTTGTTGGGCGTAATTTTTTTCCTGTTATTGTTTCCCATCGCTCTTTTGTCACGGTTGTTCAATCAGGCGAATAAGGACCCCTTAAATCTGCAAAATAAAGCACAAAGCAATTTCAAAAGCAGCAATAAAAATTTCGACAAAGTGTCTTTTGAAAAACCTTGGTAAAACATTGTTTTTCCTTGGACAATTTTTTTACCGGTGGAGCCCCCGGCAGGAGCAGGGGGATTGCAATTCGCGGGGTTCAGAAATTTATAAGTTCATCTTGAACCGCAAGATCTATTTACTGAAAACGTACAACGAAATAAGCCGCGTAGGCCGCGAACGCCCAGCAGATGAATAGAGCAAGGACAACAGCCCGGGTTATTCTGTATCTTAAAAAAGGCTCTACTCCGGCCGCTACAAGTAAAGCGTAACAAGGCAGTAGTCCTAAAGTATAACCTGCTTTGGTTCTGCTGTAGACCGGGCAAGCCATGTACATATCGATCATTGCCGCCAAAAATAGAGCTATCATCCCCATGGAAAATATTAAAGCATTTCTATATTTAATATCCTTATTCAGCAGAGCTGCTATCATTGCGGTAATTATGAAAAAACTGGGCAGTAATGCCAACAGCGCCCCCGCATTCATGAAATTTATGTTCCAGGGAATGAAATCCGCCACCCCCGAATTTAAACCATCAAGCCATAACGTGGAATAAAACATGCCCCCAAAACTTGTCATACCGGCGTAAACAGGCCAGCTGAGTGCCTCGCCGAAAGACAAGAGTTGTGACAATGTTCTGTAACCGGGGTCCTGCCACCATTGCATAACCTGCAGAGCGTCAAATACTCCGGGAAAAGGATTGCCCAGCATCATGTAATTTCTTAAATAATACCAGCCGGCAACCAGGAGGGAAACGCAAAATATTATCATGATCGGCCGTATCGAAAACTTCAGAGGCTTTTTAATCAATCTAGTATGAAAAACAACAACCAAAACCAAAACAGGCGCCAGCAATACAGCAGTCATTTTGGAAAGAAGCGCCAATCCCCAGACAAACCCCAAAAGAAAAAAATATCCATAGGGACGTTCTTTTTGATCCGGTATAACAAGAGAAATGCATAAAAATATTACAAGAGAAATAAAAAGAGCGACAAGAGGTTCATTGCCAACATATTGACATACGTATGTATGAACGGGAATTAACGAACCTGTAACAACGGCGATGATCTGCAAGTCCTTGCTTTCCGTAAACACAAGCCGCGCCGTACGATACACTATCTCAATTTGTAAAAGTCCGCATATAACAGGAATGATTCCCATCATTTTGACAACAGAAGGCAAGTCAAACCATTTTATCAGCAAAGCGTAAAGCGGCGCGCTTAATATGTAATTGAGTGGTGGATGAAACATTTGCCAGCCTTCCGGAAACAAAGGCAGAGAAACTTTTGCAACAATATAATCAATATATTCTATATGCCCCCAGATATCAGGTCCCACCTGAAAATTCAGTTTAAGCATATTATTGAAAGACAATGCCGCCCACAAAAACAATAAAAACCAGCGAACCTGAGACGGTTCCGGCATCCACCTGTAAAAAGTCTTTTCCCTGTCTTTTTCACCCGGAGCAAATAAAACAATGATCAAAACAACTGTAAATATCAACACAAGGAGAGGCAATATTTTAATAAGAGCATCAACGGATGATGGAAATTGCTTTGATATTGCCGCTTCTTTTATCTGAGACGCGGTCACAGCCATTCGCCAGCTTTTGCCGTCTTCAGATGCCAGCCAGTCCTTTCCTGTGCTCACGTGCAGTGCTTCGCTATATGCCATGATAGCGGGATGGGAATTCTCACTAATGACGCTGATGATGATTTCATGAAAGCCCGCTTCGACGGTGAAAGGTATTTTTATCTGATGAATTTTTTTCCATTGATCGAATTTATTCTTCAAA
>ENA-ORXD01001648-ORXD01001648.1-sediment-metagenome-genome-assembly--contig:-NODE-1648-length-17398-cov-4.387853_pt1 | contig 17398 bp, 13 predicted proteins | sample MGYA00237862_ERZ511471 | MGnify/ENA metagenome assembly ERZ511471
GGCCGGTTCCGAGATCGGACCTTGAACGACCTGCCCGAGTTCGAAGGGCTCAACCCCAGCATCGAACACTTGTGCCGTATCCTCGCCCGGATGCTGGCCGCAGGAATGACCTTTCCGGGGCCCGGCGCGCTGCGGGTGACCATCCGGGAGAGCCCGAGCGCCTGGGCAGCCTACACCCGGGCGCTGCCATGAAGATCGTGTTGATCATCGCCGGCAGCCTGGATTCCTTGACCGGCGGCTTCATCTACGATCGGTTCCTGGCCGAGGCCCTGCGCCGCCGCGGGATCGAGACGGCCGTCTACCACCGTGGGACCCTGCCGGTCAATCGCTGGGATCCCGAGTTCGGCCGGGTCATTCTCGAGGAGCTCCGGCGCCAGGGGGTGGACTTCGTTCCGGAGATCGAGACGGAGGCCGTCGAGAAGGGCGGGAGCCATCGTCTGAGGCTGACGACGAACCAGGGGCCGCGGGAGGCGGACCTGATTCTTCTGGCCGTGGGGATCCGTCCCGAGGTGAGCCTGGCCGAGGCGATGGGATTGCCCCTGGGCCAGAGCGGTGCGATTGCCGTGAACCTCGCCCAGCGGACGGCGAGAGAGAACGTCTACGCCGTGGGCGACTGCGCCGAATCCTTTCACCGGGTGAGCCGCCGCTGGGTGAACATCCCCCTCGGCGACATCGCCAACAAGCAGGGGCGGGTCGCCGGGGTGAACATGGCCGGCGGGGCGATGGTGTCGGCCTTCACAACCGTCGCCCTGGATACGCCGGTGACGGACTGGCTGACGCTTAACTGGGGTTTGACTTTCACCGGTGGAGCGGAGGGGGCGAGTGCCTTGCTGGGGGCCATCGCCGGTTCAATGATCACCATCGCCGGGGTGGTCTTCTCGATGACCCTGGTCGCCCTGTCGCTTGCCTCGTCCCAGCTCGGGCCCCGTCTGCTCCGCAGTTTCATGCGCGACACCACGACCCAGATGGTACTTGGTACGTTCGTCGCTACCTTCCTGTACTGCCTGCTCGTCCTCCGCACCATCCGCCATCCTGAGGAGTTCGTCTTCGTCCCCCACCTGTCTGTCACCTTCGGTGTGCTGCTCGCGGTGGTGAGTGTGGGGGTGTTGATCTACTTCATCCATCACGTGTCCGTTTCTATCCAGGCCAACGAGATCGTGGCGCGGGTCGGAAAGGAGTTGATTGAGGGACTAGGTCATCTGTTCCCGGAAAACATCGGACGGGGAGCACCACGGATTCCGACGGAGCCACCCGACGCAGACTTCCTCGACACGTTCGCTCGGCAGGCGCGTCCGATTGGATCTGCCGGGGACGGCTACCTGCAGTTCGTCGATGGGGACGCTTTGATGGAGTTGGCCATGCAGGAGGATGTCGTTATTCGACTGGCGCGACGCCCCGGCCACTATGTCGTTGCCACGCGCCCGCTGGCGCTGGTCTGGCCGGGAAACAGGGTTACCGATCAGCTGGTGGAACGCGTCAATTCCGCGTTCGCCCTGGGTAACCAGCGTACGTCCGGGCAGGACATTGAGTTTGCGGTCAACCAGCTTGTCGAAATCGCGGTACGCGCCCTCTCCCCCGGGGTGAATGACCCGTTCACGGCAATGACGTGTGTGGACCACTTGGGCTCGGCGCTGTGCCGCCTGGCTCAACGAGACATGCCCTCCCCTTATCGGCATGACTCTCAGGATCAGCTTCGGCTCATTACCCCTGTCTTCACGTTCCCGGAAGTCACGGACGCGGCATTCAACCAGATCAGGCAATATGGCCGTTCCAGCACTGCGGTGACCATCCGTCTGCTGGAAACGATTGCCGTGGTCGCGGGATCCGTACAGCGGTCAGAGGACCGCGCTGCGCTGCTACGGCACGCCAGGATGATCGTCCGCGGGGCAGCTGGCGGATTGCCGGAAGACGAGGACCGCCAGGAGGTGGAGGAACGCTTTCAATCAGCGAACCAATTGTTGAGCGAGTCGCCAGATTCTAACCGCTGAAATGCACGTACGCAGCATGGTTGGGTTGAGGAACGAAACCCGACATTAACGGACATTGCCAAATGGCAACATGATCACTGATGCATTCAGGATGCTTTTAGAAGCTGAAAAAAAATACCAGAAAACCCAAGATAGATTCAAGAGGCCCGTGTGAAAAAATAACTGCCAGCTCATTCACACCTTGCCTTTTCCGTTGCTTATAGTTAAAATATTTTTATGTACAAAATAACGTTCAGCAAAAATGCGGATAAGGTTCTTCGCCGGATGTCACGCAATATCGCATTAACCATCGGCAGGAAAATACAGGAACTGGCCAACAATCCTCATTCGATGCGAAACGTGAAAAAATTAACAAACCATCCCGGGTACAGGCTTCGAGTCGGTGATTGGCGAATTGTTTACACCGTAAATGACAATGAACTTTTAATCCATGTCATCAACGTAAAAATTCGAGGGGAGGCATACAAATGAATGTTCAAATTATTGAAAAAAACGGAAAACCCGAATGGGCTGTTATCCCCTACAGTGAGTATCAGAAACTTCAGGAGGCCCTCGAAGACGCTGAAGATAGAAAAGATATAGAAGAAAATCTCAAGGCTATTCAGGAAGGCAAAGAAATAACAGTGCCCGGGGAAGTCACCTTTGCGATACTCGACGGAATGAGCCCAATCCGTGCATGGAGAGAGCATAAACAGATCAAAATGAGTCAACTGGCAAAAAAAGTCGGTATCAGTTCAGCCTATCTTTCGCAAATTGAGAATGGCAAAAGAAACCCGACAATCGACACCCTGAAAGCGATTGCCAAAGAACTTAACATTGATATTGAGATGCTCATATAAAAAACACATAATCACCTGGTTTTCCTATTCGGACCGCCTGCCTGTGGAAATGCGGGGCGTTTTTCCCGGGGAGGTTGTTGCAGGGTATTTGGCGGCGCATCCGATTGACGGCCGCGGCTGATTTAACACGTGCGGCAGGTGCGGGGTGGCAAGCATGAACGTGAACCTGGAACTTGGCATCGTTCTTCTCAAATGGACTTCGCAGGTGTTGATCGCCGTGGTCGGGGTCTGGGGGCTGGTCAGCGACCCCTTTGACACGGATGCCGCCTCCGGCCGGCGCCGGCTGAACCGGGCCGGCTGGCTCAAGATCGTTTTAATGGCGATCGGTTTTTTGCTCTTTGCCCTCACCGATGCCAATGAGCGCCGCGCCGCGGAGGCCCAGCGCCAACGCCAGGAGCAACAGATCGCCATGCAGCTGCAGACTGTTGCCGCCCAGGAAACCCAGCTGGTTTATCTGCGCAAGCTCATTCTCCTCCAGTACCGCATGTCGGAACTGGGCCTCGAGCTTGAATTCCCGAAAAACGTCATGCAGGAGATGTGGCGGTCCATCGAGACCTATCAGAGCAAGCCGCCGCAACTCCAGGCGGACAGGACGCAGCTTGCCTATATCGCGGCCGCCATGCGCGCCGGGACAGCCATCGTCCGTTTTGACGGAGCGGGCCGCGGTGAGCTGCAGTACAGTCTCAACAGGCCGCAGGGGCTTACCGGCGGCAGAATCAGTGAGTCTGAGCCGGCATGGGCGGCCTTTGACGGCGCCTTTCGCGCCTTGTTTGGCGGCAGATTCGAGATGAAGAGCGAGTCGGGCCGCACGCTTGTCGACCTTGTCAATCCGGCCTCGCGCACCTCAGTCACCTTTGGGGGGAATGCGGTTTCGTTCAGCGTCAGGGAGCCTGAGGTGCGCCTGGATGAACTGAGCGGAACGCTGTCGTTTGTCTGCGGCAAGGATGCCCTGCTGTTCGTCATGGAGGAGGCCGCTGACGGCGGCGAAGAGGCGCAGGCCCGGATGGCCGAGAAGATGCGTTTCGGCCCGGTAAAGGCCCGCCTGACCTCAAAGGACCCCAGGGTGCAGTGGGATCAGGGAATCCGGCTTGACTGGCGCCCCGTCATCAGCCGGAGAATTGGCGAGACCGATACCGGCAGGACCTTTGAGCTGGGCGAATGGCAATCCGGGCCCAGTCCGGTGCAGGCAACGTTTTCCAAGCTGGGGCTTGACTGAGGCCGGCGGCTGAATCGCCCTGGCGGCCCCGGAAAATTTCCTTTGCGGAAAAATGAAACTTTTCTGGTATTATCCAGCTTGGGACGAAAAAAGTTCGATTCGCCCCGATGCTGTAACTATTCAGCAGTGCCGCAGATGCGCGAAAGAGGCCTGGCCGCTATACATGGGGTATGCGGCCAGGCCGATGACAAAGCAGATGCGGTGCTGCTGGATAGTTTCACTTTTTTAAATGATGACTGTACGGCCGGGAAGAGATAAGATGCCGGGTATTGCCTGGTTATCCTTATGTATTCACAGAGCTATCCGCCCAGGGAGGCCGGGCGGCTCAAGTGGCGATGAGCGATTGCCCCGTCCCTGACGGTGCTGCCGGAGAGAGTGACAATGATGAGAGCCGTTGTTTTTCTGCTGGTCGTCGTTTTCTGCAATGCCACGGCGTTGCCCATGGCCGCCGGAGGCGAAAAAGTGATCAGCCTGCGGGAAGCCATTCTGGCCAGTTTTGCCAACAATCATGAGCTGAAGGGCCGGCAGAGCGCACTTGCGGCCGGCCAGGCCGATATCGGCATTGCCAGAAGCTCCCTGCTGCCCTCGCTGGCCCTCGAGGAAAAGTTCCAGCGCACCGCCAATCCCACCTATTCCTTCATGTCCAAGCTGAACCAGGAGCGTTTCACCGCCCGGGACTTCGCCATCGACTCCCTCAATAATCCCGACGCCGTCAGCGACTTCCAGACCATGTTTTCCATCGAACAGCCGCTTTTTGTCCGACAGGCGAATATCGGCCTGGCCATGGCGAAAAATCAGCAGGAGATAGCAAACCGGGAGTATCTGCGGAAAAAGGAAGAGATTACCCTGGAGGTGGTGAAAACCTTTCTCATGGTGCGCACCAGCCGGGAATATGCGGCTGCGGCGGCAAAAGGGGTGGCTGACGCCAAAGAGCACGTCCGGCTGAGCGAGCTGCGTTTCAACAACGGGCTTGGCCTTTATTCGGATACCCTGCGGGCGCGCACCGCCCTGGCCGACGCGGAGCAGCAGCTGGTGAGCGCGCAGAAAAATCATGATGTGGCCAAAAAAGGGCTGGGTCTGCTGCTCGGTCTTGAGGAATCGGTGGATGCCGGGCAGGAGAAGGTGGAGCTGCCGCTCATGGCAATGGACTACTACACCGAGGCCAGCCTGCAGCGGGAGGACGTCAAGGCCCTGGAGGGCCAGCGGGAAAACGCCAGGAAAAACCTGGCCCTGGCCACCGCCGGCTACCTGCCCACTGTCGGTTTGGCCGGCTCGTATATGTTCAATGACCATACTACACCCCTCGGCTCCGAAGGGGAAAGCTGGCTGGTGGCGGCGGTGCTGCGCTGGCAGCTCTTTGACGGCGCCAAAAGAGAATACGAACGGGTAAAGGCCAAACATCAGATTTCCGAGACGGACCAGTATCTACAGGGCCTGAAAAAGGCGGTGGCGTTCAAGGTATATGAGGCGTACCAGTCGGTTGCGGAAACCGGCAAAAATCTGGAACTGGCCCGATCCGCCCTGCTGATGGCCGAGGAGGGGCAGCGCCTGGTGCAGGTCCGCTATGAAAATTCACTGTCGCCCATGATTGATCTGCTCGATGCCCAGGTGGCCCTGGACCATGCCCGGGCCGTGGTGGTGGCCAGGGAAAATGATCATGAACTGGTCAAGGCCAGGCTCAGCTATGAGAGCGGCACCATTCTCCATGATCTGCAGGTTGACAGCCGATAACAGGGAGTGCAATTGATGAAAGGGAAATTAGTCAAGGTGTTGGTCATTGCGGTTTTGTCCCTGTTGCCGGCCGGCTGCCGGGACAAAACCGGCCCGGAAAGCGCCGAGGTCAAACGGCCGCTGGTGTCCGGGGTGCAGTCAACGGAAGTCGTGGTCTCGGTGATTGACGAATATTATGAGTCTTCAGCCACGGTCAAGGCGAAAACCGCAAGCGTGGTGGCGGCCCGCATGATGGGCACGGTGACCATGCTGGCGGCGAGGGAAGGGGAGAGGGTCAAGGCCGGCCAGCTCCTGCTTACCCTGGATGACCGGGACGTGCGACAGAAGATCAATGCTGCCCGGGCCGCCCTGGCCGAGGCGGAAAATGGGGTGGCCGCAGCCGCCAGACAGAAGGAACTGGCGCAGACCACCTATGGGCGTTACAGGAATCTTTACGATGGCAAGGCCCTGACCCGGCAGGAGCTGGATGAAACGGAGACCCGCATGCAGGTGGCCGGATTTGAATATGAACGCTATGGAGAGATGGTGAAAAGGGCCAGGGCCGGTCTGGCTGAAGCCGAAGTGTACCAGGATTTTACCCGGGTGAGCTCGCCGGTTGACGGGGTGGTGAGCACCAGGCAGATCGAACTGGGCACCATGGTCATGCCGGGGGTGCCGCTGTTCACCATTGAAGACAACTCCTCCTTCCGGCTGGAGATCGGGGTGAACGAAACCCTGGTCGACCGCCTTGCCCCCGGGCTGCCGGTTGCCGTCACCATCCCGGCCACCGGCATGGCGCTTGCGGGCGCGATTTCCGACGTGGTGCCCGCCGTTGACCCCGGAACACGCAATTTCCTCGTCAAGATCGAGGTGGCGGGGGCCGGGTTGCAGAGCGGCATGTATGCCAGGGTGCGCATACCGGTGGGCACGCGCCCGGCCATTCTGCTGCCCCAGGACATTATTGTCGAAAAAGGGCAGCTGCACGGGGTGTATACCGTGGAAGCCGGCAATGTCATCACCTATCGTCTGGTCCGGCTCGGCAGTCTGTACGGCGACAAACAGGAGATCCTTGCCGGGCTGCAGCCGGGTGACAAGGTGATCGTCGAGGGAGTGGACAGGGCGGTGGACGGCGGTCTGCTGCAAGAGGACAAGGGGCAATGAAAGGAATCGGCATTTCCGGCCACATCGCCAGGGCGTTCATCAAATCCAAACTGACGCCGCTCATCGTGCTCGCCTCCCTGCTGCTCGGCGTGTTTGCCGTGCTGGTCACCTCCCGGGAAGAGGAACCGCAGATCGTCGTGCCCATGATTGATGTCATCGTCACCTATCCCGGCGCCACGGCCAGTGAGGTGGAAGAGCGGGTCACCAAACCCATGGAGAAGTTTCTGTGGGAGATCAAGGGGGTGGAATATATCTACTCCATCGTCAAGCCCGGCATGAACCTGACCATTGTCCGTTTCTATGTGGGCGAGGACATGGAGAAGAGTCTCGTCAATCTGCACACCAAGCTCATGTCCCACTACGACCGGATTCCCGCCGGGGTGTCCCAGCCCCTGGTCAAGCCCAAGTCCATTGACGATGTGCCGATCCTGACCCTGACCCTGTGGAGTGAAAATGCGCACTATTCCGGCTACGAACTGCGGCGGGTTGCCGTGGAGGTGGCCGACGAGCTGAAAAAGGACATGGATGTCTCGGAGTTCTCGGTGATCGGCGGCCAGAAACGGCAGGTGCGGGTCATGCTGGACCCGGCCCGCCTCCGTGCCTACCACATCCCGGCCATCCGGATCATGCAGACCCTGCAGGAGGCCAATTTCGTGCTGCCTGCCGGCTCCTTTCCGGCCAATAATAAGGAGTTCCTCGTTGAGACCGGGGGATTTCTGGAAAATATCGACGAGGTGGGGAAGGTGGTGGTGGCGGTTGCCGATGGACAACCCGTCTATCTGCGGGACGTGGCCGATTTGTCCGACGGGCCGGAGGAGCCGGTTGACTATGTGTTCATGGGCAGCGGTCCGGCATCGGCTGACAAGGATATGCCCTCCCTGGCCGGCCCGCGGGAGGCGGTGACCATCGCGGTTTCCAAGAAAAAAGGGGCGAACGCCAGCACGGTGGCGGGTGAGGCCCTGGCCAAGATCGACAAGCTCCGCGGCGGCGTCCTGCCCGGCGACATCCAGGTGACGGTCACCCGCAATTACGGCGAAACGGCAAAGGATAAGTCCAATGAGCTGCTTGATCATATGCTGATCGCCACCATCTCGGTCATTATCCTCATGGCGCTCACCCTGGGCTGGCGCGAGTCCCTGGTGGTGGCCGTGGCGGTGCCGGTTACCCTGGCGCTGACCCTGTTGATCAACTACCTCTACGGCTATACCTTGAACCGGGTCACCCTGTTCGCCCTGATTTTTTCCATCGGTATTCTGGTGGATGACGCCATCGTGGTGGTGGAGAATATCCACCGCCATTTCAAGCTGCACGGGGTCAGTGTGCAGACCGCCGTGCTGGCGGTTGACGAGGTGGGCAGCCCCACCATCCTCGCCACCTTTGCCGTCATTTTCGCTCTGCTGCCCATGGCCTTTGTCCGGGGCCTGATGGGGCCCTACATGCGGCCCATCCCGGTGGGCGCCTCGGCCGCCATGCTCTTTTCCCTGCTGGTGGCCTTTATCGTCAGCCCCTGGCTCAGCTACAAGGTGCTCAAAAATGTGAAAAACGATGAGGCGGGCGAACATGAAACCGACCGCCTGCATGATCTCTATGAGCGGATCCTCGGCCCGTTGCTCGATCACCGCGGCAAAGGGCTGCTCATGCTGCTGGTGGTGGCCGGCCTGCTATTCCTGTCCATGCTGCTGATTCCCTTCAAGGGCGTGACCGTCAAGATGCTGCCCTTTGACAACAAGAGCGAACTGCAGGTGATCATCGACATGCCGGAAGGGGTGAGCCTGGAGAGAACGGCAGCCGTGGCCCGGGAGATGGGCGATTATCTGCAGACCGTGCCGGAGGTGACCGATTTCCAGACATATGTCGGCACGGCGGCGCCGTACAACTTCAACGGCCTGGTGCGCCATTACTTCCTGCGCAACGCCAGCAACATGGCGGACATCCAGGTGAATTTCGTGGGCAAGGGCCAGCGGCAGCTGCAGAGCCATGATCTGGCCAAAAGGCTGCGGCCCGCGCTCAAGGAGATCGGCGACCGTTACGGAGCCCGCCTCAAGGTGGCTGAAATCCCGCCTGGCCCGCCGGTGCTCAGCACCCTGGTGGCCGAGATTTACGGGCCGGACACCGAGCGCCGGATCGAGATAGCCCGGGAGATCAGAAATATTTTCGAGGCCACCGACGGGGTGGTCGATATCGACTGGTTCGTGGAGGCTGATCAACCCAAAATCACCTTTATTGTGGACAAGGAAAAGGCGGCCTATCATGGCATCAGTACGGCGGTGGTGGCCCAGACCCTGCGCATGGCCTTGGGCGGCACGGCGGCGGGGCTGGTGCATTATGAGAAGGAGAAGGAGCCGGTTGAGCTGCTGCTGCGGGCAGCCCTGCCCGAGCGGGCCGGCGTGGCCGGTCTGCAGGAGATGACCGTGCCGGCTGCCGACGGTTCCCTCATCCCGCTTGCCGCCCTGGTGCGTATCAGCCAGGGGGTGGAAAACAAGACCATTTATCATAAGAATCTCAAAAGGGTGACCTATGTCACCGGCGATGTGGCAGGCACCATCGAAAGCCCGGTGTACGCCATCCTGGAGATGAAGGAACGGATCCGCCGGCTCCCCCTGCCGGAGGGTTATGAACTGCAGCAGTATTCGGCCGTGCAGCCGTGGCTGGAGACCAAATACGCCATGAAGTGGGACGGCGAATGGCACATCACCTATGAGGTGTTCCGTGATCTGGGCATGGCCTTTGCCGCGGTGCTGGTGCTGATCTATATCCTGGTGGTGGCCTGGTTCCGCAGCTTTGTCACCCCGCTGGTGATCATGGCCCCCATTCCCCTGACCCTGGTGGGCATCCTGCCGGGCCACTGGCTGTTTGGCGCCTTTTTTACCGCCACCTCCATGATCGGTTTTATCGCCCTGTCCGGCATTATTGTCCGCAACTCCATCCTGCTGGTGGATTTTATCCAGCTGGAATGGCAGAGCCGCGGTTCGCTGCGCACGGCCCTGATCACGGCCGGCGCGGTACGGCTGCGGCCCATCGTGCTCACCGCCCTGGCGGTGGTGGTCGGCTCGTTTGTCATGATCTTTGATCCGATCTTCCAGGGTTTGGCCATTGCCATGATGTTCGGGGCGGTGGCCGCCACGGCCCTGACGCTCATCGCCGTGCCCCTGCTCTATTATGAGTTCTTCCGCAACCGTCCGTGTCCGCTGGCAGGTGAAGAGGAGGAGCGGCAGGAAATAAACCACGGGTGAAATTTGTGAAGTTATCTCAATTCAACAAGATAGGGCGATTCAGAAGGTCGAGTTGTCAGAAAAATTCGTCAATAATGAGAAAAAGGAGGTAGGGAAATGATAAGATCCGGCGGGAAATTCACCATGCTGCCCGCCATGGCGGCTCTGGTACTGATGGGTGCGGGACCGCTGCATGCCAGGCAGGTGGTCCATGATAAATTCCTGGTGGAATCGGAGGATGCGCAAAGCTGTATTGACTGTCATTATGGCGCGGAGAACGATTCCAAGAACAGTCGCTGTCCGGAAAATTGCATTGTCCATCCGGAATTGTCCCATCCGGTTGTCAAGAAATATCCGCCTCGCGGTAAAGAAGAGGAATATGTCCCCATCAAGGAGCTCAGGAAAACCGGCCTCATCAAGCTGCAGGATGGCATGATGACCTGTATCTCCTGTCATGATCTGGCCAACAATATCCCCTATCATACGGTGGTGGAAGACAGAGGCACCCAGCTGTGCAAGCTGTGTCATATCCGCTGAACGGCTGAGTCCGCCATGAAATTGCGTGACATGGCGGGGTGGTGGGACCCGGCATAAGATTTTCTTTGCTGAAATCTTTCTCAGTGCGGCAAATGGCGTTCTCCGTCTTCATGGGCAGGCCATCTGTCGTCCTGTCAGGTATGAGATATATGAAAACAGGTGAATGGCAATATGACGAACTCCAGCAGATAGGGGTTGATTACGGGAACAGCGGGGAAGTGGCAAAGTATGATGCAAGAATGCGGAGATTGCGGGATATACAAAAAGAAATAGATACATTGACCAGGGCCACATCGCCGGCATCCGATTCAGTCATCCTGGAATTCGGCACTGGCACCGGAGAGTTTGCCGCAGCTCTGGCCGCTCTCTCTGAAAAATTATACGCCGTCGATGTTTCCCCTGTGATGCTGGCATATGCCAGGAAAAAGGCACAAGACCGGGGGATCACCAACATTGAATTTCATCATGCCGGTTTTCTGAGTTTCAACGCGACACCGGAACATTTCGATATCATTTTCACCCAGCTTGCCCTGCATCATTTGCCGGATTTCTGGAAGTCGATTGCCCTGCAGAACATTTATAAACTATTGAAAACAGGTGGCCGATTTTTCCTGAAGGATGTGGTTTACCCTGCAGGCATAGATGATTATGATTCTTTTTTCTCTGCCGTTATCAAAGGTGTTGAAAACTCGGCCGGCGCCGAGTTCACCAAAGAAATCATAGGACATATCAAAAAAGAATACTCCACCCTGGATTGGATCATGGAGGATCTCTTGAAGAGAGCCGGATTTTCCATTCTGGAAACCCATATTGAAGGCGGCTTTATTTATACCTACTTATGCACAAAATAAATCACCCGGCCATGCTGTCAGGCTGACAGCACGGCCGGATGGTTCCATCACTTTGCTTTGGCTCAGCTTTTTTTGCAGGCTCGCTGTTCATTGCAGCCCGTTATTTGCCAGTCACCAATGGGGCATATTGCGCACCCCGCCCAAAAGAAAAATTTGCCCCAAAAAAATAAGAGTCTTTTGCTTCGCTATTTGACGGCAAGGAAGGTGTCGTCAACATTGGCGACATATTTACTGTATTTCATGTCTGATGTGAGGATATGCTCCATGAGCCATTCTTTCAGGAACAGGCCGATCTCCGGCAAGGACTCCTTGCCGTAGCTGCTCCAGTTCTCGCAGTGTTGAAAAATATCTTCAGTGAGCTTTTCATGCTCCCTGATATGGGTCTTTAACTGCTCAGCGGGAAATCTTGCTATCTCAAGCAGTTTTTCTTCATCCCGGAAGTGCTCTTCCGCATAGTGGACGAGCCTGTTTAAGATTGTGTAGGCCACCTTTTGGTCCTCTCCCCTGGCCACGGCCTGGTTGAAGTCGTTGACGATTTTCAGCAGGTTCTGATGCTGGTGATCGAGGTATTTGGATTGCACGCTGAAAGCACTGCTCCATAAGATTTTTTCCATCTTCATCGCCTGATGTATTGGTTTTGTTTATCCTCTCGTGTTGCGTCTTGCTGCTGATTATTTTGTACCAGTATAAAGGATTTCTTCAGCAATAGCCTAAGGGAAATTGCGAGAGGTCTTTTGCCGGGAGTACCGTTTGAATTTTTGTTTTCTTAACAGAGGAAGGGAAAGGGGCAGGGAAGATGTTCTTGGGTAATCTTTGAGACCAATGAGTTTGTCCTATCATGAAAAAAGGCTGCCCCATCATGGGCCGGCCTTTTTTCATGGTGTGGTGTGTACTGTTAAAACTTCGGTTATGCCTTACTTCTTGGTTTTGAGTAGGCAAATCATCCCTGCGACATTTTGTCGCATTTGAAATACTGCTAGGATGTGATATGGATGATTATGGACACATTATTGTGTGTCTGCAGTTTTTCGGCCAGGGCGACAATGTACCGAGCCCAAGGATCTGATTGATTGTTTCAAGGCTTCATGCACAACAGCAACAACCGGAATTCCCTCCCCGGTTGTTGCTGTTGTGTACCCTTAATCTCCTGTCTTTTTTCAATATGTGCCCTGTGTTTCCCATAATATTACCGTGTCAAAGAAAATAAAAAAGGGATACCCTGTGTATGGGCATCCCTTTGCTGGAATTAACGATTTATCGGCTGCTTATCAGCCGGTGATCCAATTACTGACAAACATGCGGATAGGGGTTTGTGTCAACAAATTCGCTGACACAGGCCGGATCACACGGTGAACATAATCCGCGTTCCAGTCTGGTAAAGGTATGACAGAAGAGACAATCGATACCGCTTCCCTTGTTGAGGTGCCCATGCATGGATTCATGTCCCCGCGGGCTCTTCTCGCGGTGGCACTGGCTGCAGATCTGTGACTGGGGACCTTTCAGCTTGTAGCCGATCTTATCCAGCTTGGAATCGACGGTGGTGTCCAGATTGCCGCTGACGTGACATTTACTGCAGTCATTGGCAACAGTTGCCGGCGCAACACCATGGGTGATCAACTGGTAGGCAACGGTATTTTTCCACTGATAGGAACCGGTGGCAGCGATAAAGGCCAAGCCGTCGGCAGCCGCATTGTCGTAACATCCTGTGGTGAACATCTGCATGACATCGAAGTTTGTCTTATTGGTGCCATCCTCCACCGGATTTATCGAATAATGAAGCTTGAACGGATAGAGTTTGTCGTTGTTTATATCCCCGTTCGGCAAGGAGAAGGCCAGATTGGCAGGGTTTGCGGGATCGGGCGTCAGCCCTTCGGTGCTGTCCCTGTCATAAACCCAACTGGTCCCGTTCCAGAATCTGTATTCCGGTACCAGGTTGGTTCCTCTGACTTCGTGGCCTACATAGGCTCCCTGGCCTTCGCAGCCGCCCGGGTTCCAGACAGGCGATGTCCAGTCACGGCTTACCTCCGTGCCAACCCCCTTGCCGTAGTAATCGATATGGCAGGCAGTACATGCTACATGAGCGACATGACGATCAGGTTCGGTTCTCTTTCCCAGGCTGGCGTGGCCGGAGCCGCTGTCCATGCCAACATGGCAGTCGACGCACTGATTCATAGTGGCCCCGGTATCAGTAGGTCTGAGGTCGTTGCCCCGTCCCGGGATCTGGTGATTCGTGGCTACATGGCAGGAGGTACATACCATTTGGGCCGTACCGGCTGAACTGAGGTGAACATCCTGGGTGAAGGGCGGATCAACCATGTCGGAACCGAGGTCGCCGCGTTTGGTGCCGTCACCGCCGCCTGCCTTGGCATGGCATGGCAACAGACAGGAGGCGTTGTCTGGCCTGTGGACAGTGCGGGCCAGTTCGATCATGTTAGTTCCCGGAGGCATCAGATCAAGTCGGGCTACCTTATGATATTTGCCATCCGCCTCGGTTTCCGGAAACTGATAGGTATGCTGTGATCCGTCGGGGCATGAGGTATAGGTCACGGTACGGTTTCCGGTCGGCATGAAGGTTGCCTGATAAGTATTCTGATGACACTGCAGGCAGTCCATATCCTGTGGCGTAAGCTTTGATTTTGACATGTCGACATTGCCTTGGGCATTGGTGGGCGCGACAAGTGAGACATGGCATTTCAGGCAGGCGAAATCAGCCATTTCCGCATCTGTACAGAAGTTATTGCTCTGGCCCCATTTGCCGGTTGCATCGGCGATGTTGGTTACATCAGGCGTTGGGCCATCCCAGGAGCCGTGCACAGAGTTCAGCATGTCATTACCCGCATTCGTATGGCAGGCGATACAGGTGGACGGACCATCGTACTGGTTGATGGTGAGATGGGCGGTTACGCTGCTCGTGCATTCGGCTGTCCCTGTGCAATCTGTATCAGCGCAGTCTATATTGCCGTCATTATCGTTGTCGGCGCCATCCTTGCAATTTTCAGCACTGCCGCTCTGGCAGGTCGGATCTGCGCTGCAGTCAGCAATATCGGCGCAGTCTATCAGGCTGTCGCCGTCGTTGTCTATGCCGTCAGTGCAGATTTCCGGCTGTCCCCCACCGCAACCTCCCGGTGGTTCAACGACGCATTCTCCGCATGAATTAAGATTCCATAAAAGAGGATCACTGTCGTTACAGTCAACATTGGATTTATAACCGTCGCCATCGGCATCAACCGGCTTGCCGGCGTCGGTATTGTAAACGCCCATCCCCATTATGAGCGTGGCAACGCATAACAAAGTGTAAACTTTCTTCATTACTCATTTCCCTCCCTGAATTGATTAATAAAATTCTGGCAATTTTGGCTAAGATGTAAGGGCTGCACGCTGCCTTTTGTTGACGATCTCACCTCCCTATGTTGTTATCGTGCGGCCAATTTCCTGAAAAGGATCAACGGAAAAATTATTAGCAATAAAGCGTAAATGGAGCGTTACCTATATAAAATGAAAACAAGATCACTTAGATGCGGTGAATTGGCAGCCCAGATCAGCAAAAATAAAGCCACAATAATGGGAATTTTGCCAGGCTAAGAGATCATTTATGAAAAGTCTTGTTAATACAATGTGGTAGTCGCTTTTTTTATTCTAACCTGTCAATGTATAAAGGGAGGTGGTCTGAATTTTTAAGCAAAAAAAATATTTATATAGGTTAGGCTGCTGAGGTCTAAAGGGTTATTTGCCCAAAGCATTGGGGCGGATAACCCACTGCGCTGTCTTTTCCTGTCAGAATTACCCAACAAATGAATGGCCTCACTGTAAAAAAGGGATCGGCATGCAAAGGGTTTGCTTTTGATGGTGTTCATTTTGGGTCGATAGGCAAGGAGTGCTTTTTTGAGTCGAGCTGATGGGGCATTGTTATCATGGGGTTTGCAAGTAACATATTTCATTCTGTATTGCCGAAAAACCTGGAGCAAAGTAAAATCAGAGCCGATAAATTCGGCGGTGATGAAGTGTGTATCTGAATTCCTCATAAAAGAAGAGAATGGTTGAAACGGGGCATTATGAAAAGGATTGAAGCAGGTTTGGCGCAGTGCGGCAGCGGTCCCCTGGCGGAAATTTGCCGGATTGCCGCCCAGGCAGCGCTCAAGGCCGGCCAGGTTCTGGCCGGCCTTTATTACAAGCCGCACCAGGTCAGGTACAAGGGGGAGATTGATCTGGTGACGGAAGCGGATGTGGCGGCCGAGCAATGCATTCTTGACATCCTTGCCGCCCAGTGCCCCGGCACAGCAATTCTGTCCGAGGAGTCGCATGCCGTTTACCGAGCAGCGCCGCAGGAGCCGGTGTGGATCATCGACCCCTTGGACGGCACCACCAATTTTGCCCATGGCTTTCCCTGGTTTGCCGTGTCCATCGCCTATGCGGAAAAGGGCGAGAGCCTGGCCGGAGTCATCTATGCGCCGATGCAGGATGAACTGTTCTTTTCCTGCCGGGGGGGCGGGGCATGGCTGAACGGAGAGAAAATTGCGGTTTCAGGCACTGCTGAACTGCTCAAGTCTCTGCTGGCCACCGGCTTTCCCTATGATGTCAGGGAGAAGCCGGATGCGGTGCTGGCGGCGCTCCGAAAATTACTGACCCGTTCCCAGGGGGTGCGAAGGGCCGGGGCCGCGGCTCTGGACCTGGCCTATGTGGCCTGCGGCAGGCTGGACGGTTTCTGGGAGATCAACCTCAAACCATGGGACACGGCCGCCGGGCTCCTGCTGGTGGAAGAGGCCGGCGGTACGGTCACTGATTTCAGGGGGGGACCCTATTCGCCTTTTGTGCCGGAGCTTGCCTCGTCAAACGGCTTGATTCATGCTGAGCTGACGGCCCTGCTGCAGGAATTTTCCCTGCACCGTTAGCAGATTGCCACACCTGCGCGCCGCTTCATGATCGATCGGCAGAGGAAGGAAAATAATCATGTGCAAGCTTCTCCTGAAAATTCTTTTTTTTATGCTGGTGCTGGCTGGCCTTTTCCTTCTTGAGTTTAAACTCTTCGGCCATGATTTCGAGTTGCTGTTCAGCCAGCAGCGGTGCATCGAGTGGTTCAGCCGGATAAGGCCTTACGGGTGGGCCATCGGCATCGGCCTGCTGATGGGTGATCTCGTTCTGCCCGTACCGGCCACCGGCATCATGGCGGCATTGGGCAATGTCTACGGCGTTTTTGCCGGCACCCTGTTCAGTGTCATTGGTTCTGCCGGGGCCGGTTTTATCGGTTACGGGGTGGCGCGTTTCCTGGGCGGCAAGGGCAGCCGTTTTCTTGCCTCGGAGGAAGAGCTGCGTCGTTTCCAGCATCTGTTTGACCAATGGGGCGGCATGGCCATCATCATCAGCCGCATCATGCCTGTTCTGCCGGAGGTGCTGACCATCCTGGCCGGTATCGCCCGCATGCATCCGGGCAGGTTCAGTGTCTCTCTGCTGCTGGGCACGTTTTTTACCTCCCTGCTTTTTTCCTGGATCGGCTATGCCTCCCGGTCGCTGCCCGGTTATGGCATGCTGGCCGCCGTCCTGGTTCCCCTGCTCATCTGGCCTGTTTTTCTCAAGTTTGTCCGCGGCAAGCAGGTCCGGTAGGGGCGGAAAAGCGGATTTCGGCTTTTCTCTGTCTGAAAATCGCGATTCAGCGTTTCCCTCATGGTTTCCTTTTTTTTTTGCGAACAACTTTCCCTCAGCATTCAATAAAATCACCAATAAAAAATTGACTTTACCGTGTTCCTTGGCCTAGCATTCTCATATGATACGCGTTCAGTGCCATGGCAGTTGAGACCCATCAGCTTTCAATAATGAGCCTCTTGCAAAATGAACGTCGTAGCGAGATCGAGAGAAAAATATTCTGTGCAAGGATGAGTTGTGAAATCGC
>ENA-ORXD01001650-ORXD01001650.1-sediment-metagenome-genome-assembly--contig:-NODE-1650-length-17391-cov-3.233684_pt1 | contig 17391 bp, 15 predicted proteins | sample MGYA00237862_ERZ511471 | MGnify/ENA metagenome assembly ERZ511471
CCACCACTTTGACCGACAGTGCGAGCGACAGGAACTCGTGCCCGAAATCCCCGTCCCCTGCTGGCGCCAGGAGATCGCCACTGATACCGGCCTGGCGCGCCGCCGCCAGTGACGCGGCGTCGCACAACACCTTGACGCCCTGGGCATGCTGGGCGCGAACCATGTCTGGCACAAATGCGCCCACAACATCCTGGTGCACGAGTACCGTGTCCAGAGCATTGCACACCGAGGGCGCCTGGATTTTCGCATTGACGATGAGCGGGATCGATCTTGCGAGGTCGGCGGAGCTATCGACGAACAGGTGGCAGACGCCAATACCGCCATAGACCACCGGCATGCGGGCATGTTCCTTGACGAGATTCTGCAGCTGTTGCCGTCCGCGCGGGATGACCAGATCGATCATGTCATCCATGTGCAGCAGTTCGGGCACGAGCGCATGGTCGGTGGAGGTCACCAGTTGGACGGCGTTTTCGGGAAGCCCGGTGTCCCGGCAGTACGCCAGGGGGTGCTTCTCCTGCCAGCCTCTGATCCGCGCAAGCCACTGGTCGTACGCCTTCTTCTTCTGGACTTTTGCGAGCATGTCCTGCAGGACGGACTTCACATCGCCGACAATCGGGACATCGACCCGCTTGTTCTTCCCGATCTCGGCCGGGTCGATATCGATGTGGATGATCCGGGCATGGGAGGCAAAGGTGTCCAGTTTCCCGGTCACGCGGTCATCGAACCGGGCCCCGATCGCAACGAGGAGGTCGCTCTCGGTGACCGCGTAGTTGGCCGACCGTGTCCCGTGCATCCCGAGCATCCCCAGGTTCAGCGGGTGGTCGCAGGGAACCGCCCCCAGCCCCATCAGGGTGGTGGTCACCGGGATCACGAGGCTCTCAGCGAGTTTCAGGAGTTCGGCCGATGCGTCGGACGCGATGACCCCGCCGCCCGCATAGATGACCGGCTGCTCTGCCTCGAAGATGAGATCGAGTGCCTTGTCGATCTGTTTTGCATGCCCCCGGACGGTCGGCTGGTATCCCCGCAGGGTGACCGGTTCGTTCTCCGGGAAGTTGTAGTCGATGAGCTTCATGCTCACGTCTTTGGGGATGTCGATGAGGACCGGGCCTTTCCGGCCGGTTCCGGCAATGAAGAATGCCTCCCGCATAATCCTGCCGAGGTCTTCGGTCCTCTTCACGAGGTAGTTGTGCTTCGTTACCGGCAGGGTGATGCCGGTGATATCCGATTCCTGGAAGGCATCGTTCCCGAGCAGGCTCGTCGGGACCTGCCCGGTGATAGCGACTATCGGGACCGAGTCCATGTAGGCCGTTGCAATCCCGGTCACCAGGTTGCAGGCTCCCGGCCCGGAGGTGGCGAGGCATACACCGACCCTGCCGCTGGCGCGGGCGAACCCGTCAGCGGCATGCGCTGCTGCCTGCTCATGCCGTACCAGGATGTGCCGCAATGACGAGTCGTAGAGTTCATCATATATCGGCAGCACCACACCGCCAGGGTAGCCGAAGATTGTCTCGACCCCCTCGCGCTGCAGCCCTTCAACCAGGATTTTTGCTCCGGTCTTCATGCTCTTCCCTCAACAATCTGTTCATGCCGGCGATCACCGCTTCAACGCTTGCCATGATGATGTCGGTGCGGGCGCCGCGAGACGTAATTATCTTTCCGTCTTTACTTAATCTTACCGTCACGTCCACGAGCGCATCGGTCCCGCCGTGGATCGCATCGACATGGTAATCTTCAAGCGAGATATCCCCCACTGCGGCAACCGATTTTCTCAGTGCCTCCATGGCAGCGTCCACCGGACCGTTCCCGGTCGAAGCGCCCGTGATCTCCTCGCCCCGGACCAGCAGCGTGACTGACGCGGTCGGGATGACGTTGCTCCCTGATACCACCGTGAACTGCTGCATCCGGAGGACCGGTTCACACTCGATTGCCATGACCGCCTCGGCAATCGCCATCAGGTCGGTATCGGTGATGCGCATCCCCTGGTCCCCGAGCTCCTTGATCCGCTTCAGGATCTCATTGAGCTGTGCATCGTCCGGCCGGTAGTGGAGTTCCTCCAGGGCAGCCTCGACTGAAGCCCGGCCGGAATGCTTCCCGAGCATGATGCGGCGTTTTCTCCCGATCAGCTCGGGGGCGACCGGTTCGTACGTGCTCGGTTCGCGGAGCACGCCATGGGCATGGATGCCGCTCTCGTGGGTGAACGCCATCTCTCCCACGATCGCCTTGTTCGTGGGGAGCGGGACCCCGGTGAGGCGTGAGACCGTGGTCGAGAGGTGGTACAGGTCGGCTGTGGTGATCCCTGTACGGTACCCGTACAGGATCTCGAGCGCCATCACGAGCTCCTCGAAGGCGACGTTGCCTGCACGCTCGCCGAGACCGTTGACCGTGGTATGGGCACAGGATGCCCCGGCCCTGAGTGCAGCCACGGTGTTTGCCATCCCCATCCCGAGGTCGTCATGGCAGTGGATGGAGAGCGGGGCGAGGCAGAGCGGCGGGATGACCTCCGCGACCCGCTCCGGGGTGAGCAGCCCGACGGTATCGCAGAAGCAGAGCCGGTCCGCGCCGGATTCGAGGCCCCCGGCATAGATCTCCCGGAGGAACGCGGGATCGGCCCGCGAGGCATCCTCCCCCGATAGTTCGACGATCAACCCGCGGTCCTTCGCATAGCGTACCGCGTCCATGGCCATGGCATAGACCTCCTCCCGCGTCTTCCTGAGTTTCTTCCCGATATGGAGGTCACTGACCGGAATGACCAGGTGCACCGAGTCGGCGCCATAGTCGGCCGCGTAGTCAATATCGAGCGATACCGCACGCACGTACGTGCAGATCTCGGCTGAGAGCCCGGCATCGGCGATAAGGCGGAGTGCCTCCCGCTCACCTTCCGATGCGACAGCCGAGCCCGCCTCGATCACATGGACGCCTATCGCGGAGAGGAGCGATGCAATTTCGAGTTTCTCAGCCGGTTTCAGCGAGACGCCGGGGGTCTGTTCCCCGTCCCGTAAGGTGGTATCAAAAAAGCGCACGTTTTCAGCGAATAAAACGATCTGTCATGGATCTGGCCACCACACTACCTCATGGGCAGGATGGCATGATTATAATTTCGGATGGAGAACGGGAACGAACAAAAAAAAGAGGAATGAAGGGTTCAGCCCTGGACCATTCCCGGTGCTGCAGGTCCGCCTGCCTCGTATACCTGCACCATGTACCGTGCCTGGAAGATGGTGAGGAGCGGGATCAGGAACAGGTAGATTAACCACCCGATGAACGGGATGGACCCGATGATGGCGAGTATGAAAGCGAGGACCACCATGACCACGAAGAGGACGATGAGGGCGAGGATGTAGCTCCCCCACCCGATATTCCGGATGGTCGCGAGGATCGCGCTGATGTTGAATGCCTCACCGAACCGGTCTTCCCGGGCCATCCGGATGACCCCGATGTACGCGATGAGGCTGATGATGACCCCGAGGATCACGGCAATGAAGAGTCCGGCAAAGAACGTGCCGATGAGAGGCATCAGCTCATCGATGTTGTTTACGAAGAAATCGGGGTCGCCGCTCATGGTCGCCTGCTGGACTGCAGAGAAGAACGCGAATCCGCCGAATACCAGGACTACCACGATGACCGGGATCATGTAGATGATCCAGGCCACGAGATATTTCAGGCCGTCGATGAACAGCCTGCCCCAGTTCTTCAGTTCCGGTGCGGGTTTCGGCCCCCGGTAGATCTCCATCACGTAGCCGAGGATCAACGGGAAGATGATCGAGGATATCACGAGAAGTATCCACTTCATCCATTTGCCCCATACCGCTTCTTTGGCGTACTCAAAGGAGTCGCCGAGCATCTTTCCATACTCCATACAAATCACCTGTTTGGGTGAAGATAACGATATGGCAGGATATAAAGGTAGCCCCTGAAACGACCCGTGTCTTGCCGGTAAATGGACATATGGTCGTGAATTACGGTTCCATGAGGGAATACGGGCATCTCTCGTATTCATCCCCCATCTCTCTGCTGGCAGAGGCCTGGAATGAAAAAAATAACGGTTTGGAGATTCTCCCTGAAGAAAAAGTGTTATGATGGCTGAACCGGTGCCCCGGAGTCCGCCGCTTCTCCGGCATCATAGATGAGGCAGATGTAGCGTGAACCAAAGACGGCGATGAAGGGGGAGATGATGAACTGGATGACCGGTCCGAGGTAGGGGATCAGCCCGAGGATGACCTGGACGATGACGATGATAACCACTACGATGATCAGGGCAAGGATGTAGGTACCCCAGCCGATTCTCCCGATGGTGGCGAAGATGGCGCTGAAATTGAATGCTTCGCCCATCCGTCCCGTGCGGGCAAACCGCACGACACCGATGACGAATACCAGGACGAGAACGAATGCGGCAACGATTGCGATGAGAACACCCAGGATTATGCTCCCCCAGAATGAAGCGGGAAGGGTATTCAGATCAGCTCCTCCTGAAAGGGCGGACAGGAGGGTGGCTCCAATGGTCAGTGCAAGGATGATGAAGACCGGGATGGCGTAGATGAACTCAATCACCATGTACGTGATCCCGTCCACAAAGATCTTCCCAAAGCCGGATACTGCCGGTAGTGGTTGTTCACCGCGGAAGATCTTTATCAGGTAGCTCTGGTAGAACGCGGAGAGCAGGACGGCGACGACGATCCCAACGGCCAGGGCTGAAATGAAGGTCGCGATATCCGGCATCACCCCTGCCATCAATGATGGTGCTGTCACGAGGATAACGGGTATGAACGCTACCAGTGGCACCAGGATCAGGACGAGGAGCATGACCCATGTTCCCGGGTTTTTAACAAGACCATCCTTTGCATACTCGAATGCATCCCCAACTATTTTTCCATAGTCCATTATTCACACTCCTTTATGTCCAGGGACTCTGGTTCCGATAGTAAAAAGATATCGCGGGGTCGGGATCTCCTCCCGCTCAGTGCCGGAAGTAGCGGACCCCGGTGAAGACCATGGCCATGTTGAGCGTGTTTGCGGCCGCAATCACCTCGTCGTCACGGATCGAGCCCCCGGGCTGGACGAGCGCGGTCGCTCCTGCGGCTGCTGCGATCTCGAGGGTATCGGGGAATGGCAGGAACGCATCGGAGGCAACGACCGATCCCTCGAGCGAGAAGAGTGACTTGTCAATCGCTATCTTTGCCGAGTCAACCCGGCTCATCTGCCCTGCCCCGATACCCAGCACCCGCTCCTGGCCGGCAAAGACGATCGCATTGCTCCTCGTGTGCCTGCAGACCTTCCAGCCGAGCTGCAGTGCACGGAGCTCGGCCGGGGTCGCATCGCGGTCTGTTACCACCTCCCAGTGCTCCCGGTAGGGCGGGGTCTCCTGCATGAGCATGCCGCCATCAATGGTCCGGATCTCGGGGCCGGGAGCAGGCAGGGGGAGCACCACGACCCGCATGTTCTCCTTCTTCTGCATGGCGGAGAGCGCATCTGCGGTGTACGAAGGGGCTGCGATAACCTCGACGAAGGTGCTGCAGATCTCGTCTGCCAGCGGCAGTCCCGCTTCCCGGTTGAGGACCACTACGGACCCGTAGGCCGAAACCGGGTCGACCTCGCGGGCGTGCAGGTAGGCTGCAAAGACCGAGTCACCGGTAGCGACACCGCACGGGTTGTTGTGCTTGACGATCACCGCTGCAGGCTCTTCGAATTCCCGCGCCAGTCCTGCGGCTGCGTGCAGGTCCAGGTAGTTGTTGTACGACATCTGTTTGCCCTGGACAGGGACCACGCCCGCCACGCCCGATTCGCCGAAGACTGCTCCTGTCTGGTGCGGGTTCTCGCCGTACCGCAGTGCCCTCCCGTTCCGGAACTGGACGGTGTAGACCGCGGGGATGCCCTCACCTGCCGAATGGAAATAATTGCTGATCGCTGCATCGTAGGCTGCGGTACGGGCGAAAGCCTTCTTTGCGAGCATGAACCGCTGTTCCGGGGTAAATCCACCGGCTTTGAGTGCGGAGACGACGACCCGGTAGTCTGCCGGGTCGGTGATGACGGCGACATCACGGTAATTTTTTGCCGCTGCCCGGATCATCGCCGGACCTCCGACATCGATGTACTCGACCAGCTCCTCCAGGCCGGGGGTGGTGATCGCCATATCCTCGAACGGGTAGAGGTTGGTCACCAGGAGGTCGATCGGGGTGATCCCGTGTTCTGCCATGGTGGCGTCATCGATACCCCGCCGCCCAAGCAGCCCCCCGTGCACCTTAGGGTGCAGGGTCTTGACCCGCCCGTCCATCATCTCGGTCGAACCGGTGTACGCCGATACTTCGGTGAATGCGATCCCTGCCTCTTTCAGGACCGTCCCGGTCCCCCCCGAGGAGAGTATTTTTACCCCGTGTTTTTCCAGTGCCCGTGCCAGCTCGAGGATACCCTGCTTGTCCCACACAGAGAGGAGTGCCCACTTCATGGTGAGGGTATTGGAAACGATCGCATATGAGTGTGATGCAGCGGCCGGGAGACCGGCGCCCGTGAACGTGAGCTGCGGACCGGTGTGGCAGGGAGCTTCGCGGGAACGAGCGCCCCTGGAGGAGCTGCACAGCCAGGGCGATCTCCATTCCCCCCGGTGTTCCCGTGCGATGATGCCGAGGGACGAGAGGGAGCAGTGAACAGGGAAGCGAAGTCCCCGCCACGCTCTCCTGTTCTGCCAGGTCTTCCGGGAAGAAGATACCGGCATTCTTCATAAATAACCCGTACACCCCGGACTGAATTGATTACGCGTCACTTCCTGACGTGGCCTCATAACAATTATTTTATAGAACTACAATCCAATTATTATCTTGATCGTCCTATGGTTCACGATGCAGAGGAGGAATTTAATGGGTTGGATCAGGAAAAGAAAGACATTTCACCCGCTGATTCAGCATCCCCCTCCTTTGAGGATCTGCAGCGGGACTACCGTGACCTGAACGAACGGTTCCTCAGGCTCGCCGCCGATTTCGACAACTACCGGAAACGGATGGCACGGGAGCTGGATGCCCGGATCGCCTGTGCCATCGACGGGTTCGCCCTCGATCTCCTCGACGTGGTGGACAATTTTGAACGGGCTGCGCAATCTGAGGACGGAAAGGCCAGGGAAGGCCTCGAGCAGATCCACAAGCTCTTCAGGACCGTGCTGGAACGACATGGTATCCGTCCCATCGAATCAAAGGGAACGACGTTTGACCCCGCTCTGCACGAGGCAGTCGCCGCGATCCCCTCCCCACACGAGGAAGGGACCGTGGTCGAGGAGTTCTGCTGCGGGTACCGCATGCATGACCGGGTGATACGCTGCGCGAAGGTAGCAGTCTCGAAAGGACAGGAACGTGACTGAAATGGCAAAAGAAAAGGTGCTCGGTATCGATCTTGGCACAACATTCTCCTGCATGGCAATCATGGAAGCAGGAACCCCGATAGTTATCCCGAATGCCGAGGGAGGTCGCACGCTCCCCTCGGTCGTCGCCTTCTCGAAAGACGGAGAGCGGCTCGTCGGCAGCCTCGCCCGACGGCAGGCTATCACGAACCCGACCCGGACCATCCAGTCCATCAAGCGGAAGATGGGCTCGACCGAGAAGATAAAAATCGACGACAAGGCGTACACCCCCCAGGAGATCTCGGCGATGATCCTCCAGAAACTGAAGGCCGATGCCGAGGCCTACCTCGGGGAGAAGATCACGAAAGCAGTCATCACCACCCCGGCATACTTCAACGATGCGCAGCGGCAGGCAACCAAGGACGCCGGCAGGATCGCGGGACTCGAGGTGCTGCGCATCATCAACGAGCCGACGGCCAGTGCGCTCGCGTACGGCATCGACAAGGAGAAAGACGCAACCGTGCTCGTCTACGACCTTGGCGGCGGGACCTTCGATGTCTCGATCCTGACGCTCGGTGACGGGGTCTTCGAGGTCAAGGCCACGTCAGGGAACAACTTCCTTGGCGGCGATGATTTCGACAAGCGCGTCATCGATTACCTGGTCGATGAGTTCCGGAAGAAGGACGGGATCGACCTCCGGACCGATCCCATCGCCATGCAGCGGCTCCGGGACGCTGCGGAGAATGCCAAGATCGAGCTCTCCCAGAAGGTGAAGACCAATATCAACCTCCCGTACATCACCTCGGGACCGACGGGGCCGAAGTTTCTTGATATCGATCTCTCGCGGGCGAAATTCGAGCAGCTGATAGGCGACCTCGTGGAATCGACCGTCCAGCCGGTCAAGCAGGCGCTCACGGACGCCAAGATGACGCCCGAGAACATCGACCACGTCCTGCTCGTCGGCGGATCGACCCGGGTGCCCCTGGTGCAGGAGACGATAAAAAAGATCCTGCACAAGGACCCCGACAAGGGGATCAACCCTGATGAGTGCGTGGCGCTCGGGGCAGCCATACAGGGGGCGGTCCTGACCGGGGAGACAAAAGACATCGTCCTGCTGGACGTGACCCCGCTCACGCTGGGTATCGAGACCCTCGGGGGTATCGCCACCAAGCTGATCGAGCGAAACACCACGATCCCGACCCGCAAAAGCCAGATCTTCTCCACCGCTGCAGACGGGCAGACCAGCGTGGAGATCCATGTTGTCCAGGGAGAGCGGGCGCTCGCCAAGGACAACTTCACCCTCGGCCGGTTCCAGCTGACCGGGATCCCGCCCGCGCCGCGGGGCATCCCCCAGATCGAGGTGACGTTCGATATCGATGCGAACGGGATCATCCATGTCTCGGCAAAAGACCTCGGGAGCGGGAACGAGCAGAACATCACGATCAAGGGCGACCGGCGCCTCTCTGACGAGGAGATCAAGCGGATGGTCGACCAGGCAAGGGCGTTCGAGGAAGAGGACAAGCAGAAGCGCGAAGAGATCGAGATCCGCAACCTCGCCGACAGTGCAGTCTTCAATGCCGAGAAGATGCTCAAGGAGAGTGCCGAGAGCATCGATCCTGCCGATCGCGACAAGATACAGGCAGGGGTCGACGGTGTCAAGTCCGCCCTCGCGGCCGACAACACGGACGAGATAAAGAAGCAGATGGAGACCCTCACCGAGGCGGTCTATGCGGTTACCACCAGGATCTACCAGAAGGCACAGGCCGAGCGTGAGGCAGCAGCCGGAGGCGGAGGGACCGGCGCAGGACCCGGGGAGAAGGATGACACGGTCGTAGATGCCGATTACACCATGAAAGACGAGTGAGTTCATGGCCACCGGGGACTACTACGAGATCCTGGGTATCCCGAGATCTGCCGATGAGAAGGCGATAAAGAAGGCGTACCGGAACCTTGCCCGGAAGTACCACCCGGATGTCTGCAAGGAGCCGGGTGCCGAGGAGCGCTTCAAGCAGATCAACGAGGCATACAGCGTCCTCTCCGATTCCCAGAAGCGGGCGCAGTATGACCACCTCGGCCACGACAACTTCACCAGCGCATCGAAGGGATCGTATACCGGTGGCGGAGGATTCGGCGGGTTCTCTGCAGATTTCCAGGGGTTCGGGGATATCTTTGATTTCTTTGGCGGTGGGTTCGGCGGGCCCCGCCAGGCCGGCCCGCGTTCCGGCAGCGACCTCCTGATGCGGCTCCAGATCACCCTCGAGGATGCGGTTTTCGGGACGGACCGCGAGATCGAGGTCTCCCATGCGGAGCCGTGCCCGGCCTGTGACGGGACCGGGAGCAGCACGAAGAAACGGGTCGCCTGTGCCGTATGCAAGGGGAGCGGGCAGCTGCGGCAGATGAGCCAGAGTATCTTCGGCCAGTTCGTCCGGATGAGCACCTGCCCCGAATGCCGGGGTCTCGGCAAGAAGCCGGAGTCAGTCTGTCCTGACTGCCGGGGATCCGGGATGACGTCGGTGAAACGGAAGGTGAATGTCCGGATCCCTGCCGGTATCGACACCGGGATGCGTCTCCGGCTGGAGGGATACGGGGAGGCAGGGGATGCAGGTGCCCCCAACGGGGACCTCTTCATCGAGGTTGCGGTCCGGCCCCACGACCGCTTCATCCGCCAGGGCGACAACCTCGAGACGGTCGCCGAGATCACCCCTGCACAGGCCGTTATGGGATCCGAGATCGAGATCGAGACGATCGAGAAGCGGACCGCGACCCTCACCATCCCTGCGGGTATCCAGCATGATACCGCCCTCAAGATCCCGGGCGAAGGAGTCCGCCGGCGCGGCAGGCCCGGGGACCTCCTGGTGCGGGTCAAGGTCAGGGTCCCAAAGCAGCTCGCCCCTGAAGTCCGCGAGCTCTACGAGAAGATCCTCGAAGCTGAGGGCTCAAAATCCCCCCAGAAGAAGGGGTTCTTCTCCGGCTTCATGGGGAAAGGCTGATTTTTTTCCCGGTCTGAACCCTGCAGGATCCTGCGCGGGTACTATCCGTCCAGGTCCTCCGCGGGAGAGACCCGGGACTTCCCGCTGTATTCAATTTTTCCGTGTCATGAGCCGAGCGGGGCGGTTGCCACCGGGTTTCCGTGATGCGGTATGCTCTCCCGGTTTATGGGGGATGTCGCGCGGAGATCTGCATTTCATGCTCCTGCACATCCTCCCACTTCAGGTGCGTTGCCCTGGATCCATGACAAACCGCGAGCGAAATGCTCAGAACGTAGTGGGAACAGCACCACCCCGGGGATCACGCCTACAATTATCCGGCATCGCCGTTGCCGGATCGGCTGGTTGCACAGGTTTATTCCCGTGGATTGCGACTGTACTGTGACGTGAAGCTGGTTGTCGAGCTCTCAGGGGAACACCCGGAGCTCCCGTTTGCAGAGCTCGAAGTGGTCGGCAGCGTGCTTGACCGGCGGCCCCAGGTAGCCGTGGTGGAGTGCCGTTCCCGGGGTGCCCCCGGGCGGCTCGCCCTGGCACACACCGTCCTCGAATACCTGGGCGAATGCGACGCCGACACGGGTTCTTTTGCCCGGATGCTCCGGGACATCGGGATAACGGCGAAGGAGCCGTTTGCCTGCCGGGTGAAGAAGATGGCGGGGTCCCGGATGGATTCAGAGGTCCCGGCCCTCGAACGACTGATGGGATCTCTCATCGGGGGAGAGGTCAGCCTCACGGGCCCCGGGCTCGAGTACCGGGCCATCCTCTCCGGGGACCGGTGCTTCCTTGGCCGGGTGATCGAGCGTATCGACCGGAAAGCGTACGAAGCCCGGAAGCCGGGGTCACGGGCGTTCTTCCACCCCGGGGTGATGATGCCGCGCCTCGCCCGTGCCCTCGTCAACATCTCCCTGGTACGCCCCGGCCAGCACCTGCTCGACCCGTTCTGCGGGACCGGGGGTATCGTGCTCGAGGCCGCCCTCGTCGGGGCTGTCGGCATCGGGAGCGATGTCGATCCATTCATGGCTGCCGGGAGCAGGCGAAATGTCCCGTCGGTTGATATCGTACGTGCCGACACCACCTGCCTCCCGTTTGCGGATGCGAGCATCGAAGCGGTGGCAACCGACCTCCCGTACGGCCAGTCCGTCTCGATCATTGCCGGGAGCCTTGACGGGCTGTACGCCGGTGCCCTGCAGGAGATCCGGCGCGTGCTTGTGCCCGGCGGTCGTGCTGTCGTGGTGACCCACCGCGACATAGCCGGCATGGCTGCCGGGCTGATGCAGGTCCGAGCATGCTATGCCCAGCGGGTCCACCGGAGCCTGACCCGGCGGATCATGGTCCTCGAACGGTGAGCCGGCCCGCAGGCCACGCAGATAAAGGATAAATCCGGTGCCCGACAAGATCATCTGGAAAATATCGTGGAGAACGTGACCTGCATGGAGAAGAGCACCCTGCGCACTTGCAGCCGTTCCGACCCTGGTATCCGGGAGCAGAATGAGGACGCCTGCGCGGTGTGCACCTTCGATCATGCGTGCGGGACGGTCACGCTGCTCGCCGTCGCCGATGGACTCGGGGGGCACCCGGCAGGGGAGGTGGCGAGTTCCCTGGCAGTCGCGACTATCCGGCGCGTTATCGGTGAGCAGCTCGATCATGCCGGGGATCTCGGGCAGGAGGTCCTGATGCGGATGCTTGCGACAGGGTTTCGTGAAGCCAATGACCAGATCCTCGCCGCAGGTGCCCGGGACCCGGCGCAGGCAGGGATGGGGACGACGCTGGTCGCCGCTCTGATCACGGATGCTGACGACGGTGTCATCGGGAATATCGGGGACTCGCGGGCATACCTCGTATCACAGCGGATGCGGCGGGTGACGCAGGACCATTCCCGGGTCCAGGAACTGGTGGAAGAGGGGATTCTCACACCGGCGGAGGCGGATCGCCATCCCATGAAACATATCGTGACCCGAATCCTCGGGAGAGCAGGTGAGCGGCCGGATCTCTTCGCCTGCCGCCTCGCCTCGTCACGCCTCCTGCTCTGCTCAGACGGCCTTCTCGACGGACTCACGGAACCCGAGATCCACGCTGCCCTGCGGGGGTCGGGTATCCCCGGTATCTGCGATACGCTGATCGAGAGAGCACGGGTGAAGAGCAGGGACAATATCACCGTTGCCGTCGCTGAACGGACCGGATACGAGATCCTGAAATAGAGGGAAAAAAAAATTATTTCCTGGAACCCGGGGCAGCCGTGACAACCCCCACGGCATGGACGAGTCCGGGGAGCAGTTCTGCCGGGAACCCCATGATCATCTCGGCATCCTCTATCCCCGAGAACTTGCGGGAACCGTCGCACCCAAGCGAGTAATTGGCAGTGCCGGTCAGGTAGGTCTGGGCTGTGGCATCGGCACAGACCGACTGGATGCCGGAGAACTGGGAATGGACCCTCCCGCCCAGCTGGTACAGGGTTGCCTGTGCGAGCTTGAGCATGACGCGGGGTGGTGCGACGATGAGCACCACGTGGGGGACGAACGTCGCCTTCTCAAGCGGAGCATACAGCGTTGCCGCGGTGTACCCGGATTCGAGGTGGGGGATATGGTCTATCGTCCGTTTGCAGGCTGCCGCACTCTCAAATTTCCCCAGCCTGAAGTAGAAGTCGCCCGTCTTCAGGCTCTCGGAGAGTTCACGGAGCCCCAGTGCCCAGGCGCCACCAACGCACTCGTGGTTCTCGGGGGTGGAATAGAACGACCGCCCCTCCTTTCGTGCCATGCTCACCATCTGGCAGTGCCGGACGGTCGTGTCCAGCCTCTCGAGCCCGGGGGGGATCTCTTCCCTGCTGTGCGCCAGCCGGATGGCGACCGGGGACGACTCAAGGGTGAGAGCCTTCTTCAGCGCTGCGGATGCCCCGGCATAATCGATCGTGGCCATGGTTGTTTCCTGCATACGAAATCACCATCGTGACAGCCAATGCTCTCGTTTCAGAGGAGATAAAAATGCGGAATGTACTCAGAGGCGGCGGAGTTTCTGGTCCACCTTGAGGAAGAAGTTCTTTCCCACATCGATAAAGAGGGCAGGGGAATCTGATTTCCGGACCATGATCGTTGCCTCGCACCCCAGGTCCCGGCTCTTCTGGCCGTCGATGACGAGGTTTGCCGGCTTTGCACTCTCCAGCCGGATCTCGAGGTTCCGGTCGCTCCCGATGAAGTGCGGGCGCGAGGAGAGCATGTAGGGCGCGAGCGGTACAAGCAGCGCTCCTTCGATCCGGGGGTCGATGATCGGGCCCCCGGCGCTCATGGCGTACGCGGTGGAACCGGTCGGGGTGCTGACGAGGAGACCATCGGCACGGAACTGTTCGGAGAGGATGCCATCGATGATCACCCCGAACTTCAGCATCTTTGCCGGCCGGCCGGTCACGATCAGGACCTCGTTCAATGCATCCCCGATGTACTCGTCTCCCACGAAGAACGAGAGCCGCATCCGCGGTTCAACGAGGAACCCGTCCGAGATAGCCGCCAGGGCATCCAGGGCATCGTCAGGTTCCAGGTCGGCAAGGAACCCCACCTCCCCCCAGTTCACCCCGATGACCGGCACCTGGACTGCCATCTTCTGCACCGTGCGCAGGATCGTGCCGTCCCCCCCGACAATCACGACAAGGTCGGGAGAGACAGCAGCGAGCGATGACCCCGGGCGACCGAGAATTTGTGCGGTCTCCTCCTCGAAGGTGACCTCGTACCCGGAATCCTGCAGGGCATCCCCGAGATCTGCCGTATAGCGGATGGCTCCTTCCTCGTCAATCCGGGAGATCACCATGCACTTCATCGGTTTCACCGCAGGTACTCTATGATTTTCCGGTGCATCGTCCCGTTGGTCGCCACCAGGCACCGCCCGATCGTCACCTCGTCGGGGAACTGCAGCGGATTTCCATCGAGATCGCTCACCGTGCCCCCTGCCTCCGTACAGATCAGGATCCCTGCAGCAGCATCGGTCACCCGCAGGGTCCCCCGGAGGTCAACGAACCCGTCGATCCTCCCGCACCCGGTATACGCGAGCTCGAGTGCCGACGCCCCGAGCAGCCGCCACCGCCGGACCTTCTGCCCGAGCTGCATCGCCCGTCCGGGATCGAATTTCCTCCCGTATACCGAGAGAGCGCTCGCATCGAGGGAGCTGGTCTTCGAGACGGAGATCCGGTCCCCGTCGAGGATTGCACCCCTCCCCTCCGTTGCCGAAAACGTCTCTCCCCCCGCCAGGTCCCTGACGAACGCTTCTTTCACCCGGCCTCCTTCAGCGTAGGCGAGAGAGATGGCATAGAACGGGATCCCGGCAACGGCGTTGTAGGTGCCATCGACCGGGTCGAGGAAGATGGTCCCCGTCTCTCCACCCATCTCCACGCGCCCGGCCTCCTCGGAGACCAGGGTCCTGCAGAGGGGGTACTCTTCCAGGTATCCGAGCACGCACTCTTCGGCTACGAGGTCGATGTACTTGGAGGGGGTTCCATCGGCTCCCATCCGGATGTTCCGGCCGGCATCCGGCGTTCCTGCCAGTGGCGCTATCGCATCGGCCACAGCCCGGGCAATCAGGTCACAGGTGCGCTGGAAATCCATGGAATCGGAGTACTGCCTTGTTTTATAGGGTGTATTTATTTCATCATATATAGATACATTAAGGAGCGCATACGCTCTGGCGAGTGTGAACTGATGAAGGAACAGACAGAAGTTGGAAAGTTAAAAGAGGGGCGCTATGTCGTTATCGAGGACGAGCCCTGCAAAATACTCGGGATATCGGTCTCAAAGCCCGGGAAACATGGTGCCGCAAAGGCACGGATAGATGTTGTCGGCATTTTTGACGGGATGAAGCGATCGATCGTGCAGCCGGTCTCTGCCAAGACCTATGTCCCCATCGTTGAGCGGAAGAGCGGGCAGGTGATAACCATTGCAGGGTCCACGGCCACCCTGATGGATATGAAGGAATTCACCAATTTCGAGATCGAGATCCCCGCCGACAAGGCAGACAAGGTCAGGGTTGGCGAGGAGATCGCCTACATCGAGTCGATGGGAAAGCGGAAGCTCGATCTCGACTGATCCACTCACCAGACAAATCTCTCTTTTCTGCGGTTTACCCCGATGTGGTGCCCGGTCAGCCGTTGTTCACATACATCCCGGAGGCCTGATTGTACCTCACGCCCCCGGCATTGCCGGTGTTTTCCCTGCCGCTCTCCTACGAGCTCCGTCCTCGAACCTTTCCCGGGGTGACGGATGCCGGAAGGGACGCGGCGCTCCTCACTATCCCCGGGCCCGCTGTGTTACCGCGAGTACATTGCCATGGTATCCCCGTACTGGAGCACATGCCCGTGCATCGCCCTGATGAGCGCATCTTTCAATGAACCCGGCGGGAGATCGAGCAGGGTATCAAGCCCGTAGACCTTGAATGTGTACCGGTGGGTTGAACCCTGCGGGGGGCATGGCCCGGAATATCCGATAGTTCCGTGATCGTTTTTCCCCTGGACTGCCCGGACCGGATGGAGCACCACCGCTTCAGGTGGGATCCCGGCAGGGATATCGGGTATAGGGGGGAGGTTCCAGATCAGCCAGGGGCAGAACGAGCAGCATGAAGGCTGGAACGGGTTCACCGCCATCACGGCAACGGATGCCGCATTGAGCCCGGCGATTCGTATCCGGGGTGACTGGTTGCTCCCGTCACAGGTGCTGGTGGGGGGGAAGATCAGGAAGTCGAGCGTGACCGTGAGGGTGTCCATGACAGTGGTCTCTCTCCTGGCAGGTATATCTCGGGATCGGTGCCGGTCACCTGCTTTCCCCGGGATACTCAGGACCGGGACTCCCTGCCAGGCTGACTGCACCGCATGCGGGGGTGGGGTATGTGCATATCCTCGTACCTCCTGGAGTCAGGGGGGATACGGACACCGGGTGCCGGATACTCCGGGGATGACATGATCCCGGTCACGGGACCGGAACCGGATCCGGCACGAATCGCCCGTTTGGAAAGACCCATATCCTAAAACCACGAATGCTGGACCTGCATGACTGCTCCCGATCAGGTATCCCTCTCCCTGTACACGGACGGAGCATCCCGGGGCAACCCCGGGCCTGCCGCCTGCGCGTACATCCTCCTCGATACCGGGAACATGGTCATCGGGGAGGAGGCGATCGCCCTGGGATACAGGACCAACAACGAGGCAGAATACCGGGGGCTGATCACTGGGCTTGGCGCCGCTGCCCGGCACGGTGGCACCGAGGTCGCAGTCTTCTCGGATTCCGAACTCGTCATGCGGCAGATGACCGGGCGGTACCGCGTGTCATCACCCCGGCTCCGGCCCCTCTACCAGGAGGCTTCGCTGCTCGCATCACAGTTCATGCGGGTCACGTATACGGCTGTCCCACGGGAACACCCGATGATCGTGCGGGCTGATCGGCTCTGCAACGAGGTCCTTGATACGAACCATTCGAGCGGGTAACTTTCGCCGGGAATGTTTTGCCCGTATGTATATGTCTTTATCCCGTTTTTCCCCATAGTACAGAGAATAAATAACGAGGCTGTTTTTTAATGAAAGACCAGAAGAACGTCAAAGAAGAGGAATGCAGCCAGGAATGCGAAGGCTGCCCCAGCGCTTCCACCTGCGACACGGCACAGGGGAAGGCAAAGGGCCTCCCTGAAAAGTCGAAGATCGATGTGAAGCACGTAATCCTCGTACTGAGCGGAAAGGGGGGTGTCGGGAAGTCCACGGTCTCCGTCAACCTCGCGTTCGCACTCTCGGCGCATGGGTATAAAACAGGCCTGATGGACCTCGATATCCATGGCCCCAACCTCCCGAAGATGCTCGGCATCGAGAGCCAGAAACTCACCACGCTCGGGAACATGATCCAGCCGATCCGGATGACCGGCAACCTCGCCGTCATCTCGATGGGCTTCCTCCTCCCCGATGCCAGCACGCCGGTCATCTGGCGGGGCCCGATGAAGATGAGCGCCATCTCCCAGTTCCTCTCGGACGTTGACTGGGGCCCGCTCGACTTCCTTGTCGTCGACCTTCCTCCCGGGACCGGTGACGAGGCCCTCTCGATCATCCAGCTCGCCCCGAACGTGACGGGT
>ENA-ORXD01001651-ORXD01001651.1-sediment-metagenome-genome-assembly--contig:-NODE-1651-length-17382-cov-15.621497_pt1 | contig 17382 bp, 17 predicted proteins | sample MGYA00237862_ERZ511471 | MGnify/ENA metagenome assembly ERZ511471
TTCTGGTAAACACCATTTTAGGAGATATCGATGGCCTCTTACAAGATTTCAAATTGCAAACATTTTCTTACACTACCTTTGATCAAGGGCATCTTGACAGAGCTAGCAAGGAAGGACATCTCACGGATTCTACAAAACAAGACATCATTAATGCTGTTTTGAAACATGGATATCTCCCAAAAGGACACAAGGAGTTAGTAATTTCAAATTTATCTTAGAAAACAGAAACAATACTCTATAAGAAAAAGCAACGTACTAAATGAGGCCTCCAGGAATGGGGGCCTTTTTGCAGTAAAATATCTTTTTGCCTTTTACAAAAAATATTCTTATTCAGTAATAAACTTCATAAACTGTTTCCCAAACAGAGTGAGCGACAACATTTGACTGTCGGATATTATAAAAGTAAGACCAAGGCCGTATAGGTGAAACGCAATGGCTTGAGCATGATCTGTTCTCATGTGCAATTGGGATGATAATGAAGGAAGTTGTAATCCAGTATTTCCCCTGGACGATTTTTGCGGTTTTGCTAAAATGGCATTTAGCACCTTAATGTCATCTAGTTGTATATCTTCCAGTACACGAATAATCCTTCTTTTCACATCATATGTTGTTTCCTCTGGATGTATCATTGCATTCATTAAAAAATCTTTATACATCTTTTGTTTCTTATTGGAACGCTCTCTCGTAACCCGACTTAATGTTTCTTCAAGTATTTCTTCATATTCCTCTGTTTTTACGTAAGATTCAGATATTCTGGATCCCTGTTTTTTTAATTCATCACGCAATTCCTGTATAAACTGTTTAAGTCGTTCACATTTTCTTTTATTTGATATTCCAGACAATATATTGCTGAGTGGTCCGCCAATGTAAGGAACCACACTGGCGATTGCGGAAATAATATCAATAGCTGTATCGATGTTCTTTTCAAACACTTTTCCGTTTTCGGCTTCTCTTTCGTCGATTACCACTTCAAGTTCAACCTCATGCCGATCAATGGTTTTGCTGTTTTTATCTTTCATGGCACCCTCCCTGTTTTTTCCTATTCGTAAATCTTTTCAGATAAATGTCAAGGGATTATGATCAGAACAAAGGGATCTGTCCCACTCAGAATGAACATATTTTCTACGTCTGAGAGAACAATCAGGGAAGTATGTTGTCTTGCCAAGATGATCAGGAAGAGGCATGTTTACATTCCCGAAGGGTAAGACACCATCAAAAACTGCCCTTTAAATCGGTCCTGAGAGAGTGGAGGAAAAGGAAATCTTCCGCTCTTTTTTATGCCTCGATGGGACCCGTTTTTTTAAAGTGGGGAGAAATAGGGGAGAAATGTAAAATAAGAAGGGGTTGGATGTCATATCCAACCCCTTCTTATTCTTGGTAGGCGATCCGGGATTCGAACCCGGGGCCTTTGGCTCCGGAGGCCAACTATCTACCTTTACCCGTACTTACCATAATTAGTTAAGTAATCCATATCAAAGGGATTATTCATTTCCCCTTTTCCTTGACATTACCTCAAAATACGTCTAAATACATGTTGAAGGTTGGAAATACGGTTGGAAATTAAAATTCTGGAAATCCGCGTAGGCATTGAGAATGAAGAGATTCAAGACCGATTATCCGGGGGTATTTTTTAGAGAGGTGGACCGAATCGGCGGACCGGGGAAGGAAAGGGTTTACTACATCATTTTCAAAAAGGACGGAAAAACCCTGGAGGAAAAAGTAGGCCGTCAATATGCAGATCAAATGACAGCGGCGAGGGCCGCCCGGGTTCGAGCTGAAAGGATTGAAGGGCGGCGGCAATCAAGAAAGGTACTCCGCGCCGAAGAAGAGGCAAAGAAAAAGGCGGAAAATGCCAAGTGGACGATTCAACGACTTTGGGAGAGATACAATTCGATCAGAACAAAAGGCACTTCTTTGAAACCGGACAAGAGCCGCTATGATAAGTATGTTGCGCCACTTTTCGGAGAGAAAGAACCATGGGAAATACTTCCTCTGGACATTGAAAGGGCCAAAAAAGAGATGAAAGGTAAGTCTCCTCAGACGGTGAAACATGTCTTGAATCTCTTAGATCGGATTGTCAATTACGGTGTCAAAAGAGGTTTGACCGGATCCATTTCATTCAAAATATCAAAACCAAAAGTGAATAATCTTAAAACTGAAGACTTGACGGAAGATCAGCTTAAAAGATTGTTAAGCGCCATTGACGAAGATCCGAACGACCAAGCCCGTTCAATTATGCGCTTGATTCTTGTGACGGGACTCCGCAGGGGAGAGATCTTTCATTTACAGAAGAAAGACCTGGATTTTGGAAGAGGCTTTATCTACTTGAGAAACCCAAAGGGAGGGAAAAACGAGACCATTCCCATGAACGATGCAGCCAAAGGAATTTTGTCAGAATATCTCAAGTCCCATGGGGAGCCGGGAACTGAATACGTTTTCCCAGGTAAAGGGGGAAGCCAGCGGGTAGACATCCGGCGTGCCGTTAATCGGATCAAAAATAAGGCGGAGCTTCCAAAGGATTTCAGGCCGCTTCACGGTCTCCGGCATTATTTTGCTTCATCCCTTGCATCGAGCGGTGAAGTTGATCTTCACGTTCTCCAGAGATTGCTGACTCACAAGGACAGCCGGACGACTCTCCGGTATGCCCATTTAAGGGATGAAGCACTGAGAAAGGCTTCAAACGTTGCCGGACAAATCATTCAGTCCATTGGAATTGACAAGAAAAAAGAAGAGACGGTCAAGTTGATCAAGTAGCCAAAATCCCGGGATAGGCATCGCGAGCCGATAAGAGGGAGAACCCCTTCCCCCTTCCCGGGACTTTCATTGGGGAAGCCGAAAAGAGAGGGAACGGGATGAAGGAGAGGAAAGAAGATAAGAAAAAAGAACTTCTCAAAATATGGGAGGATTTTTTAGAGATCTCAGATTATCGAAAAAAATACGGGGAAGACAATTACATAAAGCATCTATCTGCAATTCGTAACTTACACCTCTATGCAAGAACCCCGGGACTGCAAGGCGATAATGAGCTTTCCATTTTACGGATATTTGACCTTTCCTGGAAGCAAGCGAAAGAGGAATGGAACAAGAAAAAATACATCCAGGGTGAAGAGGCAACAAATATTCTGAATAAAATTGACAAGTTTAAGCATTTTTTGATTGAAACTCATAACAAGGACCAGGAAACAAGAGAAACAATACTCCGGGGTCTTCAAGCCAGTATTAAAGGCGATGACAAGGATGCAAGGGCAATCGGGAATGAGGCGGAAAAAAAGCATGCTGAAACAATCAAAATGAGGAATAAAACTGAAGAGATTGAAAGAGACCTTTTGACGGCCTTAGATAAAGCAAAAGATAATCTTCCTGAAGATCAGGAACCTCCGCAAGAAATTGTCAGGGAATATTTCAAAAGTTACCTCCAGGGATTGAAAGATAATGGATTTCTCATTGTGATGCTTTTATTCTCCGACTACATCGATAAGGCATTTTATTCCGATGTCGAGAAAACCATCAGAGCATACCAGGAGAAGATGATTGAGGATCGAATGAGCGGACGGACCAAGCCCATTCTTCCACTGCTTTTACAATGGGGCCAAGTCGATAAACTAAGAAAATATCGAAACTTGATCACGGCAAAAAGAAGAAATCCGGACATTACGATACGTGAGCTGATCGAGCACTACGGAAGTGCAAAAGAGAAAAGATTTCTAATTGAATTTAATAAGTTACCTAGAGGTGAGAAAAAAATCCCCAGGGCCGATCTTGAATCACTAAAAGACAAGTACCAAAAGAAAATAACAAGAGCTGAAACAATTTTAAAATTTGTTGAGTTTGGTGCCTTTCCTAAAATGACAGAAGAATAACCTTCCTAATTCCAACATCTTAAAAGAGGGGAATATTTTTATCTTAAAAGTATTCCCCCCCTTAATTTTTTACATCGAAACAATTCCCGCTCTTTAGTTTTTTTCCCTCTGTTATTCGTGAACCGTAATTAAATTTACGGAGGTTTATCATGGATAACAGGTTAAAAAGTTTCCCATTTCAACTTCTCGATGAAAAGAAGGTCGCTGAGATCACGGGAAGGGCTATCCAGACCCTTCGGAACGACCGCTTTCATGGTCGTGGAATCCCTTACATCAAAATGAGCAACCGACAGGTCAGGTACGACCTGAAGGACATTATTTCCTTTTGCGAAGGCCGGAAGATCCAAACGGAGGGGTAAGGATGGAACGTGAACCCTTTGCCATTCTCTTCTTTGATCCTGATGGGAAGTTAACCACTGTCACGTTAGGAACAGACACGAAAGAGGAAGAAGAAGCCGTTAAAAAATCCCTTTATTCGCCGGAAACCCGTGAGCGGTTGGAGAAAATCTTTGGAGGCCAGGAAGCAAAATGACCCCTGAGGATCTCCGGGAACCTTCCGGGGCGAACCCACAGCTTGAAGATGGCTTTTTCCCCATAGCAAACGAGACAGCGGAAGCTTTTTCGCGCCTTCAGCTTTCCGGTTACCAATGGCGCTTGTTGTGGGTGATTTTTCGACAGACCTATGGATGGAAGAGAAAGACGGACCGAATCAGCATCACCTATTTCGAGAAAAAGACAGGCTTGGATCGGCGGCATATCTTCCGGGCTTTATCGGAAATGGTTGACAGAAAAATCGTTGCCAAAAATGACACTACTTTCGTCACAACTTACGGTTTTCAAAAGGATTACACGAAATGGAAGCTGTTGCCAAAAATGTCACGGGTGACAAAAATGGCAACGGAACCGTTGCCAAAAAAGGCACCCATAAAAGAAAGAAAGACAAAAGATATATCCGTCGTTCATCACTCCGGTGAAATGGTCTCTCTTGAAGAAGGCGTGAAAGAGATCCTTTCCCTCTTCAACGAGAAACGGGCTGAGCTTGTGGGGGGAAACGGACTCAAGCCGATCACTCAAGACAAACAGATAAAGGCGCGGCTGACTGACACGGAAAAAGACCGGGCTTCCGTTGTGGAATGTTGCCGGGTGATCCTGACGAAATCCGAAGACCCCTACTTTCGTGAAAATCCGAAATACTTTCATCCCGAAACCCTTTTCAGGAAATCGAATTTCAGGAAATACGCCGACGAAGCGGAGATCATCCGAGCGAAACGGTCCAGGGAGGGAACCCCGTGACGGATCAGAGACGGGAACCGGAGAAATCGGACCCCTGGGGGATCTTGGAGAACTTCCTTTCCCCCGGAACCAGGCGAAAGGACCTTCTCGAAGAACTGAGGGAAAATCAGTCATGGATCGGCACGTTGAAGAAGGTCCAAGTGGCTATTCAGGAGGACCCGGGCCTTTCGGCAAGTTGCCGGGCCTTCATCCTGTTTCATCTTTCAGAAATCGAACGGATTACGGAGGAATTGCGGAAAAATGGCAATAATTGACCTTTCTCAATACAACGGTGAGGATCGGGTGATTTCATCCCTGGAAATGGCGGAAGAGATCCGGGCGCGGAAAAATTCATCGGTCAAATTCTTCTCGAAGATCCCGACTCTTGACCGGCTTCTTGACGGCTTCGAGCCGGGGGAGCTTGTCACCATCAGCGGACCGACAAAGCACGGGAAAAGCCTTCTCGCGCAAACCTTGACCGTCAGTTTCCTGGATAAGCAGATTTTTTCCCTGTGGTTCACTTTCGAACTTCCCCCGAAACAATTTTTGGAGAGATTCGGAGAAAAGACCCCTCTTCTCTACCTTCCCCGGATTCACCGGCAATCGAATTTGAAATGGTTGCTGGACCGGATCAGGGAGAGCGTTGAGAAGTACCATACCCAGGCCGTTTTCATTGACCATCTGCACTATGTTTTCGACATCGGGAGATCCCGGAACCCCTCTCTTGACATCGGAAACGTGATCCGAACCCTAAAGACCCTTGCCGTTGAAATGGAAGTGGTGGTCTTTCTCCTGTGCCACACCACGAAGGCAAAACCGGACGGCGGAAGCATCGGATATGAGGGAATCCGGGATTCTTCTTTCGTGGGCCAGGAATCGGATGTGGTTCTTATCGTTCAGCGAAGACCCGAAGAGAAAGAGAATCGAGCGACAATCAGCGTTGAACTGTCCAGGCGTACCGGTGTTTTAAAACAACGGTTTTGGGTGGCGAAGATTGACGGGCGTCTTCAGGAAACAACGGTCCGGGAAGATGCGCCGAAGAACGAGAACGGAAAACGAGAGTATTGGGATTACTGAAAACATGACAATCCCGGGGAGAAATATTTTACGGGTCCTTCCCAGCAAAGGGGGGAATGGGATAGTTCGAACCACGTTTTTCATCCAGACACAGACAAAAATTAGGGGGTGATAATAACAATGATTAATTACGAGACGTTAAACAGGTCCGAATTGGCAAGGCATTTAAACGTTGCGCCGCAAACGGTTGACGGGTGGATTCGGCGCGGCTGTCCAGGAGAAAAAATAGACGGCAAATGGCAATTCTGCCCCGATGAGGTCGAGGAATGGCTTGACCGGAGAGAACATCCGGGCGGGGGCATGACTCCCCTGGAAGAAATCAAGATATTTGCCGGTCTCATCAATTGGGCCGTGTGCGCCCGGATCAGTGAGTTGAAGGGCATACCGATGGAGGAGCTTATCCAGATCGGGGGGGTCCAGAATGACCCTCATATCGCTGAAATGGTCCGGGCATTATCCAGAAGGCTTAAATGAGCATTTCCCCGGTCCCCTGGGCTTTCATTCCTTCGGAGAAGGCCCGGGGGATAAAAAAACATATTTCTTGAGGAATGACGATGAGCGGAACAGAAAAGGACTTTTTGAAAGAGGCCGTCCGGGAGTTTTACGAGAAATGGAAAGCCCAGGGCGGCGAGTATGAGTTTTACGAGGTAGCCGTTGGGTGCTTTTACGGAAAGGGCATGACAAGGCAGAAGGCCCTTATCGAAGCACGGCGGCTATATCCCCCCCTCTACAAGGAATTTCTTTACCGGACCACGAGCGGGGGGAAAAGCCAACTTCCCCTTGCGTTTGAAAAATTCAAAGAGATGCACGATCAGGCCCGGGCGGAAGCCGGGAAAATGAACTGAAAGGAGAAAGATCCATGTACCTTGAGGAATTAAGACAGAAAATGAGTGAGGACAAAGGAATCCAGGCCCTTTTGAAGAAGATGAGCCAGGCCGGGGAAAAGAAGGCGAACGCTTTATCAAGACAGGCGGACATAGCGGAAAAGCGGCACGAGAAAAAGGGCCAGGTGGACAAGATCAAGGCCAGGATGAAGGCCGTCATTCTCGAAGGGAAGGACCCCGAATCCCTCCACCGGGAGGAAAGGGATCTTGCCGTTTCCCTGGAAAGCCTGAACCGGTGGGTTGAGGAAATCGAAAATGAAATCATCCCGGCTGTGGATGAGGAAATAAAGGCCATCGGAGCCGAACTGAAAGAAACGGTCCAGCTGGTGCTTATGCCATACCGGAACGAGAAGAGGGAATCTTTCAATACGCGCCTTGATGAGCTTGGAGAAGAGCTTAACGCCTTCGAAAAGGCCATTCGGCAAGTTACCGGTGAAGTGGGGGCTTATATCAATTTTGATCCCATTCACCTTTCAAGCAGAAATCTTATCGGGCGGATCGGGCCTCGCTGAAGATCGTCCCCCCTGGGCTGATAAAAGGGGACCCCTTGCAATCCCCAAACTCCTTTCACCCGGGGGGGATTTTCAAAACGACCATGGAGGAAAATCCCCTTGAAATCATCATCCGGGAACCGGGCCTTTCGCCGATGCAACGTCTTTGGGGTGCGGTGGTTTTCCGAGCATTTGAGGACCTGGAGAATGGATCTTCCCGGGCGGCCCGGTTTTTCGAGGACCAGGGGAACAACTTCGAAACGGCTTGTTCTTTCCTGGGGTGGGATCCTTCGAGGATCAGAGGATTGATAAGGCGGCTTTGCAAATTACAGGGGTTTGAAAATGACCGAAAAAGATAAACAGGAAATCAGGAGCAAGCACCTGTCACCGATCAAGACGATCCGGGCTTACTGTCTTCATTGTGTCGGGGGAAGTGCCCCGGATGTAAGGGCCTGTGACGCGAACGATCCGAAGTATCACGTTTGCCCCTTTCATTCTTACCGCCTGGGTAAAGGAAGGCCGTCCGTGAAGACGATCCGGAAATTTTGCCTCCAGTGCATGGGAAATTACGTTGATTTCGTCTTTGATTGCGAAACAACGGATTGCCTCTGCTACCCCTACCGCATGGGAAAGAATCCGGCGAAAATCGGAAAGGGTCATTTCGCTATCCAGGCCAGGGAAAAAGAGGGCTCAAAAAAGCACATACAGGGAGGTTTTAAGAAAACGCTTGAACGATCTCCCCTTGACCCTATCCTTACTCTTCCCCGGGGTGAAATAAAAAATTTGAGCGCTAAAAGTGCCTATTCGGAAAATTCATCCCTGGGGGACCAGTTCCCGGATCCGTCCCTTGGGAAAGAAGCCCGTAAAAAGGGCCGTGAGCTAATGAAGGGAGAGCAGATTTCCCTCTTCTCCCCCGAGGGGATACCTTCCCCCTCCCCCAAAGAAAAGAGCGAAAAACAGACCACAGGAAAGGGGGCCTGAGCCATGGAATCATCTGAAAAATACAATCCCCTTGACCTTGGAAAGCTGGAACCTAACTCAAAAGGGCTTTCGGATTGCATGACCTGGGAAATCGAGCCCGTGAAAATATTGGCTGAAACCATCTATGATCTTGACCAGCTTTCGAGTCAGGCTTTTGAGGAAGAAAATAAGAACCGCAGGGTTTACTTGTGCCGCTTCATGATGGAACGGATTTATCAGGCTGAATCCTTCCTGTGGAACCTGTGCAACAAACTGATTGAGGAAGAAAAAAAAACCCGGGCAACAATCTACACGGCTGACAATATCGAAGCCGTCCTTACAACAGGTCATCCTTCATCGAGATGCGGGCTTCTCGTTCTTCTGATCAATGGGAAACCTTACAGACCTGATTCCATCTTGCCTTCCGGAATAACCGCAAAGTTTCTTGTTCAGCGATTCCTTGAAGACCAAGATCCCGGAGTTGGGTCATGGGGGAAAAGAACCCATGAAGCGGTTGAAATGGCGGAAGTCTATCTCCGGACGGCGGAGATGTTTCGCAGCGAAGCATAACTAAAGGGGGGGTCACTAAGGAAGAGCCGTCCAGTAATGGGCGGCTTTTCCTTTTTTATTTATTCTTGTAATTAAAACCTAATATTATTATATTTAAAAATAATTGCGGGGGGCCATCATGGAGTCATTCATATGATTACAAGCAATGCTTCATTAAAAATCAAGAGATTCAATACGTCAGGTTATCATTATAATTTTGTGGCTGAAAGAATATACAATTACAGGAAACACTGTCCTGATGTATTCGGGATCGACTATCTTCCTTACATAGTCGCTGGCTTAATTACATTTGATATGGATAGAATGATGGGTAAGAGAAGAGAACAAAAGTACGATCCATCAAAAGCAGGTTTTGCTAAGAAACTATTTGATAAACTGAAAAAATTAAAGGGAATTATAGGTCATATCAAAGGCGAAAGCATCCTATCTATCGATATCGATAAAGAAAAAAGTAATATAGAATGTGCTTATGAAATATTGGCAATGAAGGGTAGTGATGGTCTTCATGACAATGATGAAAAAACATTTCCTGTAGGGGCCACCAAAATTCTTCATTTCTTGAATCCCGAACTCTTCATAATCATAGATAGTAATGCGGCACGGGCCTTCAAAATGTGCCATCAGGTGCCATTTAAGAATACAACACAGCCTGGATATTCAGCTAAACGTTATACTGCGTGCATGGAGCATGCAAAAAAAGATATGCAAGATTTTGGAGTCAGTAGATTTCTAAGCTTGGAATCCGGTTGTCCAATAACCAGGATTTACGATAAATTAACATTTGCAACTGGAGCTGGGTGATAGATGGATATCACGCACATAAATCATTACGTACCAGTCTGGTATCAAAAAAGGTTTCTGCCTGGCGATGAAAAATTACTTTATTATCTGGAACTGAATCCTCGAATAAAAAACCTTGCTGACGGTCGAAAGATCAGAATGAATGATCTTAACCGCCGGTATCCCGGAAGCTGCTTTTCTATTGAAGATCTCTACACCACATCGATTTTTGGTCATCCTAATGATGAGATAGAAAGGTACCTATTTGGGGCGATTGATACGACAGGATCAAAGGCCCTTAATGCCTTGGTTGACCAAGACTTTTCACAACTTCATGTTCTATTTGTTAAATTCTTTGAATATATCGATGCTCAAAAGATTAGGACTCCAAAGGGTCTTGACTGGATTAAATCACATTATTCTACTCTGTCGCACATAGAACTTTTACTAGAGATGCAACGGATCCGAAAGATGCATTGCACAATGTGGGTTGAAGCTGTGAGAGAAATAGTATCTGCAGAAGATTCCTCTGTAAAGTACATCATTTCAGACCATCCTGTTACAGTGTACAATTATGCCTGTAGTCCTGATTCGATGCAATGCAGGTACCCAAATGACCCTTCTGTTGCATTTAAAGCTTCTCAAACAATCTACCCACTCGATTTCAATCACTGCCTTATACTAACAAACTTGGAATATGCACGTGATCCCAAAGGGATCGATCCGCTTTCAAACAGAACAAATGCTAGATTTCATGGACAGACTTTAGCAAGAATTGACACTATGATCAGGAAAAGGAAATTATCAGATGAAGGTGTCAACGCTATAAACTACATTATTAAGTCGCGTGCCCGGGCATATATTGCAGCTACAAGTAAGGAGTGGCTATATCCCGAGAAGTTTTATACTGGTTCTTGGTGTGATATTCGAGAATTACTTCAACCGCCCAAAGATGAACTATATCATTATGGTGGGGAAATCTTTGCTGGAGGAAAACAGGGAAATGTATATTATCAGGATGAATTCGGTCGCACATTCAAGCATTCTGATATTCTAAATAAGAAGCACAAGAAAAAGATAGGGCCAAATGATCTCTGTCCATGTGGAAGTGGGAAAAAGAACAAAAAATGTTGTTTGGGGAAGCCTGCATCGTTAAGACCTTCATTTGATAAATACAGCATCAGAGAAAGAAACTTAATGCTTATAAATATTATCAGTGATTACTTTGATTTAAATAAATGCAACTCATGGGAAAGCATAAGAGATCAAATTACTGATGAAATGGTTGAGAGAATCTATAAAGTCATCGGAGGTCTTTGGCCGCCAGATACAGATCTTATGAACCTTCTCCCGCATCCTGATCCAACTATCCTTAGAGCGCTTTACATGGGTCTTGTTGATCCACGAATCATTCTTCGTAACGTAATTGGATTTACTCCCTATGTAGATGAAATTCTTATCCTGAGCCCCTTTTTAAATCCTCACTGCCTAAATAAAGACATTAGCCCGCTTACTGAACCCCAGAGTTATAAACAGGAAACGATAAAGAACATTCTTTTACTCATGCAGCTCAGACCCTTCATCAAAAGCGGTAACATTAATATGATACCAGATCCCTGTGATTTCGATTATGAACTACGCAAGCAAACATGGGAAATGGCTAATGAAAGACTAAAAATATTTAAACTAAGCGAAGCAGAAATGAAGACTTTTGAAAGCTTGGTAAAAGATGACTATACTCGATTGTTGTTCAGTCTACCTGATGATATTATCAAAAATAAAATGAGAGCTTCTGTTCCAAACATAACAGATGAGGTAATATCAAAGGCACTAGACTTGATCAAAAAAATTAAAATTCTCGATCCCCTTGCTCTTTCGCAACCTGTTCAGCCTGACAATAAGCATGCACAATATATAATTCATCATTTCACACCAAACTATGAACTTGGTCTTTTTATTGCTCAAGTCACTGGGTCTTTCATCTATACACATAGCCGACACAGGTGGGATGAGATATGTGCAGCAAATAATACTGGAAAGACTCCTTTAGTCTATGAAGCAAGTGATTTCGAAAAAATACTATCAGATAATTTTACTTTTTCATACCAAGTAGACCCAACTGTTGCTTTAAAAATAAGGGAATCAGCTAAGTTGAGCAAAATTAGAACTCTGCTTAAACAGTTATGGGTCATACTTCTCACTTTTATGAAAGAACCTGATCGACAACTCAACAAACGTCAAAATCTTAGAAATAATATAATTAAAGCTCATCTTTCACTTGCAGATTATTGGGTATCTTTTAGAGAAACTCTTCTCAAGGAGTCTACGGGTCCTAAAGAACAATTAAAATTGACAGCAGAAGCAATACTGGAGTGGCGAATCCCGACTGATGGATTTTTCGATAGAAATGTACACAGACTATTGATAAAACACTCAAGGCGTACTGACTATTTAAGTAATGTACCGATGGCTGTCTTTGCATACTTTCATGAGGATATTTATGGTTAAAATAACTTATAATATCGAAGATAATTAATAATTAGGTATTGAATATGAATCTACCTGGCAGAATCAAAGAATTAGTCAAAACATTTGATGATAATTTGGAAGCATACAAAAAGGTTTCATACAACGAAACACAAACTCGGCGCGAGTTTATTGATCCATTTTTCGAGGAATTAGGCTGGGATATTGCCAATAAGAAAGGATATGCTGAAGCCTACAAGGACGTTATTCATGAAGACGCTATAAAAGTCGGAGGTATCACCAAGGCACCGGACTACTGCTTTCGAGTGGGCGGTATCCGGAAATTTTTTCTTGAAGCGAAGAAACCATCAGTCAATATATATGAAGACACGCATCCAGCCTACCAATTACGTCGTTACGGTTGGAGCGCCAAACTTCCTCTCAGTATTCTGACGGATTTTGAAGAATTTGCTGTATATGACTGCCGGGTGAAACCCGTGAAAACCGACAAGGTTTCGCACTCCCGTATCCTATATCTCAAATACACGGATTATGTGGACCGGTGGGAGGAAATCGCCAGCATCTTTTCCAAGGATGCAATCCTGAAGGGCTCCTTCGATAAATACATTGAGTCCAACAAAATCAAAAAAGGGACCACTGAGGTAGATGCTGCATTCCTGCAGGAAATCGAACGCTGGCGTGAACTACTGGCCCGAAATATTGCCTTACGCAATCCATGCCTTTACCAGCGTGAATTGAACTTCGCCGTTCAGCAAACCATCGACCGAATTGTATTTCTCCGCATCTGCGAGGATCGAGGTATCGAACCATATGGCGGATTAATGGCGTTGCGAAACGGGGAAAATGTTTACAAACGGCTATTCCATCTTTTCAATAAGGCAGACGAAAAATACAATTCTGGGCTGTTTCATTTCAGGAAAGAAAAAAATCGTGAAAATTTTGACAAACTGACGCCTTTCCTGCAGATCGATGACAAGCCATTGAAAGAGATTTTCAAAAATCTGTATTATCCGGACAGCCCTTACGAATTTTCCGTTTTATCGGCTGATATCCTCGGACAAGTCTATGAAAAATTCTTAGGGAAGGTCATCCGACTCACTGCAGGGCACCAGGCAAGGATCGAGGAAAAACCGGAAGTGCGCAAGGCTGGCGGGGTTTACTACACTCCGAGCTATATTGTGGATTACATCGTTAAAAACACAGTGGGCAGACTTTTGGAAGGCAAAAAACCAGGCCCTAGGGGTGGCGTGAGCCGTTTGAAAATATTGGATCCGGCCTGCGGTTCGGGTTCTTTTCTGATCGGCGCTTTTCAATCCCTGCTGGACTGGCACCGGGACGAATATATCAACGACGGACCGGAAAACTGGTCCAAAGGCAAAATGCCCCGTATCTATCATTCCCAGAAAGGGGAATGGCTATTGACCACCGATGAACGGAAACGCATCCTATTGAACAACATTTACGGCGTAGACATCGATCATCAAGCGGTGGAGGTGACTAAACTGTCCCTACTGCTGAAGGTGCTGGAAGGTGAGGATGAACAGAGTATTGGTAAGCAGATAAGCCTTTTTCAGGAACGGGTTCTGCCCGACCTTTCAAACAACATCAAATGCGGAAACTCCCTGATTGGCCCGGATTTCTATGACCATCGGCAGATAAGGCTTTTTGACGAAGAGGAAACCTTCCGGATCAATGCCTTTGACTGGAATGCCGAATTTGCGGAAATCATGCGGGATGGCGGGTTTGATGCTGTGATCGGAAATCCGCCGTATGTGAGAATGCAAGGAATGAAAGAATGGGCACCAACCGAAGTGGAATTTTACAAGCAGCGTTACAAATCGGCCAGCAAGGGCAATTATGATATTTACGTTGTATTTGTGGAGAGGGCAATGCAATTGCTCAAAAAGCAGGGACGGATGGGCTACATTTTGCCGCACAAGTTCTTTCAGGCCCAGTATGGTGAACCGTTGCGTGACTTGGTCGCTGGCGGCAAACACCTATCCAAGATTGTTCACTTTGGTGACCAGCAGATCTTTGCTGGGGCGACGACCTATACCTGCTTATTGTTTCTGAACAGAGTGGGCAACGACCGCTTTCGCTACACCAAGGCCCACGACTTGGACGATTGGCGAAGCAGGGGTGAAACCGCTGAGGTCGAAATCCTAGCTGACAAGGCGACGGCCAGTGAATGGAATTTTGTGGTGGGTTCGGGCATGGCGCTTTTTGAGCGGCTGAGCGAGATGCCGGTCAAATTGGGAGATGTGGTGGAACGCATTGCTCAAGGCATCCGCACAAGTGCCAATGAAGTCTATGTTCTTGAATTAGTCTCAGAAGGTGAAAATTTGCTCCAGGCTCATTCCAAACAGTTGGATCGAGTTGTGCCATTGGAAATAGCTGTGGTCTCTCCTTTCTTAAAAGGACGGGAAATCAAGCCCTACCAAATTTTACCATCGAGCCAGGTTGTCATCATTCCCTACCAGGTTAAAAATGGACGAACTGAACTGATACCAGAAAATGAGCTTGGGCGGAGATTTCCAAATGCCCATGCGTACCTCCACGAAAACAAAGCCTACCTTGAAGGACGGGAACGCGGCAGAATGAAGGGGCCGAAGTGGTATGGCTATGTCTATCCCAAGAACATTGAAGTCATGACTTCATCCAAGATCCTTGTTCCTGATATCGCGGATCATGCATCCTTTGCCCTGGATGAGAGCGGCAGATACACTTTTACAAGTGGATATGGAATAACATTGAAGGAATCTATCTCTGAAATGCCTAAGTATATCCTGGGATTGCTTAATAGCAAGGTGCTGGACTTTTACCTCAAACAGGTGAGTACAACTTTGCGCGGTGGTTTTTTTCGCTACTTCACCCAGTTCATCGAACAACTCCCCATCCGCACTATCAACTTCGACGATCCCACCGACGTCGCTCGACATGACCAGGTCGTCAGCCTTGTCGATCAGATTGTGGATCTGAACAAAAAACTCTCCGAAGCCAACCCCCCCCAGTTTAAAAATATGCTACGGCGACAAATCGATGTCAGAGACAAACAAATCAATCTACTCGTTTGCCAACTGTACAAATTAACGGACGAAGAGATTAAAGTAATAGAATATAATAGTTAAATAATTTTGCTGTTCACTTTCGTTATCCGGTTATGCAGAGCGTTAAGAATAAGTAAAAATAAAAGGACATTAGCATTAGATGTATGTAATTAATGAACCATATCGTATTGAAGGCTATTGGGCGCTTTCAACTGATAAATCCTACTGGTTTTCTGGTGTACTGGACTACTCTCCGAAAGAAAAAAAGATTGAACTTCGGATGTGGGGAACACAAAAAAACATAGAACTTGATTTTCACATAGATACTCTTTTGGGTCGCAGCGCTGATGACATAAAAATCACTCTATTGACCTGTATCGTAAAGAGTAGCAGTCAGAGATTCCATAAAAATATATCTGACGAAAATTCATTTCTACATATTATAGAAGCAAGTACGGTCATTATCGGTGAGCATTATGATAAGTATTACGATATAGGTTTTTCGAATATCAGTGTTAGATTTTCAGACCAATATTATTTTATACAAAAAGATGGATTTCAGCATGAATTTTCGCGGAAGATTATTAAAGTTGTTTATAAAACACCAGATGATATTGTTCTCAGTAATAATGACAATATCAGTATAAAAATAACTTTTTATGGCATGCCTGATCTTTCAACATTGTCATTAAATAAATTATATATCACACAATTTGAATATTTTGATATAAGTTTTCCAGAAAACTATGATCTAAGAATTTTAACGAATGAGATTAATTTCCTTAAATATTTTATCGTTTTCTCGATAAATAAGAATATTTCTCTAATCGAATGTTCTTTACAAGATAAGAATACCAACGATGAAGCTGAGAACTCTGATATTTGCCTTTTAGACAGTTTCTTTTTCAAGAAAAAGAGTAGAGTTTTTTCATACAAAACACGTAAAAATCTTATAGATATGAATGATTTTATAAAATATCCTGATTTGTATGGAAAATGGAGATTGATTTGTAAAGAAAAAGAATCGGCTATTCATAAGTATTTCGCAACCATATATGACGATGGTTATTTTTCGGACGACCGTTTTCATAAGATAGTAATGGCTTTTGAGGATTACCATAGAAACTCTCCAAGTTTTCCTCAGGCAATCAATACACGAAAAGACAAGAAGAGAAAAATTCATTTTAAAGAACGGATCGATAGTGTTTTTGTAAAATTCAAAAAGCCCCTTTTTTATTTATTTAGAGACTCAGGAGAAGAAAACAGAATAATTAAACTTATCGTAGACACGAGAGATTATTTAACTCACGGGGGTGATGTTAAAAAGGCTTTATCCATTAAAGATCCCTCTGGTTACATTGAATTAACAGATTTGCTCATTAGTATTATCGCTTTAATGGTATTGAAAGATCTCGGTTTTGCAGAGGACGAAATTAAAGAAAAAATATGGGACCTTCCAAGTTATTATGCTTTGGTAGATTGTGATTGGTCGGATGTTCAATAGGCTCTTGGTCAACCATGAATAGAAATAACAGGCAACCGAACAAGGCAAATGCAGCTGACACAAAAAGCCACGCGCCGTTAAAATGCAGCGTTGGGCAAAGGAGACAACACTATGGATGAAGAAGAGAAAAAGGCGAGGCGGGAGAAGCTGAGGAAAGGGGTAAGTACCACTCGTATGGCACGTAGATGGGTGATGTTTGGGTTCGATGAAATCGATGACTTCAATGATTTTATGAAATCGGCAATCAAAAAAGAACAGGCGCTAACCTCTGGGCGGCTCGATAAAGGGGCGAGTGGGTTGGAAGGAGAAGACCTGGAGCAATACTGGAATTTTTTCGCCGAGGACTACCAAAAAATAGAGGACACCTTTGAGATGTCAATGATCGCCATAATGGAGCCACCGTTTTTCGCCGTAATGGAGCCAGCGGAAAGGGTTGAAAAAGGGTCTTCG
>ENA-ORXD01001652-ORXD01001652.1-sediment-metagenome-genome-assembly--contig:-NODE-1652-length-17375-cov-4.153891_pt1 | contig 17375 bp, 16 predicted proteins | sample MGYA00237862_ERZ511471 | MGnify/ENA metagenome assembly ERZ511471
GGCATATTGAAGCCCCGTATGGTAAATGCAGTATATTGCAGCGCAGGCCAGCTGTCTCCCCTGCTCAACGATCCCTGGTATAAAACCATCGGCATCGGCACCAGGATCTTTTTAGGCGGGGGCTCGGGATATGTGGCCTGGCCGGGAACTCAATTCAATCCTTCGGTTCCACGTACTGAAGCGGGCGTACCCAAACGGGGGGCCGCAACCCTTTCCCTGATCGGCGACCTTAAATACATGAGTCCCCGCTGGCTTAGAGGCATCAGCATGCAGGGTTACGGAGTTTCACTCTCGGTGGGTGTCGGTATACCCATCCCTGTATTGAATGAGGAAATACTCCAGTATACCGCTGTAACCGACGATGATATTCCGGCCACGATAATCGATTATTCCAGGGACTACCCCCAGAACCTGCCCGATGTACTGGGCGAAGTAACCTATGCCCAGCTTCGCAGTGGCAAGATTCGTCTGAATAACAAGGATGTCCCCACTGCCTCGCTTTCGAGTTATCCCAAAGCGCTGGAAATTGCCAATATTTTAAAGGAATGGATAAATCAGGGCAGGTTCCTGCTTTCCCGGCCGGTAACCCCACTTCCCGGAATCGAAAGCGGCGTGAATTTCAAGCCCTTGAACTACCGCCCGGTCGAAAGGAACAACTCCGGCTAAATGCCAGGGGCAGGTTAAATGAAAGTATCGCGCAAAATTGTTTTACACTTCCCCGCCAGGCTGGTAGAAGAGGCGATTGCCTATCGTCTGGTCAAGGAATACAACCTCCAGTTCAATATCCTCAAGGCTTCGATTATACCCGACAGTGAAGGCTTTATCGTCCTTGAACTCACCGGAGATCAGGAGGATTATGACCGTGGTGTTCGTTTTTTGACCAAAATCGGGGTTAACATCGAAGCGCTCAGCCAGAACGTGGTAAGAAATGAAGATAAATGCACCCACTGCGGCGCCTGTCTGACGGTATGCCCTACCGGGGCCTTCGAGATTGAACCGGAAACCCGGCGCGTCCTGTTTATGCACGACAGGTGCATAGCCTGTTCCATATGTCTGAAAGCCTGCCCGCCCAGGGCCATGGAACTCCACTTTTAAATGTATGAACCGAGAGCCTATCGCCAGCGAGTACAAGCCCGGGGATTGATACCTTTCCAGGTCAGCCTGGGCGAAACCGACCTTTTCATTCTGGCCCGCACCGATCTTTCGCGGCAGGCCGCTGTTTTACTGGACGAGTGCCGTTCCGTTATTGCCGGTTATATCCGCTTTAACCCTGAGTTCGGCTCGTCTCTTTCACCCCTGCCGCTGGACCGGCAGGCGCCTGCGATAGTGCGCCGGATGTATTCGGCTTCCCAAACAGCAAAAGTGGGCCCCATGGCAGGGGTTGCCGGTGCTATAGCTGAATTTATCGGCTGCGGCCTGGAAGCATTCACTCCGGAAATAATTGTGGAAAACGGCGGTGACGTGTTTATAAAAACCACTGTGGCGCGCCGGGTAGCCATTTACGCCGGAGCCTCTTCGCTTTCCGGTAAAATGGGGCTGGTGATCCCGCCGGAAACTACCCCCGCAGGCGTTTGTACTTCGTCCGGTACAGTCGGCCCTTCACTCAGCTTTGGCAAAGCCGATGCCGCCGTAGCCCTCAGTCCTTCCTGTACACTGGCGGATGCGGCCGCAACCGCAATCGGCAACACGGTCACCAGTCCCGATGCAATTGAAGCCGGCCTTGAACTGGCCAAAAACATCCATGGCATCAGCGGTGCTGTCATCATTATCGGCGACCGGATGGGTGCCTGGGGCGAGGTGGAACTGGTGAGGCTTGATTAGTTTAATTCGATGCAATTATAATTTCGGTTGATGCATAACAACATCAGAATCGTACCGGCTATTCTCACCGACGAACCGGCCAAACTGTCTTCGATGGTCGAGAATTCCCGTCAATTTACCAACTGGGTTCAAATCGACCTGATGGACGGAGAGTTTGTCCCTTCGTGCAGCATTACACCGGACGACCTCGAACAATTACACCCGGAAATCGGCTGGGAAGCTCACATAATGGTACTGCACCCGGAAAAAATGCTCGAACAATTAAGCCGGGCCGGCGCTTTGCGGGTTATTTTCCATCACGAAGCCACCAGCCGGCATATTGAAGTAATCCACAGGGCCCGTGAGTTCAACCTGGAAGTCGGCGTAGCCCTTAACCCCGAAACACCGGTTGAAGCCATCAATGAATATGCCCGCGGTATCGATTGCATTCTGATGATGACGGTGAACCCGGGTTTTTACGGAGCCCCTTTTATACCCGGTGTGCTGGACAAGATCAACCGGATCAGAAAAAGTTTTCCCGGTATCCCCGTCGGCATAGACGGCGGCATCAAGCCAGCCAATATAATCCAGGTAGCCCGGCACAAAGTGGATTTTATCTGCGTCGGCAGCGCCATATTCTTGAGCCCCGACCCGGCGCGCAGCTATCTGGAGCTTTTACAGCAGGTTAACTGCCCCCGGCCCGGCACATTTTAACGGCGGCCTTCACTATATTCTCTGCATTTATCCCCAGGGACTGATATACCTGTTCCCACGGGGCTGATGCTCCGAACCCGTCCACTGCAATGTTAACACCTTCAATCCCGGTATATCGCTGCCAGCCCAGGCTGCGGCCGGCTTCGACCGAGATGCGCCGGGTGATATTGGGAGGCAGCACGCTGTTTCTATAATCTTGAGGCTGCGCTTCGAAAAGTTCCCATGAAGGCATCGAAACCACCCGGGTTGCTATACCTGCGTCTTTCAATTGCCGGGCGGCATCCAGCGCCAGGCTCACTTCGGAACCGGTAGCCATAAGTATTAATTCCGGGTGTTTTCCCGATTCCCAGAGTACGTAAGCGCCTTTTTCGACCGCCCTTTTTGCACCGGGTGCCGGTTCTATGACAGGCAGTTTCTGCCGGGTCAGTATCAGGGCTGTGGGCCCACACCGCCGCTTAAGCGCCACTTTCCAGGCTTCAAGGGTTTCAAATCCATCAGCCGGCCTGAGCGTAACCACGCCCGGAACCAGCCTTAATCCCATCAGCTGTTCAACCGGTTGATGGGTCGGCCCGTCTTCGCCCAGGCCGATGGAATCGTGGGTATATACGTAAATTACACCGAGACCCATCAAGGCAGCCAGCCTTACCGGCGGGCGCATGTAGTCGTAAAATATCAAAAAGGTTCCCACATAGGGAATAACCCCGCCGTGCAGACACATACCGTTGGCGACAGCTCCCATGGCGTGTTCCCGGACTCCGAAATGAAGGTTGCGCCCGCTCCAGTTTTCCCGGCTAAAATCAGCTGTATCCTTCAAGAGCGTCTTGTTGGATGGAGCCAGGTCGGCAGAACCCCCCATCAGGTTTTCCACCCTTTGGGCCAGTTGGTTAAGGACGATTCCGGAAGCCTCCCGGGTAGCCAGCGGTTTTGCCAGGTCGCCAAGGATTCTATCGAGGTCCGCTTCCCATCCTTCGGGCAGCCTGCCTTCCATTTGCCGGCAATAACGTCCGGCATCATCCGGGTACTGCCGGGTGTATTCCTCGACCAGTTTCTGCCACTGTTTGCGAGCCAGTCCTCCTTGTTCCGCTGCCAGAGAAAAGCAGGTTCTGGCTTCCGGCGGTACTTCGAAAGGCCCCCATTTCCAGCCCAGGTTGTGCCGGGTCAGGGTAACTTCCTCCGGACCGAGAGGCTCGCCGTGAGCCGAAGCCGTTCCGGCCTTGCCGGGGCTGCCGTAACCGATACAAGTGGTGCAAACAATCAGGACGGGTTTATCTTTTATACTCTTTGCCCGGCCGAGTGCCATATCCACCGCTTCTGCATCAAGCCCGTCAACCGGACCGATGACATGCCAGCCGTAAGCTCTGAACCTAAGGCCGACATCCTCGGTGAAAGTAACATCGGTAGGGCCTTCTATGCTGATATTATTATCGTCATAAAGACAGATCAATTTATTCAGGCCGAGGCTGCCGGCCAGTGAAGCCGCTTCGGAAGTTACGCCTTCCATCATGTCCCCATCCGAAGCTATCACATAAGTATAGTGATTAACGATATCGAAACCGGGTTTGTTGAAGGTGGCGGCCAGCCATTTTTCTACGACAGCCATGCCAACTGCGTTGGCAAATCCCTGTCCGAGCGGCCCGGTGGTGGTTTCTACGCCGGTACCCGGATCGTATTCAGGATGGCCGGGAGTCATACTGCCGAGCTGGCGAAACCGCTGCAGTTCTTCGAGAGGCATAGGGTAGCCGTAAAGGTGCAGCAGCGAATAAAGCAGGGCAGAAGCATGGCCGGCGGACAGGACGAACCTGTCCCTGTCGGGCCAGCCGGGTTCCTGGGGGTCATGCCTTAGATGTTTTTGCCACAGGGCATATGCCATGGCAGCCATGCCCATCGGAGCCCCGGGATGGCCCGAACGGGCCTTTTCCACGGCATCTATGGAAAGAAATCTCAGCGTATTGATACATAATTCATCTAAATCTGTCATAACGATGAAAATTCTATACTACTGGACCAGGCATTTCAAATCAGCACTCCCGGCGGTTCCCGGCACTCAAAGCTTTATATCAAAGGGACTTGTGGGTTTATTTGAGATGGTTTAAAATTATGATAAGATTATCTTATAGCACCGGGAGAACCTTATGAATCTTGATTATCTGGAAACCTTCAGGGAACTTGTCAGGCTGGGAAGTTTTTCAGCCGTCGCCAAATATCTTTCCATCAGCCAGCCTGCCGTATCCTTTCAAATACAGAAAATGGAAGCCGACCTGGGCACGACCCTTATCGACCGAAGCCAGAAAAAGTTGAAACTTACCGATTCCGGGCACCGTGTGCTTGAGTTTGCCTTAAACGTCCACAAGGAACATGCTACTCTTAAAAGCGACCTGGATAAACTCAGAACCGATATCGTGGGGGAGTTGAAACTTGCCACCAGTACCATTCCGGGGGAATTCCTGGTGCCTCCGCTGCTGGGAGAATTCATGTCATTTCATCCGGATACTACCGCACACGTGGATATCATGGATTCGATTACCGTTATCGACAGTGTTAAATACGGCGATTACAAGCTGGGCTTCTGCGGCACCACACCGCCTGAAAAGGACGGGATGTCCAGCTTTAAAATCGCTTCGGACGAAATCATCCTCATCGCTTCGTCCTCCCATCCGCTGGCACGGGCCGCATCTGTCGATTTTGCCCGGCTTAAAAATGAATCATTTATCGGGCGTGAAGTCACCTCGGGCACCCGCCAAAGCCTGGAGCAGGCCCTGCACAGCCGCAGCATCAGCCTGAGCAGCCTGCAGTTTCGGTTGATTTTATCAAATACCCATTCCGTAATCTCGGCAGTCGAAGCCGGCAGCGGTTTGGCGTTCGTTTCCAGCCTGGGGGCTCAAAAAAGCCTGATGCTGGGCACGGTCAGAAAGCTGAACGTGGCAGGTTTGAACATAAAAAGGGATTTCTATTGCATCTACTACTCGTCCGGGGAAGACCTGAGGCTTGTTGAGGAATTCCTTTCTTTTGTCAAACACAAGTCTTCCAGTCCTGACTGGTATATGAGCCGTCCAGCGCCTTAAGCCCCTCGTTCGGGCCCGCCTTCAAGCTGGATAGTGTTCGCGGTGCGAGGTGCGGATAATTTCGCAGAATACTGTCACCAGTTCGGCGTCGAATTGAGTCCCGGCATGTTTCTCCAGTTCCGTCAGCGCCTGCTCGAAATCCATCTGGCCACGATAAGGCCTGGGGGTTGTCATGGCATCATATGCATCGGCAATGGCCAGAATCCGCGCACCCGGGGGGATGCTTTCTCCACTGAGCCCCGCCGGGTAGCCCCTGCCATCATAGCGCTCATGATGATGCAGTATAAGTGGCAGGCAATCGGCCAGTTCGCTGACATGCCGGAGTATTTCTGCCCCTATTTCGGGGTGCGTCTTGATGGGTCCCCATTCAGCCAGGGTCAGCGGTGACTGTTTATTCAGTATGGTATCCGGCACTCCGATTTTACCGATGTCGTGCAACAACCCGGCAGCGCGAATGGTGCTTATCTGGCGTTCAGGCAAATCCATCTTTTCGGCAATGGATACGGCGTATTCGCTGACTTTCCTGGAATGTCCGTAAGTGTAACTATCCTTGGCATCCACGGTCGCTGCAAGGGCATAAATAATGCTTATTGGTCTTGAGTGCCCGGTCGGGTCAATCGGTAAAGCCGGGGAACAGGTTCCCGATATCTCGCAGGAAAGGCTGGTGCGGTTGCGCCCGTTATTCTTGGCATGGTACAGGGCAATGTCGGCTGCGCCGATAATCTCTTCACGCATTACTCCATCATTCGGCCAGTTAGCCACACCGATACTGACGGTAAGGGGCATAGCCCGTGAACTGGTCCTGGCTTCGATTGTCTTGCGGATACGCTCGGCAACCTTGTAAGCATCCTGCAGGCCCGCTTCAGGCAGTATGATAGCGAATTCTTCGCCGCCGTATCGAAAGGCAAGGTCGATATTGCGGATCGAGGTTTCGATATACTTGGCAGTTTTTCGAAGGACCTGGTCACCGGCAAGGTGTCCGTATATGTCATTGTAAACCTTGAACAGGTCGATATCCAGCATTATCATTGAAAAAGTGCCTCCGAACCGGGAGCCGCGAGCTATTTCCTGTTCCAGGCGTTCGTGGAAATGACGATGGTTGTAAAGCCCGGTAAGCTCATCGGTGTTGGCTTTTATCATGGCAAAGGTATACAGCTGGGCGTTTTCCAGGATGACCCCTACCTGCCGGGCGATGCCGTCAACAATGGATATGTCTTCAGCCAGGTAATACCTTCGCTTGTGCTTTTCTCCCAGGCTGAGAATAGCTACCAGCTTTTCACGGCTTTTGACCGGAAACAGCGTCTTTATACCCATTTTATCCAGCTGTTCCCGTTCGTCTTTCCAGAGAGCTTTGAACTGCGGCAGCCTGTCAATATTATCCAGGCTGAGGTGCGTGTTGTGTTTATCCAGCCAGTTTACGATAGGAGAATCCGGGTCGAAGGTGATTTGACTAAAATCATCGACGTTATCGGACCTGGGATAGTGATAACGAAGTTTGAATTCGCCCGAGTCGGCATCTCTTAATATTAAATAACTGCGCGAAATATTTATGGCGTTGGTGATCATAGGCAGCAGTTCGCGGGCTAGCTCGTCCAGGTTCAGGTTCCCGCCCATTCTACTGCAAAAGTCATTGAGAGATTTACGGTAGTCATAGGTATGCCGGTAAAACAACCTGTCGATGGTGGTTTCAATAAACTTCCTCAACGGCCTGGCAGCTATCGACAGTACTACCACGATGATAGATACGATTGTGTACACTACTATATACGGGGCGCCCGGTATGAACCGCAAACCGGCAAATATCAACCCGGCGTATACACCGGCAAAAGCCAGCATCAGGATAAACCAGCCGAGGCCGCGCCGGGCAACCAGGCGCACATCCAGCAGGTCGTATTTGGTTATGGCATATGCAATAATGGCTACGTTAATAAAACTGCCGATATGGTCCAGCGGCAGGCCTTTTAAAACCGGCAGCAGGTTTGTATACGCCATAGGCGCCATGACAGCCCAACCGGCTAAAAGGTAAGCCGTTCGATTACGTTCGATCGGGTCATGCGAAGAACGGTATTTATGCCTGAGCAGGTACAGAACGGAAAAGGTATAAAAAAGACTCAGGGCTCCTATGGCGTAAATGGCGGGCCCGAGGTTGTGATACAGCGTGCCGTCATGAACGTAGGACGATTCGATTACCCAGGGTGTAGTTATTGAAACGATAGCCAGCACCGGGATGGAAATGTAACCGGCTACTACTCCGAAGCCGGGTTTTCTCCCGGTATACAAGCGCACGAAATGGAAGTAGGCAACCAGCGCAGCAATCAGGGCGACGGCCAGCAACCGGTTCCAGAACAGTGCCAGTTCGGGGGCGGTCTGCAGCCGCAGCATGAAAGAGGTAAAACTCCAGAAAGCCGCTAGCGCCAGATAGTATGCAAACGCGCGGTTAACCCGTTTTTCTATTCGCTGGATTGCAAATATAAAAACCAGCGCATACGCTATGCATGTGCCAAGGGGGATAGCAGCCCAGATACTCACGGTTAAAACACCCCTGCAGGTAAAGGTAAACTAAAGTAACCTTCACTGATGTTATTTCCAGACATTATCCCCTGTGAGCAGTGGCTTGTCAATGAGAATTCCGTTCAAGCCTTTAAGCGGATTGAGGCCGGGCTGACACCCGGCCTCAATTGTTCCAGTTCCAAACTCAGTTATCTTATACTTTGACCGCTTCTCCGGTAACAACCGGCACTGCAGCCGGCTGCATCAATACGGCAATTATCTCGTCCGTAGCATTGAGGTGCGGTGGTTTGAGCCTGGTAATATCCGCACCCTGCGCCACCTGGTATTGCCTGTAAGCTGCAAATGCTCCGCGGGGCAGTAATGTAACCATCAATGGATTGAGTCCGGTAAAAGTTTCCAGTTCTGAATAAGGCACGTCGAGCTTTTTTAACTGCCGGTGTATTAACATCGCAGCCTGCTGGGCCGAAATCCCGGCTTCGCCCTTGAGTTCGAGATAAATATTCAGAACCGGTTTTTCCTCGATTTCTTTCCTGGCCGTCCAGCCCGCGTATTCGATTCCGGTTTTTTCCACAGCCTGCCAGATGACTTTCTCCGACAAACGGGTAAAACCGGCAATGTCTATCTGGTCGTCTACCCGGCCGACAAAAGACATTTGCGGAATATCGATATCCAGCTTTTCGTTGCGCAGAGAGTGAATCTTAATCAGATGCCCCAGCCGGTATCTGATGAAAGGGCCTCCATGGAAACTGGTGATAACCAGTTCATAATTACCGGGCTTGATTTCATTCAGAAGATAGGTCGGAGGTATGAAATCGGGATCCTGGCTGGACCGTATACTGTCCTGCTCGGTTATGAATTCAAAGAAGTTCAAGTTCGGCACAAACGTCATGCCTTCATAATCCCAGGTCTGGGTAGCAATAACAACCGCCTCGGTACATCCGTGAAAGTCCAGGGGGTACCGGCCCCACATTTCCTTTATCTTTTCTCGATAAACGGATCCATCCAGCCCGAAGGTTATCATTCCCTTCAGGTTCCACACATCCCTGGGCAGCATTTTCCGCCCCGCCATTTTGCTTTTTAGCATTCCGCGCAGCAGGCGCACCGCCATCCCCGGGTGGGCCATAAGATATTTTCGGTCGAAGGACGACGAACTGCCGCCGCCGCTGAAGCGGTTGCCGATGGCAACCGCAACGCTCGACATGGCAAAACAAAGGTCCAGCCCGTCCTCCAAAGCCATTTTAAAGCCCATCTTGGTTCGCTCTTCGAAACTGACCTGTTCGGACATTTCCACCGGCGGCAGGAATTCGAATATTTCATGCGGCAGCACCCTGGTCATGGTTCCGGTTGCATACGGCGGCGGTGCCATGCCGTAAAAAACCTTGTCACGTTCCTTGAATTTTATCTCCCCGCGGTTCTGACAGCTTGAAAAGAATATCAGGGCAAATATCAGCGGTTCGATCTCGTCGAGTTGGCGGGCTGTGACCGGGACCCACCTGAAGGTGGATTCGCCCGATTTACCCGATGTACATTGCCAGAGTATAGGCTTGCGCGGCAAACCTTCCATACGCCGTTTCAGCAAATGCGGGGCATAATCAGTATAGGTGGTTAAAGGTACGGTGTTGCGGAATTCCTCGAGTGTCTCCGGGCGAACCCCTCCGAGTATTTTTTGTCCCAGTTCGCATTTCTTTACCATTTGCAGTTGTTCCAGCAACAGGCGTTTCTGTATCAGCATGAATTCTTCGATGCTCAGGTCGATAAAACCGCAGCATCTTTGCCACATTTCCTGGTGCTCGCCTTTTTTAAAAAGCTCTACGTTCCTGCTCATTTTCCTGCTCCTTGTATGTGTGTTTATTTTTTCGAATCGAAAATCTGTAAATCTTTTATTTAACCTCGCTTTTAACGACCCGAGTGATGGAACCAGCATGGGAGTTTCGGCCTGATACTGCCGGTAGCCGGCAAACATGCGTGGGAAAATATATTTGTCCTGCACCCAGATCAAGCCCAGGTCGGCCCCCAGCCATATTGCTGCCGCCATCAGCATGTCAGCAGAGGGGAATAGTATTACCAGGGAAAGCATCAGTCCCCCGTATGGGTATATACCCGGGTGGCGCACCAGGCCGTACAGGCCGGTGGTTACCAGGTCCTGCCCGATTCCCGGATCCAGATAGGTCTGGCGAAAAGGTAGATTGCCGAATAAGGCCCAGGCCAGTATTGCCAGCGAAGCCAGCATCAACACATATCCGCCGCCGGTTAACCAGCCAGGCAGGTCAACGGGGTCCGTGCTCACGGCGATATTGTAAGCGGCAAAAACGAGCAGCCCGGTGCCGGCTATCCACATAAACGGTTTCAAATATCGGATCCGGCAGATAGACACCAGATCAAACAGGTGGATAATACCGAACCCCGCAATGCCGATTAGAATGTATGTCATATTTTTCCTGTAAGCCAATATGACACATGTCCCGGGCATTGGGAAGGTTTTGTATACTAGAACAATGTTCTATTGAAGCTGAAGCGGCATAAAAAAAGCCCCTCCTTGCCGGAGGGGCTCATCTGCGCGCCGTGTTAAGGCTGTCTTACTGTTGTTTCTTCCATTTGATCTTCACCTGGCCGCCTTCCCCGCTGTCGTCCTCCAGTTTATCCAGGGTCGAAGAAAGTTCTTTCAGGTCACCGCTCAGAGAATGGCTGCCCAGCTCCAGGCCGTAACCAACGAAAAAATCCAGAAAGCTTTTCAGCAGTTTGCGGGTATCTTCCTGGAAAGCGAGGACCTCTTCCTTGGTAGCGGTTTTCTTCTCGTTGAGATCCAGTTTGCCTTTCAACTCTGAAAGCAGTTGTTTCAGGCTTTCGATTTCCTGGCGTTCGACACCGGTTCCGGCCTCTTTTTCGGCCTGGAAATGGCTTTCGATAAGGAAGTCGATAAACTCGCCCTGCGAAAGGTCTCCCCGGTTTTCGTTGATTCTCCTGATAACCTCTGCATCCAGGATAAGCATTCTTTTATCGCTCATTATTCTCCTCGCTACTGTAGGGCTCCCCTGTTTCTCTCAGTTCCAGGGCTTCCAAAACGCCGTCGATGCTTCTGAGTACGCTCAAACCTTTCTTGGTCACCCGGTAGGTTACGGAAGGGTTGCCTAATGCTACCCTATCGATAAGACCGCGTTCAAGTAAAAAATTGAGGTATTTTTGCAGTTGGAAATAACTCATGTTGACGCTGTACATTATCTCCGTTTTACCTGCCTCCCCCAAACGGAGCATGTCAGCTATGATTTCCAGGCTTGACCTTCGCTTATCGAGTTTTTCCATGTTTAAACATAGTACTTAAGTAATAGTACTTTATCATTATACATTAGCTGTCAATACATATAAAGGGCTCTCCGGTTCACAAAAGAGCCCTAACTGCCGGGTTGTTTAGCAACCGGGGATAAAATTACTTTGTTCTTACCAGGAGAATGGGGATTGTCACGCCCATCAATACCTTTTCGGCAACACTGCCGAAAGCCCAGCGGCTAAAGCCGCTGCGGCCGTGGGTCGCCATGACTATCAGGCTGAAATTGTTACGGTTGGCATAGTCGACAATTTCGACCGCCGGATTGCCCATTAATACCTCGTATGAGGCCTTAATGCCCTTTTGTTCCAGCCGGGTTGCGGTTTCTTTAAGGTAACTGGAGGTGTCCAGCTGGCACCTTTCCTGTTCAGCTGCCACATGTTCGTCCCAGCTCATGGGCATATCCGAGGGGTAATCTGAGGCAACCTCAGGCTGGGAACAAACGCTTATCAGCACGACATCGGTAAATTCCGGTCCCAGCTGCCTGGCCAGTTCTTCGACGTGCGGCAACGAAGCTTCAGCCTTTTTTGAGCCGTCCAGCAGCAACATTACCCGGCCTTCCCTGGAGGTATCTTTTACCTTTTTCTCCGGAATACCGGCGCGAATCAGCCAGATGGGAATCTGCGATTCCCTGAGCAGGGCATCGGCTACGCTGCCCATTACGATGCGTGAAAACCCGCTTCTGCCGTGAGTAGCCATGAGTACAAAATCGATATTATTTTTTTTAGCGAACTTTTTTATGGAATCTACCGGGTTGCCGATGACGACTTCTCCCCAGGCTCTTGCCGGCCTGTCACCGGAGGCGGCAACAATTTTTTCGGCAGCCCGTTCAACGTATGCCTGGTGCATCGGCAAAAGGGCTTTTTCCTCGGGTCCAAGCACATTTAACACAATAGTTTCTATGCCCATGACAGATGTAAGCTTTACTGCATAATCCATAAGCACTTCGGCCAGGGTCGAGCCATCCAGAGGCACAAGCATTCTTTTATACAAAATCCTACCTCCCCGATACAATAATTATAGTATACAGTTACAGCTATAAAATGCAAGGGTTGCCCGGCCTGATTTGGCACTTTCCGGTGCGTAAGTTATAATTACCAGAAGGGGGCAGTGTATGGGTTACCACGACCACAAAGAGCTTTCACCGGCTGCTGTTTCGGCCGGTGTCCTGGTGATATCCGATTCTCGCACCGAGTCCAGTGATGAATCCGGCAAACTTATCTGCCGGCTACTGGAATCAAACGGTCATAACCTGGAGGGTTTCGAACTAATAAAGAACGAACCGGCAAGCATCGCTGCCTCGGTTGAAAAACTCCTTGGATCCACCCGTGCACGGGTGATAATTACCAGCGGCGGCACCGGCCTCGGCAGCCGGGATGTAACCGTAGAAACGGTTACCCCGATGCTGGATAAATTCCTCGACGGCTTCGGCGAACTTTTCCGGAGCCTGAGCTACCAGGAAATCGGTTCGGGTTGCATCATGAGCCGCGCTCTGGCGGGTGTTTGCCGGGGACGCGTAATAATCTGCCTGCCGGGCTCCTTGAAAGCGGTGCGTCTTGCCATGGAAAAAATAATTCTGCCTGAACTCGGTCACATGGTCAGGGAAGCCACCCGGTGAAATGGCTCAACGAACTTCTGCCGTTTGAGCAAGCCCTGGACTGCATCCTGGAACACATCCTGCCGGTTGAAAGGCAGGAGAAAATAAATCCCCGCAAAGCCTGTGGCCGGGCACTTGCCGAAAACCTGATAGCCGGGTTGAACGTACCCCCATTCAACCGGGCTTCGATGGACGGCTATGCCGTCTTATCTGGCGATACCGCCGGAGCCTGCCGGCTGAAGCCGGCCGGATTGAAGCTTGCCGGTAGTATGTATGCCGGTACTGCTCCGGGATTATCCGTTCATGCCGGCGAGTGCGTGTATGTTGCTACCGGAGCAGCCATTCCGGCCAATGCCGATGCTGTCGTCAGGATTGAAGACTGCCGGCGAAAAGACATGAAAATCGAGGTATACGCCCCGGTCAAACGCGGAGACAATATCGCCCCCGCCGGTGAAGACATCCGTTCCGGTACAACAGTTCTTGAGCAAGGCGCGGTGTTAACCCCGGCTCGAATGGGAGTGATTGCATCCCAGGGAATCAATGAGATCGAGGTTTATGTAAAGCCGGAAGTGGCTATCGTCACTACCGGTGAAGAACTGGCTCAACCGGGCTCTCCGCTGCAGCCGGGCCAGATATACGATGTAAACGCTGCAACTTTAAGCGCTCTTTCCGTCCAGTCGGGAGCTCTCCCCCGGCAATTCCTTTCGGTGAATGATTGCCTCCAGGCGCTCGAAAAATCACTGCTTGAAGCCCTTGGTTCGGATATGGTGGTTGTTTCCGGCGGTTCTTCAGTGGGTGAAAGGGACTACATGTATGAGCTGCTCTCTTCAGCCGGCAAGATATGGTTTCATGGTATCAATATCAAACCCGGCAAACCGACCCTGTTTGCCACGGTAAAGGGAAAGCCGGTACTCGCCCTTCCCGGTTACCCGACATCCTGTCTTATAAACGCATACCTGCTTTTAAAACCCGCACTGGAAAAACTGGCTCACTTGCCTGCGTCAAGAGCCCGGATCGCAGCCGCCAGAATAGCCTGTGATATCTCCGCCAGTAAACGCCGGCAGTTTATTCCGGTTCGCATGGATAACGATGAAGCCGTTCCCATTGGAAAAGAGTCAGGCGCAATAACGGCAACGGCCTATGCTTCAGGTTACGTTACAGTCATGGAGAATTCGGCCGTAAGCCGTGGATCGAATGTCAAGGTGGTGTTGTTTTAACAGCGCAATACGCTGTTGCCGGCCTTTAAACGCCCGCCGCGAATAACCCTGGCGAATACGCCCTCTACCGGCATAATACAGGTGCCTACCTGTTTGAATATGGCGCACCGGTCATGGCACTCCTTGCCGATCTGAGTAATCTCGAGTTCCACCTCGTCCCCCAGCCTGAGGCGCGTCCCCAGGGGCAGCTGGTATACGTCCATTCCCTCAACGGTAATATTTTCGGCAAAATCACCCGGCTTGACGTCAAGCCCGAGTTTTTTCATTTTGTCTATACTGGAAACAGCCAGCAAGCTGACCTGCCGGTGAGTTTGTGAATCAGCATGCCCGTCGCCCTGTATGCCGTAATCTGCTACCAGGACAACGTGTTCAACCGGGTGTTTTTTGGCACCCTTTTTCTGAGATATGCATACTGCTTTAATTTCAGCCAATTTATTCTCCGTCTTCCCGGATAAAAGTACCGCTTTTCCCGCCGGATTTTTTTTGCAGGCAAATGCCGGTTATCGACATGCCCCTGTCAACAGCCTTGCACATATCGTATATGGTAAGGGCACACACGGCTACTGCCATAAGGGCTTCCATCTCCACCCCTGTCTTGCCGCTGCATTTTACCCTGGCTTCGATATTAACCGTATCCGGCCCGGAGAAAGAAAAATCGATATTTACCTGGTCCAGCATCAAAGTATGACACAGGGGAATCAAGCCGGGTGTCTGTTTGGCAGCCATGATGCCGGCAACCCGCGCTACGCTAAGCACGTCGCCTTTCTTAAGTTCCTGGTTTCTTATAAGTTCAAGGGTGGCCGGTTTCATTACAACCCTGCCGCTGGCAACAGCTTCACGGCTGGTGTCGGCCTTGGGAGAAACATCCACCATATGGGCTTCCCCTTTGTAATTCAGGTGGGTCAATTCATCCATGTATCAACCGCCAATCTGCCACATCTGCCGGGCTGCCGGTAAAACATGTTCGCCCAAACGATGTTTTTCATGCTTGATATCGGCCGCCTGTGACATTAGTTTTCTTAATTCTTCGTCGCTTATACCTCTTCGCAGAGGAGTCTTTATATCTATTTCGTCATCGTCCAGCAGGCAGGGCCGCAACCGTCCGTCGGCCGTCAGGCGCATACGGTTGCATTTGGAGCAAAAACAATCCGTAACCGCCCCTATAAACCCTATAGTGCCGGTGGCGTTTGCCAGCTGATAATATTTAGCCGGGCCGTTACCCTTTGACGGCATAACCGGGGCGAGCTCACCCATGTCGTCAGCGATAATGCTTTTTATCTCGGCATCCGAGACGGTCTGATTTTGAGCAAAACTCGATCCCTGGCTGCCATCGCAGGCAAAAGGCATATATTCTATGAAACGAACGTGCCAGCCATCAGTTACAGTCTTGGCGGCGAAATCCAGTATCTCGGTATCGTTGATGCCTTTGAGCAGCACTGTGTTGATTTTAACCGGATTGAGGCCGGCTTTACGGGCAGCCTCGATACCTTCCAAAACATTGGATAGTTCGCCGCGGCCTGTCATATAACGAAACCTGTCCTCATTCAGGCTGTCCAGGCTTATGTTAACCCTGTCCAGTCCGGCAGCCGCAAGGTTGTCGGCGTGCCGGGCAAGTACGGTGGCGTTGGTGGTCATAGATATATCATCGATGCCATCGATCTTTTTAAGCATGCCGACCAGCACCTCGAGATGCGGCCGCATTAACGGCTCTCCGCCGGTCAGCCTTATACTGGTGATGCCCATTTGCGCCGCTGCACCCACGATGCGCTCTATTTCTTCGTAGCGCAGGATATCGTTATGGCTGAGACGCGCTACCTGGTGAGCAGTGCAATAGATGCACCTCAGGTCGCAATGATCGGTAATTGAAATACGCAAATAATTGATGCGTCTCTGATAATTGTCAACTAAACAGGTCATTATATTCTATTCTATCTTAATCAAACCAAAGCAGCAAGAAACTACAGGAGTGACGGCACGTCTCTGCCGGCTTCTTCTGTCAGGTCGGTTTTTACCCGCCTGTCTTCAACCCGCCTTTCCTGGACTTTGGGCAGAGCAGTGGCCTTGGCATAAATCTGGCTGACACGCGGAACACAGGAAATCCTGGACAAAATTACGGTGATATCGATGGATGCCTTGTTCCTGGGGTAGTCTCCATTACGAATAACCGCCTGCGGGGCAAAAGCCCTGAGGTGATCCCCGAGCTCTTTTACGAGATCCATATTCAGCTCCCGGTGAGGTGCGGAAATAAGGAAAAGCCCGTTGTAGGCCTCTTCGGGATTGAAGTCGATGCTCATTTCACTCAAGGCCTGATCCATTGCCTCTATGCCCCGATGGACGGATGAACCCCGCTTTCTGAAGTTGGGGCTGTAATCCCAGGGCAGGGGGATAAAGGGTATTTTAACAACACCGTAACTTATCGCCGACCAGCCTTCGAGTGTCTGGATTATATCACCGGCATCCAGCAGCCTGGCGCCGATATTGCCCCGGCGTTTTTCTTCCCCGGCAGACAGAGGGTTTAAAAACGGTTCGGCAATTAAACGGTTGATGCCCGAAATATTACCCTTTAGCGAAGTGTCTTTGCGAACAAACCTTTGATTGTCAACCAGGAACACGGCGTCGGCTATGGAACTGGTAGCTTTCAGGCACAATGCCGAATTGTATACTGCCCTTTCTTCGGTATTTTCTTCATGTTCAAAGGGCAGCACCAGCAAAGAATAAACCGGTTTGTCGAAACGCTTTTTCAACTCCTGTACCAGTACCGGCGTGCCGCCGCTTCCGGTTCCCCCGGCGGTGCCGGCTACCACCAGGAAGGCATCAGCTTCATAAAACCGTGACGTAGAGCGCATGGCATCGATTATCTTATCGGCATCATCCCGAATTATTTCAGCTCCCATTTCTCCGATCTTGGCCACACCGTGACCCCGGGTTTTTCCGGCTCCGGCCAGTATCATATGCTGATAATCGTTGCGAATACTTCTGATTGATGCCATATCGGCTGCATCGGTGTTTACCGCAAATGTATCAAGGATAATTTCAAGGCGGCGAAACTCCATCGCCCTGTCCTGAACACGGGCAAATTCATCGGCAATACGCCCACCGCACTGGCCTATCCCTATGACTACCAGCTTCATGGCAAACCTCCTGGATTTTCT
>ENA-ORXD01001656-ORXD01001656.1-sediment-metagenome-genome-assembly--contig:-NODE-1656-length-17356-cov-3.574512_pt1 | contig 17356 bp, 11 predicted proteins | sample MGYA00237862_ERZ511471 | MGnify/ENA metagenome assembly ERZ511471
CCGAGGCCGCCGTGGTCGTCGGCGAGCCAGCTCTCGCCCGTGGAGTGATGGATGAAGACGAGCTTGACGGGGGAGGCCGGCGGAGCGGTGTTGATGGTCGCCCGGGCGGCCGGGGGCCGCACGAGTGCGCCGGCTACGCCAACGACGACGAAGACGAGCACCAAGACGCCGACGATGTCTCTGCGCCGCCGCAGCATCCGTAGCTTGTCACCCCACATGGCCGACCTCCCGCCCCGAGGTTGCACTGGTCGTCTGGAAGTGGGCTCCGTCTTCACCGCGTCCTCATGCGAACCCTGCATGTCCGGCAGTCGAGGGTCGCCACAAGCCCCAGTTCCGCAGGTGGCGCCAGTGTACATCACCCCTTTTGGTCCGGGACGTTGGCGACAACTCTTGAGGAAGTCGAACGGCGCGTGTCGCACTGCAGGTCACACGCGCCCTTGCGCTCGGCTGGGATTCGACCCTTAGGGCGCCGGACCGGGAATCGATCCCAAGCCCGGGGGCGCCGGCGTACGGCTGTCCGGCTCACGGCTCGGGTATACTCGCGGCGCCGCCGGCGTGCCGGCGGCGCCGCGTCGCTGGAGCGCGAAAGGGAGGCGTGAGGGACCCGCAGCACATCCTCGTCCTCGTCGAGAACCTGTCCGTCCCGTTCGACCGTCGCGTGTGGCACGAGTGCACCACGCTGGTCGCCGCGGGGTACGACGTTTCGGTGATCTGCCCCCAGGGGCAGCGGCACGACCGCGGGGCGTATGAGGGGCGGGACGGCGTCTGCATCTACCGCTATCCCCTGGCCTCGCAGGCGACCGGTCTCTGGGGCTACCCTCGTGAGTACTCCTCGATGCTGTGGCACACGGCGTCGCTGGCGCGGCGGCTCTCGACGAAGCGGCCGTTCGACGTCATCCACGCCTGCAACCCCCCGGACCTGTTCTTCCTGATCGGCCGGATGTACCGGCCGCGTGGTGTGTCCTTCGTCTTCGACCAGCACGACGCCAGCCCCGAGATCATGATCGCGAAGCGGGGCGGCAGGGAGCACGAGGGATTCCCGGAGCGCGTCGTGCAGTGGGCCGAACGCGAGACGTATCGGCTGGCCGACGTCGTCATCTCCCCGAACGAGTCGTACAGGCATCTCGCGCTGACTCGTGGCGGCAAGGCCGACAACGACGTCTTCGTCGTGCGCAGCGGGCCGCGACGCGAGGAGTTCTCGCCGGTGGTGGAGGGCGCATTCGACCGGCGCGGCCATCGCCACCTCGTCGCGTACCTCGGTGTCATGGGGGCGCAAGACGGTGTCGACCTGCTGGTGCGTGCCGTCGCGCGGCTGGTGGGCGAGGGAAGGGATATCCTCCTCTACCTGGCCGGTGACGGCGAGAGCTACGCGACGATCCGCCATCTCGGGGAGGAGCTCGGACTCGGCGAGCGGCTGCTCATGCCGGGGTATCAGACGGCCGAGGAGTTCGCGCCGGCGCTGCTGGCCGCCGACGTGTGCGTCACCCCGGACCCCTCGAGCCCCTTCAACGACATCTCGACGATGAACAAGATCGTCGAGTACATGGCGATGGGGCGCGCGTCGGTTGCATTTCCTCTGCAGGAGAACGTTGCGACGGGGGCCGATGCCGTCGCCTACGCCGACGATCTGTCGTACGAGGGTCTGGCGGCGGCCATCGGCCGCCTGCTCGACGACGAGGAGGAACGCCGGCGGATGGGCGCGCTCGCCCGCGAGCGCTTCGAGACTGTGCTCGCCTGGGAGCACCAGGCGCCCGGGCTGCTCGCGGCGTACGAGCGCCTGAGGGTGAAGGTCGGCGGCCGGGGCGCGCGGGAGGCGCGCGGGTCGGGCGGCGGCCGCGGCACGCGGCACGCTCGTGGTCCGGGCAGCGCGCCCGGCGCGTCCGGGTCGGGCGACGGCCGCGGGGCCGGCGGGCCGAGTGCTCCCGGGCGGTCGTGAGCCGCGGCCTCTTCATCTCGTGGGCGCCGTTCTCGCGCCGCACCGAGACGCTGGCCGCGGAGTTCGATCTCGAGGCGCGCTTCGTGCGCACGCCGTGGCCGAAGCGCCCGTGGACGGTGCCCCTCAAGTACCCGTGGCAGGCGGGGGTGACGGTGGCCGCGCTGGCGGCCGCCGGCCGCGGGGAGGTGTGGGTCATGGACCCCCCGCTCCCGGCGGTCGCCCTCGCCGCGGCCGCCGCTTGTCGGCGTCGCGTGCCGCTCGTCGTCGACATGCACACGGTCGCGTTCTATGCGCGCGAGTGGCAGCTGCTTCGGCCCCTTGAGTTGCCGCTGCTCCGCCGCGCGGCTGCGGTCGTGGTCACGAACGAGTCACTGGCGGCCCGGGTGCGATCGTGGGGCGCGCCGGCGTTCGTGCTGCCGGACCCGCTGCCGGGGGTGCCCGACGGGCTCGAAGCCACGGGCGTCGAGCCCGACCTGGTCACGGTCGTGGCCACCTTCTCATTGGATGAACCTCTCGACGTGCTCCCCACCGTGGCGCGGGAGCTCCCCGGTGTGCGCTTCGCGGTGACGGGGCGGCCGCGCGGCGACCTCAGCGCATGGCCGCCCAACCTGACGCCGACCGGGTTCTTGAGCGACGTCGCCTACTGGCGGCAACTGGCGCGCTCGGCGGCGGTCGCCGTGCTCACGACGCGACCGGAGACGCTGCTCTCCGGCGGCTACGAAGCGCTCGTCCTCGGGCGGCCGCTGGTCACATCGGACCACGCCGCGCTGCGCGGCTACTTCGGTGATGCCGCTGTGTACGCGCACGCCGTGCCGGCGTCGCTGGCCGCCGCCGTGCGCACGGCCCTCGACGGCGCCGACGACTACGCCGGGCGCTTCCGAGTGCTCGCCGAGCGGCGGCGGGCCGAGTGGGCGGCGGCCGCCGACGAGCTGCGCGCGCGCCTCGGGAGGACGTCGTGAGCGGCCTGGTCGCCTTCTTCTCACCCGATCCGGCTGTGCGCGCCCTGGGCCCCGACGCCCTTGGCGACCTCGCAGACGCGGACGGCTATGTCACGCGGACGCTCGAGACTGCCGACGCGTGGTTCGGCGTCAGAGGGTGGCCGGAGGCCGTGAGCCTGCACGTCGACGGCGATCCGGGGTCGCCGGCCGTCGCGGTCGCCTTCAGCGGGGACCTGCTCAACGCCCCCGTCCTCCGGCGCGAGCTGGCGCTGCCGGCGACGGCGGACGCCGCGCAGGTGGTCGGAGCCGCTTACGCGGCGTCTGGCGCGGCGGCCCTGATGCGACTCGAGGGCGCCTTCGCCCTCGTGCTGTACGACCTAGCCGCCCGGCGCACGCTGGCCGCGTCGGACCACTGCTGCGTGCAGCCCCTGTACGCGGTGCGCCTCGGTGACGACGTGCTCGTCGCCAGCGAGGCCAAGGCCTTTCTGCGGCATCCGCGCTTCACCGCCCGGCTCGACCGCGAGGCGCTCGGCGAGCTCGTCGTCCTCGGCCAAACCCTCAGCGGCCGGCCGTTGTTCGAAGGGGTGTTCGCCCTGCCGCACGGCGCTCACTTCGAGGTGGACGATCGCGGGCTGCACACCGTGCGGCACTGGGACGCCGCCGGCCTGCCGCGCGGAACGCTGCGGGGTGAGGCCTACGTCGACCGGCTGGCCGACGCGGTGACGGAGATCGCCGCCCTGGCGTACGGCGACGACGGGGTCTGCCTGCCCCTGACCGGCGGGCTGGATTCGAGGCTCCTCGCCGCGCTCGTGCCCGCAGACCGGGACGTGACCGCGGTGACGTTCGGCGACCCCGGCGACGACGACGTGCGCCTCGCCGTGCGCATCGCCCTGGCGCGAGGCCTGCCGCACCGCACGTCGCCGCTCGATCCTGCCTACGTGGCCAGGTTCGGCGCCGACACGGTGTGGTCGCTCGAGGGGCGCCTGAGCCCGGTCGCCAACATCACCGGCGGCCTGATGCCCCGCCTCTCGCCGGCGCGCTTCTTCGTCAGCGGTGCCGGGGCCGCCGCGGGGCGCCACTTCTTCCGCTCGGACATGCTGGTGCCGAACTGGGGCTGGAACCACGCGAGCGACGACGAGTTCGAGCGCGTGTGGCCCGTGCGCCAGTGGCGCAGCGGCCTGCCCCCCGCGCGCGTCGCCGAGCTGTTCGCCCAGGGCGATGAGCTGTACGCGTGCGGCGATGCCCGCCGTCTGGCGGCGTTGCGCCGCACCCGCGGCCTGCCGGCGGTCGACCGCCAGGATCTCATGTACGTGCAGGAGCGCGAGCGCATGGGCCAGGCCGGGCTCGCCCTCGCCGACCGCTGGGTCCGCGCGCGAGCTCCGCTCCTGACCCGGGGCTGGGTCGAGGCGATGCTCGACGGCGCTCCCGAGGAGCGCATCGACGACCGCGCCCGCCTGCGCCTCGTGACGCGCCTCGACCCGGCCGTGGCGCGCGTGCCCTGGGCGCTGACCCACCTCTCGCTGCCGGCCAGCATCCACGTCGTGAGTGCGCTGCGCGCCGTCGGGAGTCTGACGCGACGGCGCCTGCACGTGCCCGAGACCGCCGAGGGTGCAGCGCTGGCCGCCGGAGCGGGGAGCAGGGGCGACGTGACGGCGACACAGGTGTGCACTGACGCGCTGAAGGCGACGGGCGTGCGTGCCGGGGCGGCGGCGTACTCTGCGCTCAAGCGCGTTCAGCACCTCGCCTACTCACACGTCGACGCCCGGGAAGAGTGGCTGCGCGGACCCTCGCGTGCCTTCGTCGAGGAGGTCCTGCTCTCGCCGCGCGTCGCCGAGCACGGTGTGCTCGAGCCGGCCGCGGTGCGCACCCTGGTGGGTGAGCACATGGCCGGCGCGGGGCACGCCGATGTGATCGGACTGCTGCTGACCGTCGAGCTCTGGCAGCGGTACTTCGAGGACGGCGAGCGGCCGGCGGCGAAGGAGACCTGACGTGCGGCTCGTCGTGCTGGGACACAACGACTGGTGGGTCTGGGAGCGCCAGGGGTTCTCCATGCGCAACGCGGCGCTCGTCTGCGAGCTGAGCGGCCGGGCGGAGGTCGACGGCGTCGCCGTCGTCGACGACCCCCGGTTCGGCCGGCGCACGCACCGCCCGCGGGTCCGGCGCGCGGAGCCGGTCAGCGCCGTCGCCGAGAAGATCCGCGCCGTGCGCTACGCGGCGCCGCTTCCGCTGCCGGCGAAGGCCCGGACCGGCCGGCGCGTGAACGAGCGCCTGGCGCGACCCGCGCTCTCGCGGCGGCTGCGTGACGCTCTCGCCGGATGGGCGGGGCCCACGGTCGTCTGGGTGGCCGACCCGCGGCTGATGGCGGCCGGCCTGGCCCTGCCGCGCGACCTGCTCGTCTTCGACGCCATCGACGACTGGCGGGCGCACGCCTGGGCGGGCCGCGCGACGGTGGAGGAGGGGTACCGGCTCGCCGGCCTCCACGCCGATGTCGTCCTCGCGGTCCACCCTTCACTGCTTGAGTGGATCGAGCCGTGTGGCCGGGCCGAGTTCCTCCCCAACGCCGTCGACCCGGCGCGGTGGGCGGGCGCCGAGCCGGCGCCCGAACTCGCGTCGCTGCCGCGCCCGCTGGCCGGGTATGCGGGCACGATCCAGGGCCGGCTCGACGTGGCCCTGCTCGGCGCCGTCGCCGCGGCTATGCCCGACGCCACCTTCGCCCTCGTCGGGCGCGTGGGCCGCGCGGTCGAAGGCGCGCTCGCGGCGCTGCCGCGCAACGTCCGGCTGCTGCCCCCGGTCCGTCACGACGCGCTCCCGCCGGTGGTCGCCGCCTGCGATGCGGGTATCGTGCCTCACGTGCACGATGCCCTCACTGCCAGCATGGACCCGCTCAAGCTGTACGAGTACCTCGCCGCCGGCCTGCCGGTCGTCTCGACCGTGGCCTCGCCGAACCCTGCCCTCAGCGGGGAGGTCCGCATCGCGCGCGGCGCCGAGGCGTTCGCCGCCGCACTGCGTGAGGAGCTGGCCGCCGACGGGCCCGAGCGGCGCGCGGCACGGCGGCGGGCGGTGGCCGCGGAGACGTGGGCGGCGCGCGCCGACCGCGTGCTGACCGTGCTCGACGGGGCCCTTCGTGCGAGGAGCGCCGCGCAATCGTGAACGTCTGGGTCGCGATCCCGCACTACGGTCCGCCGGAGCCCACGCTCGAGCTCCTCGACGAGCTGCGCTCGGCGACCGTGGTCCCGTCACGCATCGTGGTCGTGGACAACGACGGCGGTCTCGCACTCGACGACGACGAGACCGTGCTCGTCCTGCGGCCCGGCTTCAACAGCGGGTACGGCGCCGCGGTGGCCGCGGCGAGTGACGCGGCGCTCGCGGCCGGCGCCGACTGGCTCTGGGTGCTCAACAACGACGCCCGGCCGGCGGCGGACTGCCTCGAGCGTCTGCTCGAGGCCGGCGCCGCCGCCCCCCGGGCGGGCATCCTCAGCGCGGTGATCAGGTATCGCACGGGGGGCGACGTCTGGTACGCGGGCGGCACGGTGTCGCCACGGACGCTCGAGGTCCGGCACCTGCACGCCGTACGCGACCGGTGCGCGTACCGGACCGGCTTCATCACCGGCTGCGCGCCGCTGCTTCGCGCGGCTCTGGTGCGCGAGCTCTCGCCCCTGGACGACGGCCTGTTCATGTACTACGAGGACGTGGACTGGAGCCTGCGTGCCCTCGACGCCGGCTGGGGCCTGCTGGTCGTCCCCGAGGCCGAGACCGTCCACGACGTGCGGCGGGAGGGCGGCCGCCGTGTCTTCTCCGACGCGGCGATCTACTACATGGTGCGCAATCGCCTGCTGGTGGCGCGCCGGCGCGGAGACCTGTCGCCGGCCGTCGGCGGCGGACGCGCGTCGCCGGCCGCCGCCGCCGCGCTGTGGGCTCTGCGGCAGGCGGCCAAGAGCCGCTCGCTGCCCGAGGCCCGCCGGCGCCTCTCCGCGTGCGGCCGGGGCCTGCGGGACGGCCTCGCCGGGCGTCGAGGCCCGGCGCACGGCAGGGGCGAGGGAGGGACATCGTGAGCGGCGAGCTGGCGCGCCCGGCGCGCTCGGCCCCGTGGTTCTTCGCCTCCGTGGTCGCCGCCGAGGGCCTGATCCTCCTCGTCGCCTTACGCTCCCCCCTCCTCGGCGTCGCCCTGGCGGCTGCCGTGGGGGTGCTGGCCCTGATGACGCTCACGATCGGGACCGAGCGCGGCACGTTGGCGATCGGCTCGCTGCTCCTGGTCGTCACCCTCGTTCTGCCGGGCGACCTGGCGCTCGAGTGGCGGCTCCCGGTCGGCGGCGGCGGCATCTTCGCCGTCGACCTCCTGCTCGCCCTTCTCCTGGTGAGCATGCTCGCCGCCTTCCTCGCCTCCGGCAGCCTCCCGCTCGTGCGCTCGCCGGTGAACCTGCCGCTCTTCCTCTTCCTCGGCTGGGTCGCCACGGCCGGGGTCATCGGCTTCCTCCGCGGCAACGAGCTCAAGCTCATCCTGCAGGACGCACGCGGGCTGGCCTACTACTCACTGTTCTTCTTTGTCGTGATGTTCGTGCGCAGCCGCGGGCAGGTCTATGTGATCATGCGGGTGCTCGCCGCCTGCCTGCTCGCGGTCTTCGCCACCGGCGCGGTCTACGCGGCCATGGGTGAGGGGATGGCGCTCGAGTTCGTCGAGCCCGGTGTGAGCCGGTTCCCCGCCCCCGACGAGGTCTTCCTCATCGCGTCTGCCCTGCTGGCCACGATGGTCGTCGTGTGGCCGGCGGCACGGCGGCGCCCGGTGTGGCTCTGGGGCCTGCTGCTCGTCGCCCTGCTGGGCCTCGTCCTCTCCTTCGTGCGCGGCAACTACGTGGCCCTTGCGGCCAGCCTCTTCTACCTGCTGCTCGTGCTCGGCTCGCGCGAGCGCCTGCGCCTGGTCGCCGGCGGTCTCGCCGTCGCCGCCGTGCTCGCCGCCGGGCTGGCCGTCTTCCAGCCCGCCGTCCTCACCTCGGTGATCACCCGCACGTTGGCCGTCACCGCCGTGCAGGACCGCAACGTGCAGTACCGCTTCATCGAGAACCAGGCCGTCGGGGCGCAGATCGCCGAGCACCCCGTGGTGGGCAACGGGCTCGGCAAGGACTACCTCTTCGACTGGTCGCGCTACGGCGTCTCCCCGTACCGCAAGAGCTACATCCACAACAACTACTACTGGTTCGTGCATCGGCTGGGGTTCATCGGGCTCGGTCTCTTCGCCTGGGCGGCGCTCGCCTTCTTGCTGCCCTGGATGCGGGACCGGGCGCGCCTGCGGGTGGGCGACCCCTGGCTCGTCGGGCTCGTGTTCGGGTCACGGACGATGCTGGTCGCCCTGCTCGTCGTCTCGATCACCTCGCCACGACTGAACGGCAAGCAGAGCATCGCGACGCTGGCCACGATCATCGGCCTCGCCGAGGTGGCGCGCGTCCTGCTGCTGCGCGGGGAGGACGAGGAGAGCTGAGGCGGGCGGCGGCGGCCGGACACGGGCGGGCCGCCGCCGCCCGCCTCGTGCGATCCGCGCCGCCGCGGGCCTCGTGACCGCGAGCCGTGCGATACCCGTTCCCGCCGCGACCTCTCGCCTCACTCCGTCGGCATGTGGGTCAGCGTCACCGGGCCGAGGAACTGCGGCTCGTAGTAGCGCGCCTCGTCGCCCCAGAGGGCGACGTCGAGGAGACGGGCGTCGTCGACGGCCTGCGCGGCGGGGACGAAGCGCGGCAGGCCGGCGCGCAGATCGACGCGGTCGTCGGGATTCGGCGAGGGGCGCGCCTCATCGCCGAAGAAGCGCGCGAGGTAGAGCCAGGAGTCGCGCAGCATCCCCTCGGCGCTTCTCGCCAGCCAGGGGTCGACGCTCTCCGTCACCTCGACGAGCAGGGTGGCGAGGCGCGCGCTGTAGGTCATGTAGTCGACCGTCCCGCCTCTCGCCGGCGTGTAGGTCTTGAGGATGGCGACCTGAGGCGTCGCGCCGGGTCGCCGGCCGTCGCCGTCGTTGTCGGGCCGTAACGCGCTGCGGAGGGCGCGGTCGCTGCGCAGGGGGTTCTCCGGGTCGTGGAGGACGGCGTCGAGGGTCGCCTCGTCGCCTGTCTGCACCGCGAGGGCGACGAGCGCGTTCTGGATGGCGAGGCTGAACGTCCCCCCGATGACGCGGTCCTCGAAACGGTAGGTGAGCTCGTCGCTCCACTCGTAGCTGCGGCGGTGGTCGGTGCCGACGGATGGGTCCTCGGCGAGCCGTGCGAGCGCCTCGCGGAGCGCCGTGGTGAAGCGCGCGAAGTAGTCCGCGACGAGCTCCATGTCGTCGGCCGAGTAGAAGCCGTGGCCGCGCGTGAGGTCGTAGGCGTAGGCGAAGGAGAACGCGCCCCAGCTCTGCAGCTGGCCGACGTCGGGACTCTCGTAGTGGCGCGGCCTGGTCGGCTCGGCCTCGGCGGCCCAGGCGATGAGGATGTCGCGCGCACGGCGCCCGTACTCCTCGTCACCGGTGAGCGCGAAGGCGATCGCGAGGTCGCGGGCGCGGCGGCTCGCGCCGTCGAGGGCGAGGAAGGCGTCGTGGATGTCCCCGCCGCCCCGGTACGGGCCAGGCTCCAGGGGGGTGGGTCCACTCATGGATCGCGCCACATACGTGTCGCGGAAGTGGCGCCACGCCGAGGCCCACGGTTCGTCGCCCCGGGCGAGCCTCGACCTGACTGCGGCGATCTCCTCGCCGGTGAGCACGAGCCGGGGCTCCCAGGTGCCCGCGATCTCGGCGGGCACGGGCGTCGCCGGCGTGGGCGGCAGCGCCGCGCCCCCGGATGCCGCGTCATCCGACGGTGGCGCGTCTGAGAGGGCCGCGTCGGGTGATACCGAGACGCCCCGGGGCGGCGGTGCCTCCGCCGTGCTGCTCGCGCATCCGGCGGCTGCCAGAAGCAGCGCCGCAGCGAGGAGCCCTGCTACGGCCGGGCCGAGGACCAGTGGCGCCGTCGAACGCCCCGCGCCCCGCCGCGGGTGGGCAGCGTGCGCGCCGCGTGGGGCGGGCGCACCGTGCGAGGCACGCGGTGATGGCAGGCGGCGCGGACTCATTGAAGGAGTGTTGCCGCGAGACCGCCGGCCCTACCATCGGGCAGCCGGTGCCGCAGCCGGCGGGCTCGATGGGGTGCGGCCGTCCGGTCCGGCGAGGCGCGGCCCTGAGCCGGCCCGAGCTCGGCTTACAACGCCGCGTGCGTCAGCGTCGTGGGCCCGAGGAACTGCGACTCGTAGAACTGCGCCCGGGGGTACTGGCCGCCCGTGACGTCGGCGAGGAACTCCGCGTCACCATATACGTGAAGCGCCATCTGCAGGCGTGCGAGGTAGATGTCCCAGTGCATGAGGTCGTTGGGCGCGACCGGCGGTTCGTAGGCCGGTCCGGCGAACTTCGAGAGGTAGAGCCAGCTCGACCGAAGCTCGCTGTGCATCGTCGCTGTGGCGCGTCCGAGGTTGGCCGTCATCTGATAGAGGATCGTCGCCAGCCGGGCGTTGTAGCTCATGTAGTCGAGGTTGCCGCCGCGCTCGGGGTTGTCGTAGTACCCCTCCGACTTGATGAGGCACTGCGGGACGGGCGTCGTGGCGCGACCGTCGCCGTCGTTGCGCGGTGCGCACGAGCGGTGGAGACACTCGGGGACGTTGAGCGTGTAGGTGCTCGAGAAGAGGGTCGTGAGGGAGGTGGCGTCGTCGCTGACGATGGCGGCGGCGAGCCAGGCCGACATGGGGGCGAGCGTGGTGTCGCCGCCCATGTACTGGTCGTAACGGCTGTAGCGGAGGCCGAGCGGGTTCGAGGTCCACTCGTGGGGGCGCCAGTCACCGTCGTCGGCCTGACTGAAGACCCAGTCCTTGGCCCAGTTGTCCTGGTAGCCCTTCATGACGCTCGCCCAGGTGCGGAACCATGCCTTCGCGGCGGTGTGCCCGGCGTCGTCGTACTCCCCCGAATCGCGCGTCAGGTCGTAGGCGTACGCGAAGCTGAAGGCGCCGTATGACTGGTGATAGCCGCCCTGATAGTCGCCGGTGAAGGAGTACGGAGCCGGCGTGTTGCCCTTCGCCCAGGCGACGACGAACTGGGCGGCTTTCGCCGCGTATCGGGATTCGCCGGTCACGGCGTAGGCGATGGCGAGGTTCCGCGCATGACGCGAGTCGGTGTCGAGCTTCGTGTACGTGAAGGCGATCGTCGGGCCGGGGTCCACGTTCGGGACGGCGGCCATGGCCGCCGCGACCTTGCCGTCGCGGAAGTACGACCAGGCGGCAGCCTCGACGCTCCCCGGCGTGGCGACCAGCGCGCGGAGGGCGGCGATCTTGTCCGGCGTGAGGATGAGGCGGTTTCCCGTGTCGGTCGTGGTCGCCGTGTCGCTCGGCTCGGGGAGCGGTGCGGTCGCGGTCGTATCGGCGACGGCTGGATCGCCGAGGATGCGGAACTCCTTGATGCCGGCGCGGCCGACGGTCGACCGGATGATCCGCACCTTCACGTAGCGTACGACGGCGTCGAAGTAGTCGTTCGTGACGTTGTAGGCGGATCGTGTGCTGCGGTCGGCGAGCAAGGTCCAGGTCTCCCCGTCGAGCGACCCGTAGATCTTGTAGAAGTACTTGCGGCTCGCGGCAAAGCGGAGCCACGAGGTGGTGGACTTGAAGATGTGGTGGGGCTGACCCAGGTCGAGCTGCCAGCGCTGCGGGTACCGCAGGGAGATGGCCGCCCACCACGCCGTCGTCGTCCCGTCGACAGCCTCGCAGGGCTGGCGGGCGGCGAGCGAGGAGGACGCGCTGGTCGCGCAATCCTGTGCGAGCTGGACGACCTCGACCTGGGTGAAGTCGTCGGCCGCAGCGCCTGGTGGCAGGGCGAGTGCCCACGCCGTGAGCAGGACGACGAGGGTGACGAAGGCGAGGGCGGCGGCGCCGAGGCGGGGGTCGCGTCGTGTGGCCATCAGGGCTCTCCCTATGGTCGAGGAGAAGCGGCGGCGCTCGTCGCGTGGGCCGTGCACCCGTGGTCGCTCCGCTCGGTCGGACCATCTGACCTCGCACGAACCATTCGTCTTCTCCGCTCCTGGGTCGGTGTTGGCATCGGCACCGGGTGCGCCGGCATGAGAGGGCTCACGGTGCAGGTGTTGTCCGTGGCGACGACGCTCGGCGCGGTAGACTATGGCTCCGGACGCGACCATCCAGGGGGGCGATGCGGGCGACGATCCACGAGATGCGGGCCGCCACGGCCGACGAATGGGATCGGCACTGGCTCTCCTGCGTGACCGCTACCTACTTCCAGTCGCGCGACTGGGCCGAGGTCTGGGCGACGTATCACCCCGGCGAGCTCTACCCCGACGCTCGCCTTGTGCGCTTCGACGATGGGCTCGAGGCGGTGCTGCCGCTGTCGCGCCAGCCCGTCCTCGGCGGGCTCGTCAGCCGCTGGTGGTGCTCGCCGATGACGACCTACGGGGGCTGGCTCTGCCCCAGCCCTCTCGATCCCGGCCACGTCAACGCGCTCTGCACCCTCGTGCGCGAGCGACTCGGCTGTGTGACCTGGCGCATGCACCCGCTCGCGGCGCCCCCGTCGGAGCTCGCGGACGACTGGTCGTTCGAGCCTGACGAGACCCTCGCCGTGGCGCTGGGCTGTGGGTACGACGAGCTGCACAAGGCGTGCGCGCATGGCCACCGGCGGGCGGCGAGCAAGGCCGGGCGCGAGGGCGTCGTCGTGCGTCCGGCGGCGACGCACGGCGACTGGGTGACGTACGTCGCCGCCTACGAGGACTCACGTCGCCGCTGGGGGGCGGTCGAGGGTCACGACGCCAAGCTCTTCGACGAGTTCGAGCGGCGTGCGGGCGACTGGTGCAGGCTCTGGGTCGCGGAGGCCGAGGGCGAAGTGCTCGGCGGCCTTCTCTGCCTCTACGCGCCGCGCCACGTGGCCTGCTGGCACGCGGCCGTGTTCGAGGGGGCCTTGCCGCGGCACCCGATGCCGCTGGTCTTCCTCACCGCCATGGCAGACGCCTGCGCGCGCGGTGCCGACTGGTTCGACTTCAACCCCAGCAAGGGTCTCGCCGGGGTCGAGGAGTTCAAGCGCCGGTTCGGTGCGCAGCCGCTCCCCTGCCCTGTTCTTCGGTGCGAGCGCGGTCTGGGCGTACGCACTTGGCGCCTGCTGCGCCGGGTGACCGGCCGCAGCCCCGCGCAGGGGTCTCTGACCTCGAGCGTCCCGCCGCAGTGAGCTCGCTGCGCGAGCAGGCGGCGCGCGGGGTCAAGTGGACCTCGCTCTCCACGGCGCTGGTCGTGGTGATCGGTATCGCCCAGATGGCCGTGCTCACCCGGCTGCTGTCGAGGGCCGACTTCGGCCTCATGGCGATGGTCACGACGGTCACCGGCTTCGCCCACATCTACGCCGACATGGGCCTGAGCAACGCGATCATCCAGCGCAAGTCGCCGACCCGCGACCAGCTCTCGACCCTGTACTGGACCAACATCCTCACCGGGGCGGTCCTCTTCCTTGCCGTCGTCGCGGTCTCGCCGCTCATCGCCGGCTTCTACCGTGAGCCGGATCTGCAGCTGCTGGTCGTCGCCAGCGGGCTGATCTTCCTGATCACGCCGCTGGGGCAGCAGTTCCAGATCCTGCTGCAGAAGGAGCTCGAGTTCGACCGGCTGGCCCGGGTCGAGGTGTCGAGTGCTGCGACCGGCTTCGCCGTCGCCGTCGTGGCCGCCGCTCTCGGCCTCGGCGTCTGGGCGCTGGTGATCGGGATCCTGCTGCAGTCGGTCGCCAGGGTGATCCAGCTCGCCGCGATCGGCTGGCGGCGCTGGCCGCCGGGGCGTCACTTCGCGCGCGCCGACCTCAAGGGGTACCTCGGCTTCGGCCTGTACCAGATCGGCGAGCGCACGATCTACTACTTCGCGGCCAACATCGACTACCTGCTCATCGGACGCTACCTCGGCGCCGAGCAGCTCGGTGTGTACACGATCGCCTACCAGCTCGTCGTGATCCCGGTCTCGAGGCTGAACCCGATCCTGACCAAGGTGGCGTTCCCCGTGTTCTCGCGCCGTCAGGACGACCCGGCTGCGTTGCGGCGTGGTTTCGGCGAGCTCATCGAGCTGGTGTCGCTCGTGACCTTCCCCCTGCTCGTCGGCCTCGCCGTCGTGGCTCCGGTCGCCGTCCCGGCGATCTTCGGGCCCAATTGGCAGCCGTCCGTCGAGTTGGTGCAGATCCTCGCCGTCATGGGCCTGCTCATGTGCCTCAGCAACCCGCTCGGCTCGGCGTTGCTGGCCAAGGGCCGCGCCGACGTCGGCTTCTGGCTCAACGTGGCCAACACCGCCGTCGTGGTGCCGGTGCTCTGGGTCGCTGTGCGCTGGGGGACGAGCGCCGTCGCCTGGGGGCACACGCTGATCGCCCTGCTCCTGTTCCTCGTCGAGCTGTGGATCGTGTACCGGATCCTCGACATGGGCTGGCGGAGCTACCTCGCGCGGATCGCGCGGCCTGCGGCGACGACGGCGATCATGGCCGTGCTGGTGGTGGTGGCCTACGTCGCGATCGCCGGCACCGACCTGCGACCCGTGGCGCAGCTCATCCCGCTGGTGGTCGTCGGCGGGGTGGTCTATGTCGCCGCCTGGTGGCTCATCGCACGTTCCTACCTGCGCGACCTCTGGCGTCTGCTCGTGAAGCGCACACCCAAGACGGGGGCACCGGAGGCCGGTGGGTGACGCCAAGCGACCGCGTGGTCACCGCGAGGAGCACGGCGGCCGGAGGCGAACGAGAGACACGGAGCGGCGCCGGCGGGCGTCATGGCTGGGACGTGCTCGGCCGGGGTACCGTGTCGGAGCCGGGACACCCGACTGGAGGCGTGCCGAGGCCGTGATGAGCGCGACACACAGCACTCCCGGGGACGATCGTTGAAGCCCGCAGGGACGACGGTCTTGCCGTCGGCGCGGCTCGGGGCCGACTGAGATGCCGGGCATCGCCGGCTTCACGACGGGGCGGCTCGACGGCGACGAGGTGCGTCGCGCGGCGCAACGCCTCGCGGCGCTGATCACGCGCCCCGGTCTCAACCGCCCCGAGGGACCCGTGGTCGAGGGTGGCGTCGCCGCGCTGCAGGTGCACAACGGTATCCTGGCCGGGCGATACCCCGCTCACTCCGGGTCGCGCTCGGTCTGGCTCGACGGCGAGCTCTACGACCGCCGGCCGGAGCGCACCGACGCCGAAGAACTGCTGGCACGCTGGGTCGAGGCCGGCGACGACTGGGGATTCCTCGCCGGCCTCGACGGCGTCTACGCCGCCGCTCTCGTCGACGACGAAGCCCAACGCGTCCATCTCGTCGGCGACCGGCTCGGCATGCGCGTCCTGTACTGGGGTGTCGTCGACGGCCGGCTCGGCTGGTCCTCGCAGCTCGGCGGCTTCCTCGGCCTGCCGGGCTTCAGCCCGCAGATCGACCGCGACGCGCTGCCCGAGTTCTTCACCGCCGGCCACCTGCTCGGCGAACGCACCTGGTTCCGCGGCGTGCAGCTCATGGCTCCCGGCACGGTCCTGACCTTCGACCTGCGCAGGGGCGATCTCGCTCGGCACCGGTACTGGTGGTGGGACCACATCCGGCCGCAGCAGGGGCGCGTCGATCTGCAGGAGGCGGCCCGCGAGGCGGGCCGCCTCCTGCAGGCCTCGGTCGTCGCCCGCTCGCGGCCGGACGCCCGTGTCGGCGTCTCGCTGAGCGGCGGACTCGACTCGCGGGCGCTCTTCGCCGCGATCCCCGGAGACCGCGCCGTTCCGGCGCTGACGTTCGGGCAGCCCGGGTGCGTGGACGTGCGCGTCGCTGCTCGGGTGGCCGGCCTGCGCCCGAGTGAGCACGTCGTCGTCCCGATCACGGCGCGCAACTGGCTCGCCGACCGGGCCGAGGCGGTGTGGTGGACCGACGGCCTCTTCAACTTCATGAGCCTTCACGGTATCGAGGCGACGGCCGCCTACCGCCGGCTCTTCGACATCAGCCTCGACGGCTTCGGCGGCGATCTGATCCTCGGCGGCATGTACCTCAACGGCGCGACCACGTTCGGCCGCTTCGACGCGGCGCACGCGGCCGTCAAGCTGAGAGGAGGGCCGGAGCTCCTTGGCGACACGACCTCCTGGGAGGGGCTCGACAAGACCGACTATTTCCTCGTCGAGCAGCGCGCCCGGCGCCTCAACAACGTCGGCACGCGCTACCTGCAGACCTACATGGAGGACCGCAAGCCCTTCCTCGCCCGCGACCTCATCGAGTTCGTCTACTCGCTGCCCGACGAGATGCGCGTGAAAGGCCGTCTCTATCGCGCGCTCCTGCTCGCCACCTTCCCCCGGTACTACCGGAGCATCGCCTGGGCGAGCACCGGCTACCCGATCACGTGGCCGTTCGGGGTGCGGCGCGCCTGGCGCGAGCTGCGCTCGCTCGAGGCGCGCCTCTTCAGCCGCGTCGGCACCGTGGGCCTCTGGGGTCTCGACCTGCGTGACTACACTGACTACCCGGCCTGGCTACGGCAGGAGCCTGGACGCGGCTTCGTCACCGCGATGCTCGAGTCCCCCGACGCGCTCTACCCGCAGTACACTGCGCGCGACGAGGTCGTCCGGCTCTGGCGCGCCCACCTCGACGGCGCCGACAACAGCCGCGAGGTCGGTCTGCGGCTCACCTTCGAGCTGTGGTTGCAGCAGGTCTTCAACGCACGCTTCCGCGAGGAGGGGACGAGGGCATGAGCTGGGCACCGGTACGGCCCCGGGAGAGGTTCCTCGTCTTCGGCGCCCCGCTGATCGGCGAGGCCGAGATCGACGAGGTCGTGGCCTCACTGCGCAGCGGTTGGCTCGGCACCGGACCCAAGGTGGCACGCTTCGAGGCCGACTTCGGAGCTTACACCGGCGCTCCCCACACCGCCGCCGTCGGCTCGTGTACGGCGGCGCTCCACCTCTCCCTCCTCGCCCTCGAGCTCGAGCCGGGGGCCGAGGTGATCACCTCGGCGCTCACCTTCTGCGCCACGGTCAACGCCATCATCCACGCCGGCGCGACCCCGGTGCTCGCCGACGTCGACCCCGCGACGATGAACCTCGACCCGGCGGCCGTCGCGGCGGCGATCACGCCGCGCACGCGGGCCGTGCTCCCGGTCCACTTCGCCGGGCGTCCCTGCGACATGGACGCCCTGGGCGAGGTCTGCCGCCGTCACGGCCTGGCCCTCGTCGAGGATTGCGCACACGCCATCGAGACGACCTACCACGGGCGTCACGCCGGCACGTTCGGCGACTTCGGCTGCTTCAGCTTCTACGTGACCAAGAACGTCGTCACGGGAGAGGGTGGCATGGTGGTGGCGCGCGACGAAGCCCACGCCGCGCGCATCAAGCGCCTCGCCCTGCACGGCATGACCGCCGACGCGTGGAAGCGCTTCTCCGACGAGGGCTACCGTCACTACCTCGTCCGCGAGGCCGGCTTCAAGTACAACATGATGGACCTGCAGGCGGCGCTCGGCTTGCACCAGCTCGCACGTGTCGAGGAGAGCCGGCGCCGCC
>ENA-ORXD01001657-ORXD01001657.1-sediment-metagenome-genome-assembly--contig:-NODE-1657-length-17355-cov-3.948316_pt1 | contig 17355 bp, 20 predicted proteins | sample MGYA00237862_ERZ511471 | MGnify/ENA metagenome assembly ERZ511471
CTCGCACAGTCGCCCCGGCGCCTACTCGCCGGGCTCGACGAGCACCTTGAGACAGTCGCTCGGGCAGGCGGCCGTAGCGAAGGCCTGCCCGATCTCCTCGAGCGAAAAGCGGTGCGTGATCATGTCGTCGACGCGCACCGCGCCGCGACGCAGCAGCTCGAGCGCCTGCCAGTTGTCCAGCGGCGCGGCGCCGTAGCAGGTACGCAGGCTCACGTCGTTGCGCCAGAAGGGGTTGAAATCCACGGCGATCGTCTCGCCGGGCCGACCGACCGCGAAGAAGAGCACCGTGCCGCCGCGGTCCACACTGCGCAGGGCGGCCTCGGCGGCGCTCGCCGCGCCCGTACAGATGACCACCTTGTCGGCCAGACGGCCGGCGTGTTCGGCAAAGCGCGCCGGCACATCATCGCCGGCCGGAATCACGAGGTCGGCGCCGGCCTCCCGCGCCCTCGCCAGACGGTGCTCGTCGACGTCGGCCACCGCGACGGCGCCGGCGCCGAGAGCCCTGGCGAGCTTCACGAAGAGGATGCCGGCCAGGCCGGCGCCGTAGATCAGCAAGCCGTCCGCCGGCGCCAGGCCGATTGTGCGCAGAGCGCGCACCACCGTCGCCAGCGGCTCGACGAAGGTGCCCACCTCGTACGACACATCGTCCGGGAGCTTGAGGATCCCGGTATGCACGCTCCGCCCGGTGACCCGCAGGTACTGCGCGAAGCCGCCGGGAGTGAAGTTGTTGACCTCCTGGAAGGTGCGGCAAGCTGTCTCGTGGCCGCGCAGGCACTCGAGACACTCGCCGCAGGGCACGTGATGGGTAGCGAAGACGCGGTCGCCGACTGCGAGGCCGGCGACGTCCTCGCCCAGCTCGACGATCTCGCCCGTGACCTCGTGACCGAGCACGAGAGGGGCGCGCTTGATGCGGTACCACTCCATGAGGTCCGAGCCGCAAATGCCGCTGGCCCGGACCTTGATGAGCACGTCGCCGCGCCCCACGTCCGGCCGCGGCTGTTCCTCGACGCGGACGTCGGCGTTGCAGTAGTACATCCCTACTTTCATACGCCCCTGCTCGTGAGCTCCCGGTAGAGCTCGAACGCCTCTTCGGCGGAGGCGCCGTCGTGCACGACCTTGCGCACGGCCTGAATCATCGCCACCGGCGCGTCCGACTGGAAGACGTTGCGGCCCATGTCGACGCCGGAGGCGCCGCGGTCGATGGCGTCGCGCGCCATCTGCAGCGCCTCGAGCTCCTCGAGCTTCTTGCCGCCGGCGATCACGATCGGCACCGGGCAGGCGGCGGTCACGGTCTCGAAATCGTCCACGTAGTAGGTTTTGACGATCGACGCGCCGAGCTCGGCCAGGATGCGCGCGGCGAGGCCGATGTAGCGGGCGTCTCGCGTCAGCTCCTTGCCGACCGCGGTCACGCCCAACACCGGGACACCGTAGCGGTTGCAGGCGTCGACCATGCTCGTCATGTTGTGCACCGACTGCGTCTCGTGCGTGCCGCCGATGAACACCTGCAGGGCGACGGCGCTCGCGTTGAGCCGCAGCGCGTCTTCCACGCTGACGGCGATGCGCTCGTCGGAGAGATCCTTGAGGATCGAGGGGCCGCCGGAGGCGCGCAGCACAACCGCCTGCGGGACTTCGGGGTTCATGAGCGTGCGCAGGGCGCCGCGCGTACACATGAGCGCGTCCGCGTGCGGCGCCAGCGGCCGAATCGTCACGTCCATGCGCTCGAGCCCCGTCGTCGGCCCCTGGAAGTAGCCGTGGTCGAAGGCGAGCATCACCGTCTTGCCGCTGGCGGGATTGAAGATGCGCGCCAGGCGGTTCTTCATCCCCCAGTCGTAGTTGCCCGACCCCTTGAGGAAGAAGCGGTCGCACTCCTGCGGGGTGTCGAGGTAGTACTCCTTGGTCTTGGCGGAAGTGTCCTGTTCCGGCATGTGGATGGCCTCTCTCGGGACGGTCGGCGCGGCGCGCCGGGATTGGCGAATCGGGCGGGACGTCGAGGCCAGACTCTAGAACCAGCCTCGAACGTCGTCAATCTGCGCGCCGGCGGCACACCTCGGCCCGGCGCAGCCCAGACGCTAAGCTCGGCGGCAAATCTGCCGACAACGCCGTTGACCCCGCATACCCGGCGCCGAAAGGACGGCCCCCGTGAGCACCGACAGCGATCAGCGGCACCAACTGCAGCGAGAGGCCCTGTGGAAGTGGCGCTGGCTGGGACTGCGCGACAGTACACCCGGGTTCAAGGTCACGGTGCTCGCCTTGCTGGCGGTGGCCGTCTACGTCGCCGGGAAGACCGTGGCGCCCTGACGGCGCGGGCGCCGCAGCGACGGCGAGTGAGGACGGCGGGCGGCGGCGTCAGCGCACCGCCGCCATAAGGTCAACGGCTCCTTCGGCGACGGCGACCGCCTCAGCGGCTTCGATGTCCCGCGACGCATCGTTCAGCACGACGGCGAGGGCGAACGTACGGCCGTCCGCGCGCTCGAGGAGCCACACCAGGCTGAGCACACCGGGCTCCGAGCCGCCCTTGTAGGCCGCGTACTTCCAGACCGACGCGTCGAGCGTGATTCCGGGGTTCTTGGAGAGAATGGCGCGTACCGGCTCAAGGCCCGAGCGCTCGGCCATCTCCCTCAGGCGTTCCATGGCGCGCACGAGGTCGGCCGGCGAGGCGAACCATTCGAGCGTGTCGATATCGCGCGGCGAGGTCCATCCCGTCACATCGTCCAGATCGACGGAGAGGCCCTCGACCTTCTTCAGTAGCTGCCGCCGCTCCTCCGTTGCGGCGGCGATGTACCGCTCCCGCAAGGACTCAGGCGCGCTGAGCTTGAGCGCGAACATCTCGCGCGTGGACAGAAACGGCAGGCTCGCGGCGGCGTCGGCCATGCCCAGTGCCTCGAGTTGCGCCTCCACGGCGCCGCGACCGACGCGACCCATGACGTGATCCATGGCCGTGTTGTCGCTCACGGAGATCATCTGCTCGGCGAAGTGTCGCAGCGTGAAGCGGGTGCCGGCCTGCTCGTTACGCATCTCACCGCTGGGCAGGCTCTTCCAGTCGTCGCGAACGGCGAGGCGCTCGCTCCAGGCGGCGGTGCCTTCGTCCACCGCCTCGGCGAGCGCCGCCAGCACGTACAGCTTGAAGGCCGAGCCGATCGCTCCGGGGCGCTCGGCCTCGCGCGCATGGAGGGTCGTGCCGGGGGTCGTCCCGCTCTCCCCTACTTCAATCGCAAGCAGCGACGCCTGCCCCGCCAGCTTCGCGAGGCGCTCGTCGACCTCCTCCCAGCTCGTCGGCTTCGCCACCGGCGCGTACGGCTGGAAGAGCAGTCCGGCCATGTGCGTGTTTGAGGGCGGCTCGACGGCGACAGAGGTCTTCAACAACGTGCCCGCGGCGCCGTCGAGCCGCGCCACGAGCGAGGTCTCCGTGTTGGGGCCGATGATCTCCCCAAGCCGAAACGGCCCGGCCGCCCCGACCTGGGCGAGCGCGGTTCGCAGCTGGTCAGCCGAGACCTGCTGCAGGAATGAGGGGCTGAAGTGAGCGGCGATCTCGGCGTCGCTGAGCGGCGCCCCCGCGTTCAGCTTGCCGACGACCCACTCGAGCTGACGGCCGGCCGCGGTCTCGGGGAAGGGCACGGCGACCGGTGACGCGGTCGACGTCTCCGAGCTCGCGGCAGGCTGCGGCGCCTCCTCCCCGCAGGCCGCGGCAAGCGCCACGACGATACAGGCCGTAGCGGCCATGAGAAGACCAAGCAGGCCGCGGCGCCACACGCACTCCGCCACGCTTCCCCCTCCTCCTGGTACCGGACTAGGGCGCCGCCGCAACGCCCCGGCGCCCGCTCAGAGCCTACCACCCGGAGCCGCCGCGAACCGGGCTCACGCGTGATGCGCAGACACGAGCGCACGCAGGTCTCAGGCCGCCGGCACCGTCCTGCCTTCGGACCAGGCACGCAGCGTGGCGATCTTCTCGCGCGCCGTCGAGGCGATCGGCGGCATCTGCGTGAGCTCGCCGACCAGCAGCTCGTCGGTCAGCGCCGTGTTCGCCGCGAAAGCAGTGTAGAGCGCCGAGACGACGACCTGTTCGAGCTCGGCGCCGCTGTACCCAGCGCTCTCGCGCGCCAACCGCGGCAGGTCGAAGCTGTCCGGAGCCTGCTTCCGCTTGCGCAGATGGATCTGGAGAATGACCATCCGGGCCGCCTCGTCGGGCAGGTCGACGAAAAACGTCTCGTCGAAGCGGCCCTTGCGCAGCAGTTCGGCCGGCAGGCGCTGCACGTCGTTGGCCGTGGCGACCACGAAGACGTCGCCGCGACGCTCCTGCAGCCAGGAGAGGAACGTGCCCAGCACCCGCTGGGAGGTGCCGCCGTCCTCGGAGCCTCCGGCGGCGAACGCCTTCTCGATCTCGTCGATCCACAGGACGAGCGGCGCCAGGCGATCGGCGGAGCCGATGGCCTTGCGGAAGTTCTGCTCCGTCTCGCCGATGTACTTGTTGTAGAGGCCTGCCGGGTCGAGCTTGACCAGCGGTAGCGCCCAGGCCGCGGCCACCGCTTTGGCGCAGAGGCTCTTGCCGCAGCCGGGTACGCCGACGAGCAGCATGCCGCGAGGGAACTCGAGGCCGAAGTGCGCGGCGCGCTGCGGATCCTCCATAAACAGGCGGCGCTTGTGCAGCCATTCTTTGAGCCGCTCCAGCCCCGCGATCTCCTCGAGCGACTCCGCCGCGGGGCAGTACTCGAGCAGACCGTCGCGTTCCACCAGATCGCGCTTGGCCTCGGCCACCCGGGCGAGATCGTGAACATCGAGACGGCCATCCTCGACGATCGCCTTGGTCAGCAGCTTCTCCGCCTCCGCGAGCGCCAGCCCCTGCAGGTTCGCCAGGAGCCGCTCCTCATCGGCCGGCGCCAGCTCGACACCGATCCGCATGTGCGCCGAGATGTCGTGCACGACGCGGTGCAGCAGAGACGAGTACTCCTGGCGTGTGGGCGCCGGTACCCTTACCGGGCCCACCAACGGCCGCAGCGACTCAGGGATGACGATGCCGGCACCGGTGAGAACGACGGCGCCGGAGCGGCCGCTGAGACGATGCGCGGCCTCGCGCAGGAGGTCGGCAACCTCGGGCCGCTCAAGGTCGGGCCCGAGGCCGTGGAACACGTAGAGCGCCGGCAGGGCGGACTCGATGATGTGGCCGAAGGCGACGCGCGGATCCTGCGTGCCGTAGACCTCGGCCGGCGCGCCGGCGCGTCGCAGCCCCGAGGCGCGCCTCCAGATGAAGAGGGCAAGCCGCAAGCGCTCCGCGGCCTGCGCCGCGAACGCCTCGGCGCGGTCCTCCTCCGCGGTGTCCAAGTGGAGGGCGCCGTAGCGAGACCGGATGAGCAGTTCGAGGTCGTGGAGAGGATCGTTGTTCGTCGTCACAGGCGTACTATCGGCATCGCGTGTCCGTTCTTCAGAGGCGGGGGCGAGGCGGCCCGCGCAACTCGCCGCGCTACTTCATCATGCGGCGCTGGCGCTCCATGGCCATGTTGTACTTGAACTCGGCGTCCACGTACTCGCGCCTGATGCGCGCCTCTTCGTCGGGGGTGTTGGCGGCGCCCCAGCGTCGCTGCGTCTGCCGAAGGTCGCGCAACAGCCCTACCGTCTCCGGGGCTAATCCTGCGTTGGAGAGTACTCGCGCCGCCAAACGATACTCGGGCGGCAAGTGGGCGAACTTGTCCGGCGGCAGCGGCTTGCCGCTGCCATCCAGGTTCTCGAAGGCGCCTTCTGTCTGCGCCTCCTGAATACGCTGCTCGGCGATCCACGCCATCCAGTCCATGGCCCCTCCCGAATCGGCCCCGCCGTCGCCCGCGCGCGCGTCCCGGAGCGGCAGCGCCGAGCGCGCCCAATGCGTCACGGCTGGCAGCGGGGGCACACGTAACACGCGCCTCCAAGATACTGCATCTTCTCGATCGTCGTCCCGCATCGCGAACACGGCTGCCCCGCAGCCCGGGCGTCCATGAGCCGCGTGTAACCACCCGCCCTGCCGAACAGGTCGCGCTCGTCGCTGCGGCCGCCTGCGGCGGTGACGTCGCGCAGGGTGGCGAGGATCTCGTCGTAGAGGGCGCGCAGGCGCGCCTCATCGAGATCCGCGAGATCGCGGCGCGGATGCAGCCCGGCGCGGAACATGATGTCCTGGGCAATGGCGTTGCCGAGGCCGGGAATCAACTGCTCCTGCGTGAGCAAACTCTTCACGCTGCGTTTGCCCCCGGCGCGCGCCTCTTCGGCGAGCGCGACGAAGTACTTCCAGGTGAACGCGGCGTCGGCCGGCGTGACGCGCATGTCCTTCACGTACGGCCACTCCCGCTCCCTGCCCTGCTCGAAGAGCCCGACGCCGCCCCACATCTGCGTGGTCGCCGAGAGCGCCGAGCCGTCGGTGAAGGCGAGGTAGAGGTGGTACTTCGCCGGCGGCGAGGCGGGCGCCTCGTGGTAGAGGATGCGTCCTCCCCACTCGCCCAGCAGGAGCACGTAGCCGGGCTCGAGCGGCACGAACAACCAGCGGCCTTCGGCGCGAGGATGCCCGACGCGCAGGCCGACGACCAGCGCAGTGAACTCCTCGTGCTCGCGGTTGTACCAGACGAACTTGTGCGGCGTGTTGCCGAGGCGACCTTCGGCGACGGTCTTTCCCTCGATGGTCGCGGCCATCTGGGTGGCGATCCTCGTCAACTCGGGCAGCTCGAACACCTCGCCCCTTCCCGTGGCGGATCCGGCTCTAGAACTCGCCGCCGAACGCCTCCCGGTAGCGGCGCCGGAACTCGTCGATCGAGAAACGGTGGTTCTGAGTGCCGTCTTCGGCGATCTTCAGGGCGCCGAGCAGCGAGGCAATCCTGCCCGTCGTCTGCCAGTCGAGCTCGCTGGCGAGGCCGTAAAGGAGGCCCGCCCGGTACGCGTCGCCGCAGCCGGTGGGGTCCTTGGCCTGTTCGACCGCCACGGCAGGGATGTCCACCCGACCATCGCGCGCGTAAATCGTCGATCCTTCCTTGCCCCGCGTGATCACCACGGCCTCAAGCTCATCCAGAGCTTGATCCACCGTCAGGCCGGTGCGCTCGGCGATGAGCGCCCACTCGTAGTCGTTGGCGGCCAGCCACGTCGCCTGGCTGATGAAGTGACGCAGCTCGTCGGCGTCGAACATCGGCAGCCCTTGGCCGGGGTCGAAGACGAAGGGGATGCCCGCCTCGGCGAACTGCCGTGCGTGCTGCAGCATGCCCTCGCGGCCGTCGGGGGACACGATGCCCAGGCGCACGTCGGCGGCGTCGGTCACGGCGTTGCGGTGAGAGAAGCCCATTGCGCCGGGGTGAAAGGCAGTGATCTGGTTGTCGTCGAGATCGGTGGTGACGAAGGCCTGCCCGGTGAAGGTGCCGTCGACGACGGTCACGTGCGTGCGGTCAAGACCACACTCGTCCATCCACTTCGCGTACGGCGCGAAGTCCTCGCCAACCGTACCCATGGGCACGGGCTCACCGCCGAGAAGCTTCAGGTTGTAGGCGATATTGCCGGCGCAGCCGCCGAATTCGCGGCGCATCTGGGGAACCAGAAAGGACACGTTCAGCATGTGAACCTTGTCTGGAAGGATGTGGTTCTTGAAGCGGTCGCCGAACACCATGATGTGGTCGAACGCGAACGAGCCGCAGATGAGAGCGCGCATTCAGTCTCCTTGTGTGCACGTTGTATGAGCCGGCCCTGTGATTCTGCCAGGCCGGCACCGCCGCCGTTGCCGGCGGACACACCCGCTCAGTGTGCGACGCCGTCCACTGGTCCGCAAGGCGGCGCCCCCACGGACCCCGGAGGTCAGCTCCACCATGTCAGAAACCAGATCACGCCGATGAGCAGGAGCAGAACAACGGCAACGAGCGTCGCCATGAGCAGCCCAACCGGGATCTTCCACTGAGTCGGAGCACCGAACCCCACTCCCGACGCGCCTCTCATCGGTACCGCCCGCTCGATCGCGCGAACTCCCGCGGAAGAATTTCCGCCATGGCTGCCTTCCCTCGGCTGTGCGGCTGCAAGAGCAAACGACTCAGGCGCCAGTCTACCCGCTCGGCCGCCCGCCCGGCATTCCAAACAACGGCCTCGGGCGGCATACTGACAGAGACCCAATCGGTAGCGTCTCAAGAGGGAGGCGATGACGATGATCGACGCGAACGTCGACCACGTGGAGTCGGAGACAGTCGCGTATCTGCCCATGTGCGGACCTTACGCCAAGATGCCGCAGGCGTTCGGGACCCTCTACGGATGGATCCAGGCGAACGGACTCACACCCAAGGGCATGCCCCGCACCGTCTACCTCAGCGATCCGGCCACAACGCCGGAGGCCGAGGCCGACTGGGAGCTGCAAACAGCGCTCGTCGGCGACGTCGGCGTGCGTACGCCCGATGCTTCGGGGTGCGGGGTGAAGCGCGTTGAGGCCCGCGACGAGGCATGGACCGTCTATCGCGGGCCCTACGACGGCCTGGGGCCAACCTACGGAGAGCTTGTCGGCTGGATCGCGGCGAACGGCTACGCCATCGCCGGCCCTCCCTCCGAGGTCTACCTCTCCGATCCGGCCGACACCGCCCCCGAGGACTACCTGACGGAGGTGCGCTTCCCCGTGCGCCGCATGCCGTAGGCGCGGCCACAGAAGCGACGCCTGCACCGCCGCTCGACGTCACGGCGCGGCAGGGCTCCGTACTCTCACGGCCCCGCAAGAAGGCACAGCGCATGGTCCTACCATCGCAGATGTAAGGCGCGGCCGGCCCGCCGCTCAGCAGGTAAACAGCGGCAGCCCGGCGGCACCGGGCAGGCGGCCGAGCTTGTCGTTGCGCAGCCGCTGGTCGTCGAGCACCAGCTCACGGATCTCGGCGCGGAGCTGCGCCCGCTGCCACTCGCACTCCGCCCGACCGGCCTCGTCGGGCCGTTTGCCGCCGGTCGCGGCCCGCGCGGCCAGAATCGCATAGGCCGCGGCGCCCAGCTCGTGGTCTGCCATGTGCGCCACGGCGACGGCGTGACCGGCCGCCCGAGCCGCCTCCTTCGCCGCGCCGGAGGTCTCTCTCGCGGCGGCATGCGCGGCGTAGGCGGCCGTACGAGCCTGTGTCATGGTGATCTCGCCGCGCGCCCAGGCGCGCGCCTGCTCGATCGCCCGTCGCGGGCGGTCGTCACCCGGGCGCGCCTCCTCAAAGAGATGCACCACATGCTGGGCGCAGTCAGCCGCCCACAGAGCGAGAAGGCGATGGTGCTCATCCAGCAGGCTGCCGCCGCGGCGCACCGTCACGAGCCGTGGGTCACGGTTCCCCTTGTAGGGTGTGGGCGTAGTCATACGCGTCCATTCCGGATCGGCCGGGACCTCGGTACCCAACGCGTTGAGCGCGCCCCAGTTCTGCTCACAGGGCCGCGCAGCGCTTCACCGTCTCCCAGGTGCGCGTGGTGGCGCTTGTGCCGAAGGCCTTCTCAAGCATCGTCATGAACACCGGCCCGCGCGGGTTCCGCACGTAGACCGTGAACACTTCAGCGCCGTTTGTGGCGAAGATGTGCACACCGTCCGCCTCAATCGGAAGCGACACCTCTGCGTGCAGCGGCTCCTGGAGGAAGGTGACGACCCGTTTGCCGTCCGCCGGCAGATCGGCGGCCGCGAACGGGTCCGACTCGACAAGGGCGCGCAGCGCATCGACCGCCCGCACGATCGTCAGGAACCCACGACCCATGCGCTGCGTCATCGTCTGCTCCGCCTGACGCCCGAGCTCGCGCTCGGGCGTGCGCGGCGCGGTGAACACGACATTGCCGCTGGAGAGCACCGTTCTGACGTTCGTGAAGCCCGCGCCCTCGAAGACCCGCTTGAGGTCCGCCATCTTTGCGTTCATGGGGCTCACCCCGCGCAAGAAGGCGACGTACCGCGGCATGCTCACTCCTTTCTCCCGCCGCGCCTCACGCGGCCACGAGACCCTGTATGCCCGAGGAGATCAGCATGATGCCGAGGATCAGCAGCACCGTCGCCGTGATGGCCTTGTTGTGTGTCATCAGCCACTGCTGCGTGGCGTCGAGCGCGCGCTCGGAGTGAACAGGAGCCACGGCGCTGTAGACCACCGGGGCCACCACCGTCAGGCTCGCGACCAGAACGAACACGAGCAGCGCGAGCATCTCGGCAACCGCACTCAACTGCGCTTCGGCGATCACGATCACGCCGGCGACGTTGAGCGCCAGCGTCTTGGGATTCAGCGCGGCGAACAGCGCTCCGGTGACGAGGGCCTTTCGGGGTGAGGACGCGGTCAGCGTACGCATCCACCCCGGCATCTCCGCCTCGGCATCCGCTGAGGACGGGCGCCGGCGCCACTGCCTCACGGCGACGACGAGGAGGAGCAGGCCGAGCGCAAGCTTGACGATCAGCCCGATCATGGAGGAGCCGCTCAGCAGACCACTGGCGTCACCTAGGAGAAGGACCACCGCACCCACGGCGAGAAGGCCGGCCAGCCAGCCGCCGGCAAACCAGAACGCGCTCTTGCGCGACGTCGTCGAGGAGAGCATGAGGATCACAGCCACGACCGCCGGCGGATTGAGCGCGATGGCGGCGGCCGCGGGAAGCAGTTCGGCTATCGACAGACTCTGCACCTTCAAACCCTCCCCAGCGCGTCCCGCACTGAGCCGAGCGTTGCGCCTGGCCCCATCACGTCGATGCGTTCACCGGCGTGAAGCACTCCAGCGCCAGCAAGCAAGCCTCAGCGATCCACGCGGCACGCTGCTCTGGCGTGCTCGTGACGACGACGCCGAAGACGCGGCGCCGAACGTCATCCACCCCGCAGAGGCCGAACACGCAGTCCGCCCAGGTTCGCTGCAGAGGATCTCCGAACACCTCGAGCTCGCGCTGTTCGGGCGTGTTGGCCGTGTTTAGGATCAGCGCCGTGCGCGCCTTGAGCAGACCGACCGGCACGCCCTCCCCGTCGTCGCCCTCCAAGAACCGGTAGGCCACGCCGGGGCGAATGATGCGATCCACCCAGCCCTTCAGGATGGCCGGCGGCTGGCCCCACCAGTTCGGATGGACGATGACGATGCCGTCGGCCAGGGCGAGCTCGTCACACCAAGCCGCGATGTCTGCGGGGAGGCTGCAGACAGACGGCAGTTCGCAGGCAGGGAGCAGCGGGTCGAAGCCCTCGGCGTAGAGATCGTGGAACGAGACTTCGTGACCGGCCTCGGCGAGCGCCTCACGAACACCTTCGGCGAGAGCGTGGTTGAAGCTCGACGGGTTGGGATGTGCGATGACAACAGTGACGCGCACTCGCGTTCCTCCTTCGCTCAAGCCCAACTGAGTTTCACCCATCTCGAGCCGCGCGTCATGACCACTCGTGCCCGCAGTAGACGCACTCCGCGGTGTGCACACACTGCAGTCCCCCGCACTGCGGACACGCCCACCGTCTGCGCTCAGATTCGACGAACGCCTCGCTGCCCTCCTCGCGTATCGCGCGCAGGTTCTCGAGCATGCTCATCCGGTACTTCTCGCGGTAGCGCGCATCCAGCCGCTTCAGGCGCGGGCACGGGAGCGCGGGGCACTCCGCGCACGTCCCGGACTGGGCCACGATCTCACAGGCGCGGATCGTGCAGGCAAGCACGGATTTCGCCTTGCCCTCATCTCCGCAGCCGCATCCGGTGCACGAGTTCTTGTCGCGCACGTAGCCCATGCACAGGCCGCAGTTCATGCCGCAGGGGGCGATGAGCTCGAGCCGCAGGTCCGCCGGCTCGAGCCGCTTGCCCGGCCTGACCTTCAGCATGACGACCACCCTCTTCCCCGTCGACCCAACATTCTCGACCGCTTTACTCCATCAGGAGGGGAACCGCGTATGCTGTAGGAACGGATCACTTCCGGGTTAACGATACGCCTTTGCCGTCGACGGTCGCGCATGTGGTGGTGAAGGTGTCTGGAGGAGGCGAGGCGCCGTGCCCGCAGGAAGACGACCGCGTGCGGCCTCCCTTGCCTCCGCTCACTCGGATTCCAACAGGAAGCCGGCGCCGTCGCGCAAGTAACCCGTCAAGGTGAAGCCCTCGTCCTCGACGGCGTAGGCGAACTGCCCGGGACGCGTCCCCGCCGTCATAGGCTCACCGGTGTAGGGGTTGACGGGCCAGACCCCGAGGCCGGCCGCCCAGCGCCCGAAGGCGGAGCTCCCGCTCATCTCGGCCGGCAGCGGCAGCCTGCCGTTGTCCTTCGCCCACGTGCGGAGGAGGATCCTCATGCTCGCAAGCTCGATACGCATGGTCGCGTCGGCTTTGACCCCCGAGGCTGCGGCGTACTCATCAGCCGTGAGCCCTTCAACGGGAAACGACCGCCACGAGGGGCCGCTGGGCTCCCCCGGCGAGGGTGACTGGCTGGGATTGACGAACGCGAACACCGCCGGCCGCGAGCCGTCCAGGCCGAACTCCGACGGCGTACCGGTGCAAGACTGGTAGGGCAGGACGATGCGGCCGTTCGAGAGGGTGGCCGGCTCCGGCGGACGACCGTCGACGCCGAGGGAGTAGCCGCCATCGCGCGCCGCGACGGCGATGAAGAAGTCCTGGCCGCCCGCGACATACAGGGCCGCCTCGCCGGAGACGCGCCAGTAGCCGGCCAGGGGATCGCCTCCCACCAGGGATGACGAAGGGGACGAGGTGGGTGCGGCGTCGCCGCATGCGGCTCCCAACAGCGCGAACGCGATCAGCGCGGCGACCATGCTCGTCGTCCATGAGCACACGCGACGTCGTGCGCGCGAGCCACGCCCATGCGCTACCGGTGACCGCATACCTCGCGCACCTCGTCGGCTCGGCGAGCCCGTCAGCGACGCCCCGCGTAGGTCTGGCCAGGCTCCGGTCGGGACGCCACGAGCTCCGCGACCCACCTCGCAACCTCAGCCGGCGGCGCGAGCAGGCCTTCGTCGTGGAGGCCGACGAACCGGTCGAGCTCCGGGAAATCCTCCCGGTTGGCCGAGCGGACTTCAGTTTGCATGGCGGTGTCCATGACGCCCGGGTTGACGTTGAAGGTGCGCACGGGAGCCGCTTGCGAAACTTGCTCGGCGGCCACGACACGGACGAACTGCTCGATCGCGGCCTTGCCCGCCGAGTACAACGACCAGCCCGCATGCGTCTTCACCGCGGCGCCGCTCGAGATGTTGACGAGGGTCTTCTCGCAGTCCTGCTGCTGGAAGGCGTGAATGAACCTCGAAGCGAACAGGACGGCGGCTGTGACGTTGACGTCGATCGAGCGGACGACGTCGCGCGCCTCCACGGCCCCGGCGGAGCCCACAGGGCCGAGCACGGCCGCGCAGCCGACGGCGACGACCTCCCTGGGGCAGCGGGAGGCAAGCGCGGTGAAGGTCTCGCCGAACACCCGCGCCGCCGCCTGCGGGTCAGAGAGATCCAACGCGATGCTGTAGGGGTGCGGGGCGCTGCGTGAGAACTCGACGACCTGCCAGCCCCGGCCGAAGAACTCCTCGCAGAGCGCCACGCCCAGCCCACTCGAACCACCGGTGATGATGGCGACGTTCAAAGCCGTAACCCCCATGCGTGCTGTCGCGAATAATCGTGCACTTGCTCCACGGCCCAGGCTCGCAGAGCCCGGAAGGAAGCGCAAGCTGCCCGGCCGAGATCCTCGGGGCAAGGACCGCGGGAGAGCCTCAACCGAGATCCAACTCGCGCAGCGACACGAGCTTCGCGCCCCCCGCAACGCGCTGCGTGCCGACCTCCCTGAAGCCGTAGCGATCATGGAAGCGCGCCGACGCTTCATTGAGCGGATCGATGTCGAGCTCACACACGATGCGGCGTACGCCCGAACGTCGCGCGAGCGCGATCAGGTCGTCGTAGAGCAGCCGCGCCAGGCCGGTGCCCTGATGCGCATGGTCGACGATCACGCGATCGATGTAGAGGAAGATGCCGCCGCGCTCCTCGAACCAGCGGTAGTTCGGGCTGGCGTACTCGGCGCCCTCGCGGAGCGCGAGCAGAAAGGCCACAATGCCGTCATGGGTCTCGATTACGGAGTGAGACGCACTCTCGCGATGCAGCCTCGCCAATGCCTCGGCGTCCAGGGGACTCGTGAAGTGCACCCACTCCTGATTCAGGCGGAGGAGCTCCTCGAAGTCGCTCTCTTCAGCCTGGCGCAGGATCACTGTTCACCTCCAGAGCCCGCGAACGAGGCATCAACGCACCACCTCCCGCAGTCGTCGACGACGTTAACCTCGGCCGGCCCTGCTACGCCTCACGCGACTCATCCAGCATTGGCTTGAACCCGCCCGCAATGAGGCGTGTGCCGTCGAACACCGGCGGTCGGTCCTGGAACAGCATGCGGGCATCACTCGCGACCCGCTCCATGCCGGCGTCCCGGGCAGCCTTGTCCGGCCACTCAGCGTACGAGATCACGGCCGTCTCGTCCGCGCTCGTACCCGCGGCCTCAGGGAACCCTTGATACTCATCAGGCGCGCGTCTGGCCGCTTCGGCGTGATACGAGGCTGACGCGGGGCCGGATTCATCCAGCCAGCATTCGACAACGCGGAGAGCGCCGCACTCTATGAGCACCTGCGCGGAGATCCGCGCAATCTCCTCATAGGCGGCCTTGTTGGCCCGCGGAACCGGAACGAGATAGAAGTCGATGTAGGGCATGCGCGCCCTCCTTTGGTCGTTTGCCTCGCGTTGTGCGCATCACCGTGGCATCAGCGCGAACACACCCCAGCCCAGGTATTCACGCGTGTACGCGGCGTAGCGCTCGGGTTCCGAGGTCAGCATGGCTCGAACATCTTCCGCGAAGTCGTCGCCGGGATTGGCTTCGAGCCACCGGCGCATGGTGAGCCATTTGGCCGCCTCGTATCTGTCCCAGCCGTCTTGGTCAGCCAGAACCATTTCCACGACGTCGTAACCAAGGCGGCCGAACGACGCGAGAAGCTCCGGCAGCATGAGAAAGTCGGAGACCGAGTCGGCACGACACCCCTTGGCAACATCTTCCGTCGGCGGTGACTGCCGCCAGAAGGGTTCGCCGATGAGAATGATGCCTCCGCTGTGCAGGCTCCGCGCCAGAAGCTCCATGGTGACGGCGACTCCACCGGCGATCCACGTGGCGCCGACGCAGGCCGCCACACCGACCTGCTCGTCGGCGATGTAGCCGGCGGCGTCACCGTGGATGAACTCGACGCGATCGGCGACGCCGAGTTCTACGGCACGGAGTTTCGCTTGCTCGGTAAACAACCGGCTCATGTCGATGCCGGCGCCGCTGATGCCGTGATCGCGTGCCCATGTGCACAGCATCTCACCCGAGCCGCTGCCGAGGTCGAGCACACGGGTCCCCGGTTCCAGGCGCAACGCCGCGCCGAGCGTGGCGAGCTTTTCGGGCGTGAACGGGTTATGGATGCGGTGAGCGCTTTCGGTGATGGTGAAGATTCGCGGAATGTCCACTGCGAGAGGACTCCTTACGGGCGTGTGAAGGGACCGGTTTCGAGCTGACGCTCGGCGCATGCCGGCGCGCCACCCGAACGCAGTCTACTACCCCCGTCGGGCGTTCGGGTTGCCGTGCGTCCAGGCGGTGAGCCTCGCCCCCGGCCTCTGTGCCGCCAACACCCGACACGTGAGCATGTAGCCAACTCCCGCAGGGCCAGATCCATGGCCTACAACGCCAGGCGCATGCGTTTGTTTAGCCCTGCGAATTCAGAAACTAACTGCAACACGGCCCTCCTCTGAAGGTGAGGTGATCTGGGACACTTCGGGTTCCTCCACTCCGCCAAGAACAGGGGAACCGCCGATGCAGTACCACCAGATCACCTCGGGAGAACGATACGCCATCGCCGCCCTCAGGCGACAGGGGCTCTCGGCGCGAGCCATCGCCCGTGACCTCGGGCGGGCGCCGTCGACGATCAGCCGCGAGGTGGCGAGGAACCGCCGCGCCCATGACGGCGGCTACCGCGCCTGCGCCTTCACCGCCTGCGAGCGCACCAGCGCGAGGCGCAGCCGCTCGCGGCGCAACGAGCGCATCACGCGCGAGACCTGGGAGCTCGTCGAGCGCTACCTGGGCCTCGACTGGAGCCCCGAGCAGGTGGCCGGCTTCCTCAGGGCCTGGGGGATCCTGCGGATCAGCCACGAGACCATCTACCTGCACGTCTGGGCCGACAAGCGCTCAGGCGGGAAGCTCTGGACCCATCTGCGGCAGGCGGGCAAGAAGCGCCGCAAACGCTACGGCGCCTACGACTCGCGCGGCCGCCTCGCCGGCAAGCGCCACATCTCCGCGCGGCCCGCCGAAGCCGAGGCGCGGCGCGTCGTCGGCCACTGGGAGATCGACACGCTGATGGGCACAGAGCACGGCCGCAACAGCGTCATCACCCTGGTCGAGCGCGCCACCGGCTACCTGGTGATGGGCAAACTCGCCCGCCACTGCGCCGCCGAGGCGAGCGAGCGTGTGATCGAGCTCATCGCCCGTCATCCGGGCCGCGTCGCCACGGTCACGGCCGACAACGGCACCGAGTTCCACAGCTACGCCGAGATCGAGGCCAAGACCGGCACGCTGTTCTACTTCGCGACCCCGCACCACTCCTGGGAGCGCGGCACGAACGAGAACACGAACGGACTCATCAGGCAGTACCTGCCCAAGCGCACCAGCCTGGCGCAGGTCACCCAGGCTGACTGCGACGCGGTCGCGGCGAAGCTCAACTCACGACCGCGGAAGCGTCTCGGCTACAGGACCCCGGAGGAGTGCTATGCACGAGCGTAGGAGGTCACTGCGGAGAGCGAAGCGTTGCACTACAAACTTGAACTCACACACTTGGCTCAGTAGACCAGGAAGCCGTGGGTGGGGCCGCAGTCCTCGGAGCTCGCCCACTCCTCGAAGGGCGCCGTGCTCGGGGCGCTGAGGACGGCCATGGTCTCGAGCGTCTCGGCGTCGAGCTCGTAGGCGACGGCTCCGCCGCGGGCGAGGTCGCGGGCCGCGGCCGAGGCGGGCGCGCCCTCGAGCTCGCCGGCGAGCACGCAGACCCAGACCGGGGTCTCGGGGGCAAGGTCGGCGGCGGGACCGAAGAGGCCCGCGGCCATGGCCGCGCTCGCGCCGGTGACCGCAAGCAGGGCCGAGCCGCGGGCAAGGCCGAGCTCGCGGGCGAGGGAACGGAAGCGCTCCTTGAAGGGCGCGGTGTCGAAGCCCGTGGTGTCGTAGCGCACGCCGACGAAGGGCTCGAGCGCGGTCACGCGACCCGCCTCGACGCTCGCCGGGACCCAGACCCGGTTCGAGCCGCTGGCGTAGCTGAGCTCGTAGCGGCCCGGCTCGAGAGCGAGGAAGAAGCGCCCCTGGGCGTCGGTCCGGGTGCGCGTCTTCGCGGCGCTCTCGGTGTCACGGCAGACGACCTCGATGCCGGCGAGCGGGGTGCTACCGCCGAAGGGGGCCCAGTCGCGCACCGC
>ENA-ORXD01001659-ORXD01001659.1-sediment-metagenome-genome-assembly--contig:-NODE-1659-length-17337-cov-3.346408_pt1 | contig 17337 bp, 18 predicted proteins | sample MGYA00237862_ERZ511471 | MGnify/ENA metagenome assembly ERZ511471
GTCTTGGCGATCTCCACCATCATCTTGGCGGCGGGGTGCTCGATGTCCATCTCTTTTAAGATGGTGACACCGTCGTTCGTGATCACGACGTCGCCAATCGTGTCGACGAGCATCTTGTCCATGCCCTTCGGCCCGAGCGTGGTCCGTACCGCGCTCGCGACGGCTTTGGCCGCGGTGATGTTCATGCCCTGTGCATCACGTCCACGGGTGCGTGAACTGCCTTCTTTCAGGATAAGGATCGGTTGTCCTCCAAGCTGCTGTGCCATAGATATTCACCACTTTGTAGCGATAAAATTGGTTTGTGGTTCTATATATAGATTATGACTTATCGATCATCTCGATCAGTTCTTCACCGTCTGCAAGCGTGTGGAGACGCTCCTCCCCAATTACCAGGGTGCTGCCGATCTTCTTCTGCTTGGCATAGTCGGTCAGCACGCACATGGCATGGGTCCCGGTCACCTGGGAGATGTTCCCTATCAGGGCAGCGCGCCGTGCCACCTTCTGGGTCGTGCCGTACCCGGTGATGATGGTGTGGTCCGAGAACTCGATCAGGGCCTGGAAGGGTGCACGGCGCATGGTGTGGAGCTTCATCCCGATCCGCTCAAGGAAGCCCATCGGGCCGCTCCCGCCCTCTTCTCCCGGAGGGTACGCGAAGTGGGACTCGTGCCGGAGGAGATCGATGGACCTGACGAGGGCTGCATCGAAGATCTCCTCGATCCGGAGCGCGATCTCAAGCGTGGTCCCCATCCCGCTCTCGTACTTGCTGATGGTCCTCCGGGAGACCCCGAGCAGGTTCCCGAGGTCGCCAAGCGAGAGGTTCCTCTTCTCCCGATGCTCCCTGAGCACCTCACCGTTGATATTCACGTAGAGGCCACCCGGGGATGCGTACACGAGCGGGGGATTTTCCTCGACGAAGGCGTCGTAGAGCGTGGCCACGCTGATCGCGTAGATCCCGTACCTGACGTAGACCGCACTCCGCTCCAGTTCCGCGTCCCGGGCCCGCTCCCCGATGATGAGCGGGGATCCCCGGAGCGAGAGGGCGATATGGTCGAGGTCGCGTGCCGCCTCCTCGCTCACGCTGTCGATGTGGGAGACGACCTTGATGACGAGCAGGATCTCCTTCTTCCCCGCGATCAGGTCGAAACTCCGGGGCCGCAGGGAGAACCGCTCGGTAACCCTGAACCCGGCCATCAGGAGGACTGATACGACCATCTGGAGGAGGCGATCCTGGGACATGTCCGTTACGAATGGATATAGCAGGGCAGACTATTAATAGTAGTGCATACATGCGGATCGGCATCGACGACACGGACTCGCCTGCCGGGATGTGCACGACCTACCTCGGGGCGGTCCTGGCCGGGAGGCTCGCCGCTGCCGGGATGACGGTGCACCGGGCGGTACTCGTGCGGCTCAACCCGAACGTGATCCACAAGACACGGGGGAATGCAGCGATCTGCCTCGAGGTTGACGGGGACCCGGAAACGGCTTTTTCCCTGAGCTGTGCAATCGTCTCCGAGCTTGCGGATCTCGCCTGTGCCGAAACCAACCCGGGGGTGGTCGTCACCGAGACCGCACTCCCCACTGAGTTCTACCGGAAAACGGTCCGGGACTTCTGCACCATCCCTGAAGCGATCACCCTCCTCCGGGAGGCAGGGGCCCGGTTCAGGGGCTACAAGAACTGCCGCGGGCTGATCGGTGCTGCAGCGGCGGCTGCAAGCTCGTTTGAGGACACCACCTGCGAAGTCCTCGTCTATCGTGAGCCCGGCAGGTGGGGCACGGTTCGGTGTGTTGACAGGGAGAGCCTGTTTACCGCCGAGCAGGCCACGTATCCCCACACCTGGGACACGGTCGATATGGCTAACGACGTGGTGGTCTGCGTCCCCCACACCCCGGACCCGGTCCTCTTCGGCATCCGGGGGGAGTCCCCGGCATGGGTGCTCCGGGCACGTGAACTGGTCTGCTCGGAAGAGCCTGCCCTTGAACAGGTCTTTCGCACGAACCAGGGGACCGATGCCCACCTGGTACCGGGCACGATCGGGAGCCTCCGCGAGGGGATATCCTATATCCTCTCCGGCACGGTCTCATCGGTCCCGGAGACTGGCAGGGGGGGCCACGTCTCGTTCCTGCTCTCCGGTGCCGGCGCCACGGTCCGGTGCATGGCATACGAACCGACGAAGGGGTTCCGGGACACCGTGCGGATGCTTGCACCCGGGGACGATCTGGTGGCTGCCGGGAGTTACAAGGAGGGGAGCATCAACCTCGAGAAGATCCAGGTCCGGACCGTGGCACAGCACGTGGAACGCCGCCCGCCCGTCTGCCCAGCCTGCCGGAAACGGATGACCAGCGCCGGGACCGGGGAGGGGTACAAGTGCCGCACCTGCCATGCCCGTGAGCGGGAACCGGACCTCGTCCCCGTCCCGCGGGCGCTCGTGCCCGGGTGGTACGAGGTCCCGCCGTCTGCCCGCCGGCACCTTGCCCGCCCGCTCTGCCGGGGTGCACCGGACCCCGCAGAGTACGGGATCACCTGATCAGCACGGCGGGTCGCCGGGCCGTTCTTCCACGAGCGCGATCTCATCCGCCGTGAGCCCGTACAGCTCGTACACGATCGCATCAATCCGGCGGTCGAGGTCTTCGATCGTCTGCGTGAGATCTGCATCCTCCGCTCCGCCCCGCACCTCCTTCCGCCGGTTCTTCACCCGCATGATCTCCGCCACGAGCTCCTCGAGGCGGTCATGGAGGGCAGCCTGGACCGGGTCGTCGAAGTCCGGGACGTAGACAGGGAGTCTCTCGAAGGCCAGGCCCTGGTACTTCCGATACGCTCCACCCGCGACCGGGAGGGTGTGGCGGGCGACGAAGCCCATGAGCCGGGAGTTGAGGACCCCGAGCAGGTAGCGCGAACCGGACCCGATCCGGGCACACCCGGGCCCGCACCAGCACTCCGGGTCATCGATGGTGAATTGCCCCTCCCCCGCGATGATTGGAAAGAGTATCCCGGGTGTTCCCGGCAGGGTTTCTGCCGCACCGGGGAGGTCGTACCAGCGGTACGACCCCTGCTCCCTCCCCTCCCCCTGCTCGTAGTACTGCACCAGCTCCCGGCGGTGTCGCCTGAGATGCCGGAACACCGCCCTATACTTCCGGATGGCTGTCCCCGGCCGGGAGGAGATGAGGTACTGCGCTGTCCCGGCAGGGGTTTCGTAACGCCGGATATCCGTGCCTGAAACGACGGGGAGGATGATCGCGGCGCTCCTCTCATCCGCTGCGACCATGCGGTCCCGCGTCCCCCGGTCGATCACGAACGCCTCCGCGCAGGCGGGCAGTGTGCCCTGCCGGATCTCCCCAATCACGAACGCCGCGAGCGGGGTCGTTCCCCCCTGCAGGCGGACGACCAGGTCCTGCACCCGGGTGTCATCCAGGTTCCAGGCGCCGTTTCCGAGCCGGGACCGGGGGACCGGGTAGCGGTGCTCCTGCACGTACCGGGCGAGGTTCCCGGGCCAGGGGGTCGTGACGTTCGTCACGGTGAGCCTGGGAGAGGGTCCTGTCCTGCTCAGCCGGATGATGCAGGATGGATACGTGCACAGGTCCCTGGTATCGATGATCTCGTCGATACGGCAGCCCTGCAGGAATCGCCTGAGGCGTCGCCCATCGTCAGCCCGCAGCCATGCACCCGGGAGGAGGTACATGAGCGTGCCGCCCGGCCTGAGGAGCGCCATCCCCTGTTCGACGAAGCAGGGGTAGAGCGTAGCAGTCCCGGGATACACCGCGGAGTGCTTCTCCAGGTACTCCTGCTCCCCCCGGAGCGACTCCCGTCGCAGGTGCGGCGGCTCACCCGCCACCGCGTCAAACCCCCCTGCGGCCATGGCCGCGGGGAACGCGTCGGAAAACGAGAACGCCCGGATACGCTGCCGTGCCCGGTCATCGAGCAGGGCGGCGTCCCGGTCATCGTGGAGATCGGGGGCGACGAGGGCATTGCCGCACCGGATGTTTTGGCCGAGGTCCGGGAGGACGGCATCCCCCCCTTCCAGCATAGCGAGGGAGAGGACGAGGCGGGTCACCGCCACGGCCCGCGGGTCGATGTCCACCCCGAAGATGCAGGAGGTGAGGATCCGCTGCCGTTCTGCAGCCGTGAGGTCCCATGCTGACCCTGCCTTGGTCCTGCAGACCGGGAGGGCAGGGTCTCCCTCTACCGGCTCCGGCAGGCAGGCCCGGAGCTCTGGTCCGGGCTCCACTCCCCGGTCGAGGACCGGCACGATGTGGGTGCAGTACCAGGCACGGTGCCAGCCGAGGAGGCGGGTGTACACCCCGAGCAGGACCAGGCCCGGTCCGCAGGCCGGGTCGAGGACGCGGACAGCGGCGGTCTCCCGCGGGGTCCTGCCGTCCAGGAGTGCAGCCACGGTCCGCTCCGCAATGAAGTCTTCCACAGCCTGCGGAGTGCAGGAGACCCCGGCTGCCGTCAGGGACTCCGGGCGATCTTTGACCTCGACATGGTGGGGTGAGGTGCGCCGGATAGCACCCGCCAGGAACGGGCGGAACGCCTGACCGATGGTGCGGGGGCTGAGAACAGAGAAGAGGTACGGGCTCGCAGGGGATGTGAGGCGGGTGATGATCGTCTTCACCACGGCATCGTCGAGGGAGAGGGAGCAGGGGTCCGGGCACCCCGGCGTGCCGAAGGGTGCGAAGGGCCCGGCTCCGGACCGGTCATCGGCGTATTTGAAGAGGCCGCAGAGCCGGCCCCAGGCGGATCCCCCCGTCATGGTGCGTTCGAGCAGCCCGTATCCGGCCAGGCCCCGGTCCTCGCAGAAGCGGAGGAAGAGGATGCGCCCGATGATCTCCTGGACGGCTCCCGTGATTGCCTCGGAGGACAATCCGGGGTTGCGGCAGATGATGCTCTTCGCGAGGAGGAGCCGCCACGACCCCAGGTCGGCGGCGAGCACCCGGCTCACCCCGCTTTCCCGGTCCCCGCTACCCTTTTCTGCGAAGTACCGGTCGGCTGATCCCCGTACCACGCAGTCCCGGGAGAAGACCGCTGCAATCCGGTCCCAGGACGCCGCGTACTGGTCCACCGTGCACGATGCTATACGGGCGGTCCGTGCATCATCCCCGCTCCGGATCGGGACGTTGGCATCGTAGATCGCGGTCTCCCCGAAGTTCGTCAGGACGGCGAGGGTACAGCCGGCATTCCAGGCGTACCGGCGGAGCTCGCATGCCGAAGCGTCGGGGAGGGGGAGCAGCGGGTCGTAGAGCTGGACCGGGATCGGGCCCGCCCCCGCTGCAGCGAGCAGGACGTCGATGGTCCGCTCCTCCTCACGGATGCGGTACGGCACATCGCAGACAATACCGGCATCATCCCCGGCAGATCTGGTATGCCAGCCGAGCATGGCGAGGAACGGCAGGAGATAGTCCTCCCTGAGATCTGCCCTGCCCTTCTCCCCCCGCAGGAAAGCCGGGCGGGCGGCAGTGTACCGTTCGATCAGGGCGTGGAGGGCGGCGGGGTCAGTCATGGTTCGGGAGGGAGACGCGATCAGATCTTGCGGGAGAACCCATTGAAGGTTCCCCCCGCTTGCTGCCGCCCGGGACGCAGGTATTACGTGTCGGGTGTCCCATTCCTGATCATGGAATGCGGGGAGCCCGTCTCGCAGGTGGGGATCCGGCCCGGGATGAGCGTGGACGAGCTCGTGCGCGAGCTCGGGCGGGCAGGCGCCTACAACGGCGGGGCGCTGGCACGGGCGGCAGACATCTGCGAGCGGATGTTTGCAGACGACGGGGCCGCGGTCTTCTTCGGCCTTGCAGGGGCGATGGTCCCGGCCGGGATGGGGGGGATCGTCTCGGACCTCCTCTCGCGCGGGTACATCGACGTGCTGGTCAGCACCGGGGCGAACCTGACCCACGACATCATCGAGGCGATCGGGTGCCGGCACTACCACGGGACTGCCACCTGCTCGGACGTGGCGCTGCGGGAGGAGGAGATTAACCGGATCTACGATGTGTTCCTGCCAAACGACGCTTTCATCGCCTTCGAGGAGTTCATGCAGGAGGCGCTTTCGACGCTCGATCCGGCCCGGAACTACCCGATCACCGAGCTGCTCGCCGGCCTCGGGCAGCGGCTCGACCGCGGCATCCTCGCCACCGCTGCAGCGGCCGGGGTCCCGGTCTACTGCCCGGCGGTCGCCGACTCCATGATAGGGCTCCAGTGCTGGCTGTATGCACAGACCGGGAAGATCGCGGTGGATGCCTGCTCGGACTTAAACGGGCTCATCGACCGCTGCTTCACCGCGGAGCGGGCCGGGGCGCTGATCGTGGGCGGCGGGGTCCCGAAGAACTTCATCCTCCAGAGCATGCTCATGACCCCGCAGGGGTTCTCGTACGCGGTCCAGCTGACCGGGGACCGGCCGGACCTCGGCGGGCTCTCGGGGGCAACGCTCGATGAGGCTCGCTCGTGGGGCAAGATCACCGGGGATGCCGCGGCGGTGACCGTGTACGGGGATGCGACCATCACCCTACCGGTGCTCGTGGCGTCCGTCCTGGAGCGGATGACCCGATGACCGAGCTGGTCCTCGCCCTTGACGTGACCGGGAAGGATGATGCGGTCAGGATCGCCGGGTCTTGCGCCCCGCACCTCGATGCAATCAAGCTCGGGTACCCGCTGGTCCTCGCGTCCGGCCTCTCCGTTGCGCGGGAGCTCGCACCGCTCGGGCTCCCCCTGATAGCCGACTTCAAGGTCGCTGACATCCCGAACACGAACCGCCTGATCGCCGAGCAGGTCTTCGCCGCCGGGTTCTCGGGGATCATCTGCCACGGTTTCCCGGGGAGCGACGCGGCAGCGGCCTGCATCGGGTCCGCCCACGACCACGGGGGAGCCTGCTACCTTGTCGCCGAGATGAGCCACCCGGGAGCAGAAGAGTTCTTTTCCGGGGGCGTTCCCGAACGGATCGCCGCGCTCGCGGTCCGGCTCGGCGCCGACGGTATCATCGCGCCTGCCACCCGGCCGGAGCGCGTCCGCGTCCTCCGCGGCATTGTCGGGGACCTCGCGATCTACTCCCCGGGGGTCGGGGCGCAGGGCGGGGACGCCTCCCTCCTCGCCGGCCTCGTGGACGGCATCATCGTGGGCCGCCAGATCTACGAGGCCCCGGACCCGGCCGCGGCCGCCGCAAAGTTCGCCCCGTTCCGACGTTAATTCCCGCCATCTCCGCCGATGATGAAATGCTCGAGGCTGATTCCGGTGATGAGCCCTATGAGTCCCCTGAGGCGGACCGGCCCGTTCTAAAACTTCAAATAGTGAATCAACCATTTTACTGTATGCAATGGACCGAGGAACAGCAGGAACTGGTTAAAACGTACAGGAAGCTTGAGGACATCCCGGTGGCCGAGCGGCGGTACAAGTGCCACACCTGCCACCTCATCGTGGATGAGACGCCCTGCCCGCAGTGCGGGGAGGAGCACCTCGTGATCCTCTGCCCCCTGGACCACTGCCACTGCTCCCACGAGATAATCTCCGGGATCGAGTACTGCCCCCTCTGCGGGGAGCCGGTCTGCCCTGACTGCGGTTCGCACGATGTCGTCCAGATCAGCCGGGTCACCGGGTACCTCCAGGAAGTCTCGGGCTGGAACGCCGGCAAGCAGCAGGAATTAAAAGACCGGATGCGCTACACCGTCGCGTGAGGGAGCGCAGGGAGTACATATCGCGTAAATCAGTACAGCCCCTCTCTCCCACGGTCGCATCCCGGCCAGGTCGAGCCGGCCTGATCGTCACGGTGAACGGTCCTGGTCGTGTTCAGTCAAACACGGAAAACGGGTCCATTTCCCTTTCTCTCCACCACCTCTTCAGGGCTGTCCGGACATCGTCACGTATCCGCTGTTGGGTCTTTCTCAGGGGAGGAAGCGGGACAGGGGAGGGTAAGAGCCCCCCGGTTTTGCCTGATGAGAGATTCCCACCCATGGTCCGTTAATAACGAGCCTTCTGTTATTCGGTTCAGGAGTCGATTCATTCGCCACCGGCGTGCCCTCACCACGAACGCCAGGAACTACAGTCCCTCTTCAGGGACGGTGATTGAGAACACCCCGAATCCCCGATTGTGAAAAAGAGTGTTTCCGTCCGGATAGTCTCCTCTCACTCGCGCCGGTAGAAGTAGTACGCGACAGCGACAAGGATGATGAGGATGAGCAACGGCGGCAGCACCCATCGCATCAGGGATTGAGACCATACCAGCGGGGGGAGGGGCACGGTCATGGGGTCGGGCGGCGTCCCGGCCGGCACATTCGCAGGGAGGATGCCGGACGGTCCATCCCTGCTTTCAACCGGGGGTACGGTTGTTGATACCCGTGTCAGTACCGGTGTCGGTAGAGTCGTTGGCAGGGAGCTGTCACCATTCCCGCTGGCCGCAGATCCCTGACCCGGTGTACCAGTGCTCGTTTCCGGGGTCTGGTTGACCGAGAACGGGGTCTGGTTGGCCGAGACTTCAGCAACGGCTGGTTGAATTGCGGTCAAGGATAGCAGGAAGAGAAAGATCAGGAAAAATACCGTTGTCTTCTTCCCAGGCCCATTCATCACTATCGGGTCAGTCACCGGCATCCTATCTACCCAGAAGGCCTGTTCAGGCTTTATTTTTTTCTGAACATCCTGCATGTGGCGTTCACCCTTCCCATCCTCTGGAGCATGCACGGGGGCATCGGTACCGGCCACGAATCAATCTTCTCACCAGGAGTGTGGTTAAACTACAGAACGTCCCCCTCGAACCCTGACAAGCGTATCACAGAGAACAAAAATGCCTGCACATAGCTCACAGCCATGCGGTTCTTTTTCCCCCTCCCCCGCAGAACGGTCCAATGGGCCCTGCACAGGATCGACTTTCACCCTGCACAGGGGCGACCCTGATACCATGGGGAGATGATCCCGTACCGCATGATCACCGCAGTCGAGATCCGGAAGATTGCCGGCCGGTGGAGACGGGCCACCCGCCCCCTGAAGATCCACGATCAGAAGTACGGGAACCAGCTCGCGGACCTGCTCGCTGCATATGACGGAGGGGATATGGCGTGGTTTGATGATCCACTCGAAGCCGCGATGTTCATCGTGCTCACGGGGCTGGTGAAGGAGAACGGCCTGGAACGTCGGGGCACCAGGGGTTCCCGCGAAGAGACCCCGTGAACGGACGCGATCCCGGTCACATCCCCTCCCCCCAGTGCCGTCGCCCACGCGAGATCCTGCCATCGGACAAGCCTTTTTCTCGTACGGGCCGCAATATACTCCTGCTTGAACGGAGATCGCGGGAATCCGGCCATGCGGCAGGGGAGAGCACCCGGACGGGTACTACGGGGAGTGCCGGCCATCACCCCGGGATGCGGGGTCGCATGAGGTACTACCTGCGGGACGGGACCCTCGTGGTCCGGGGTTCATTCCGGGCGGTGAGCACCGGCCCCGGTGGCGGGTTCGGGACGGCCAGTACCCTGCTCAACCACACGGTGCCCCCTGACTGGGATGACCCCGACCCCTTGCGGGAGCTCTCGACCGTTATCTCGCGGGAGGGGCTGCCCGATGACTTCTTCGGGCTGCTCACCGCCGTCCCGATGCACCATCTCTGCGTCCTCCAGTACGACTTCATCACCGTGTTCATCACGGCCGGGATGGGGGGCCGGACCATCAACAGCATCATCACCAGCAGCGAGGGCCTGGCGGATGCCGCGCTCGCCGGGGCCATCATCACGGCCACCGAGGCGAAGGGCGATGCCCTTCAGGACCTCTCGCGGGCGGTATCAGGGACGCCAACCGATGCCGTGATCGTGGCATCCGAGGGTGAATTGGTCCACCCGTATGCCGGCCCGCTCACCGAAGCCGGGAGGAGGATCCGGGCCGCGGTCCTCGCCGGGGTGCCGGAGGCGCTGCACCGGTCCGAGGGGACCGTGGCGCGTGACGCCCCCGCCTTCTTTATCTTCTCCCGGTACGGCGGTGACCACTGGGTCGAGTGGATCCCCCGCGACTGCCCCTACTACCCCTGCCACTTCGCCGGGCAGCGGTGCGACTTCTGCTACTGCCCGTTCTACCCCTGCGGGGACCTTTCCCTCGGGCAGTGGGTCGAGAGCTCATCGCGCAACGGCCCGGTCTGGAACTGTGCCGGGTGCACCCTGCTCCACGAACCCGCAACAGCCGATTACCTGAAACGGAACCCGGACGCACCGCTCCGTGAACTGAAAGAGCGGAAGAGACGGGGCATTTCCTGATCCGGGATGTCGCGGGAACGGGGGTGATGGGGGTTGTTCCTGCCGGGGAGCCGTATAATGCCCCGTATGCTGCTTCTGTCTGGAGAGAATAAGCCGGTCGCGGCCGCTCAAAAACAGGGGGTGAACGCGGCCATGCACGTCCGGACCGTATCCACCCTTCTACGCCGGGATGCCGAGCGCTGAGGTGAGTTCCTCGAGCGGTATCCCGTGCGCCACTGCGGCCTCGCGGATCGTCTCGCCGCGGGCGATCGCGCACCCGACGCAGCCCATGCCGAACTTGAAGAGCACCTCGGCCGATTCGGGTTTTGCTTTCAGGAGCTCAAAGATCGTGCTGTCAGCCGTAATTTCCATGTCCTTAGTGTTTGCGGGTACAGGTACTTAAACCTGCAGCTGCTGGTATCAGTTTCACAACCCGGTCGCACCCTTTATCTAGGTGTGACCAGTGAGCTTCTGCTGGAGATGTATGAACATGGATTACATCCAGGCAAGCGAAAGAATCTCCCAGAAGATACTGGCAAAAGGCCACCAGGCCGACCCGGCACCGATAGCAGCAAAACTCCGCCGACTCGTGGAGGAGTTCGGGGTCCCACCCGCCGAGGCGGAACGGACCGTGACAAACGACCTCGCCCGTGAGTTCTCGATCCCGGGGTTCGGGACCGGCGGGGGCGGAGGAGGCAGCGAGGAGAAGCAGCTCGCGCAGTTCCTGCCCGGCGAATGGGCGACCGTTGAGGCGAAGGTCGTCTCGCTCTCGAATGTTCCCTCGCCGGCAATCGCACAGACCGGGATCGTGGCCGATGAATCGGGGGCCATGCGGTTCGTGGTCTGGGCAAAGGCGAACGCTCCGCCGCTCACGGAGGGCACCTGGTACCGGTTTGAGTCTGCGGTCATCGATGAGTACCGGGGCGCCTCCAACCTGAAGGTCCACTCCGGGACCACCATCACCGCGCTCGAACGGAGTACCCCCCTGATCCCCACGACGAGCCCGGTCCAGGACCTGATCCCCGGTATCGGGAGCGTGCGGGCGAAGTTCATCCAGGAGTGGGACGTGACCCATGACCGGATGCTCCAGTCCGGGCTCCTCGGGGATGAATCGGGAACCGTAAAATTCGTGATCTGGAAGGAGGAGGGGCGTGAACGGCTCGTCCCCGGCACGGTCTACAGCATCTACTATGCCCTCGTGGACGAGTACCAGGGGCGCACCTCCCTCAACCTCACCACGGCAATGATCGTGCCCGAGGAGGGCGACATCGCGGTGAGTGGCGGGGAAGGGGTGTTTTCCGGCGCCCTCGTGCACATCGCACCCGGATCCGGGCTGATCAAGCGCTGCCCTGTCGAGGGGTGCAACCGGGTCCTCTCGCGCCAGAACTACTGCCCGGTCCACGAGATCCAGCCCGGGTTCTCGTACGACCTCCGGATCAAGGGCTGGCTCGACTCCGGTGAGGAGACCCGCGAGATCCTGGTCCAGCGGGAGATGACCGAGCGGCTGACCGGCTTCTCCCTCGCCGAGGCAAAGGAGCTCGCCGAGAACAACCCGCTCGGCATGGACGAGGTCTTCATCCGGGTGCGCGAGCGGATCCTCGGCCGGCACCTCACCTGCCGGGGGCGGGAGATCGATTCCCGGATGCTCGTCTCTGAATGCGGATTCCTGCACTTCGACCCTGATACCATCCCTGACCTGATCAACCGTGCCGGGGGGTCGTCCTGATGGCGACACCGGAGCGGCCGGTGTTCGCCCGGCGGGAGAGTGCGTTTGAGCGGGAGCCGGCACGCCGGGTCTTCGCCGCGGAGCTCCGGGAGAGCCGCATCCATTTCAAGGACGGGGACGACGAGAAGAGCCCGACGTATGTCCTCCTCCCGACCGGGCAGCGGTGCAACCGGGTGTTCCTGGTCGGGACGCTCACCGAGAAGAAGAAGCAGGGGGAGCAGAACCTCTTCTACCGGGCCCGCGTGGTGGACCCGACGGGGACCTTCTTCGTCATGGCCGGGTCCTACCAGCCCGAGGCGATGCAGCAGATCGCGAGGATCGAGCCGCCCTCCTTCGTTGCGGTAGTCGGCAAACCGAACGTGTACGAGACCCCGGACGGGACGAGCCTCATCTCGGTCCGGTGCGAATCGGTCACCGCGGTGGACAAGGATACCCGGGACCAGTGGGTGGCCGATTGCGCCCGCGCCACCCTGGACCGGCTCGACCGGTACGGGACGACCCCGGACGGGGAGCGGGCGAAGCGGGAGTACACGATCGACCCCGCCATCTTCCGGAAGATGGTCGCCGAGGCGCTCGCCCAGTTCCGGCTCTGAGCCACCGATACCCTTATTTTTTCCCGCGGATACCTTCGTCCGATCACCTATGGATGACACCGAACGGGCCGAGCTCGCAAAAAGCCTCGACCTGAAAGTACTCAAGGAGACGGCAAAGGCGCTGGGGATCAAGCCGGGGCGCTGCCCGACCAAGCTCTCGATCGCCCGGCTGCTCCCTGATGATGCCCTCCGGACACTCGCGAAGAAGTAGGGGGTGCGGGGTGGACCGATCCGGGGCCTGATTCACGCTACCCGGGTCGCCGGACGGGGGGAGGTCCCGTGTTACGGCATCGCTCCCCGGGTGGGTCAGCAGTTACCCCGTCGTGATAACCTGGACCGGGCAGAGATCCGCCGCCTCGGTGACACAGGCCTCGAGGTCCGGCGGTGCCTCGCCTTCCTCCAGCCTCCCTTCCTTCCGGTAGGGTTCACACACCTGCGATCGGGTATCATTGCCTCCGAGCTCGAAGAATGCCGGGCAGGTGTCCACGCAGGTCCCGCAGCTGACACACTCATCGCGGTTGATCCTCACGTTCACCATACTGCCACATCTCTCCTGCAGGCGCATTAATACCGTGGTAGGGGACCGGCAGTCGGGATACCTGATAGGGTTGGAAAAGACGAAAATCACGGGCCGGGGCATCCGCAAGCCCGGTACCGTTCCACGGGCGGCCGGGGTGGTCAGGGGTTCCCGGCAGCGTCCCAGGCGTCGAGGACCTCGGAGCCTTCCACGAAGACCAGGTTGTGCCGGCGGGCATACTCCTGTGCATCGCGCTTGGAGAGCGCGAGACCGGACCGGTCATCGAGCATCTCGCAGATCGTGACCGCGGGCGTGATCCCGGCCATGACCGCCATCGCGACCGAGAGCTCGGTCTGGCCCCGCCGGCGGGAAAGAAGGCCGTCCGCTGCACGGAGGATGGCGACGTGGCCCGGCGACCTGAACCGTGCATGGAAGTCTGCCCCGCCCCCGTTCAGGGTCTTCTTCACCTGCTCGGCAATGGCCGTGATGGTGAGCGCCCGGTCGACATCGGTGATCCCGGTGAAGGTGTCGCGGTGGTTCACCCAGAGCGAGAACGAGGAGTGGTTCTTCCGGTCGTACGGGATCTCTCCAACCACCTCGGCGCTGGAGGTGAATGCCTGGAGCATGTCCGAGGCGAAAGGGAGCGCGAGCCGCTCCGCAGCCGCCGGGTGGACGGCCGTGCAGATGAGCCCCCCACCGTCCTTTCGCATCAGGGTGATGTCCCGGGGCGTCACGCGGTCTGATCGTATCGCAAAGTCCGTCTCGCCCTCCCGGTCGTCAAAATCATAGAGCAGGATGAACTGCCCGCCCTTCAGGGCTTCCAATGCCTTCTCAATCATGGTGCCACCTCAACGGTCACGCCATCGTTGTCGGTTACCCCGAGCGCATCGCGGAGGGAGACCGGCGCGATCAGCTCGATGATGTCGTCCGGGTAGTGGGACCTGCCCGGGACCACGATCCCGCAGGGGATCTCTCCTATCCGGCAGGGCAGGCACCGCGCGTCCCCGAAGGTGCGCCCTTCTGCCGTGAACCCCTGGATCCGGACCCAGGGGAGCTGGTCCAGCCGCTTCCGCACCCCGACGCTTGCCGCCTCGAGCCGGAGGTTCAGGGTCCCGGGGTAGGGCTCAAACCCGATCTTCTCGGCGAACTGCTCCACGTAGGGCCGGAGGCTCATGTAGTACCGCCCCTCCCCGAGACCCGAGATAACAGACCCCTGGAGCAGGAACTCCTGCCGGCCGGTCGCAAAGACCCGGCAGTAGGAGGCATACTCCTGCCGGAGCGCCTCCTCCCCCTCCCTCGTGATCGTGATGTACTGGCCGTCCGGGTTGACCGACCGCGAGAGGAGCCGCTGGCGTTCGAGCGCCTGGAGCCTGCGCGATGCGGTCTGCTGGCTGACCTGGAGGGCGCCCGCCAGGGACTGCGAGGAGACGAAGACCGGCCCCTTCAGGCCGCCCATCAGGGCGATCTCTTTGAGGCACTGGAGATCCCCGGACACGATCATATGTATCAAAATTGAGATGCTTATTATTTATGAGTATCCCCGGGCCGGGTCGTTCGGGAAATGTCGAAGCCGTATTCGGTAATTATATCACCCCTCCTCCCCTCATAGTGAGCCATGAAATCTGATCTGCGTCATCAGCTGGCCGAGAAGATGGCCGGCGAGATCACGCTTTCAGAGTCGCCGGGAAAAGCCCTGAAGAAGTGGCGGACGAGCTTCAACATTCCCCAGGGCGTACTCTGCGAACACCTCGAGGTCTCCCCCTCGGTCATCAGCGACTACGAGAGCGGGAGGAGAAAGAGCCCCGGGACAGCGGTCGTGGGAAAGATCGTGGAGACGATCCTTGCAATCGACGAGGCTAACGGCGGGAAGTACATCAGGAAGTTCGGCAAGATCCTGTACACGGACATCGACGACAGTGTCATCTACGACATCGTGGACTACCCCTCGCCGGTCCCGCTCTCGGGGTTTGCGGACCTGCTCGGTGCAAAGACCCTGTGCGGCTCCCTGAGCCAGTCGATCTTCGGGTACACCGTGGTGAACAGCCTGAACGCGATCACCCAGCTCTCCTCGAACGAGTTCAATCGTATCTACGGGTGGAGCACGGAACGGGCGCTGATCTTCACGGACGTGACCTCCGGAAAGTCCCCGATGGTGGCGATCCGGGTCACCCCGTTCAAGCCGCGCTGCGTGGTGCTCCAGGGGATCGAGCCCGAGCTCGTCCACCCGCTCGTGCCCAAGATGGCCGAGCGCGACCACATCACCGTGCTCACCACGACCACCCCGGTCGATCGGATCATGGAACTCCTGAGGGATGAACGATGGTAGGCATCATCACGTACGGGGTCTACATCCCCCGCTACCGGATAAAAGTCGAGGAGATCACACGGGTCTGGGGCGCGAACGCCGACGACATCATCGGCGGGCTCGGCGTCTTCTCGAAGTCTGTCCCTGACCTCGACGAGGACGCTGCCACGATCGCGGTCGAGGCGGCGAGGAACGCCCTCCGGAGGAGGGATATCGATCCCGGCGAGATCGGGGCGGTGTACGTGGGCTCCGAGTCCCACCCGTACGCCGTCAAGCCGACGGCCTGCACGGTCGGGGAGGCGATCGGGGCCACGCCCTGCATGACGGCGGCCGACTACGAGTTCGCCTGCAAGGCCGGGACTGCGGCAATCCAGACCTGCATGGGGCTCGCCTCAAGCCACATGATCCGGTACGGGTTTGCGATCGGGTCAGACGTGGCCCAGGGCGCCCCGAGCGATGCCCTCGAGTACACGGCCGCGGCAGGCGGTGCCGCGTTCCTGATCGGGCGGGAAGACCCGATCGCGCTCATCCACCGGACCTGCTCGTTTACCACCGACACGCCGGACTTCTGGCGGCGCGAAGGGCAGGACTACCCCCGCCACGGCGGGCGGTTCACCGGGGAGCCCGGCTATTTCCGGCACATCCAGGGGGCCGTCGCGCTCCTCTTCGACCAGTCCGGGAAGAGCCCGAAGGACTACGACTACGCGGTCTTCCACCAGCCGAACGCCAAGTTCCCGCAGCGGGTCGCAAAAGTCCTCGGGTTCTCGGAAGACCAGATCCGGCCGGGCCTCGTGGTCCCGCGGCTCGGGAACACGTACTCGGGCTCCTCGATGATCGGGCTTGCGGCAACGCTCGATGTCGCGGCGGCCGGGGACCGGATCTTCGTCGCATCGTTTGGGTCCGGGGCCGGGAGCGATGCGTTCGATATCGAGGTGACGGATGCTATCGAGGGCGGAGACTTCTCCCGGGGCGCTGCACCCTCGGTCGAGCAGCTCCTCGCCGACCCGATCTACATCGACTATGCACAGTATGCCAGGCACAAGGGAAAGATCGTGATGCAGAAATGAGAGACGTAGCAGTGATAGGGATCGGGTGCACCACGTTTGGCGAGAAGTGGGACACTTCGTTCCGGCACCTCTTCCTGGAGGCCGGGGCGCTCGCCCTGGAGGACGCCGGGCTTGCCGGCGAGCAGATCGACGCCATGTACGTGGGGAACATGAGTGCCGGGCGGTTTGTCGAGCAGGAGCACATCGGCGCCCTGATCGCCGACTATGCCGGGCTCGCCTCCACCCACATACCCTCGACCCGGGTCGAGGCCGCCTGTGCGTCCGGGGGCCTCTCCTTCCGGCAGGCCGTGATCGCGGTGGCGTCCGGCCTCGAGGACATCGTGGTCGCGGCCGGGGTCGAGAAGATGACCGATGTCGGGACCGGGGTGAGCGTGGATGCCCTCGCCGGTGCCGCGGACCGCGAGTGGGAGGGCTTCGCCGGGGCGACGTTCCCGGGCCTGTACGCGATGATCGCGCAGGACTACCTGCACCGGCTCCCCCTCACCCGCGAGCAGCTGGCGCAGGTCGCGGTCAAGAACCACTACAACGGGGCGCGGAACCCGATCGCCCAGTTCCAGCAGGAGATAACCATCGGGACGGTGCTCAAATCGTCGCTTGTCGCCGACCCGCTCCGCCTCTTCGACTGCTCCCCGATTACCGACGGGGCAGCAGCCGTGGTGGTCGCCCCGCTCGAGCGGGCGCGGGAGTTCTGCGACACGCCTATCCGGGTGCTCGCGAGCGCCCAGGCGAGCGACACCATCTCGCTCCATGACCGGCGGGACATCTGCACGCTCGATGCAACGGTGGTCGCCGGGAAGCGGGCGTTTTCGATGGCCGGGCTCGCCCCGGCCGATATCGACCTCGTGGAGGTCCACGACTGCTTCACGATCGCCGAGATCTGTGCGATCGAGGACCTCGGGTTCTGCAGGAAGGGAGAGGCGGGGAGGCTCACCGGAGAA
>ENA-ORXD01001660-ORXD01001660.1-sediment-metagenome-genome-assembly--contig:-NODE-1660-length-17337-cov-3.291715_pt1 | contig 17337 bp, 18 predicted proteins | sample MGYA00237862_ERZ511471 | MGnify/ENA metagenome assembly ERZ511471
TAGAAGGATCATTGATCGCAATAACCGGATTTTCAGGAGTAATGAGCGGAACAATCTTATGTTTTTTCAGGTACTGAATGGATACGTTTTGGGTGAAATCGATATTGATGCTTTCCATCGGCAGTTTCGGCCAAAAGGGAAGCCCGAAGTGTTCGGATAAAACGTCCAGCAATTTTGTTTCGCTAATGACTTTTTTGCGGATAAGCTGACTAAAAAAACCTCCGCCATTATTGGCCCGGGCACTGCGTGTTTCGTCAAGAATATCCGGTGCAACTCCGGCGGCTATGAGTTTTTCATCCAGGGAAGAAAAAACAGATTTTCCCGCCGTTGATCCGCTGTGCGCGGCCGCCGCCGATTCTTTTAAAGATGCGTGAATTTTGGACATAGTAGGTAAGCGCCTCGAACTCAGGGATTGGTTGGCGTTTGATTTCCCAGAGGCGGAGCCTGGACATCCGCTTTTTCATTAAGCTTAATGATTCCTTCCACAACTTCTCCCATCGTTTCTCTTTTTTCCTGATAGATTTTTGCGGCGTCAGCCTGGGTTCGGACGATATGCGGAGTCAGGAATACATAAAGATTGGTCTTCTCCCGTGAGGATGTTTTTGTCTTAAAAAGCCAGCCCAGCAGCGGAATGTCGCCCAGAAGGGGGAATTTATACGTGCCTTCATCAGTGCTGTCGCCGACCAGACCGCCGATAACAACGGTTTCGTTATCCTTGACAATGACAGTTGTTTTTGCCGTTCTTTTTAGCGTGGTGGGTCTTGCTTCGTCAGCGCCGGATTGCACCTTGGTGACCTCCTGATTGATCTTCAGGCGGATGAAATTTTCTTCATTGATATTCGGTGTAACTTTTAAAATAACGCCGACATCTCTATATTCGTAGCTGTTATAATTGATGGACGTGGTGGAACTGGTCGTATCCTGCCTTGTCAGGTAGGGAACGTTGGATCCTACATTGATTTCCGCCTCCTCGTTGTCCAGCGTCATGATCTGCGGAGTGGACAGAATGGACACTTCCGAATCGTTCTTATAGGCCTGAATCACGGCTCCTATGGTCGGGAAAGTTACTCCGCCAATCTTGATGTTGGCGCCGACCATACCCATGGAAAACCCGCTCGGGAAAGCGCCGACAACGCCCGCCGTGGTTGTGGTCAGCAAGCCGTCAAGAATATTGTAAGAGCCGGTGCCGGAAGCTCCGGTGCCGCCGGAACCGGCAAAGGCCGCCGTCGGATTTCCATCAACAGAGCCGTGTTCGGTAATTCCGCGCCACTCCACGCCCAGTTTGAAATCCTTGTTGGCGTTGACTTCCATAATCAATGCCTCAATGTAAACCATGGGACGAGGCACATCGAGCTGTTTGATAATATTTTCAATAATTTTATAATCTTCCCTCTCCGCCATCACCACCAGTGTATTGGTAGCCTTGTCCGGAACAATTTGAACGTTTTTGGAAACCACAGTCGTCGGTGCTGTTTTCGCTCCGGTTGCCGGTGCGGTGCCGCCGGCTGTTGCCCCGCTTTCCTTGACAATGCTGGTGAGTACTTTCGCCAGATCTTCGGCGACACTGTTCTGCAAACGATAAACCTGAATGTTGGATTCGCCGCGGGGCACGTCCTTATCCATGAAAGCGATAAGCTTGCGCACATTTTCCGTGTCGGAGCCGCTGGCCAATAAAATGATCGAATTGGTTCGTGAATCAGCTACCGCCTTTATTTCAGTTGTTACATTTGTTTTTCTGCCCCGGACGATCGTTGGTGAAAATATCGTGGTTAAAGATTTGACCACTTCCGAAGCGGAAGCGTTTTGCAGCGGAATATAGGATATCTGATCGCCGGCGCCTTCGACATCCAGAGCTGTTATGATTTCCTGAATTCTTTTAATGTTGGAGAGGTAATCGGTGATGACCAGCATGCCTGTCGGCGGATAAGAAAGCACGGAGCTTGTTTTGGGAATAATGGGATCAAGAATTCTTTTCACTTCATCGGGATTGGCCCGCTCCAGGGAAATAATCTGGGTGACCATGCGGTCTTCCTGCGTGGCGGCATCTTTCAACGTTCTTGTCTCCAATCCTTTTTGCCGCGCGACAACAGAAGGGATTATTTTAATCATGCTGCCCGATGGGACAACGGTAAACCCATTGATTTCCAGAACGGACAAGAATACTTTATAGACGTCTTCCATGGGAATCTTCTTGGGAGACATAATGGTCACCTTGCCTTTGACCTTGTCATCGATGATGAAATTCTTCCCGGTCAGTTCGCTAACAAATTTTACCAGGACGCTGATGTCAACATTATCAAAATCAAGCGTTACATATTTTTGTGATCCATTGGCCTTTATCGGCTTATCAGATGACGGACCTTCTTTGGGTTTTTTTGAAGGATTGACATCTTCCTGGTTAAAATCTTCTTTGCCTGCGTCATCAGGCATTTGTGCATCGGGCGCCTGGATGATGACCTGACCGCCGGAATCCGGAACGCTTGCCGCTTGAATATTTTTGTCGTCCATATCTTTCTGCTTTTCAGGAACAGGTTTTTTTTCAACCGGCTTGTTGACAATTGCTTTTCGGTTGGCATCCGGCTTGTCGGTAGTGGTAGCTTTTACGTCCGCGCCGGAAATACGAGCAGCAAATGCCGGCAAAGCAAAACCAAGCATGATTATCAGACTCATTATGCCGCAGCAGAATAATAATCCTGATTTTACAGTAAAAAAGCGTGATTTTTTCATCTTAAAATTATTTCTTCTCCCGTCATTTTTTTAAATTCCGGTAAATCAGCCAGAACCTTGAGATCTTTATCTTCACGCGCCCATTGTCTCGCCTGCGGATTGTATTTTATGGCATTCTTCAGGTAAGAAAGGCTTCTGTTCACGTCTTTATTTTGCGCGTAAATACAGGCCAAATTGTAATGAGCATCCGGATAATCGGACTTTATCTTCAGCGCGTCATTGAGTCGAATAATTGCCCATTTGTACACTTTTTTGTTCATGTAAACAACGCCCAGATTATTTAACGCCTCGATGTTCCGCGGGTCCAGTTTGACAACTTTCTTATATAATTCTTTTGCTTCTTCCAGTTTGCCTTCCTGATGCTTTTGAAGCGCCCGCGCGTAAATCTTTTTCGCATCAGCTATTTCGGGTGCAGTCTTGCTTTCTGGTTCAACCCCTTTTGTTAATAATGAAGGCTCTTTTTTATTTTCAGCCGGTGATGCCTCGGGCACCGGTTTGTTTAAAGGAACGGCAAGTTGCTCGTTCAACACAGTTAACGTCTTTGCAGGAATTTTTTTGTCTTCAGGGTGCTGCAGCAGGCTAAATAAAACGACTGCACAAAAGACGACGATTAATATTCCCGCTATGTGTTTCCATTTCCGCGACAGGTTCATTTTTTTGCCTGAAACCGCGACAATGGTTTCATAGGCCGCATACGGCGATTTTTTATCTTTTTGTGCTTTTTGCAATGCGTCGTTTATGTAGCTCATAATAGGCCTTTGGTCAAGAATTTCCGGTGTCAGCCAGGCTTATCAGCCGAGCTAATATTTTTTTGCCCGTGCTCATTGTTTTTTGAAAATAATCCGCCCCGATATCGTGAACCGCCAACCGGATTATTTTACGGTTTATTTTATTGATGTTTTTTGTGTAGGCAATCAATAAAGCCCTGTCGCAAAGCGCATTGATCCGGCGCGGTATGCCTTCCGAAAAGTTGTAAATAAGACTGAATGCTCCCGTCGTAAATGTAAGAGATCCGGGACCTTGAGCGATAGCAAGACGATGCATGATATAGTCGCACACCTCCCGTAACGATAAAGGCTTCAGATCATAACGGACCGTTATTCTTTCATTTAGCTGCCGCAGAGCAGGCAACATTAAAGTGGTTTTTATTTCCGGTTGTCCGATCAAAATGATTTGAATAAGCTTCTCGGTTTCAGTCTCAAGATTGGACAGCATCCGTATTTGTTCAAGCACGCCATGAGAAAGATTCTGCGCCTCATCGATCAGAAGCACCGCTGTCTTTCCGGCGGCAAAATTTTTGAGCAAAAATTCATTTAAAATATCGATATAATATTTTTTTGTTTTTGATTTCCCTTGGATGTCAATGCCGTATTCTCCTAGAATTGTTTCCAGTAAATCGAGTTCGTCAACAGCGGTGTTGAAAATAAGAGCTGTTTCCACCGAATTGTCCAGCGAGGAAAGCAAACTGCGGCAAATGGTGGTTTTCCCCATGCCGATATCGCCGGCCAGCAAAACAAACCCTTTCCTTTCCTGTATCCCGTAGACCAGGCAATTCAAGGCGTCACGATGCTGCTCACTTAAAAATAAATAACGCGGCTCCGGCGATAAACTGAAAGGATTTTCTTTTAAACCAAAATAAGCGGCGTACATATGAAGTTTTTCCTTTAAACCAATTATTCAAATGTATAATTTATGGTTTCTTCCTTGCCTCTTCTTTTAATATTTAAACCAATGTTGCTGCCGGACTGCATCAAATTTACAACCTGTAACAGATCATCCGCGCCCCTTATTTTGTTATTGTTGATATCAACGACGATATCACCGTTTTTCAGACCCATTTTTTCATAAAGGCTTCCGGGAACAATATTGGAGATAATAAATCCTTCCTGCACCCCTCTTCGGATAAACGGACGTATGACAGCTTTGCGCATTAAATTGTTTAGATTGCTTAATTTTTCAGTTACGGCCTGTTTGCTCAAGGTTAAATTTCTGGACACGGCGCTACCCGCCGGTGAATCCGGAAGCAATTGACCGTCAACGGTCTCTTTGACCTTTAAAATTGTATCCCGGCCACCGCTTCTTAATGTCGTCGTATTGCGCGTTATATTTATCACTTTAGAGGAACCGATCATGTCGCCCAGACGGTACAGTTTTTGTTTCTTGCTGCCGCGTTCTTCTATAAAAATAAAACCGTATGAGGAATTACAGGCAACCGTTCCCTTCAGATCAAAATCCACGGCTTTCTGTTCGGAATCAAAAATACCCCCCTCCGAGGCACTGCCTTTTAATTCTTTTAAGGTGGTGAGAAAAATATTACGCTCGGTGATAACGGCGTAATCCTGAAGTTGACGGCGCTGATTGTTGAACGGGGAGGATGAAGTTCTTTCGCCTTTTGTCGCAACGGCTTGTTGGGTCAGAGGGATACTGATGATCTTATAAAAAAGATCCGTTCCTTCGAAGGACAATACGGTTATGGCGAGAAGAATTAACGATGTCCGTGTAAAATCAGTGTCGATGATTTGACGGGCATTCATATTTTCGATTCCCTTGATCTGTGCTTTGAATAACTGTTTTAGTTTAAACCACATATTTTTTAACCGTTACATATACCGAATTAAAGGATTCGCCAGCGTTCCGCCAATATTGATTTTCATTTTAACTTTTTTCTCCGCTATGACCATCTCGCCGTTCAGACTTAGCTGACTGTTTTTAAAATCATCGGCCAGCGTTACATCTCCATTAAAAAAACAATCCAACTGGGGACCTAATATTTCCATTTTCCCCAGCATGAGACGGCCGTTTTTTATTGATGCCTTGATTTCGCACCGGTTAAAATCAATTCGACTTAATCCGAGAAACGGTTCGATTAATGCAAAAGTTCCCTGGTTTAAGATAAGATCGATAGATCCTGAAGAATATCCATCCGTAGCTTTATTAAAGGTCCAATCGCCACTGGCCCGCCCTGTAATCTCTCTTCCCAGCAGTGTTTTGATAAAGGAATATTTGCCCAGATCAATATCCTGAATCCTTAACTTTCCTTCCTGAGGTGGATAAATTTTAGAAAATGAAGCCAGTCCGAAACGTCCGGAAAAATTTCCCCCATAAGCTTTACCGCTCATGCTGAGATATTTCTTTTGCTGAAAGAAACTTATGGGATTAAATTGCACATCAAGTAAATCTGTCTGAACATAGGCATGTGTTGAGAAGTGTGGACTTAAACTTACATTTTTCATCTTGAGGCCAAGAGGAAAAGAGGAACGCAAAGCTTGAACCTTTAAAACAAAGCCCGATGCATTTAAAGCATTTTTCATCCTGTCTTTGACAATCTCCGCGGGGAAAAGAAGATACAAGAATATCGCGGTGATCAATATTCCGTATAGCGTGAACCACAACGCCTTCTTTTTTAGGATCCTCATAGTCCTACCTTTGTCTATATTCTTGATGAAGAGGCTGTAAAGAGGATATTTGCAGCTGAGCACTCAAATACTCCGGACTCTCCTTCATTTTATTAATGGCGATTTTTTTTATTCTCACCAAATCTTCCGGTGATTCCGTATAATACAGAAAGTCATTAAGCTGTTTAATGGTTATGGTATCCAGTTTCATATCCACCAATGATTCTTCAAAGGAAGAAGACCGGGTTCCCTTTGACGAGTTCATATATTTAATTCTTCCCCTGACCTTTGCCTGCGTCGCCTTTTTTTCAAGCCAGGAAAACAATGTGAAATCGGTGCCATGCGTGGAAACGGCTTTTTTTATAGCCGCTGTTTTTGCCTCCAGAGTGTTAAACTCGGAGGAGAGTTCATTGATCTGCGCCAGTTTTTTTTGATGGGCACTGATCGCTTTTTCCAGCTTTTTTTGGGCTTCCATAAAAGGGAAAATGGCTATTTCCAGAATCAGGGCGATGCAAACAAATATTGCCGCGCCCGCAACAAGTTTCTGCTGTTTGGAATCCAGTTTGTTCCAGAATGTTTTTATCATTTAACTTCAATCCTTAAATTGAACTCCACCTTACCTCCATCTTTGGTCAGACTGGTTGCCCCCATTGTGACTTCCTTAAAATATTTTGATTTTAAAAGTTCGTTTTTTACTGAAGTTACATCATCTATCGTATTCGCCTCACCTCTGAGGGAAATCACACCTTTTTCGTAAGTCAAACCGGAAATTATAATATTGGTCGAAGCGGGAATCAGGCGGGAGATTTCTTTCAATAAGTCGATGGTTGTTGTTTCCGGCAAGTCTTCATAAAAATCAAATGTTTTCCGGTTCTCGGTAAGGCGGGCTTTAAGTTGCTGCACCGGATCAACCATACTGGTTGCTTCAGGAAAATTCTTTTGAAAAGTGAAAGCGATTTGTTTTTTAATAACATTGAGGCGCTTTGTTTTCAATCCATAGTCAAAAAGTTGATTAAAAACAGCCAAAGCAATAATGATACCCGTAATGATACCCGCCCATTTTATTTGTTTTTTAAAATTTAAGCCGGTGTTTTTTGCAGCGAAATCACCCTGCCGGAAATTAAAAGATTTTCGTCCGGTGGAAATTCTCAATGCAGCGGCGATGGCCGTGTTCATGATTTGTGGAGAGAATTTGTTCTGAATGTTTTTTTCGATTTCCAGTTGCTTTGTGTGAATGAAATCGAGAATTTCGATGTTGGAAGAAAAAACACTCCGAAGCTCCGCTTGCAACGGATTAAACAAAGAACCTCCTCCGGTTAGGACAATTCGCGTCGGATCATTTTTAAGCGCCCCGTTTATTTTCATGTACTCTGCTGTATTTTTAAGTTCTGAGCAGAAATGGCGGCATGCCTCGATGGTTTTCGCGCCGGCCTGAGAAAAATTATCAGAAATTTTTATATTTTCCGCTTCATCTTTTGTCACGGAAATGTCACCGGCCAGGGCTTGTGTTACGAGATGACCGCCGAAAGCCAGCGAGCGGACGTGGACAATCGCATTATCTTCATAAAAGGCCACGTTTGTGGAATAGCGGCCTATATCCAGAATCATTCCGCAATTGGCCTGTTTTCTGTTGTCTGTGATTTGGGCTGCCAGAGCAGAAGTCGATGCGTCAATGATGGATACATTACCAAGCGTTTCTTCCACCTTTTCTATCCAGTAGCGGACATTGTTTTTTGTCATTGCGGCCACCAACAATCCGTCATGGGGAATCATCAGGTAATCGGCTATCACGTCCTCAATAGGCAGTGGTATCAACGGTTCAAGCTCAAAGGCCAGCGTCTTTCTAATTCTGTTGTCATCGCGAAAAGGCAAATTGATCTGCCTGAACATCATTTCTGTAGATGGCAGTGAAACGCCGCAAGGAATACCGCAGAAAATTTTTTCTTCCGACAATTTTTTTAATGCGGGTTCCACCCCTTCAATTTCGTTTATCTCTATAATTCTGGATGCAAGGATATGGCCCTCGGTTAATCCTTTTTTGGCTAAAACAACCGCTTTAATTGTGCTCTGTCCTATATCCAGCCCCAGGAAGTTTTGCGGCATTACTCCTGCCTCCATTTAATGATCTTGATGGATTTTGAGTCCTGTTTCTGAACAATTCCGGTTATAGTTCTTGACATGTTGTTCAATGTGCCGGTGGAAATAATTTTAAAATAATCGCTTTTCACCGTAATCAACTCCTGTTTGATTGTTATATTTTCCATGCCGGTTACTTGTTTATACCACTGCTTATCAGATAAATCGTTGCCTTCTTGGGTGCGATATTCATCGAGTCGGTCGGTCATATCCTGAGTTATTTCTTCGTTCAGTGAGCGTAAAACTATCGTTGGTGCTGTATTAATGTTTATCAAACCTTCGCTGTCGACGGTAACATATTTTACCAGTGACGGTTTGTCTTTTGTTCCGTAAAAAATTTCTTTAGTTATTCCCTTTACCATAAGCAATTCTTCAATGCAATCAAGCGGAGCATTTTTTGCTTTATAAGGGGAATCCTGGGAGGCATAATAACCGCTTTCCGCTCCATAACTTGATGTATTATCGTCGGCGTCAATCCAGTCCTTGATGGAATCAACTATTTCGTCGACTTTTCTTGCATCCAGGCCGAATTCCTGCTGGCTCAGCAATCTGATTAGCATTTCTCTTATGCTCTCGTTGTATTCTTCCCCCTTAATCAGTTTATTCAGAGGAATTTTGCCGGATTCGTCTTCAATTCTGGCAATAAAATACCCTTCGGGAAAAAGCGTATTGGATTGCATGGAAATCGTTTCCATTTTTGCCCAGTCGTCGAGCAACGAATCGTAATTGTTTGAGGAACTGGAAAGTAAAGCTGATGCTCCATAAAAGCCGGATTTGGCGATATAGGTCAATTTTATACCATCGCTTAGGTTCGCCGCATCATAAATATCGGCGCGCGTCGACCTGTTTAATTCTATGACAACGGCAACCAGTATAACGATAATAAGGATTACCGTAATAAGAGCGGCGCCGTCATTTTTCAAAATTTTGTCTTTCATCATCATTATTATTGAATCGGTAAAAACACCTTTGTCATGAATTTGTATGGTTTTTTCAAATCATTTTTGTTGACAAGAAAAAGCTCTATTTTTACCGTGATCGGGACTTTGCCTTGAAACTCTCCCGCGCCTGAAGAAGCATCCCATGAATCATGTTCACGTCCGGTGGAATCGTAGAATATCAGATTGAACGCTTCTATGTTTTTACAAATGACAAATCCACCTTCCGCTTGACTTGTTTCGTTTGATTTCGTGCCTGCGACATCCAATCTCCACAGAGAGAAGCTTTGTCCGTCTTCATCTTCTTTCACAAAGTAGCTGATTTCGCCCGGACATCCCTCGCTTTCGTTTTCACCCAAAGCCAAATGAGCGGCTGACCAGAAAGAAATTGAATGAAATTCGCGATCGCCCGCGGTTTTCTTTTCGGCTTGCAGATCGAAATGTCCGGCTGATTTCTGCAAAGAAGATAAATCATGGATGAGTCTGTTCAGGGAGATGCGCGCCATTTGATAAATAGCTCCCTCGTCCTCCAACTGACGCGATGTTTTTAAAGTGCCGGTATAGGAAACATAAACAGTGGACATAACCAGAGAAAGAATAAAAACAGCAATTAATATTTCGACAAGGGTAAATCCTTTCGGGACTGTTTTGTTTGATGACGCATCATTCATTTTTTACAACCTCTGTCTTGTAAAGAACGAGTTTGTATATCCCGCGACGGATAAATAACTTGTTGGTCACCGTAAGCTCGATTTTTTTGAATTGTTGAAGTTGCGCGTCGCTGATGACCAGATGCCAGGTATAGTCCGGGTAATCGGCGCCGAAATCTCCTTGTTCGCTTTGATTGAGCAAAGGAGACCGGGATTCCACGTCGGCCATTTTACTTTGTGCCAGAAGCGCCGCCGTGGTCATGAAACGCGAATCCGTGGCCATGGAAATACTTTGCGACTGCAACTGAAAAATGGAAACCAGCGCGATGGCCAGAATCGCCATGGCCACCATAATTTCCATCAGAGTAAAACCTTTTTCCTTTTTATGCGTCATTGAGATGTCCATCGCCAGGGGGCTTATTGTCCGAATGTGTTTATTGGAATATCCATATATTGGTCATAAATATCAGTTACGCCCAGGAAGGGATTGACGACGATAGTCATCTTATCTTCTTTATAAGAAAGATGTATGATGGCAGGGGAGCAGACATTGTTTTTTTTGAAAACAATTTTCACTTCTCCCGCTGATTTTTTATTATTGTTTTCATCCACAATATCCATGATGACGACATCCGCGGGAAAATACCGGCGGCTTTTTTTTATTTCAGCTTGTTTTTCCGGTGTCATGTCGGAAGCAATCACCCAGTAGGAAGAGTCGGATAAATCAATATTCAGGATGTAGTCCAACTGGTCCCGGACAGCCTCTGTGCGCAATTTTCTTTCCAGGCCGATTAACTGGCGCGATGCTTTCTTAAGACTGTCGCCGGTGAGAGTATTCCTCGTGGAAGGCACAGCGAGCACCAGAATCACACCGATGAGTGCAATGACCAGTAATAATTCTAAGAGAGTGAATCCTTTTTTACTCAACTTCCCAGTTATTGATGTCCTGATCGACACCGTCTCCTCCGGCTTCACCGTCCTTGCCCAGACTACTTAAATCAAAATCGCTGTGACTGCCGGGGCTGATATAGATGAATTCATTTCCCCAGGGGTCTTTGGGAACTTTGCCTTTTTCCAGATAGCCTCCCTGACGCCAGTTTTTGGGAAGATTCCCTATGGTTGGAGCTTCCACCAGTGCGTTCAGTCCCTGTTCCGTTGTGGGATATCCGCCATTATCCAATTTGTAGAGTTTCAGCGCCGATTCCAAGGCTTCCATTTGTATCTTGGCTTTGGCCTGACGGGCTTCATCGGGGCGTCCCATGATTCGGGGGATTATCATGCCGGCGAGCACTCCCAGAATAACGATGACAACCATTAATTCAATCAGGGTAAAACCTGCCTGTCTATTTCTTTTTTCCCTTATAAGTTTCATAAAAAAGCCCCCTTATGTGTAATTTTATCTTACAAGCTGGTTCATTTCAAATATTGGCAGCAAGATTGAGACAACAATAAAACCGACTACTAATCCCATAATAAGTATCATAACCGGCTCCAGAAGGGAAGTCATGACCATGATATTGGCCTGAGATTCGTTTTCGTAAGCCACGGCAATGCGATTGAGCATTACTTCCAGCGTGCCGCTTTGTTCTCCCACCGCAATCATTTCCGTTACCAGCGGAGGAAACAAACCGCTTTTAGTCAGTGGATCGGAAAGTCCCTTGCCTTCTTCAAGGTCTCTGGCTGCCTGATGAATGGCATCTCCAATAACAACATTGTTGACAATATTTCGAACGATTTCCATCGCTACAAGAAGTGGAACGCCACTTTGCAAAAGTGTTGCCAGTGTCCGGCAGAATCTTGCTATTGCTATTTTGCGATTAATCTGTCCCATGACCGGAATTTTTAGTCTGGCATTATCCCACGTCCGTTTACCGGTGTCTGTTCCCGCTGTCATGTATTTGAAAAACACTACTGAGACTGCCAGAAGAATCAGAATAAGCCACCAGAAGGATTTCAGAAAATGACTTACTTGAATCAGGATAATGGTGATCAAAGGGAGGGCCTGGTTCATATCGGTGAAAATTCCCGTGATTTTGGGAACGACAAACGTCATCAAAAGAAAAATAACGGAGGTTCCGATAATCATCATAATGATAGGGTAGGCAAGGGCGGAACGGATTTTATTCATCAACGCCTGCTGATTTTCACTGAAGTCGGCCAGCCGTTCCAATACCAGATTGATTGTTCCCGAAGCTTCACCGGCTCTCACCATGTTCAAATAAAAAGGCTGGAAAATTTTAGGAAATTCAGATATGGCCTCAGTCAGGCTTTTGCCTTCGTTTACTTTTTCGCGGATTTGCGCCAGTGATTTTTTTAAAAGTGGATTTTTTTCCTGCTGCATCAGGATGGAAAGTGAAGGCACTAAAGGCATTCCGGCACCCAGCAGAGTAGAAAGCTGACGGGTGAAAACGGCTACCTGGCCGGCGGATACCCGCTCCCAAAGATTAATTTTTAAAGCCCCGGACAGAGCAGTTTCTTTTTTTGTTTCCGCTTGATTGATTTCGACGGGATAGATGTTTTCTTCCCGTAATTTCTGACGTGCTGCGGCAACCCCCGGGGCGTCAACAAATCCTTTTAGCTGATTGCCTTTTTCATCCAGTGCAATGTACTCAAAGACACTCACGAGTTTTTACTCCGTCTGCTGAATTAGTTTATACGCGCATTTAACATAAATTTATTTCCGATTCAATAGGTTAAGGGTTCTTAAAGATTATTTCCCCGTGTACTAAAAAGGGGCTGAAAAGCCCCCTTTTAGATATTCCCCATATGAGTCTTTTTTATGGATTGTCCGTAATGGTTACGGTCTCTTCTCTTGATTCCGCGCTTTCGCCGTTGTCATTTACCGACGTAACGATAATATAGTAGGTTCCGTTTGTCAGAATCGTCTCTGATCCCTGCTGCGGTGATATGTCTGGATCGGGAATATTTGTAACAGCTCCTGTAAGTTTTGTGACGCCTTTAGCCTTTGCGATATAGATGTTGTAGGCAGTAGCATCGGGCATCGTGTCCCATTCAACAATGATGTTACCGTTATTGTTATTAATAATAGCAAGATTCGTGGGAGCAACAGGAGGGGGATGAATACTAGGTTGAGCCGCATATATAAAGGATGCGCTGCTATAACCGGTAGTGCTATCATTGTCGCCATCTAATGCCGCTACCCAGAAAATATAATCCTGGCCATTTGTTAATCCGGTAAACGTATAAAAATTATCGCTTATTTTATCACTCTCACCATAATTTGTGAAGGAAGTATAATAATACACCTTATACCCGCTGGCATGGGGCACGGCATCCCAGGTTATGGTTGCCTCTGCATCCCCCGCGTTTGCACGGACATTTTCGGGTGCGGGCAGCGGGGGATTATCCTGAGGCATTGAATAAATCGTTTTCGTCAGATCGCTTTCATCTTCCCCCTCGGCTTTGGCCGAAAGCGCGAACCAGTACGTCGTTCCGTTTTGAAGTCCGGTTACAGGATAGGGTGCGCTGATAATACCTTCGATCTTATTGCCGTCGGATTTCATTTTCGCGGAATTCGGTTGCTCATCAGAGCCGTCATCTTCCAGGTAGTAAATATTGTAAGTGTCTGCGGCGGGCAGCATTTTCCATTCCAGTGTTACTTCATTCCTGCCGGCGTCCGCCCTCAGTTGATTTGTCAAATATTGCTCTGGTTCGGCGGAGTCAATATTAGAATCGCCACTGCTGGAGCATGCGGAAGCAAACATTGTTAATAAGCTCAATAATAAAAAATAAGACAGAAAATTTCTCATTTATGCTCCTTTGTAAAACATCCTGTTTAAGAAAATTTACAATGCCAATTTTTCAAAGGCAATGAATGACAATAATTACACAAGGGGAATTTATTCTCCGTGCCTCGAAATGTTTTTATGATATTTGTTAAATGATGCACATCAAAGTCAATCTCTGTCAAGTCAATTTTTGAGAGGTCATTGAGCTCATATAACGAGTGCTTATTTCATCCGCCGGTTCAATGCAGAGGCTTTTGAGATAGGCTTTGATGAATCCCTTTAGAAAAACCGCCGCCGGCAGTTTTTCACTTTTATCCTCTTCTATGTAATGTAAATAATCGAGGCGGATTTTTGTTTCCTGATGAATCGTTTCGATGGCTATACCGAGTTCGTTTCTGATTGCGTGAAGATCCGATCCTCGGATATCTTGCTTGGAGAGAATTTCAATAATTTTTTTATTTTGAGTGATTTTTGTTTTTAATTCTGTATTATTGTTTTTCCGGGCGGTGGCATTGAATTTTTGACGGTTAATGTCAAAAATATTGACAGGTTTTTTAGCGGATACACTTTCCCCCGTGTCTTTTTTTGTTCCTTCAGGATTCAGTTCTCTGTCATATTGAGCTCTCTGCGCTTCGTTAATCAGCGTTAAATAAGCTTTCTCCACAAGCGAAAGAATTTTATTTCTTTCCTCCTGCGAGAATAAGGAATAACTGACGAGGGAATCGGGCTGATACATTTGCAGGGCGGCATTATAGGCGCTGCGTATTTCCAGCGCCGATGCGTTCGAAGGGACATCCAGCATTTCGTAATAATTCATCTGTTCAAAATCTTTTTCCATTGACGGCCTGAAGATTTCTAAAAGTAATTAAGCCTCAACTGCTCACCGAAGGCATTGCTCATTTTTCTATTCAGAACGCGCAAATCATTAGCGGCTCGTGTGTGCGGGTAGCGGTCCAGAAAGCATACGCGCTGACAAATAGCATCATGGACATGTTCGTCATAGGCGATGTTGCCGGCGAATTCCACATTGATTCCCAGATGCTTCTTGATGATTTTGCAGATCTGTTCGCCTAGCGTGAGATTGTCCTGTTTGCGTAATTGATTAAGAATGAGTTTGAAGCGAAAATCAGAGAGATCCTTTTTAATCATCGCGTATTTTTCCGGATATTCTTTTTTAACGACTGAAACAATATTTTCCGGCTTTTTAAAAGAGTCATCGCCCCAATGCTCTTTGGTTTTCTTTTCCAATGCCTTGAATTCGGTTGATGTAAAATAATGGCGGATACGGCGCAGGTAGATGGCGCGCATCAGGCGGTAAACATTTTCGATGGACGTCGGTTCCGGCGTGGTAATGAATATGCCGTTTCTGGAGGCGAGAAAAAAATCAAGCGTGTTGAAAGCTGTGCCCGCGCCCAGATCCAGTATAATATAGTCATAATGTAATTTGGCGATGGATTTCAAAGTTTTCATCTTTTTTTCATAGGGCAGATTGGCAATATCCAGATTGTCATTGGCGCCGCTGATTAAAAAAAGATTGGGAAAAGTCGTCGGAAGGACAGCATCATTCAAATCAGCTACTTTTCTGGAGACAAAGTCGGAGAAGGATTTCTCCGGATACGGCACACCCACCATTGTGTGAAGATTTGCCGCGCCCAAATCAAGATCAATCAGAAGCGTTTTCCTGCCGGATTTTGACAACAGACGTCCCATGGAACTGGCCAGAAAACTCTTGCCTGATCCTCCCTTGCCTCCTCCGATGGGCCAGATATGCGCCATAAATCATCCGTTATGTAAAATTTTAAAATTCATACACGATAAAATAGCGATATTCAAGCATAAAATGTTCCTTCGGTCTATTTACTTTCTTGACATCTTCAGTTTTTGTCCATAAAAATGAATCATGATTAATAAGGAACCTGAAATTAAAGTCGCCCTGCTGCAAAACTACGATGAAGCTCACATTACTTTGAACAAAAGTTTTTTATTGCAAGATGGGCGCAAATTATCAGGACAATACGTGGCTTGTGTCGATGCAGGTCATATTTCCCTTGCTGATTCAACAGGCAAAGAAATGATCCGGCAAAAGGAAATTTTGCTTTCAGCCACCGGTAATGCGAGTTTTACCGTTTCCAATGTAAAAATCGGCATTGATTTCCACTGGCAGCAAACTCAGGAACAAACATTTCTAGGTAATTTACTTTTGTCGGCTGTTTCCGGTTCCGCTTTGAATCTCATCAACAAAATTTCTCTGGAGAATTATCTCGAAAGCGTCATTTCTTCGGAGATGTCCGCCGCCGCTCCGCTGGAATTTTTGAAAGCCCAGGCGATAACCGCCCGCAGCTGGCTGGTGAGCATGCTTGCGAAAAAGAAAGCCCTCCGGACTTCCTCGCAAGTGAAAACCGAAAACGAAATTATCATTTGGCAGGACGTCAACGATCATGAAGGATTCGATGTGTGTGCGGATGACCACTGCCAGCGTTATCAGGGAATAACCGGAATTATTTCCGAAAATGTCCGGGAGGCAATAAACCAAACCCGCGGACATTTTCTGGTTTATAATGGAGAAATCTGTGATGCCCGCTATTACAAATCCTGTGGAGGTCAAACGGAAGTTTTTGCGTCAGCCTGGGAGGATCAACATCATGATTATTTGAGCAATGTGAGTGATGACATTGATTATCGTGCTCCGGTTCGCTCGGAGGGTGAGGCAAAACGCTGGTTGACCGGCAGGCCGAACGCTTATTGCAACACGCAGGATAAAGAATTACTGAAAATGATTTTACCGGCATTCGATCAGGGAACCCCTGATTTCTATCGCTGGCGGATTACCTATTTAAGAAAAGAACTGGAAGATATAATTCAAGGAAAATCAGGGATTGATTTTGGTGAATTGAAGGATCTGATTCCTCTGAATCGCGGTCCGTCGGGCAGGATTTATAAATTACAAATTGAAGGCTCGAAAAAAACAATGATTGTCGGCAAGGAGTTGGAAATCCGCCGCTGGCTCTCGCCCACCCATTTATTAAGCAGCGCGTTTGTTATATCCATAGACAGATACGCGACAGGAAAAATCAGCCGTTTTATTTTTCAAGGCGGCGGCTGGGGGCATGGTGTGGGCCTTTGTCAGATTGGCGCGGCCGTCATGGCCTCCAAAGGCTTCAAGGCGGAAGAAATACTCAAACACTACTTCACCGGCGCACAGATCAAAAAAATATACTGATTATGTAAGAATATTGTCACAATGAAATTTCTTTTATGTGCTTTGCATGCCCCCCCCGCTGGCGGGGTATGAATGGGGTGGATCTATCGGTTGAGTTATAATTTTGCAAATACGGTTTTAAATTGAAATGTCTACTTCGTGTCGATGTTTCATCAGTACACCTCCGCCGGCAGAGGATATCCGGTGATATAATTTGGAAGATTATTTTAATTATGTCCGAAATAAAAGGAAAAGAAACAAGTAATAAGGATTTAAAATCCAAGCCGAAGTCAAAAGTATGCCGCGACGGCGAGGAAGAGGTGACGCAGTTGTATAACCTGAAGATCACGCGTAGTACAATACGTCGAGGAGCCGATGACGATAGCCGATGACGATGCCAACAAAGGCAGGCGAATGAATGCGGTTTGGAGGCCCTGGACATGGGTGCCTTCTCTCTATCTGGCCGAAAGCATTCCCTACACGATAGCCATGACAGTCAGCGTCGTGCTGTACAAAGATATGGGGCTTTCCAACACCGAAATT
>ENA-ORXD01001661-ORXD01001661.1-sediment-metagenome-genome-assembly--contig:-NODE-1661-length-17328-cov-4.159179_pt1 | contig 17328 bp, 15 predicted proteins | sample MGYA00237862_ERZ511471 | MGnify/ENA metagenome assembly ERZ511471
CGGTCTGCGGTAAATCGCGGAGGGCGCGCAGGTCCGCCAGAGGAAGCCAACCAGTTTTATTGGCGCGGACTTCCGCCCAATCTCCCTGGAGTCGGTTTACTTTAAGAGAAGTTCCACCCAGTACCCGCGTCAGCAGTTTCGCTTCGGGGTCAGCTTCCGCGCGCAAAAAGCTCTCCGGAGCGACCACCAGGTGGGTGGGTGATGGAGCGATATCCTCGGTGAGATAGCCGCGATAAGCCCAGCCCAGATAACCATCCATCTGCCGCACAAAGCACCAATCTTCTTGGGTCTCCAGCACTTCCAGCGGCCAGCCGTACAGCAGTTCGCTGAGCAAATCGCAGTGGAAGGTGGGCTGTGAGTAAAGCCCGGTCAGGTTTGTGTCGACGGTCAAATATTGGGGCGGGTCTTCCCGGAGGATTTTAACCGCGCTGATATCTGCCTTCAGAGATGGAACCTCAGACCGCAAGGCCGCTTCAAGCGCCTCACGGACCTGCTCATCCAGCACGGGCCCACCCAGGGTGACGCTTTCCGGCGTACAGAAAAGAATCTCAACTTCAAAAAGCTGTTCGCGGCTGTCACGATATTTCATCTTTAATTCATCCAAAACTTCCTGAACCTGATCCCGCATTGCTCCTCCTGAATTCATTCGCTCAATTTAGAAAACCTGCTCACCGGGCGGTTTACCGCTGTCCCTTGAGAACCACCCCGATTCCGTGCCGTTCAGGGACTTTCAAGACCGCGTGCCGGTCGTACTGGACACCATCAAAAGGATCATTGGTGATCAGCAGCGGCCCATCCAGATCAACCCATTCCGCCAACCCGGTCAGATGCGCCATGGCTGTGGTCCCCAGAGAAGTCTCGACCATCTCACCCAGCATAACGCGCAGGCCCAGTTCCCGCGCCAGGCGCAGCATCTTCAGTGCCGGAATCAACCCGCCGACCTTCATCAACTTGAGATTGATCCCCCGCACTCCTGCCGCGGCCAGCCGCTCAATATCGAGCAGGGTCTGCACCGATTCATCTGCCACCACGGGGATGGCAGTGTGCTTCTGGATCTCGCCCATTTCTTCAATCTGGTCTTTTGGAAGCGGCTGCTCGATCAGCTCCAGGTCAAAAGCTTCCAGCTTTTCAAGATAGTGCAACGATTCCGCCAGCGTCCAGCCGGCGTTGGCGTCAATGCGCAGTTTCACATCGGGGCGGGCCGCGCGGATGGCCGCCAGCCGGGCGATATCATTCTCGCTGCCCAGCTTGATCTTGATGATTCCATAGTCCGCGATCTGCGCCGCCATGCGGGCCATCTCTTCCGGCGTGTCAATGGCGATCGTGAATGAGGTCGCGATGGGTTTTGGCTCTGGCAGGCCCAGCAGCGCATACAATGGAACCGCTCGCATACGCGCCAGCCGGTCATGGAGGGCAAGGTCCAGCGCGCAGCGCGCCGGAGCAGGACCATCCTGCCCCACCCAATCCGCGATTCCCTCCATATCATCCGGAAAAGGGGCGTCTTCTTGGGAAGCTTTCTCCCAGTAGGCAATCATATCGGACTGATCGACCCCATAGTAAGGTGGAATTGTACCTTCCCCCCAACCTTCATCACCGGCCAGCCGGATCCAGAAAGCCTGGCGGGTGAGGCTGACCCCATAGGAGAGGCGAAAGGGGTTTTTGAGAATCAATGTGAGCATTTCCCAGGTTAAACGAGTACCTGAAACCATCTGTTTTCCCTCCATTTGCACCAGATTGCTATCAAAATTAAAATTTTAATCGAATTGCTCCCCATTTTCGTGAAAAAGAACTGAACGGAAATCTCCAAATCCTCTGGGATCATGTCTCCGGGAACTCTTCCAGATCATCCCCATATCGCATCCTGAGATATGATTGGTAGCGCGCTTCGTGAACCTGACCTTTTTCAACCGCCTCGCGGACCGCGCAGCCCGGCTCGTGGAGATGGGTACAATCGTTGAACTGGCAGTGGCGCACCAGCGGGCTCAGCTCCGGGAAGTAGCCGTCCAGCTCTTCGGGCTCCATATCCCACATGGCCAGCATCCGCAGCCCCGGCAAGTCCACCACATAGCCGCCCTCATCCAGGGGGAACATCTCCCGCACCACTGTAGTATGGCGGCCTTTGGTTGTCAGGCTGCTGACCTCACGTACCCGCAAACCCAGCTCCGGCTGGATCGCGTTCAGCAGGCTGGACTTGCCCACTCCTGATGGCCCAGCCAGGCAGGAAAGCTTCCCCGCCAGGCGGTCCTTGAGCGCTGAAACTCCCAGGCCACTCTCGGCGGAGGTGTAAATCACTTCATAACCAATACCAGTATACAGGGAAAAGATCTCTTCAGCGGCACGCAAACCGACCAGATCCACTTTGTTGGCCACAATCAAGGCCGGGATATGCTGCTTTTCACACACCACCAGAAAACGATCCAGCAGACGCCGCTTGGGTGCAGGGCTGGCGCAGGCAAACACCAGGACAATCTGGTCCGGATTGGCCACCAGCACCTGCTGGTACATCCCGCGTGGTGTGGGCGCCATGCGGATCAGCCCGCTTTCGCGCGGCTCAACTGATTCAATCATCCCCGATTGGCTGCCTTGCAGCGAAATCCGCACTTCATCCCCGACCGCGGCGATATCGCCGGTTTTCGGGCCGCGTTTCAAACGGCCACGCAGGCGGCAGACAAAATCGCCCTGCTCTGTACTGACCGTGAAAAACCCGGATTGCGAGCGTGTTATGCGTCCCGCGAGCGTTTGCTGGCTCATGGTGTATCAGTAGCGTTCGGGTCAGGCGTTGGCGTGATCGTCGGTTCCGGTGTGTTGGTATATAACGGAGTGGGTGTGATGGTCACATAATAGGTATCTTCCCACCAGTACAGGCGCATTGGTTTGCCAAAATAATACAGTTCCACAACCCGGCGGAAGATGGGCGCGCCAATATCCGAACCCTCTCCGGCGTTCTCCGCGATGACCGCGATGGCGATATCCGGGCGGTCCTCACGGCCAGCGTTTGTGTACCCGGCAAACCAGGCGTGCGAGTTACCCATCGGGTTCTGCGCGGTCCCGGTCTTGCCATAAACCGGGATCTCAAGGTTTACAAAGGTGCGATAGGCTGTGCCCCGCGGTTCGTTGACCACAGTCCGCATGGCGTCCTGCACGATCTTTAAATTCTCATCCGAAATGGGCAGAGTGCCTATCACTTCCGGCTCAAATGACATGACAGCATCCCCGTTAGGAGAGGTGATCTTTTCAACCAGTTGGGGGCGGTACAGGGTGCCGCCATTGCCGACCGCCGCAACGAGATTCGCGACCTGAAGCGGAGTGACTTCCATGGTACCCTGGCCAATCGCCAGCTGCACCGCGTCACCTTCATTGGCCGGATCGGGGATAGACCCGGTGTCTTCTGCCACCTGTCCAATCCCGGTCGCTGCGCCGAGGCCAAACGAGCGGGCCAGATTTGCAACATCGTTCGGACGGTTCTGACGGTACAGGTCAAGACCAAGATGCCAGAACCAGGGGTTGCAGGAGCGCATCAGGCCTTCCGGCAGGGTCAGGGTGCCGCTGGCGGCAACTTCTTTCTCATACGTCCAGTCGTAGAGGGTTAAACCAGGCAGCTCGGTGAACTCATAGCCACATTCATAGACTGATTCCGTGTTGTACAGCCCGCTTTCCAGCGCCGCTGCCATGGTAATGATCTTAAATACAGAACCCAACGGGTAGCGTCCCTGGGTGGCGCGGTTCAGGAAAGGCTGCTCTCCGGAATTATACAGCTCGCCCAGTTCCCAGCTGCTGTTGTAGTTTGAAGGCTCAAACGCGTTCGGGTCAAAGTGGGGTGAAGATGCCATAGCCAACACCCGGCCAGTATCGCGCTCAAGGACAACAATGGCGCCCCTGAAACCGGCAATGGCTTTTTGCACTTCCGCCTGGAAATCCGATTCAATCGTCATATAGATAGACTTTGCCGGACTGACGTCGGTTTGCGAAAGCCGGGTAACGATCTGCCCCTGGGGATCCACCACATACAGTGAGGCTCCCCGCGAGCCGGTGAGGTATTCCTCACCCCACTTCTCCAGGCCAGCCGCGCCGATCTTTTCATCTCCCAGATATCCTTTGCGTTTGTACGCGTCCAATTCTTCCGGTGAGATCGAAAGGACATACCCGGTTGCATGCGGGCCTATCCCGCCGCCATAATAGTATCGCGACGTGAAATTGTTCATTACAAGTCCACCCAATCCGGAAAGCACATCGTAGCGCGCGTTGACTGCCTCTACAGAGGCTTCTCCCACAGGGATATACCATTCCGGGTAATCTTTATCATACAGCTCTACGATGGATTGTGTCGTGCGGTCTGTCAGGCGGGCCAGTTCGGTGACCAGCCTCCCCTGCTGGTCCTCTTCAATCTGGCTGGGGATGATCCCTAAAGCCACTGCCTCTGATTGGGCGACAATCACTTCGCCATCCTTATCATAAATGTTGCCGCGCGCCGGAATTTTAACATCCAGGGCCAGGCGGTTTCCGCCACGCAGTTCCGGCATAATCATGCCCTCTTCCCACTGCACCTGCCAGGTGCCCTGATCGAGGGTAAGGTTCATCACCATATCGCGCTGTAAATCACCGATTAAAGCGGTGTGAAAATTCACCCGGTACGCTGCCTGAGCGGAGCGGGGATTGGTGAGCACGGAAAGCACTTCGCTATCGAGAGAATACAGACTCAAATTGATGGCTGTATCCTGGTAACGCTGCTTAAAATCTTCAAACAAGATGGCGTCCTGGCTGATTTTGGTCAGCATGCCGTACATTTTTTCATACTCTTCTGCCTGCCAGGCGCCAAGGTAGGCCTCCGCCGCGGATTGGGCGTCCGGAGCGGATGTGAGATTCACATGGGGAGCTGGCAGCGGTGTTGGTGATGCCTCCGCCGTTGGCATCTCTTCAGGCCCTTTCGGACCGCAGGCTGAAACCAAAATCACCAGCAACAGGAACCAATAGTGAACTTTCTTCATCACGTTTTCAATCCTCCTGGCAAGAGAACCAACTCTCAACCAATATTTTCTCCATCCAACACACGGGCTGAAATCCCACAGATGTAATCCAGATTATCCCGGCAGATCCGCGCCGGATCGAGGCCAGACTCCACGCCAACCTTCTTTAATACGCGCAACAGGTGGCACAAAGGCAAACCCATCACACTGGCAAAACACCCCTGAAACGCAACTACAGGACGAAATTCCGGATGCTGAATGGCATATGCCCCGGCTTTATCCAGCGGATCGCCGCTGGCGATGTAGGCTTCAATCTCCGCGTCGGAATAGTTCCGCATGGGTACCTGAGAGACGCATAGATCTAACACGGCATTTTCAGCGCCCGGCGGCACCACAGCCAGAGCAGTCCAGACCATGTGGACTCGCCCGCGCAGCGCGCGCAGCATCTTTCTGGCTTCTTCCGGCCCGGAAGGTTTCCCCAGCAAGGCATCCCCATCGGCGACGATAGTATCGGCGGCCAGCACAAACATGTGATCCCGCGCCAGTCCACGCGCGGCCAGCGCTTTCGTCTCTGCCAGACGGCAGACATAAGGCTGAGGCGCTTCTCCAGGCAGAGGTGTTTCATCAATATCTACCGGCCTTACTTCAAAATTCAGATCCATCCACTGAAGCATCTGCCGGCGGCGAGGGGAGTTTGAAGCCAACAGGATAGATAATCCATTCATTGACCATCGATTCTATCACAATCTGAAACGCCACGAACATGCGGGATGGTGTAAAATAGGGAGGAATTAACATTGCAAGCGAGGGGCGGCTGCCCCTTTTTTGTATATTAACTTCAAAGCTCCCTGTCAGACTGATATTGTTGGGTTTCGCCTAGATCCTTGTCCGGATCGGGCCAGCCGCGCATTATTCAGCCCAACCTACAAAATTCAACGATTCAGGGAGAGAACCAGTTCGCCTCAAAACAAGAGATGGCTGTCTTATCGAGCCATTTGAAAAAATTTGTCAGAAAACGCACTCCCAGGAGGAATCATGCAAGCTTTAAAAGATCGGATCCTTAAAGATGGAAAGTATTTAGGCAATGGCATATTAAAGGTAGATGGATTTATCAACCACCAGGTGGACCCGGTGTTGATGGACGCGTGCGGCAAGGAACTGGCCCGCCGGTTCGCGGAGGTTGGCGCGCAGCGCATCCTGACCGCGGAAATTTCCGGAATCGCGCCTGCCATTATGACCGCGAAATACCTCAATTTACCGGTGGTTTACGCCCGAAAGACCAAACCAGTCACCATGGCCGACACGGTCTATTTAACCCTGGCCCAATCGCACACCAAGGGCAAAATGGTTGAGCTGATCGTATCGCCGGAATACCTGCCGCGGGGCGAGCGGATCCTGATCATTGATGATTTCCTGGCTTCCGGGCATACCATCCAGGGCCTGGTGCGCCTGGTGGATGCCGCCGGTGCTGTGCTGGTGGGTATCGGGACGTTAATCGAAAAGTCTTTTGAGGGCGGGCGGGAAGCGCTGTCCCACCTGAATATCCCGATTGAATCCCTGGCCCCGATCACCCGGATGGAAGAAAGCATCATCGAGTTCGCCTGATCCGCAAAATCCGCAGGATTCAGAAAGAAAGCACAGGTATCAAACATGACCGATTCAATCGCGATATTGGATTTTGGCTCGCAATACTCGCAGCTCATTGCCCGCCGAGTGCGCGAAGCGCGGGTTTACTGTGAGTTGTTCCCCTGGGACACGCCAGCGGAGAAAGTTCAGGCTTTGCACCCAAAAGGGTTCATTCTCTCCGGCGGCCCGACCTCGATCTATGAAGAGGACGCCCCAACCATCCCCGGCTATGTGCTGGATAGCGGGCTCCCGGTTCTGGGAATCTGCTATGGGATGCAAGCCCTGACACATGCCCTGGACGGGCGGGTGGGAGCCAGCTCGCACCGTGAATACGGCCTGGCTGAAGTGGAAATCAGCACGGCCAACCCGCTGCTGCCAGCCGGGACGCATCCGGTGTGGATGTCGCACGGTGACCGGATTGAAACCCCTCCTCCGGGTTTCCAGGTTTTGGGGTCTTCTTCCAACAGTCCAATCGCCGCGATGGGCGATTTGCGCCGGAATTATTACGGGCTTCAATTCCATCCGGAAGTGCGCCACACACCCGGCGGAATGGAAATGCTGCGGCGCTTCGTGGTGGATATCTGCCAGGCGGCCGCGGAATGGACCCCCGACTCGATCATCCAGCAATCTGTGGAGCAGATCCGGGCGCGGGTCGGAAAGGAGCGCGTCCTGTCGGCTGTCAGCGGCGGGGTGGATTCCAGTGTGGCCACCGCTCTGGTACACCGGGCGATCGGCGAACAGCTCTCGGCGGTGTTCGTGGACACCGGACTGCTGCGCCAGGGAGAGCGCGAGCAGGTGGAAAAAGCCTTCCGCGCCAATATGGGCTCCCGCCTGGTGGTGGTCGATGCCGCGGAAACCTATCTGCAGAAACTAAAAGGGATCACCGAACCCGAAACCAAACGCCGCATCATCGGCGAAACTTTCATCCGCATCTTTGAAGAACAGGCCCACCATGTGGGTGAGCCGCCTTTCCTGGTCCAGGGTACCATTTACCCGGACGTGGTCGAATCTTCCGGCCCGGAACGCTCCAAAGCGCGGCGGATCAAATCGCATCACAATGTTGGCGGGCTGCCTTCAGATATGAGCTTTAAACTGGTGGAGCCCCTGCGCTACCTTTTCAAAGATGAAGTGCGCGCGGTGGGAGAAGCGCTTGGGCTTCCCGCCGAACTGGTCTGGCGCCAACCCTTCCCCGGGCCAGGCCTGGCGGTGCGCTGCCTGGGCGAGATCACCCGCGAACGGGTGGCCAGCCTGCGGGCCGCGGATGCCATCTTCACCGGCGAGCTGATCGAAGCCGGTCTGCTCAACCTGCGCTATTCCCACAACGGCCCGAAAATCTCCCAGGCCTTCGCCGCGCTGCTGCCGGTGCGCTCGGTGGGTGTGATGGGAGACAAGCGCACCTACCAGGAAGCGATCGCCCTGCGGGCGGTCACCACCGAGGATTTCATGACCGCGGATTGGGCTCGCATCCCCTATGATTTGCTGGCGAAAGTCGCCAACCGGATCGTCAACGAAGTGCAGGGGGTTAACCGGGTGGTTTACGATATCACCAGCAAACCGCCCGCGACTATTGAATGGGAGTGATCTATCCAAATATCGTATAATTAAAACACCCTGAAGTGTATTCCCTGATGCGCCGCTCCAGGCACGTCAGGGTTTTTATTAAAAAAACAAAACGGCGGCGCATCGCAATAGTGGCAGGGTCCGCAGAACCAACCGCTGCTGACAGGCAAGGAGATAAGGATGGATTTTGGAGAGATTCTTTCAAAAGCATGGAAAATAATCTGGAAGCATAAAGTGCTGTGGATATTTGGGCTGCTGGCTTCCTGCGGCGCGCAGAGCGGGGGAGGCGGCGGTGGCGGGGGTGGTTCAAGCAGCATCAATACGATGCCGCAAAACGGTTCCGGAATCCCAATGCACAACCTGCCCCCCTGGATGCGGGATTTCTTCTTCCAGATGCAGCGCGGGTTTGAAGACGGCACCATCTGGGTCTACATTGCGCTGATTGTTCTGGCGCTTATCCTGCTCTCCTTTGTGTTGTCGGTGGTGTTCCTGCTGCTGCGCACAGTGGGAAAGATCGGCCTGGTGCGGGGAGCCTGGAAAGCGGATGAGGGTCAGGAAACCCTCACTTTCTCTGAACTGCTGGGGGAAGTCCAGCACTATTTCTGGCGGGTGCTGCTCTTTTCCATCGTCCTGGCTGTGCTGGGGTTTGTGGTGGGGTTGATCCTGTTCCTGCCGATCATCCTGATGATCCTCTTCACGCTGGGCTGCGGGCTGCTGTGCCTGATCCCGCTGTCTATCGCGGTAAGCTGGTTCATCAGCGTGCTGGTGGAATTAACCATCGTCGCCATCCTGGGCGAAGACCTGGACGTGATTAAAGCCGTTGAGCGGGCCTGGGCTCTCCTGACCGGGAACCTGGCCCCTGTGGCGCTGATGACCCTGATCCTGTTCCTGGGGCGGATGATCGTTGGCATCTTCACCGCGCTCCCGATCCTGCTGGTGATCGCCCCGGCGGTGATCGGCATCATTGCCGAGGCCAAAGCCGCGACGGTGATCGGGCTGCTGGTCAGCGGAGTGGGGCTGATGATCTACATTGTGCTGGCAATTTTCGTCAACAGCGTGGTGGAATCCTATTTCAGCACCGCCTGGACGTTAGTGTTCCGCCGCCTGACGGGGCGCGGCGCGGATGAAACGCCGGCGCCGGCTGGCGAAGCGCCGGAAGAACCAACATTGCCGGAAGCGGCAGCCGCCTGAAGCCTCTATAGTTTACAGTGATCGGAAAACGCCTGGCTGGTGACAGTCCAGGCGTTTTTTGCTCTATCATGACGCAAAACCGCGATCAACCCTGTTTGTGGAGCACATCCATCATCAGAGGATGGATAAAGGGGTTGGCGGCCACCAGGGAATAAGGCGGCTTCATGTAATCCGGGCTTCCATCCAGGGCGGTGATCACCCCGCCGGCTTCGCGCACGATCAACCCGCCCGCGGCCAGATCCCAGACGTGCATGCCCAGCGCCCAGTTTCCATCGATACGGCCGGCGGCGACGTAGCTCAGGTTCAGCGCGGAGGATCCCATACGCCTGATAGACTGCACTTTGAGGGTGAAGCGGCGGAACTCCTCCACATTGTTCTTTTCAGCGGTGTGCGCGTCGCTAGGGAATCCGGTGGCGAGCACACTATCGACCAGGGTGGTGGTTTCAGAGACGTGGATTGGAGCATCATTCAACCAGGCGCCTTCTCCGCGAACGGCGCTGAAACATTCATCCAGCATGGGGTCATAGACTACCCCAACCAGCATCCCTTCCCCATCTGCCACGCCGATCGACACGCTGAAAAACGGCAGGCCGTGAGCGTAGTTGGTGGTGCCATCCACCGGGTCGATATACCAGCAGTACTCCTCTTTTCCGTCATGGCCGCCGCTTTCTTCGGCCACAACAGCATGGCCCGGAAACCGGCCGCGGATCTGGCCGAGTATAAAGGCTTCGGAACGGCGGTCTATTTCGGTCACCAGATCGATCACGCCTTTATGCTGGATATGGTGTTGTTTGCCAAAACCCTGCCGCAGGATCACTCCAGCTTGCTGGGCAATTTCCTTCACATCCTCTAATGTTGGTCGCATCTTACCTTCCTTATCTATAAACAAAATTCCATCTCATGGTTCTCACAAGCTTCCCCCTCTCCCGGACAGCGGAGAGGGGGTTTAAGATCATCCAGAGGTGCTGCTTCGTGCAAAAAACCGGGGAAAACTACGGTTTGGGGTTTGAATCCGCCTTACCGGTCAGACGAAGTTCCTCCAATGTCCGCAGCAGATCATCCAGTTCATCCTGAATCTTATCACGGTCTTCGATAACCTGCGTCAGCAAAGTCTCAAAAGCGGGCTTTTGGTTCTCGGGGAGGGTTTCCAGCAGACGCTTTGTCCTGGAAATCTGCGTGTTTTTATGCATCAGCTTATTCTCCAGGCGCTCGCGATACCCCTGATAAAACTCATCTTCTCCCATCAGCTCCGGCGTTTTGGAAACTCCCTGAGTGAGGATTTCGGCTACAGTCAGCAGGAAATCTTCAGTATCAATCGGCTTTTCGATGAACCGCACCCCACCCAGGCTGAGCGCAAAGGACTTATCTTCCTTGGTCAGATAGGTCGCGGAGATAAAGATGACCGGGATCTGGCTGGTGGGCGGATTCTTACGCAGATGGTACACCAGGGCGTATCCATCCATTTTGGGCATCAATATATCGGTGATAACCAGTGCCGGGCGCACTTTCTCAACTATCTGGAGGGCTTCTTCTCCATTGGTCGCGCCAATCACGGGATACCCTTTGAACCGCAACGTCACTTCCAGCAGTTCAAGCAGGTTGGGTGTATCTTCAACCACTAAAATTGGACCGTAAGGAATATTCATAAATTCATTTTATCGGTTTACCAGCGGTTAATCAACACAGCAGCCATCCTGCCCGACAAGGTGCAAAGTGGTTGTAAAGCGGTTTACAACTCGCCGCGGATCTCAGCGCCCATGCGCTCGAAATACGCCTGGAGATACTGGTGGCGTTCCCGCGCTATCGCGCGGCCTGTTTCAGTGAAGAGGATGTCTTTTATCTTTCTCAGCTTGAAGAGAAACTCATGATAGGCGCTGTGCGGTTCTCCCGGCGCTTCCTTACCAGTCTGGAGAAACTGTTCCGAAGGCTCGGCGTAGAAGGGCTGTCCCGCCAGGGCGGCATAAGCCACCGTCCGGGCCACGCCAATCGCGCCCAGCACATCCAGCTTATCCGCATCAAACAGGACTCTTGCTTCCAGTGATTCCGGACGTTCCAGCCTGGCGCGGTAGCGGTGAGCACGGATGCAGTGCTGGACGGCCTTAATCCGCTCCGGCTGCCAGCCTTCTTCGGCCAGCACTTCACCGGCGAAGGCTGCCGAGGCGATGTGGTGTTCGGCGCGTTCCGTCGAGCCCGGCATGCTGCCGGTCACATCATGCAGCAGGGCTGCCGCGCGCACAATCTCCAGATCGGCCCGCTCTTCTTTTGCCAGACGCTCTGCCATGCGGTATACCCGCATGACGTGTTCAAAATCGTGCACGGTATCCGATTCAATGTACCACTTACGAGCCTGTTCGATCGTGGGCATTTTTCTGTTGACTCCTTAATACTCATTTCTGACCGCGGCTAGACGCGGTAAACTTCGCCTTTCTTGATGACCTTTTCCACCAGATTGGTGCCAAAGCGGTAGCCAAGGTGGCGGTAATCGGAAACCGAAAGTACCAGCAGGTCAGCCTGCTTGCCAGGTTCAATGGAGCCCAATCGGTCCGCCCGGTTCACAGCCGCCGCAGCGTTGATGGTAGCCGCCGCGATAGCCTGCGCCGGGGTGAGGTGAAGATAGCGGCAGGCCAGGGCGATCACAAACTGCATGCTCTCGCACCAGGCCGGGCCGGGGTTCATATCCGAGGCAATGGCCAGTAAACCGTCTGCTTCGAGGATCTCGCGGGCCGGGGTGTAATGGGTGTCGCCCAACCCAAAAGGTGTGCAGGGCAGGGAAACCGCGACCGTGCCGCTTCGCGCCAGGTTGCGGATATCTTCCAATGAAGTTTTGACCAGATGGTCCGCCGAAGTCGCGCCCAGCTCCGCCGCCAGACTGGCGCCGCCCAGATTATCAAATTCATCGACATGGATCTTAAGAGGAAAGCCCATGCTGCAGGCGGTTTCCAGAATAGCCCGCGATTGCGCCAGGTTGAAGGCGCCGGTCTCGCAGAACACATCCACAAAGGGCAGAGGGCGGTCGGGGGCGCGCAGCCCCCACCATTCGAGCACGGCCGGCAGCATTTCGCGGCAAACCATCCGGGTGTAGCCGTCCGGGTTACCCTCATACTCCGGGGCGATGGCATGCGCCCCCATGAAGGTCGGCAAGATTTCGAGCGGGCCTTCATGATCGAGAGCCAGCAGCGCCTCCAACTGGCGAAGCTCGCTGTCGGTATCCAGTCCGTAGCCGGTTTTGGCCTCCATGGTGGTGGTGCCGTGCCGGAAGACGCTCTTTGCCCGCGCGCGAGTCTGGGCCAACAATTCCTTGTGGCTGGCTAGCCGGGTCGCGTGCACTGTGGAGAGGATGCCCCCACCCGCGGCCATGATTTCCATATAGGTTTTACCTTGCAGGCGCATTTCAAATTCTGCCGCGCGGTCCCCGGCCCACACCAGATGCGAATGCGGGTCCACAAAACCGGGCAGAACCACTTTGCCTTTGGCGTTCAGCTCCGATTCATAGGGATAAGCCTGGCGCATTTCAGCAGTTTTTCCCACCGCAACAATTTTGGAATCTTGAACCAGCACCGCGCCGTCTTCGATCAGGCCCAGATTTCCCAGCGAGCGGCCGCGCTGCGGGCCACCAGATAATGTCAACAATTGAGACGCGGAATGAACCAGCATAAAATCCTCCTCGCACCATCCAGAACCATTTCAAACATCTTCAAACATCCACACTTTCAACTGCTTCCCGATCAGTCCACCCGGGCCTGGCCGGATTCATGGATGCGCACCTGTGAAAGCGCGATCATCGCGATCATATTCAACACCAGGGCGCCAATCCCATTAGCCCAGATCCCGGAAACGAACAATACCGGAGAAAGCCAGGCGCCCAGCCCGCGGCCCACCGATAACGCAGCGGCATTGATACCCAGCAGCGCGGCCCGCGCCGAAGGCAGGATCTCGGTCATCATCGGAAGGCTGCTGACAATGGTGAATTCAAAAGTCAGGAAAAACAGGAAAAGTCCCACCAGCGCGCCGGGCAGAGTCTGCCCCATCCACGGCAGCACCATAGAAAAGATGCCGTTCAAGACCAATCCGATCCATATCGAACGTTTTTTCCCCAGGCGGTCCACCAGTCCCGCGGTTAGCGTCTCGCCACTCAATTCTGCGAACCCGATCACCGCCGAGGCCGCGCCCAGCGCGCCAAGCCGCAAGCCAAATGAATCTTCCAGCCAGTAGCCAAAAACCACAGAAATCACCTCGTTGCCGGCCGAGAACAGCAGCCCCATCAGCAACGCGGCCATTGCGGACTTACTGGTGAGCACCGTGCCAAGATTTTGCAGGGCTTTCCTGCCGTTATTTTCAGGTTGGGGAGCCGTCGAGGGGATCATCCACCACAGCAAGATGATGGAAATGAAACCCAACCCGGCCAGCAGGTAAAATGGAGCAGCCCAATCAAACCGTTCGATCACCAACGCGATCAACGGCATGCCCAGGATGAAACTCAAAGCCCAGCCCATCTCGATGACAGCCAGCACCCGCCCGCGCCTTTCATAGGGCACATGGTCGCTGATATAAGCCTGCATGGAGGGAAAATATAGGAAAAGACCGAGAGTTGTCAAGCACAACGCGATGACGAAAGCAATGTAACTGTGCCAGAAAAACATGGTCGAAGCACCGGCGAAGAACATCAGGGTTGCCACCATCATCCCGGTCTTTCGGCCACGGCGGTCGGCAATGGTGGTCAGCAAGGGAGAAAAGCTCCCCACCAGGGAACGGATGGAGATAGCCCGTGACATACCCACCAGATCCACCCCCAGCCCGCGCGCGAAAACCGATATAAACGGATAAATCATGCGGATGCTGATATTCATGCTCATCCTGATAAAGGTAAAAACAGCAACCTGCAGCCGCAGTGAAAATTTGCGCTTCATAAATCTCCTGTGATGATGTGACAAAAATCCCTCCAGCCGCAGGTCACACCCATTCCCCCTGGTGCCGCAACTGTCAGATATTATTTTACCTTACATAAAAACAAACCTCGCAGGAAACCCTTGCGAGGTTTGTTTACTGATTTAGGAGCTTCCTGAATGGATCACTCGCTTATGTGATCCGGCACCGGTTAAGCTCTATTCTTGCCGGGAAAGTTCATTTCCGCTCAATACGAAAATTTTCCGCGGCAGCCAGGGCACACCTCAGAGATTGAGTAAATCACTGGCTATGCGGCAACCTCCGCGAAGGATGTCCTGCGAAGACGTTCAACCAGTTCGGCCTGGGCATCACACCACACCGGGCGCATAGGACAGTTGTTGCCGAACGGGCACGAACCGGCGTTCAAGGTGCATTCATTCAAAGCAATCGGTCCGTCAATCGCTTCCACAACTTCCAGCACAGAAATCTCTTCCGGCGCTCGAGCCAGGGTAACCCCGCCGCGCGCACCGCGTGAGGTGTGAATCAATCCCGCAATAGAGAGCTGTGAAATGATTTTCGCCAGAAATGACGGCGGAATATCTTTTTCTTTGGCGATATGGCTGGTCGCGGCTCGTTTGGACGGCTCCAGAGTGGCCAGATAAAGCATCGCCCGCAGGGCATAGTCGGCCTGTCTCGTAATTTGCATTTTGGTGTTCCTCTTTCGGTAATAAAGGTAAGAATTCTCCGCTTAACATATTCAGTCTAACCAACCCCCCGGATATTGGCAAGTGACAGAGGTCATCGCTCCATAATGACAATATTCGTCATATTCGGATAAAATTATCCATAATATCCAAATAACCACTTGATATGCGTTTTTCACACTTCCGAGACGCGCCGAGCACATTTTTTTAACTCCACAATGCCCAAAATGGTATAATCAGCGCATGGAAAACTTCAAATTCACCCTTCCGATTCAGGTGCGCTACGGCGACCTTGACCCGCAGTGGCATGTCAACAATGCCCGCTTTCTGACCTATATTGAACAGGCCCGTTTCTCTTATCAGATAGAACTGGGCCTGTTTGACGGTAAATCCTTTCAGGACCTGCCCTTCATTGTGGCTGATATGCACATCGTTTATCTGGCGCCGATCACTCTTCTCCAGAATATTGTAGTGGGAACGCGGGTCACCCGGCTTGGCAACAAGAGCATGAAATTTGAATACCGGATCGAAGACCAGGACAGCGGACAGGCCCTGGCCACCGTGGAGAACACCATGGTGACGTACGATTATCACGCCCTGAAGAGCATTCCGATCCCGGAAAATGTCCGGACGGCTATCGCCGCCTATGAAGGCATCCCGGCTTATCCACCCGAAAAGTAAGGCTTAACCCAGTCGAGGTTCACCCATGCCGCTTCCCCCCATTGACCAGACCTATTTGCTGGACTTCCTGTCCGGCCTGTTGAACACCCCCAGTCCCACCGGTTACACCGAGGCGGGCATCGCCGTTACCGAGCAGGTTCTGGCTCAGTTTCCGGAGCTTACGCTGAACCGCAACCGCAAAGGAGGCTTGCTGGTAACCGTTCCGGGCAACAGCGCTGACCAGCCCCGCGCCCTGACCGCCCATGTGGATACCCTGGGAGCGATGGTCAAGGAGATCAAAGACAACGGAAGACTCAAGCTGAGCCAGCTGGGCGGGTACGCCTGGAACACGATCGAGGGCGAGGGCTGCACGATCTTTGCCGCTAACGGCGCGCGGTACAGAGGCTCGATCCTGGTACACCAGGCCTCCGCGCATGTGTACGGCCAGGAGACCGCCGACACCAAGCGCGAGGAGAGTAGTATGGAAGTCCGCCTGGACGCGCGCACCACCAGCGAGGAAGAAACCCAGGCGCTCGGCATTGAAGTTGGCGATTTTGTGGCTTTCGACCCCCGGGTGGAGATCGTCAACGGGTTCATCCGTTCGCGTCATCTGGATGATAAAGCCTGTGTGGCCTGCATCGCAGCCGCGCTGAAAGCCCTGCACGACGCCGGGCTGAAGCCCGCGCAGACCACCCACATCCTGATCACCAACTTTGAAGAAGTCGGTCACGGCGCTTCCAGCGGGTTCCCGCAGGAGATCACCGAACTGGTCGCGGTGGATATGGCGGCCATCGGCGATGGGCAGACTTCGGATGAATTTCACACGACCCTGTGCGTCAAAGACTCTGGGGGGCCGTACCACCACGGCCTCAGCCAGCGCCTGCGCAAGCTGGCAAAGGACAACGGCATTGACTTCAAGGTCGATATTTACCCCCATTACGGTTCGGACGGCGGCGCTTTGCTGCGGGCCGGCGCGGATATAGCCGTCGCCCTGATCGGCCCCGGGGTGGACGCCTCGCACAGCTACGAGCGTACCCACACCGATGCCCTGATGGACACCACCCGGTGGATTCTGGCATATTTGTTGAATTAAGAAGCTGACGGAATCAGATCACCTTTCAGAATGAATAATACAACCATAGAGACGCCCCTGCCGGGGGCGTTTTTCACTCCAAATCCGGCCAACCCTTTCGCACGACCGTAGAAAGTGTCGAATCACAGAATCTAACCCCTCGAATTCTGGTAAAATCAGGCTAAACTGTCCTACCCGGGAGGTTCCCATCAACACCCTCAACCGCATCCTGTCGTATCTTAAAAATCTGCTGGCTGCCGCTTTCGACCCCAACGCCGAGAAGCAGCACCGCTGGCTGGGCTGGCTGTGGCTGGCCGGGCTGTGGGCGATCGGCGCGTTCCTGTGGGGCAAGTTCCTCAACTGGGGCAATATCCCCTTCGACTGGCTGGACTGGGCCGAGATCAACGCCCCCCGCACCGCCTTCCTGAAGGACGCGGTGATGAAAGGCGTGCTGCCGCTGCACATGCCGGACTCCTCGGCGCTGCGCGGGGTGACAGACCGCTTCATGTCCATCCCCGACGCCCTGCTCTCGCCGCAGATTCTGCTGCTGCGATTCATGGAAGTTGGCACCTTCTTTTTTGTTAATACCCTGATTCTGTACACGATCGGCATGTTCGGGCTGTTGTGGTTCCGGCGGCGGTTCTCGCTCTCGCTGGTTTCCTTCTCG